>Ga0163144_10012022_pt1 | contig 18255 bp, 15 predicted proteins | sample OliLak19BULKMAT1_FD_123175 | JGI IMG/M metagenome (GOLD analysis project Ga0163144, IMG submission 123175) | Freshwater microbial mat bacterial communities from Lake Vanda, McMurdo Dry Valleys, Antarctica - Oligotrophic Lake LV.19.BULKMAT1 | ecosystem: Environmental > Aquatic > Freshwater >... | reverse complement strand
CCGATCGAGGAATCCGATCGAGGAATCCGATCGGGGAATCCGATCGAGGAATCCGATCGAGGAATCCGATCGAGGAATCCGATCGAGGAATCCGATCGAGGAACTCGAGGACCGCGACCGGCAGGGAAACCACGTCCGGCGCGACTCCGCCCGCGCGCTCCGACCGGACGAACAGGTCGCGTGCCGTCATGATCGCCTGCGCCCTCACCCTACGTCCCCGGGCCTCGATCCGGCCGCGGCGCTAGGAACCATCGATCGACGAACGCCACGATCCTCGCGCGTCCGACGATGGCGACCCCGACCACCCCGAGATCCAACGCCGAAGCGACCCAACCGAAGGGCGCGTCACTCGGGATCCACCCGTCGCTCGAGGCGCGCGCGAGCCCAGGTGCCGCCGCCGCGGACGCCGCGGACCGCAGGGCCTGCGCGCTCGCAAGGACGCCCACGCCCACCGACGCGAGGCGGGCCCCCGCCACCGGATCGACGGCCGACGACGTGGACCGGACGCGGGCCGCCCCGCGTGGCACGAGGAAGAAGACGACGCCCGCGAGCACGAGCCGGATGACCGGGTCCACGAGCAGATACGGCCGGACACCGAGGTCGTCCGTCCCGCGCGGAAGGTCGTCGCGGAGGCCGAGGAAGGCGACGTCCCCCGCCGCGAGCGCGACCGCGGTCGCTGCGAGCGTGCGGACGACCGCGACGAAGGCGGCGCGCACGCTCACGAGGAGGGCGCCGCGAGGCTTCGCGTGCGGAAGAAGAGGACGGCCGCGCCGACCGCGCACCCGACGAGCGTCCAGACGCTCGAGGACCACGCAAGGCTCCCCAGGGACGTCCCGTCGACGCCCCGCAACCGTGCGATGAATTCCTCGAGCACGTGGGCCCCGTACGGGACCGCCGCAAGGACGAGCAACTACGCGACGGACCGCTCCGCGACGCGGAGCCACGCCGCCGACGGGGCCTCCCCGACGCAAGGACCGTCCGTGGAAGGACCGCCAGCGCGAGGACCGCCAGCGAGAGGACCGGCGGCGAGAGGACCGGCGGCGGGAGAATCGTCCGCGGGAGGATCGTCCGCGGGAGGATCGTCGGCGCCCTCGGGATGCCACCGCGCGACGAGGGCGGGCGCGCCGAGGAGCATCCACAGCGAGAGGAGCACGACGAGGCCGGCGTTCGCGAGCCCCGCCGACCGCCACCTCCATCCGGGCTCGAGCCGCAGCCACACCGCCGTCGGAAGCGTGGTCGCGATGAGGTAGCACCCCGCCCCCCGCAACAACACAACGAACAGGTCCCGCGAGCGCATGGAGGCCCCTCCGATCGGACGACCGAGCCTACCCCTCCACCGTCGCGCGCGCGGGCCTCGCGTCCCCGCGCCGGCGGATCGTGCGGCGCGATCAGTCGGGCAGGCCCCACAACACCCAGGCCGCCCAGAAGGCCGGCTCCTGCCACGGCGGTTGCGCCGCGACGAAGGCCTGCGCGTCCCGCAGCGCCGCGATCACGGACAGCCCCTGCGACCCGTCCGCAGGGTGGAAGCGGGCGTAGAACCGCTTCATCAGCGCGGTCGTCGCCGCGTCGTCGACCTTCCAAAGCGCGCAGACGACGCGCGGTGCGCCCGCGAGCAGGAAGGCCCGCGTCAACCCCTGCGCCCCCTCGCCCCGCACCACCCGCCCGCGGCCCGTGTCGCATGCGGAGAGCACCACGAGGTCGGCGGGGACGGACGCCCGGGAGACCTCAAGGGCCGTGAGGAACCCGTCGTCGTCCGCGTCGGGCGTCAGCGCGAGGGAGGAGAACTCGGGCCGGCGCGCGTCAAACATGCCGTGGCACGCGAGGTGGACGGACCGCCACCGCGGTCGGGTCGCGAGCGCGTCGAAGAGCCCGCGCTCGGTGGCCCGCTCCCGCAGCAACACGACGTCACCGACCGCTTCGGCCTCGGTCGCGCTGCCCGGGAGACGCTCGAGCGGTCCCCGCCCGTCGCGGGCCGCGCGCACGCCGGGCGGCACGGGGCGCGCGGCGCGGTAGACCGGGTCTCCGAGCGCCAGCACGCCCTCGCCGCGGGCCGGCGGCGTGCGCTGGCTGCGCACGTAGGCGGTCGCCGACGGCACGCAGACCGTCTCGAGGTCGGGGGCCAGCACCGCGAACGGGAGGTGCGCCAGCGGCCCGTCGGGCGAGACGACGAGGCGGCGCGTACCGGCCGGGAGCGCGAGCGACGTGAGCAGCCGGTCTCGGACCCGCGCGGTCGCGGCGGCGACGCCCGGCCCGCGCCTCACGATCTCCGCGACGAGCCCGTCGCACGCGTCGTCGAGTTCGAGCGTCGGCGCCAGCCGGACGAGGCGGGCGTCCGCGCGCGTCGCGACGAGCGCGACCGGGCCGTCCCCGACGAGGACGTACCAGACGAACGCCTCGCCGACGGCGAGGCCCGCGCGCACCGTCGCGAGGCTCGCGACCGGCACCGGCCCCGTCGCGGCGGCGCGCTTCACCTCGCGCTCGATGCGCTCGACGACCTCGCGCAGATCGTCGCGCGCGACGTCGGCCTCGCGACGTCGGGCCCGGATCGCCGCCGCGTCTCCGCCGCCGTCGGCCTCGCGTGCCGCCCGCACCGCCGCCGCCGCCCGTGTTCGCGCGCCGGCCTCGGCTTCGCGTAGCGCGACGGGGAGTTCGACGCGCGCCGCGGCCTCGCGCGCCACGATCGCCTCCAGCAACGCGCCGCCCCGCCCACACTCCGCGAAGTAGACGAGCGCATCGAGGTCGCCCCGCGCGCCCGCGATCTTCACGCCCAGGTCCGTCGTGCGGACGCGCTCGCCGCGCACCCGCGTCGCCGCGTCGTCCGACAGGCCCGACGCGAGCGCGCCCACGACCTCCGTCGCCTCGCGCACCGACCGGAGCGCCTCGTCGGTGCGGCCCGCGCGCGCGCAGAGGTACGCGAGGCCGTGCAGGCTCGCGCGCACCAGTTCCGCGGAGCCCAGCGCCCGCGCGGCGGCCAACGCCTGCCGCACCGACGCCTCCGCCGCGGCGACGTCGCCGGCCGCCTCGTGGGCCCACGCGAGGTTGAGCTGCGTGCGCGCGACCCCCAGCGCGTCGCCAGCCCGCGCCTGCAAGGCCAGGGCCTCCGCGAAGCCGCGGGCGGCGGCCGCCGGGTCGCCGAGATCCCCCGCCACGAGGGCCAGGCTGCCGAGCGACGCGGCGATGCCCGCGGGCGTGCCGACGGCGCGGCGGATCGTCAGCGCGCGCGCGTGGAGCCCACGGGCCTCGGCGAATTCACCGGCCTCGTAGCGCAGCGTGCCGAGGTTCGCGACCGCGTCCGCGACGGCGAGCGGCTCGCCGGCGGCGTCCGCGGCCCGGAGCACCTCCGTGAGCGCGCGGCCGGCCGCCTCGAAGTTGCCGACCGCCTTCTCCAGCAGTCCGAGGCTGATGAGCGCGAGGCTCGATGGCGCACCGGCGAGCGCACGGTCGAGGGCGAGCGCGCGTTCGATCGCCGCGAAGGCCCGCGCGTAGTCGCCGAGGTTCCGGTACCCGTTGGCGACGGTCACGAGGAGGATCGCCGCGTTCCTCCGCTCCCCCAGCGCGAGGCGGAGCTCGATCGACCGCTCGGTCGCCGCGACGCTGCTGGCGGTCCGGTCCGCGGCGCGGTGCGCCCTCGCGACGAGGTCCCACCCGAGGGCCTCGATCGCGGGGTCGCGGCCTCGCTGGGCATCGGTGACGATCCGCTCGGCCTCGTCCAGCGCCTGCGCCGATCGTCCGAGGAGCAGCGCCGCCTCGGCCACCGCGACGCCGGTCCACGGGTCGCGCCTCCACGTCGGCTGTGCGCCCCACGCGGTGGCGAGCCGCTCGGCGGCCCGACGGACCTCCCCCTCGTCGCCAAGCCCCTGTGCCGCGCGGAAGCTCCCCGCGCGCGCCCGCCCGACGCCGAGCGCGCTGGGCACGGTGTCGTAGACCGCCACCGCGCGCTCGTACGTCGCGCGCGCCGCCTCGAAGCGTCGGGCGTTCAGTTCGAGCCGCGCGAGTCCAACGAGGGCGTCCCCCTCCCGGAGCCCGTCCTGCGACTGCCGCGCGACGTCGACGGCCCGCGCGATCGCGCGGCGCGCCCCGTCGGCGTCGCCCGCCGCCGTCCACGCGGCCTCGGCGAGGCCGAGCGCGTCGAGTGTCCACGTCCCCCACCCCGCCGCCTCGCCGACGTCGGCCGACCGCAGGTAGGCCCGCGCGGCGTCGGCGAGCCGCCCGAGTCCGCGGAACGCCGTACCGCGCTCCGCCGCGATGCGCGCGCCGAGCACGCCGTCGATGTCGCCGCCGATCGCCTCGACGAGCGCGAGCGCCTCCAAGAACGCCTTCGCGTCGTTGCGCGCCTCGGCGGCCTCGACGCGGCGGCGCAGGTCGCCGTCGCCCGCACGGCCCCGGCGGGATGCAACGTAGGCCGCGAGGCGGGCCGCTTCCGTGGCGTGTGCGCGGCGCGCGAGGCCCGCGGCCTCATCGAATCTCCCGCGGCCACAGAGCGCGTCCACGACCAGCCACAGGCGCGGGGCCGACCTCTCCGCCACGCGACCGACGCCCTCGGCGTCGCCGCGGGCGAGCGCCGCGAGCACCTCGTCCGCCGCGCGTTCCGCCGCGAGGGCCGGCGTCGGGTCGGCCGCGACCGCGACGGGGCCGGCGAGGGCCAGGATCAGCGCGAGGGCGACCGCGATCCGCATCGAAGGCTCGCCCCCGCCGACCCGCTGACCGGCGTCGGCGGCGTCGAGCCTACCGCACCGAAGGTGCCGGAGGGAAGCCGTCGGTCGCCGCCGGCGCACCCACGGCGCGCCGGGCCTCACGTCCCGTCGGCCTCGATCAGGTCCTCCTCGAGCAGGTCGTCGATCATCATCGCGACGTCGTGCTCGAGGCGCGCCGCGGTCACGCGCGGGAACGCCTGGCGGAACACCGTCACGGCCTCCTCCCGCGTCACGGGCGTCGCGAGGAGGTTCCACAGCGCCGCCACGGTCTCGTTGAGGCGGTAGAGGCTCCCCCGCCCGGGCTGGGCGAGGAAGAGGCTCCCGCCCACGCGTCGTTCGGTCGCGGCCGGGTGCCGTCGGTAGCGCGGGCTCATCGCCGGGCCCTCCGCGCGGGCGCCCGCCTCGCCCGTGCGCCGAAGGCCTCGTCGAGCCGGGCCACGGCGTCGTCGGTCCGGCTGTAGCGGAGACGGAAGCAGCGGGCGTGGCGGACCACGTGATCGAGCGTGTCGAGGATCTTCACGGCGGGAACGTCGCGGGCGAAATTCTGGAGGATGATGGTCTCGAGCGCGTCGGCGGGATCGACGGGGGCCAGCATGGCCTTCCCCTTCGGCTGCCGCTCGAGGAGCACCACGCCGCCGACGGGCGCGGTCGTGCCGAGCGGCGCGAGTTCGCGGCTGCGCAGCGAGACGTACAATCGGTTGCGGTGGCCATGCCCCTCGCGCGCGGCGACGAATCGGCGGAACGCGTCGCTCGCGCCGGCCGGCAGGGGCGGTCGGAGGCGCGGGACGATGCCGAGCGCGACCCCGCGGTGCGTCGTGGTCTCGATCGGGAGCACGTCGTCGCAGAAGATCCGACGGCCCGCCGCCGCGAGGTGCACCGTGAGCGTACTCTTGCCGGCGTGGGCCATGGCGGGGAACACGACGAGTTTGCGGCCGAACATCGCGGCGGCCCCGTGCACGAACAACGTGTCCGGGTGCGCGGCAACGTACCAATCGAGGAGTTCGGAGTGGAAGCCGCAGAGGGCCTCGACGAGGGTGCGCCGGAGCTTCGCCCGCACGCGCGAGGGGCGGTCGATCCAGCACGACACACGCCGGTAGCCGCGCGGGGTCCGTCGGACCCGGATGACGGGCGGCACCGCGGGGTCCGCCGGCACGTCGTCGACGGCCCACCCGCGGAGGAGGGTGCGGACGGCGTCGAGGAGATCGTCGCAGCCGGTGAACCGGACGGGCGAGGCGAGCCCACCGAACCGCACCGTCCGCACGGAGAGAGGGGGCGACGACGTCACGAGGAAGACTCCCCGGGCATCATCGGGGGTCGGCCACCGACAGCAAGAGACGGACGGCAAGAGACGGACGGCAAGAGACGGACGGCAAGAGACGGACGGCAAGAGACGGACGCGGCCGAGGTCGGTCGCCCCGGACGACCACCGGCCCGGCGCCTCCCGCAGAAGCGGGGGCGCCGGGCCGGCGTGAGGGCGGCGGCGACGCCCGGAGGCGTCGCCGACCCGACTTAGCAGGACTGGGAGCGCGAGCCGCTGCGGGAGCGCGACTTCGACGTCGAGCGCGAGCCCGACTTCGAGCTCGAGCCAGACCGCGAGCCCGACTTCGAGCCCGACTTCGAGCTCGAGCAGGACTTCGAGCCCGAACCCGACTTCGAGCCGGACTCCGAACCGCAGTCACCGTCGCCGGACTGGCTGCCCGAGCCCGACTTGCTCTTCTTGCACTTCGTCTTCGGGGGCTTCGGCGGCTTGCCGCACGGCGGGGGCGGGGGCCGGCACGGCGGGGGCGGCGGGGTCGGGGCGCACTTGCCGGCCTGCGCGGTGCGCTCGCTCAGGATCAGCATCGCCGGAGCCGCGAACAGGGCGGCGGCGCCGAGCCCGAGCCGGCGCAGCGCCGAACGGCGCGACAGCGCGGACGAGGTCGGGCGGGTCGAATCAGTCACGATGGATCTCCCTCACGGGTCAGGGCCGGTTCCAGCGGTCGTCGCCGAGTTTCGGCCCTGCCAACGGGGGGGAAATAGCACCATTCGTGCCACGCGCGCAACCGCAGACTCCACGGGGTCGCGTGTCGAACGGCGTGGACATCCGCGGCCGGCACGTCGATCGAAGTCGACGTGCCCGCCGCTCGCCCCCCCTACTTCAGGTCGCGCAGGGCCCGGGCCCAGTCGCGGTTCGCGGGGTCGAGGTTCGCGGCATGTTCGTAGGCGGCCCGCGCCTCCGCGGCTTGGCCCCGATCGCGGAGTTCGCCCCCGAGGAGCGCCCAGACGGCGGCATCCCCCGCGTCGGCGTTCGCCCGTCGCCGGAGCCCGTCGAGCGCGCGGTCCGCGTCGAGGTCGCGCAGTTCGCGATACCAGCGCCGGACCTCGCCGCGTGCGAGGGCGACGTCGAGCTGAGCGACCGCGTCGGCGCGCCGACCGGCGGCCGCGAGCGCGAGCCCGAGCGCGCCGCGCCCGGAGGCGTCCGTCGGGTTCGCCTTCGCGTGCGCCTCGAGGACCGGCAGCGCGCGCGCCGGATCGAGCCGCACGAGGGAGCGCTGCCACTCGTCGTCGTCGGGGTTCTTCTGGTGCGCCGCGAGGTACTGCGCGAACGCGTCGTCCGTCCGGCCCGAGGCGTCGAGCGCCCGGGCGTACCGGCCGAGCGCCTTCGCGTCCGCCGCCCCCGGCGACGTCCCGAGGCGTCGCTCGAGCGCCTTCACCGCCGCCGCCGGGTTGAGGGACGTGAGCTTCGCGATCCACTCGCCGTCGTTCGGGTCGTGTTCGTGGGCGAGCAAGTACGCCTGGAGCGCGTCGTCCTTCCGCCCGGCGAGCGCGCACGCCTCCGCGCGGGCGCCGAGGAGCTCGTCGTCCACCGTCCCCTCCGTCCACCGGAGGACGAGGGCGAGGCCCCGCGCGGGATCGAGCTTCACGAGCTCGCGGAAGGTGCTCCGCGACGGGCTCCGCTCGGCGGCCGTGCGGAACGCGTCAAACGCGCCGACGGCGTCCCCGGCCTCGCGCCGCAGCTCCCCGAGGAACGACCAGGCCCACGGGTCCGCCGGGTCCTTGCGGAGGAGGTCGTCGACGCGCGCCTGTGCGCCCGCCGGGTCGAGGCGCCGGAGCATCCGCAGCGTCCCGTGGTCGCCCGGGCGCTCCGCCAAGGACCGCTCGAGGAACGGCAGGAGCGACGCCTCGTGCCCGGTCTCGACGAGGAGGCCCCGCAGCACGCCGAGGTCGTCGGCGTCCCACGCCTCCGACCCCTCGAGCCCGAAGAGGAACGTGGCCGCGCCCTCGGGATCGAGCCGCAGCAGCAGCCGCGAGAAGTCGGTGTGGAACCCGTCCTGGAGCGGCAGCGCGCCGCGCGCGAGCGCCAGCGCCCGCTCCGTCTGGCCCGTCGTCGCGAGGAGCTGCGCGACCGCGATCGAGCCCGCCCCCGCGCCCGGCGCGCCGTCGAGGAGCGCGACGAGGATCGCGCCCTGACGGCCCGCGGGGAACTCGCGCACCGCGGCCAGGAGGTCCTCGATCGGGACGCCCCGCGCGAGCGCGTCGCCGGCGAGCCGCAGGAACGTGGCCTCGTCGCCGCCGATGGCCGTCAGCCCCGCGAGCGCGGCGACGCCGCGCGCGTACGCGCCGTCATCGCCGGGCCGCGCGGTCTCGATCGCCTGGAGGACGCGCGTGGCCTGCCGCGGGAGCGCGGGCCGGCTCTTCGGGGCCCGCGACGCGAGCGCGTCGTCGGGCGTGGCGATCGCATCGAGCACATCGACCGGGGCGACCTTGCGCTCGCCGAAGCCGACGAAGCGCGCGACGAGCGCCCCCGCGCCGACGCCGAGCAGGGACCCGAGGAGGAACGCCGTGGCCTGCCGCATGCGGATCGAGGACTCCGGGATCGAGTTTGCTCCCTATCGGCGCGGCGCGGACGCCGAACCGAGCGCGATCTTCCCCGAGGGGCCCCGCAACCAGTCCGAGCGGGGCGGTCCACGTCACGGGGCCCGCGGGGCCTCCGGTACACTCCCGCCGTGACCGACGAAGCCCACTGGCTGCTGAGCGCCCGGTTGCGGGCCACCGTGACCTCCCTGGAGGCGGCCTCCGACGAGGCCACCCGGGCGGCCCTCTGGCGAGCGGCGGAGCGGGCCGTCGACGAGGCCGGCGCCGCCGAGGACGCCGACGTCGCCCTCCCGGTGATGGAGCGCAGCCAGCCCGACCTCCTCGCGCTCCTGGCCGCCTGGGACGCGCGGCGCAAGCCGCTGCCCGTGTGGGACCAGGCGGTGCTCAAACGCGCGATGAAGGCGCTCAACCGCCGCCTCGACCTCACCCGCGGCGACGACGAGGTCTCCTCCTCCCGCAACCCGCTCACCCGCGGCGGGGCTTCGTCGATCACCGGCGTCCGTCCGCCCGAGCGGTACCCCACCGAGGTCTGGGCCCTCTTGGTGGCCCACGGCCGGCTGCGGGATGCGGGCGACGGCGTCCTCGAGCCCACGGGCAAGTGACCAGGGGACGCGAGGCCCGGGCCTCGCGTGCCCGGACCGGATCCGAAGAGTTTCGCGTGAGGCCGCCCGACGAGCGGTGCGTCCGGGGGGAGACACGAGTCCTTGAGCCCGGCGTCCACTCGCCGTAAGATCCCCGGCTTGGGATCCGGCCCCTGGTGAGGGTCGGCGACCGTCCTGCAGCCTGGGAGGGCTTCACTTGCAGACTTCTTGGATTCTCGCGAGCGTGATGGCGCTCGGCGGCTTCGCCGCCTCCGCCCGCGCCGACGATGTGTGCCTCGGGGGCGTCTGCGCCGTCCCGACGGCGAAGGCCGCGCCGGCTCCGGCGACGCGGGAGACCGAAACGGCCGTCGACGCCTACCTCGCCACGGCGAAGGCCGACGCGACGCTCGTCGGCGGCGCCGGCCAGGCCGGCTACGACGGCGGGTTCTGGATCCGCGGCGGCTCGTTCCTCCTGAAGATCAACCTGACGCTGCAGACGCGTTGGGAGGGCTTCGACTGGGACGACACCGCACTCGAGGCGAGCCCCGGCGGCGACCTCTCGGGCTTCTCCCTCCCGCGCGCGACGCTGAAGTTCTCGGGCGACGCGACCTGCAACATCCACTACTACGCGGAGCTCGAGTTCGGCCACGAGGGGTCGCTCGACGACAACAGCCAGAACGAAGACGAGACGTCGTGGCTCAGCTACTGGAACGGGTTCACGCGCACCGAGAACGACGGGGCGTTCGTGCCGCTGCGCGAGGGCTGGATCGAGTGGCAGGCGTGCCCCCAGGCCGCGCTCCGCATGGGCCTCGTGGCGACGGCCACCACGCGTCAGTTGATGACGCCGCCGGAGATGCAGCAGTTCGTCGACATCTCGATGTCGTCGGCGCTCGTCGGCTCCGTCATGCCCGGCTACACCGACCGCAACCGCGACTACGGCGTGATGCTGCACGGCGCGTTCGGCTGTGACGGCGAGTTGCAGTACCTCGTGACGGTCACGAACGGCGACGGCCCGGCCCGCCGCAACGTGCTCGACGGCGGGACCGAGGACTGCTTCGCCTACTCGGCCCGCGTCAACTGGGACATCAAAGGCCACCTCGGCTACGAGGAGGGCGCGCTGCGCTCGAACGAGTGCGGCTGGGCCGCTTCCGTGGGCGCGTGGACGCACTACTACACCGACCACGCGGAGGAGAACGCGCTCTTCAAGGTGGGCGACCGCCTCTCGTGGGGCGCGGACGCCGCGGCGACCTGGGGCGGGTTCTCGGCCACCGCCGCGTTCAGCGCGGGCACGTGGGACGGCAGCGACGTCGGCCAGAACTTCGACTGGATGTCGTGGTTCGTGCAGGTCGGCTACCTGTTCCCGGGCACGGCCTGGGAGATCGCGGCGCGGTACGGCGCGCACTCGATCGAGTACGCGACGGACTCGGACCTCGGCGACTCGACGTACGGCCAGACGGATTGGGGCGTCGCGCTGACGTACTACATCGACGGTCACGCCGACAAGGTGACGCTCGACGCGACGTTCGTCGGGTACGAGGACGAAGGGGGCTACATCGGCGACGTCTACGCGGGCTCGAGCGCGGCCGACGTCAGCGACGCCATCCTCATCCGCCTGCAGTGGCAGCTCGCGCTCTGACCTGAGCCGCCTCGCGGTTCCCTGGCGCCCGGCGTCCCTCGACGCCGGGCGCCTTCGTTTCCGGGGCCCGGGGACGCCCGCCCCCGCGGCCGGTTCGCTGCGGCGCGGCGCGCGAGACTCGGCATGTTCGGCGCGACTTCTCGACCGACGGTCGTCGGTGGGCCGCCACGCACCGCTGGGACGGGCGGCGGCCCACGCAGACGCCCACGACCCCGCGTGTCCTCGAGACGTTCGCCGATGTGAACTGACACGAGTACCGCGAAGGCGATCGCGTCGTGGCCTTCCCCGTAAAACTCACGTTCGCGCAGGAGACTCTCCTCGACCTGCTCAGCATCCCACGTACGGCGTACGCCTGAGGCCGACCGGTGAAAGGCGCCCGAGACTCTCAGGATGCCCGTCGCCGAGTGCGGAATGTAGGCTTCCTACCTGGGGATCGTCGCGTTCCACCAGGGGCTTCACGCGGCCCCCCCGGAGAAGACCGTGACGATGCTGGGGGAGCGCACCGGGGCGGCGTGCGGCGACTGACAGTCCGTTCGGGTTCAGTCCGCCAGGTGACGTCGCGTGCCCGCCACAGGGGATGCCGAGTCGGGTCGCGATCGACGCGTCGCCAGTCGGCCGGACGAGTTGGACGAGCCGATGGTGTAGCTCCGCTGGATGCGCTTCGACTACATCCCGAGATCGTCCATCGGGAGGGGCGCGGGCGGAAGCCTGGGAGCGACCGAACCGGGGAGCGCTGCGTCGAGTACACGAACAGAAGGCGCAGGATGCCTTGGCTGGCAGCACGCCTGTCAAGCCGGAGGTCACGGGACGCGCGCGACCACCGCTACGTCGGCGCGGTCGTCGCCCACGCGGCCGTCGCGGAGACCACGTGCGCGATCTCGGCGTCGCCGTGCGCCGTCGAGACGAACCAGGCCTCGTACGGCGAGGGCGGCAGGTAGACCCCCGCCTCGATCATCGCGCGGTGGTACGAGCGGAAGAGGTCGGTCTTCGTCGCCTTCGCCTCGGTCAGGTTGCGCGGGGCGACCCGCGCGAACCAGAGCCCCATCATCCCGCCCTGCCGCGGCGCCACCGCGTCGAGCCCCGCCGCGCGCAACGTACCCTCGAGGCCGTCGGCCAGCCTCGCCGTCACCGCCGCAAGCCGCTCGTATTGCCCCGGACGCTGGATCTCGCGGAGCGTCGCGAGCCCCGCCGTCATGCCCACCGGATGCCCCGCCAACGTGCCCGCCTGATAGACCTTCCCCTCTGGCGCGATCATCGCCATCAGGTCGGCCCGACCGCCGTAGGCCCCCACCGGGAAGCCGCCGCCGATCACCTTGCCGAGCGTCGTGAGGTCGGGCCGGACGCCGAAGAGCGCCTGCGCGCCCCCACGGTGCACGCGGAAGCCCGTCATCACCTCGTCGAACACCAGCAACGTACCGTGAGCGTCGCAGAGCCGGCGCAGGCCCGGCAGGAAGTCGGCGTCCGGTCGCACGAAGCCCATGTTGCCGACGATCGGCTCCACGAAGATCGCCGCGATCTGCTTCGGATGGGCCGCGAACGCCCGCGCCACCGCCGCCAGGTCGTTGTAGGGCACCGTCACCGTCGCCCCCACGACCGACTGCGGCACGCCCGGGCTGTCGGGCGCGTCGAACGTCAGGGCGCCGCTGCCCGCGCTGGAGAGGAATGCGTCGCCGTGCCCGTGGTAGCAGCCCTCGAACTTGATCACCGCGTCGCGCCCCGTCGCCGCGCGCGCGAGCCGCAGCGCCGCCATGCACGCCTCGGTGCCCGACACGACGAAGCGGAGCCGCTCCACCCACGGCATCGTCGCCACCACGCGCTTGCCGAGGCGCGGCTCGTCGGGCGACGGCGTGCCCGTCGCCGAGCCCCGGCGCACCCGGCGCGTCACCGCCGCCACGACGGCCGGGTGCGAGTGCCCCACGATCATCGGGCCCCACGCGCCGATCAGGTCGAGGTAACGATGCCCGTCGACGTCGGTCAGCCACGCACCCTTCGCCGCGCGGATCACCGGCGGCTCGCTCCCGACCGACTTGAACGCCCGCACCGGACTGTTCACGCCGCCAGGGAAGAGCGCGCGCGCGACCGCGTTGAGCGCACGACTGCGGGGCCCGGCCCCGCCGCGCCCCGCCCCCGCACGGGCCTCGCGTCCCGCCCCCTCGACCGGCCCCCCACCGCGCTTCGCGTCAGACACGGTCCCACCTCCCCGACGCGATCGCCTCCGCCGCGTACCCCGCGAAATAGGTGAGGATCCACGTCGCGCCCGCGCGCCGGATCCCGAGCAGCGTCTCGTACGTCGCACGGTCGAGGTCGAGCCAGCCGCGCTCGGCGGCGGCGTGGAGCGACGCGTATTCGCCGCTCACCTGGTACGCCGCCACCGGCACGTCCACGGCCTCGGCGATGTCGCGGATCCAGTCGAGGTTGGGCCCGGCGGGCTTCACCATCACCGCGTCGGCCCCCTCCTCCACGTCGAGCAGCGCCTCGCGCACCGCCTCGCGCGGGTTCGCGGGGTCCATCTGGTAGCCCTTGCGGTCGCCCTTGCCGGGCGTGCTGCCCGCCGCGTCACGGAACGGGCCGTAGAACGCCGAAGCCGACTTCGCGGAGTACGCGAGGATCGGCGTGTCGCGGAGGCCCGCCGCGTCGAGGCCCGCGCGGATCGCCGCGACCTGGCCGTCCATCATCGCGCTCGGCGCCACCACGTCGGCGCCAGCGCGCGCGTAGCACACGGCCTCCTGCGCGAGCAGCGGCAGCGTCGCGTCGTTGTCCACGTCGATCGCGCCGCGCGCCGTGGTGTGGAGGATCCCGCAGTGGCCGTGGTCGGTGTACTCGCAGAGACAGACGTCGGCCATCAGCACGAGGTTCGGGCACGCGACCTTGAGCGCCGCGAGCGCCTGCGGCACCGGCCCGTCCGGGTCCCAACCCGAGGCGCCGCGCGCGTCCTTGCGCGCCGGGATCCCGAAGAGGATCACGCCGCCGACGCCGAGCTTCTCGAGGCGCTTCCCCTCCTCGACCACCGTGTCGGCGCTCCACCGGAACTGGCCGGGGAGCGACGCGAGCGGCGTGCGGAGCCCGCGGCCCGCCTCGATGAACAGCGGCGCGACGAACTCGGCCGGGTGGAGACGCGTCTCGCGGGTGAGACGGCGCAACGCGGGGGTCTGGCGGAGGCGGCGCGGACGGTTCACGAGGTCCATGGTGGCCACGGTACCCGACGGTCCGGAGCCGGTCCCGCGGAGGGACGGGCGACCGCGGAGCGACGCGAGGCCCGCGCCGGCCGTGGGCGTCCTGCGCCGCACGCGCCGGTGGGGCCGCGGGACGGGCCGTCGTCGGCGGGCTCCCGCGAGGCGGCGGCCGACCGCGACGGGGCACGATGTCAACTCGGCGCGCGACGCAGGACCTCGAGCACGGTCTCGACGAGCGCGTCGGGGGCCGCCGCGCGCGCGACCGTGACGTCCGCGATCCCGGCCGCGCGGAGGGGCGCCGCGGCCGTCGGGCCGACCGCGACACAGGGCCCGCGCCCGACGGCCGCCCCCTCGACGACGTGCAACCAGGCCTCGGCAGCCGCCCCGCTGCCGAACACCCACACGACACGGCGCGACGCGAGGTCGGCAACCGCCGCGGAAAACCCCGGCGACGGCGCGGTGGCGTAGGCGACGACCTCGTCCACCGACCAGCCCGCCGCGCGCAGGACCGCAGCGCCGGCCTCGTTCGCGCGCGCGCCGCGGAGCCACAGGACGCGCGCCGGCGGGAGTTGCTCGGCCAGCCGCCGCGCCAGCGCCTCCGCGCCCGCCGCGCCGGTCACGTCCACGTCGAAACCAATCCGTTGCATCGCCCGCGCGGTCGCGGACCCCACCGCCGCGGCGGGTCGCCCGCGGCCGCTTGCGACCGCCAGGAACCGGAACGCGCTCCTCGAGGTCGCGATCACGCGGTCGTATGTCGCGTCCGCCGCCGCCTGCAGCGCGGCAAGGTCCGGCGGTGGCACGGCGACGGCAAACGGCACAGGCCGCGACGCCAGGCCCGCGGCGACGAGTTGCTCGGTCCAGCGCTCGGCCGTGTCCTCGGTGGCGACCACCGCGACGAGCGGACCGTCGGCGGCCGGGCCTCGCGTCACGGGGCCACGAGCCGCCCGGCCCCGCGGGCCAACAGGCGGGCCGCGGCGCGTTCGCCGATCGCGGCGGCTTCGGCGAAACCGCCCTCGTCCTGCTCCTCGAGGCACGACGCGCCGTCGAGCGAGAGCACGCGCACCGTGAGCCGCAGGCGGCCGTCGGCGACGCGCGCGAGGGCCCCCACGGGGGCATGGCAGCCGGCCTCGAGCGCGTGGAGGACCGCGCGCTCGGCGGAGGCCTCGGCGGCGGCGCAGACGTCGGCGACGCGCTGCACGCGGGCCTCGGCGCGGGCGTCGCCCCGGCGGATCGTGAGCGCGAGCGCGCCCTGCGCGGGCGCGGGCAGCATCACCGTGGGGTCGATGCGCTCGGTGATCTCGTGCTCGAGGCCGAGGCGCGCGAGGCCGGCGCACGCGAGCACCATGGCGTCGAAGCGGCCTTCCTTGAGGCGGGCGAGGCGGGTGTCCACGTTGCCGCGCAGGCCGACGACCTCGAGGTCGGGACGGGCGCGACGGAGCTGAGCGGCGCGGCGTGGGCTGCCGGTCGCGACGACGGCGCCGTGCTTGAGGTCGGCGAGGGGGCGGCCGTCGCGGGAGAGGAGCGCGTCGCGGGGGTCCTCGCGAACCGGGACCGCGCCGAGGGCCACGCCGGGCTCGTCGGCGACGGGCAGGTCCTTCATGGAATGGACGGCGGCGTCGCAGCGGTCCTCGAGGAGCGCGCGGTGGAGCGCCGCGGTGAAGACGCCGCGCCCGCCCATGGCGGCGAGCGGCGTCACCGCGTCCTGGTCACCCTCGCTCTTCACCCACACGAGGGTGACGTCGTCGCCGAGGCGGGAGGCGATCCACTCGGTCTGCGTGCGGGCCAGGAGGCTCGCGCGCGAGCCGACGCGAAGGGGCAGTGCGCTCACGGAGGTCCTCCGGCAGACGTTGGGGAGGACCGCCGGGCGGGACGCACGGCCTCCACCCGGCTTTCGATCGTGCCGTCGGCCACCTCGGTGGCCAGGCGATCGCCGGGTCGGACGGCGGCGACCGACTTCACGAGGGCGCCGTCCTGACGGGTCAGCGACCACCCGCGGCCGAGCACCTGCAGGGGCGAGAGCGCCTCCACGGCGGCCCGGCGGGCCTCGTAGCCGGCCGTCGCGCGGTCGAGGCGGCGGCGGACGGCGACGGCCGCGCGCGACCCGAGGTCGGCGACGTGCGCCTGGGCGGCGGACGTGGCGGCCGCAGGGGACGCGGCGGCGAGGCGGGCGGCCAGGAACGTGGCCGACGCGCGGGCACGGGCGGCACCGGCGGCGAGCGCCCGGCGGGCGCGGTCGGCGAGGTCGGCGACGGCCTGGCGGCGGCGGGCCAGTTCCGCGCCGGGACTGCGGGCCGCGAGCCGGGCCGCGAGCATCTCGACGTGCGTGCGGCGCGCGGCGACGGGCGCCTGCGGGTCGCGGACGACGGGGCGGCCGGCCTGGGCCTCGAGAGCCTGCCACGCGCGGTCCACCCGCATGCGGACGAGGTGCGCGAGACGCGAGGCCCGGCGGTCGACCTCGGCGACGAGGTCGTCGTAGACCGGGACGACGAGTTCGCCCGCCTGGCTCGGCGTGGCGGCGCGGACGTCGGCGACGAGGTCGGCGATGGTGACGTCCACCTCGTGGCCGACGGCGCTGACGACGGGGGTGACGCACGCGGCGATCGCGCGGGCCACGGGCTCCTCGTTGAAGGCCCACAGGTCCTCCGCGGACCCGCCGCCGCGGCCGACGACGATCACGTCGGCGCCGGAGGAGCGGTCGGCGAGGCGCAGGCCGCGCGCGATCTCCTCGGCGGCGCCGGCGCCCTGGACGCGCACCGCCACCAGGACGATCTCGATCTTCGGGTAGCGGCGCTGGATCACCGTGACGAGGTCGCGGACGGCGGCGCCGGTGCGGGCGGTGACGAGCGCGACGCGGCGCGGGAGGTACGGGAGCGGCACCTTGCGCGCGGGGTCGAAGAGGCCCTCGGCGGCGAGACGCGCCTGGAGCTGCTCGAACGCGACCTGCAGGGCTCCCACGCCCAGGGGGTTCATCTCGTGGACGATCAGCTGGTACTTGCCGTGCGGCAGGTAGACGTCGACGTTGCCGCGACAGACGACCTCGAGGCCGTCCTCGACGGCGAAGCGCAGGCGGGTCGCGGTGCCGCGCCAGGCGACGGCCGGCAGGACGGCGCCCTCGTCCTTCAGCGCGAAGTAGACGTGGCCCGACGTGACCTTGCGGGCGCCGGTGACCTGGCCGCGCACCCAGACCTCGTCGAACTCGGCGCCGAGGGTCTGCTGGATCGCGCGGGTGACCTCGGTGACCGAGCGGATCGCGTTCCCCGGGCTGTCGGGGGACCGCTGCGGGAGGGCCCCCGCCACGGCGGCGCTAGTCCCGCCCGCCGGCGGCGGCGACCGCCACCTCGGTCGGGACGGGGAGGAAGAGCGGCTCGATCTTGGTGGCCTTGCCCGTGCGCTCGTCCACGTCGACGACGACGGCGCCCAGCTTGAGGTCGCCGTCGGCGACGGCGAACGCCTCGTGGACGTTCGTGCGCATCTTCTTGAGGACGGCTTCCTTGACGCGGCCGATGACGCCGTTGTACGGGCCCGTCATGCCGCAGTCGGAGATGAAAGCGCTGCCGCTGGCGCGGATCGTGGCGTCGGCGGTCGGGACGTGGGTGTGCGTGCCGAAGAGGAGGGAGATGCGGCCGTCGAGGAACCACGACAGGGCGATCTTCTCGCTCGTCGCCTCGGCGTGCATGTCCACGATCACGACGTTCGTGTGTTCCTTGAGGGACGCGACGGCGCGCTCGGCCTCCTCGAAGAAGTCGCCCCAGGCGTTCATGAAAACGCGGCCCTGAAGGTGCACGACGCCGACGCGGATGCCGCGGGGCCCTTCGAAGAGGCAGGTGCCTCGGCCCGGGGCCGACTTCGGCCAGTTGGCGGGTCGGAGGAGGCGCTCCTCGCGCTCGTACAGCGGGAAGGCCTCGCGCTTGTCGAAGGCGTGGTCGCCCATGGTGACCACGTCGGCGCCGAGCGCCCGGATCTCGCGGTAGATCTTCTCGTTGATCCCGGCGCCGGCGGCCGAGTTCTCGGCGTTGACGACCACGACGTCGATCTCCCGCTCCTTCTTGAGGAGGGGCAGGAAATGGGCCAGCGCGATGCGGCCGGGGCGACCGACGACGTCGCCCACGGCGAGGATCCGGATCATCGGCGCCATCCTAGCCGCCCGGGGGGCCCTCCCCCCCCGGCGCGCGCCACCGGTCCCGCCCCTTGTTGTCTGAGAGCCTGTGAAGGAATCGAAGATTCCGTCACAGCCGCGAAGCGCGGACCCGCAGGGGCCGCGCGCCGAGCGGGTTTCCGGGGGGCTTGGCCCGCCGGAAACCGAGCGAAGGCGATTT
>Ga0163144_10012021_pt1 | contig 18257 bp, 12 predicted proteins | sample OliLak19BULKMAT1_FD_123175 | JGI IMG/M metagenome (GOLD analysis project Ga0163144, IMG submission 123175) | Freshwater microbial mat bacterial communities from Lake Vanda, McMurdo Dry Valleys, Antarctica - Oligotrophic Lake LV.19.BULKMAT1 | ecosystem: Environmental > Aquatic > Freshwater >... | reverse complement strand
GTTCGAGACTGTACGCATTGCCTCACCAAGAATCTTACTTCCGACCGCCGTTGCCTCACGTTAAATCTTACCAATTCCGCGACGCGGATAGGCCGCCTCCTGCGGTAAGCTATTCGCACGTGTGCTCGGAGGCGGCCAACCGCTGATGCATTCTACTGACCAAGCAATCTAACCACCTTGGTACGATCTGATCTGAGGCAACCGGTAAGAAAATTACGTGAGGCAATGCGAACAGGGGCGGCCCGTTCAACGCCGTGCAGCAACTCCGCGGCGGTGATCGCCGTGATAAAAAAGCTTTCCTTCGAGTTCGCGACGAAGAAATCCAAAAGCCGTAGCTGTCCCTTTTCCGCGGCGATCAAAACCGACGTATCGAGAACTATGCCCATTTGTCCTTCACTTTGGGCAGCGCCCGTTTGCCGATTTCGATGTCGTCGCCGAACGCCTTGGCCTCCGCCGGGGACAAGCGGGGCAGCCCGGGCCAAATCTCGGCCAACTCCGCCCCGGTTATTCCCGCATTGCCCACGGTGTCCGCCTCGTGGGTCGAGCTGAAGTTCTTCGATGACCGGAGATCTGAACCGGCGGAGTCGGCGAAATCGAGATTGCGGGGGCGCGATTTACGGGGCGTTTTCTCCGGATGTCCGACGCCGGATCGATGAAGTCCGCAAACGGCGCTGCAACGCACCGATGCTCTCGCTCAGCCGGTCCGCTTCGCGATGCAGGGCAACCAGTTCGTCCTCGATTGACGGACGCCCCGTGGCGGCGATTTCCAGGCTGCGGGCCACGTCTTCCGTTTCTTCGCGAGCCTCGTCCATCCCGTTGACAATCACGCCGATCAGCAAGTTGAGCATGATCATCGTACCCAGCAGGATAAAGCTGACGAAAAAGGTTACGGGGATAAACGACGACCCCAGGCCTGCGATCTGGGTATCCATCACCTCGACCCATCCTTCGAGGGTGACCACTTCAAAGAGGGTCAGCGCGGCCCGGCCCAGACTGCCGAATTTTTCCGGGTCGGTACCGGAAAAAAACGTCACCCCGACGACGGCGTAGATGTAAAAATGGAGGCTGAGCAGGAACGCCACATAGCCCATTGAGGGAATGCTCTTCAGCAACGCCCCCACGAGGATTTGCAGCCGGGGGATCGCCGTCACCAAGCGTAAAACCCGCAGCACGCGCGCCAGACGCAGGACAGCGGCAAAATGGGTATGGAAGGGCAGCAGGCAGATCGCGACGATGAGGAAATCGAAGAGATTCCAAGGGTCCCGGAAGAAAAGCCAGGGACGTGCCCCGTGGGCGGCCACGCGCAGGGTCAATTCGACGACAAAGAATCCGAGAACCATACGGTCGAGGGCATGCAGAACATCCCCCGCGCCGGCCATGATCGCGGCATCGGTTTCGATGCCGACGAGCACGCTGGCGAAAATGATCACGAAAAGCACCACCTTCTGAAACCAAGGGGCTTCCGTCAGTTGGCGGGCAAAGGTCGAGAGAGAGCGCGGCACAGTGCGGGAGAGAACCGCTTCCGGCTATGCCGTCAAGCGGACGCGGATCCTCTGGAAACGTCGGTTCTCTTTCCTTGCCAGTCGTGACCAAGGAGCCGGGCGTAGTAGTTGCGCAGCGCCGCCGTCGCCAACCGCATCGACGGGAGCGAGTAATCATAGGCGTCTTTCAGATGCAGGATGTGCGCGCGCACCTCCGCTTCGGTGAGTGCGCACGGGGCGCGTCCGACGCGCGTCGCGAGTTGGCGGAGCGTGCGCAGATACATCGCCTGCGTGTGCGCCGCGAGGCTGCACAGTCTGGGTCAGGATTTTTGGGGTCAGTCCTTACTTCTTGACTTAAGCGGATGGAGTGATTTGATGTGGAAATGGCAAGGAAAACGAGGATGGGGTACGACGGGCGTGTTGCCACGTGATCAACCGGGGGAACTACCGGAAGTGGGTGTTTGAGGAGGAGGGGGCAAAGGAGGCGTTTGAGGAGTGTCGGGCGGAATCCGCGGCGAGGTCGGGGTGGGTGGTGATGGGAAACCACTATCAACGCGGTCGAGACGCCGAAGGGGAATTTGGGGACTGGGATGCAGTGGCTGCAGACGATGTATGTGGCGAGGTTCAACCGTTATCGCAACGAGCACGGGCACCTGTTTGAGGGGCGGTACAAGGCGATTGCGGTGGAGCCGGGAGAGTCCTTGGGGAGGGTCTGTCATTACATTGACTTGTGTCCGGTGCGTGCGGGCGTCGTGGCAGTGGATCTGATGGAGAGTTTTCGTTTCAGAAGTTTTGCGAGGCTGATCCAGCGGCGAGGAAACAGTGGAGGGAGGGGCAGTGGCGATGCGAGCTGCAGGGTCTCATGGCACGATTGAGCGAGGGGGAACGAAGTGACACGCGCTCATCGGCCGTGTGGAAGGGGCGGTTGCCTGGTGCATGAAATCCCGAACCGAGGCCAGTAATGGGTGGCGTCCGCCTTGAGCCTGGGATCGTCCACCTACGTGAGCAAACAAGCCGGGCTCGTCCGCAACGCACGGCTTGACAGCCTTGACAATCTGGTTGCGCAAAAGTTAAACCATAAGAACCCTCTTGTTCGTCCGTCAGTTCATCGATCAGCTCCAAATGAGCGCGTGGACGAGACAGGCCGTCCACCAGCCGATAGGCTCGGAGCAGTCCGAGGTCGGCGGCAATCATGAGTTTCGTTTTCATTGTGGTGCAGAGAGGTTGGGTACGGGAAAATCACCAGCAAGGCCCTCGACGGTCTTTTCGCCAAAATCGCGGAGCAGGAAAAATCGATTCGCGCCAACCCTGTGGAGCGATCTACGGAGCTGCTGAAAAAGGTCTTCGGAGCGGTTGCGGGGAAATAGGTGTTTTGAACGTCTCGGCGGCCGACCCATGAAGAATCTGTTTTCTACCGATCGATCTCGAAATGGGCCGGCAGCAACGGCCGGGCCGGCCAAGCCATGATGGAGCGATGGGGTCAGGTAACATGAGTGGCAGAAACAGAAAACGTCTTGACCATAAACCAGACGGGGTCGCTGGTTCTCCAAGGCCTTGTATCGTTCGAGTTGATAGTTAACGCATGCCGTTTGGATTGAGCTCCTGCGGTTTGGACCTGCTCATTGCACGCGGCGTCGATCCCGCGGCCTCGGCGAGGCCACCTACAACGGCACGATCCTCCGCGGCCGATCTTTGCGTCGTCGCGTCTCCGCGCTCAATCCGTCCTCCGATCTCTTGTGAACCTGACCGATGGGGTCAAAACGGACCGTTCAGCCCGCTTGGCAGTCTGCCTCTACGACGAACTGGGCTCGTTCATGCACCCTGCCTTGGCGGAGGCGGTGCAGCGGGGCGCACGGGCGATTTGATGGCCGACTGTTCTCCGGGTTTGCCATCACTCAGCCCGTTCGCCCCACTGCACCGCCTCCGGCTCGCTGCCCTTTACGCTTCGCTCTCCCAAAACAAAGGACCCTGGCCGCTGGTCCCGCGCGGGTTGCGATCAGACGTCAACCCACGGTTCTGGGAGGATCCTGGGTGGAGGAACCCGCCGGCCGACCAGGTACCGGCGTCAGCGTCCCCCGAACCTTCTTTGGCAACTTGGCGACCACGAGGTCATAGCTGTGTCGGATCCGACGCTTCAGTTCGGCGGCAGTCAGTGCCTCGAGATCGGCCACGCGCACCCAGTGTCGCTTCGCGCAATAGGGAGCCTGCGTGATCCCGTCGATTCCGATCAATTCGTCGAACTCCTCGGGGGCGCATTTGAATACGACTCCCTCGATCATCTCAGCATCCAGTGCGATGATCAGAAACATCTTGCCTGCCACTTTGAAAACCAGGCACTCGCCCCATTGCTTGACCCACGTCGTCTGAGGAAGCGCGAGCGCAAACTCGCGAAGGGCGGAAAGGCGCATGAAGCAAACGGGATCGTGGTGACGCCTTCCCGGCGTTACACCAGTCTGGCCACACGGGGAACCTGGCACCGGTCCAGGGCGGCGGCAAGCTCAGCCGGCCGCACCGGCTTGCTAAGGTAGTCGTCCATGCCCGCGGCGATGCAGGCCTCGCGGTCCCCGACCATCGCATTGGCAGTCATCGCGATAATCGTGATCGGTTCGACCGTCTCGTCCCTTTCCCGAAGGCTCGACTCCCACTGCCGGATGCGGCGTGTCGCCTCGAAACCGTCGAGTTCAGGCATCTGGCAGTCCATCAGGATGACGTCGAAAGCCCGGCGCTTCACCGCGGCCACCGCCGCGAGCCCATGGGCAACGATCTCGCAGGCGTAGCCTAATTTTTTCAACTGCATGCTCGCGACCCGCTGATTGACCAGATTGTCCTCCGCCACGAGAATTCGAAGTCCTTTCTCCTCGACTGTCGCCACCGCCGGCGCTGTCAGTTCGAGATCAACCGGTGCATCACCAGCCAGCGAGGCGAGCATCTCTCTCAATTGCCGCGCACGAACCGGTTTGGCGAGGACTCGGTCAATTCCTGCGCGGGCCAGTTCAGCGTCACTGATCGACTGGCCGAGCGAGGTGAGCAAAACCAGTTTCGTCTTCGCAAGTCGGGGGTCGGCGTGAATGACCGCAGCGAGTTCAAGCCCCGTCATCCGGGGCATGTGGAGATCCAGAATTGCTAGCCCGCACGGCGCTCCCATGTCCGCCGCCGTCCGCAACGCCTCAAGGCCCTCCCTGCCGTCGGCGGCGACAGCGACCTCTAAGTGAAATCGTTCCAGGTGTCGCCTCAGGAAGTCGCGCGTGGTGGCGTTGTCGTCGACGATCAGCGTCCGGAGGGCGGTGTGATTGGCATCGTGCGAACCTGAATGGGGCGGAACCGCCTGACAGGAAAACTCCGCCGTCAACCAGAACGTCGAGCCCCGGCCCAACTCGCTATCGACGCCGACGTCTCCGCCCATTCGCTTGGCGAGCTGCCTGCAAATCGCCAGGCCGAGGCCCGCCGGAGGCGGGTTGCGCAGAGCGGGAACGGATCTTCCAAGAACACGTCACCTACCAACAGGGCGTGATGTGGTTCCTCGCGAACGACCCTGCGGTGCCGGACCACGCCAGCCGGCGAGAGCATTTGCTGAAAGACAAACAACAGCTCTCCTGGACACCCCGGCAACCCGCGCCGGCGAAACCTTGAGGAATTCCTTTGCCGGGACGCGAGCAGGCCCATCACGTCGACGATCCTGGATGACCGCGAACGCCCGCTGAGCACGCTTCAATCGGCCGTCAATGGTCGTCGCAGGTGCAGGCGTATTCGGCAGTTTCGCAGTCCGGGCACTTGGAGAGGTTCAGATTGAACTTCTCCGTCACCCACTTTGCGGTCGGGGTAAGTTTGATTTGCACGCCGGTGGGAAAGTCATTCCCCGCCGGGAGTGCGACGTTCGACACCAGGACATCACCCGATCGAACAAAGGCCAACTTGGTCGGTGCAGAGCGCTGGCCCGCCGTCACGGTCACAACCTGTTCGGCCGGTGCCACGGGTTTGTCGTTCCGATCCAGAAAGGTGATCTGCACCTTGCGATCAGCGGTGACGAGAAATTCGGCGTGGGGATCGAGCGCGACGAGCAGACGCCCACCATTCGGGCCGGCCTCCTTTTTCGCGTGCGAGTGACCGTGATCAGAATCGGCTTTTTTCTCGGCAGCCGAGATCGGCAGGCAGAGCGCCAAAGAAACAAGGAACGGAAGAATGTAGGTGGTGAGTTTCATGGTTTTTATTTTTAAGGAAGTGCAATGAAAGGAAAGAGTTGGCGCGTCGAAAGTGATTGTCGTGCCACAGAGGGTGCGGCGCATTTACTGGGACGTGGCCGCATCCCGGGCGATGGACCGCTCCGCGGCTTTCCGGCCGAAGGTGAAAAACACCAGGGGCCGGACGAGGAATTCAAGAAGGGTGGAGGACACCAACCCACCGACGATCACGACGGCGACCGGGTGGAGGATTTCCTTGCCCGGCTGATCGCCCGCCAGCACGAGCGGGATCAGAGCAATGCCCGCGGCCAGCGCGGTCATCAGCACCGGCACCATCCGCTCAAGGGTCCCCCGTTCGACCATCGCCCGGGTGAACCCTTCCCCTTCGTGCTTCATCAAATGGAGGTAGTGCGAAATCATCATGATGCCATTGCGCGCCGCCACGCCTCCCACGGCGATGAAACCCACCAGCGTCGCGATACTGATGTTGTCCAGCTTCAGCCAAGTGTAGACCAGTCCTCCGATCAGCGACAGAGGGATGCTGAGCATCACCTGCAGCGCCAGCGTCAGGCTCTGAAAATAGCCGTAGAGGAGAAAGACGATGACCAGGAGAACGACCGCGGTGAAGATCAGGATGCGTCGGGTCGCATCCTTCTGGGCCTGGAATTCGCCTTCGTAGGTGATGAAGTAGCCTTCCGGCAGCTTCACCTGCTCGCGCACGTTCTCCTGCAATTGGGCGACGAGCCTGCCGACGTCGCGGACCGAGGGCTTGATCGCAACCACGAAGCGGCGCTGACTGTTCTCGCGAACGATGACATTGGGCCCCTTCGCCTCGCGCACGTCAGCCACGAGGGCGAGCGGGATCCGTCGACCGGACTGGGTCTCGACCGGGAGCCGCGAGATCCGTTCGGGCGTGTCGCGCCAGTCAGCGGGAAGACGGATGACCAGGTTGATCGAACGCTGTCCCTCACGGAGTTCTGCAATCTTTTTCCCACCAAGGAGCATGCTGAGCTGGTCGTTGAGGCCGCCCGGCGTGACGCCATAGACCGAGGCGCGTGCGCGATCGGTCTCGATGCGGAGCTGCGGGATCGACGATTGTTGGTCCAGCTTCGCTTCCTCGAAGCCAGGAATCGATTTCGCCACCGCCTGCACCTCCGTTCCGATGCGTCGGAGTGTATCCAAATCAGGGCCAAACACCTTGATCGCCACCGGCGCGGCCACACCGCTGAGCATGTGACCGATGCGATCCGCCAAGGGTCCGCCGACGACCGCGAAAACGCCCGGGATCTTCTTCAGGCGGGCGTTGATGTCGGCAAGGATTTCCTTGCGTCCCCGGCCTGCAGTGGCCTCGTGGCCCACCCGTTCGCTGAAGTCCACGTCGAACTCCGCGGTGGAAATGGGCACGACGTGATCACCCCGCTCGGCTCGGCCAAGTCGGCGGCCGACCTTGCGCACCTCGGGCACCGCGAGGATCTGGGCCTCGATCACATCGGAAATCTGGTTCATTTCCTGCAGCGAGGTACCGGGGGCCGACGTCACCGCAATGAGCGCGGTCTCCTCCTGAAACGCGGGCAGGAAATCCTTGCCCATCTTCGGATAGAGCATGAAGGCCGCCCCCATGCCGACGGCAACGAGCGCCAGCACCGGAATCGGAAAACTCAAGCCGACCCGCAGGACGGTCGCCTTCAAGAGTGACTTCAGCAACCGGACCAGCGGGCCGTCCTCATGGGCCTGTCCCGCTTTCGGATTCAGCAGAAGGGAGCAAAGGACCGGAATCAGCGTGAGCGAAACCAGAAACGACGCGATCATGCTGATGATCGTCGCGAGCGCGATCGGTGCGAAGAGTTTGCCCTCGACGCCGCTCAACCCGAGCAGCGGAAGGAAGACGAGAATGATCAGAATCGTCGCGTAAAGGATCGAATTCCTCACCTCCCCCGAGGCGCGTCCAATCACCTGGAGTCGCGGCCGGGGATGAGGCGAGGCGGCGTTTTCACGCAGACGTCGAAAGACATTCTCCACATCCACGATCGCATCGTCGACGACCATGCCGATTGCGACCGCGAGCCCCCCCAGCGTCATCGAATTCACCGAGATGCCGAGGCGGTGGAAGATAAGCAACGTGATCGCGAAACTCATCGGCATCGCCATCAGCGTGATCACCGTGGTGCGGACATTCAGCAGAAAGAGAAACAGCACGATGGTGACCATGATCGCACCATCACGAATCGCCTCCGTCAGATTTCCGATCGCGTGGTCGATGAAGTCCTTCTGCTGAAACAGGAGCGCAGTCTCGACCCCGGCGGGAAAACTGGGCTTCAACTCGTCGAGCGCCGCCTTGATCTGGTCGGTGAGCGCCCGCGTATCGAAACCGGGGGACTTGGTGATCGACATGATCACGCCGTAGGTCGGCGCTTTCTCGGGCGCGAGGCTGACCGTGGCGTCACCCCGCATCGGTTCAACCCCCCAGGCCACGTTCGCCACATCGGCGATCGTCACCGGGCGGTCGCCAACCATCCGAATGACCGTGCGACCCAGTTCACCAAGGTCGGTGGTCATCGAAAGATTGCGCACCATGACCTCGCGAGGCCCGCTGGTAAGGAATCCTCCGGTGGTGGTCGTGGCGGCCTGCTCGACGGCGGTCTCCAGCTCGACCAGGCTGATGCCATGCGCCTCGAGGCGAAACGGATCGGGCTGCACTTCGATCTGCCTCACGCCGCCACCCATGTTCAGGATCTCGGCGATTCCGGGGATGCTTTGCAGACGGCGCTTGATCGCCCAATCCGCCAGAACCCGGACCTCGGACGGCGGGAGATAACCCGGGTCGCCCAGCTTCAGGGTCGACCGCACGCCGACGAGCAGGATCTCACCCATCAGCGACGCGACGGGCGTCATGAACGGCTGCACCCCCTCGGGGAGTTGCTCGCGAGCGGACTGCAGGCGCTCCTGCACGAGGACCCGGGCCTGATAGACATCGGTTTCCCAGCCGAACTCGGCGTAAACGAGCGAGAGGGCGACATCGGAATTCGACCGCAGACGCGTCAATCCAGCCACCCCCATGAGCGCGCTTTCGAGTGGCTGGGTCACACGCGTTTCCACCTCCTCGGGTGCGAGTCCCGGCGCTTCGGTGAGAATCGTGACGGTGGGCTTCGTCAGGTCAGGCAAGACCTCGACCGGGAGCCTCGAACCGGTCTCGAAACCCAGGACCAGAAGGATGAGGGACAGGCCGATGACAATCGCCCGATTGGCGAGCGACCACTGGATCAGTTGATTCAACATGGTCGGAACTCAGTCGGTCTTGGGGGAAACGGACGACTCGGCCGCGACAGCCCTCACTCCCCGCGGTCTTCGCCGCAGCCCCACCACCAGCAGCAGGGCGAAGAGCACGCCGCTGACGATCATCCAGAACGGGCTGTCATGCCCCTCCTCGTGCGCGTGTCCATGATCGTGATTCGGATCGGCGACCGCCGAGCCGGCTTTCCCTGACGCGCCCGCAGTCAATTCGGATCCGTCGGAGGCATGATCGTGGCCATGGGCGGCATCGAGCGCCTCCTTGAGCGAAACTCCTCCACCCCCCGCAAACGCGAGCGAATAGGCTCCCTGGATCACGACCTCATCGGCGGGCAGGAGTCCACTGACGATTTCAACAAAACGGTCATTGCTTTGACCGACCACCACCGGTGCTTTCACGAAGGCGTTCGGAAGCTCAAAGTCCTTCACATAAACGAACCGCTCCGCGGCATCGCCTTGCACCGCACTGCGTGGAACGCTGAGAACGTCGGTGCGTTTTTCGAGCACGATGGAGAATTCGGCCCGCATCCCCGGACGGATCTGCCCGTCCGGATTCGGCAGGAGGAAAACGGCGTCGAGCGTGCCGCTGACCGGATCGGCCGCCGTGCCAAAGCGCTGCAACGTTCCCGTGACACGACGCTCCGGCCAGGCGGAGAGGCTTATCCGGGCGATCGCACCCGGCTTGATCCGTCCGACCGAATGTTCTGGAACCCGGGCGACAGCGAGGACCTCACCCAGATCGGTGATCTCGAGAAGCGCCCGGTCCGGTTCCACCGGATCGCCCAACCGAACATCGAGCCGGGTGATCATTCCAGCCAACGGTGCCGTCAGCGCGATGACCGGTGGAGGGTTCCCTGGCTGCCGGCTTTCAACCCGAACCACCTCCGCCTGGGCACGCACGGAATCGCCGGGAAGCACCGGGAGCGCGACGACCCGACCGGAAATTCGGCTGGTGACCGCGGCGACATTCCCTGGCTTGGCCTCGATCCGACCGAGCGCAAAGACCGTTTCCTCAAAGTCGCCCGGCTCCGCCACCGCGGTTTCGATGCGCAGATTTTTGACGCCCGTGGCATCAAGCACCACGGTGTTGGCCATGCGTGAGCTGTCCTCCGCAGCGGGGAGGGTGACGACCAGCAGGAGCGAGAGGCAAAAACTGAGGTTCAGGGAGTTCATTCGGACGACAAAAGAGAGCGGGAGAGCGGAAACGTGGAAGCGGTCAGTCCTTCGATGCGGGCGAGCGCCACCGTGTAGGCGGCTGTCTGGTCGAGGATTTCGCGCCGGAGCGCGACCAAGGCGCGCTGGGCGTCGAGCACGTCGATCAAAGGGAGATGCCCTTCCTCGTAGGCGCGGCGCACGAGGACCGCGGCATCCTCGGTCGCGGACAGGGCCTCGCGCCGAAGAGTCTGCAGCGCGGAGTGTGCGGTCAGCACGTCCTGCCACGCGGCGGCAAACTCGGCTCGAAGCTCGCTTTCAACAGCGCGCATCTCCAGTTCCGCGCCCGCAAGCAGCTCGCGCGCGGCCCGGATACCGCCTTGGTTGCGGTTACGAAACGCGAGCGGCACCGAAACCCCGGCGACGAACGCCGCGTCGGATCCCTCACGCAGGAAGCGGACACCACTGCCCACGGTCACATCCTGCACCGCCTGCGCCTGCGCAAGTTCGAGCGACGCTCGCCGACTGGCGATGTTCGCTTCCTGCACGGCGATGCGGGGATGCTGACTGATCCGGAGTGGAACGTCCTCTTCGACGGGTAATGCGTCCGGGACGACCAGGCTCCCGTTGAACGTTCCGACCTCGGCCGGCTTTCCACCCCAGGTTGCAGCCAGGCTCACCTGTGCGAAACTGAGCGCCGCGCGAGCCCGGGCCTGATCGGCCTGTGCTGCGGCGAGGGCGGCGCGAGCCCGGGCAAACTCGGCCGGCGAAGCCTCTCCGCCGCGAACCCGGAGGTCAACAGCCGCGAGTGTTTCTCGTGCCAAACGCAAAGGCTCCTCCGAGAGAGCTAAACGCTGCTGCGCCACGAGCACTCCAGCGCAGGCGACGGCCGTGGTGGTGCGCAACTCGGCGCGACGCACGTCCCATTCGGCAGCAGCGTGATCGCGTTCGCGCCCGGCAAGCACCACGCGCTTTTCCCGTTTGCCTCCGCGTTCGAGCAGTTGCGACGCCTGCACCGTGGTCTCAAGGCTCCGCACCCCTTGAACCCGACCGGTCCCAAGAACGTTTTCAACGGCGACGTCGAGCGTCGGATTGGGCCGGAGCCCGGCCTGCTCCACCAAGGCCCCGGCGGCGCGCTCGGTGGAGCGTTGCGCGGCCAAACCAAGATTGCGGTCCTCCGCGCGCTGCAGGGCCTCAGTCAGCGTGCGTACGCGGGCGGGTTCCTCCGGCGCCGCCAAACCCACGGAACCGAGTGCGGTGATCAGACCAAAACGAAATAAAAAGGGAAAAGGCATCATGAAAAGTCCGACGAAATCCGGAGGTGCATACCCACACAGGCGCAGAAACGCCGGGAGACGCTCGACGCGGAACGCGTTGGCGCTGAGTCAGAAAAGGCCACTCAGTCCGCGCAGGGACTGCTCAGGCCAGGCTCAACGAAGGCGCACGAGGCGACGGTGCCGCCCTGCGTGCAAAATGCCAGATCGGGACCCATGACGAAGGCCGCTCCACCCCGACAACGAATTCCGCCGGGGAGCTTGTGCTCGCGAAAGACTTAATCAACCCGACCTCAAAGCAGGCCAAGTCGGCTGCCAAGGAGGGCGCGGAAACCTTGGCCGAAGGTGTAGACGAGACGATCGACCCACCCTCGACCACCTCGCAGCCATCGTGCGTACACGGTGGAACCTTGTCCGAACAACACGTGTGGACGTTTTCGTCCGCATGCGCGTCCCACAGTCCCGCGGCCTCAAGAATACAGTGCTGAGTCGCCGCCAGCCAGACGGCCAGCAGCAAGAGAGAGGGTATTCGACGAAGACCTTTCACTGGGCGACATAAGTTCCGCTTCATCGGGTTGTCAAATTCCGGGTTGAAAGCACGTCTGCATTTCGTCCGCGGAATGTCGGAACTTCTTACAGCCAGCCGCTTCCCAACCAAGTTCAGCAAAAGTGATTTCCTATCCGAATCACTCCTATCTCGAGCAGGCCGCGTTTGTCCCAACTTCCGCGAGCGCCGTTGGAGGTGGTCCCGCGTACGCGGGAAGGCCGCGACGGGACCGACCGGTCACGCCTCCGTTGTAGGTGGCCTCGCTGAGGCCGCGACGGGACCAACAGGTCCCGCCTAAGTTGTAGGTGGTCCCGCGTACGCGGGAAGGCCGCGACGGGACCAACCGGTCACGCCTCCGGTCTCCGGGTATTCATCGCGATGCCAATCTCCGCGGCCTCAGCGAGGCCACCTACAAGGATCGGGCTTACGTTGACGCCCAAACGCGGCCGCGGGATCCTCCGAAATTGGCGTGTCCCATCATTTATGACGCTGTGTTGAGTCCGACTACGACCCCTCCCCCCATGCCTGCCCCGATCAGTCGACGAAAATCTCTGCTCCACCTCGGCGCTTGGGTGGGTGCCGTGCTCTGCCCTGCCCGACTCTCCGCCCGCCCGCGAAAAATTGAGCACGGGCCCACGCTGACCTTCGCCGTGGCGAACGATTTTCACCACTCGAATTCGGACTGCGATCCGTGGTTCAACCGCCTCTTCCAACAGATCTCCGGCCACGCTCACCTTCAATTCTGCTTGGCTCTGGGTGACATCGCCGATGCAGGCAAGAAGACTAGCATGGAGGCGGTGATTGCGTCCGCCGAGCGGTCAGGGGTTCACCTGTATCCCACGCCGGGCAATCACGACAACGATCTGCCCCTGAACACGGACCTCTATCAACAGGTCTTTCCCGGCCGTCTCAACTACACGTTCCGTCAAGGGGGCTGGCAATTCGTCGCCATCGACTCGACCGAGGGGCGCAACTTCAAAAACACCCGCATTCAGCCGGAGACCCTGGCATGGCTCGATGCGAATCTCCCGAAGCTGGATCGCCACCTGCCGACGCTCCTCTACACCCATTTCCCTCTCGGTGCCGGGGTGCCCATGCGTTCCCTCAACGCCGACGACGTCCTCGCCCGATTTGCCGGTCACAATCTCCGCGCCGTTCTCTCCGGACATCACCATGGACGCACGCGTACCCGGTGGCACTCCACCACGTTGTTGACCAACGCGTGCTGCGCGCGCGTCCGCGGCAACCACGATGGCACCAAAATCAAGGGATATTGGTTGTTTCGCGCCGAGCTGGACGGAACGTTCGAGCGCACGTTCATCCCCTTCTCCGCCTGATTGTCCGGATCCCCCTGTCACCGTTGTTTCTCCGCACTCTCCTCGCGCGGTCATTCTCGCCCGGCATCGCCCTCCGCGTTCCGGCATCCGGTGAAGTCCTATCGGCCGAGGCCCTCGCCCTGATCGCGGGGGTCCCAGAGAAGACCGCTGCACGAATCCGCCGCGCCCTCCTGGCCGCGATCGAATTTGATCCGCAACCTCCGGGCGACACGCTGCTTGGGTTGGCCACGAAGAGGCCGTGAGCTTCCGCCGACCGACTGACCGTTGGTTTGGGAAAACCGCGACGGATCCGATGCGCCTTCGCACGGATGCCGAGACGGATCGCGCGAGCCCACGCGCGGCCTTTACAAGGGAGCGCGCTGCGGCTACGACCACTCCGCGTCCACCCCAGCCTTTCCGTCCCCCCATGGCCCGAAGATTTTCCTCCGCTGTATCTCCCCGTCTTGCCTTCAGCTTTGCCCTCGGGCTGGCCGGGCCGGTGATCGGGGCGGAGCCGGCTCTCCACTTCAATCAGGACATCCGGCCGATCCTTTCCGACAACTGCTTCAGTTGCCACGGCCAGGACGCTGCTTCCCGCAAGGGCAATCTCCGGCTTGATCTCCGCGATGAGGCGATCGCAGGTGGAAAATCCGGCGGCCCGGCCCTCGTTCCAGGCAAACCGGAGGAGAGTGAACTGCTCCTTCGCGCACGTTCGCCCCACGAGGACGAGGTCATGCCGCCAGCGGACAAGAAGGAGCGACTGAAACCTTCCGACTTGGCCAAACTGGAAAGTTGGATCGCACAAGGTGCCCGTTACCAGCCGCACTGGGCGTTCATCCCACCCACCCGTCCGGAGAGCCCAGCGGTCGTCGCTAAAAAGGGTTCACGAACGCCTTCGTATCCGCTGGACGGTTTTGTCGCGGCCCGTCGCACCTCCGCCGGCCTCAGCGGTTCTCCCGAAGCCGCTCCGGAGACGCTCGTGCGTCGTCTCTGGCTGGATTTGGTCGGCCTTCCGCCTTCACCGGCCGAAGTCGATCAGTTCGTCGCCGCCGCGGCCAAGGATCGAGAGGCTGCCTATCAGGCGCTGGTCGAGCGGTTGCTGGCATCGCCCCGCTACGGCGAAAAATGGGCGCGTCACTGGCTCGATGTCGCCCGCTATTCCGACTCCGATGGATACGAAAAGGATCTTCCCCGCCAACAGTGGGCGTGGCGCGACTGGGTCATCCAAGCGCTCAACCAGGACAAGCCCTACGACCAGTTTGTCGTCGAGCAGATCGCCGGTGATCTGCTGGTGAATCAAAAACAGAGTCTGCGTGAACGGCAGGACCTGGTCGTGGCGACCGGTTTTCTCCGCAACTCGATGATTTCGGAAGAGGGCGCGATCATCGCGGAACAGTACCGCAAGGAAGCGATGTTCGATCGCATGGACTGCGTCGGCAAAGCCGTCATCGGCCTCACCCTCCAATGCGCCCAGTGCCACACGCACAAGTTCGATCCCATCACGCACGAGGAATATTTCCGCCTCTTCGCCGCGATCGACAATACCTACGAGGCGACGTCGCGCGTCTACTCGCCGGAGAAACTCACCCTGATCGAGGAGATCCTGAAAGGGGTCACCGCAGTTGAAAAGGGCCTGCAAGCAAACGTGCCTGACTGGGAGACCCGGATCGAAATCTGGGCCAACACCCAGCAATCTGCCGCGACTTCTTGGGACGTCGTGGCTCCGAATTCGCCTGAGTGGGAAGGTGGACTCTCCCACCCCGATGTGCTGCCGGATCATTCCGTGATTACCCTCGGCTTCCGTCCCACCGCCGGGAAACTCGATTTCACTGCGCAACCGTCACTGGAATGCATCACCGCGTTGCGACTCGAGGCCCTGACCCATGGCGACCTGATCTTCGGCGGGCCGGGACGCAGCGTCGATGGCCTGTTTGCGGTCACCGAACTGACCATTGAGACCCAGGCTCCGGGAGCCAAGGAGTGGACGAAACACGCGTTGACCGATGCGGCAGCCGACTTTGAGTCACCTTCGCGCCCCATTGGCGCGCTCTTCGTCAAAGAGGACAATGACAAACGCCTGCTCGGTCCCGCCGACTACCTGATCGATGGCAAGGACGAGACCGCCTGGAGTCCGGATCGCGGTGCGGGTCGCAGGAATGCGCCGGTTGAGTTGATCGCCCGTTTCAATGAACCGCTCCACGCCCCGGCCGGCACAAAACTGCGGGCGACGCTCCACTTCAAGCATGGCGGCAAGGACGGGCACGGCCGTACAAGCCATCATCTCGGGCGGTACCGGATCGCGCTGACGACGGACCCGTCGCCGTCGCCGCCCATGCGACCCGATGTGCGCGTCGCGCTCGCGACGCCCTCCAAGGAACGCAGCACGTTCCAGCGTCAGTTGATCTTCACGGCGTGGCGGGAAGCCCAGCCCGACTTCGCGGTCGCAACCGCGGCCGCGGATGCCTGGTGGAAAAAATTCCCTGCCGAGGACACGACCGTGCTGCACCTCGCGGAACGCCGGCCGGAGGATACGCGCAACACCTTCATGCTCGATCGCGGTGCCTGGAACCAGCCCGCCAAACAAGTCAATTTCGGCACCCCGGATTTCCTTCCCGCGATCAAGAAGGCGGCGGATTCACCGCGTCTCGCGTTCGCCCGTTGGATGGTCGACCCCAACTCCCCGACCGCGGCCCGTGTGGCGGTCAACCGTGTCTGGCAGGCGCTCTTTGGTGCTGGACTGGTCGATACGTCGGAGGATTTCGGCGTGCGTGCCAGCGCCCCGACCCAACCCGAAGTCCTCGACTGGCTCGCGGTTGAATTCATGGAGCGCGGCTGGAGCCAGAAACAGCTTATCCGGGCGATCGTGACTTCGGCGACCTACCGCCAGTCCTCGCAGGTCACACCCGAAATGCTGGAACGCGATCCCCGCAACCGGTACTACGCGCGGGGTCCGCGCTTTCGCGCGGAGGCCGAACTGGTCCGCGACATTGCGCTGACCACCGCCGGCCTCCTGCACGAATCGCTGGGTGGCGCGAGCATCTTTCCTCCCGTGCCTGAGAGCCTCTTTTCGGAGAGTTACCTCAAGGTCGATTTCTGGAACACCGCCACCGGCAAGGAACGTTACCGGCGTTCGCTCTACGTCTTCCGACGCCGCTCGATGCCCGATCCGGTGCTCGCGAGTTTTGACGCCCCCAATGGCGATTCGTCCTGCGCGGCCCGGGCGCGGTCGAACACCCCGCTGGCGGCGCTCGCCGGCCTGAATGAGGCGGTGTTCGTCGAAGCCGCCCAGGCCCTCGCCCTGCGGATCCTGCACGAAGCCGGACCGGGTGACGCCGAGCGGGCGGCCCACGCGTTCCGACTCTGCACCGCCCGCGCCGCCAGCCAGGCGGAAATCGCAGACATCCTCGAACTGATCCGCACCAGCCGTGCCCGCATGGTTGACGGCTGGATCCCGGCGCGCGTCCTTGCCTTCGGTGACGCCGACAAAATGCCGTCGCTCCCGCCGGGAACGACCCCCAACGATGCCGCCGCGTGGACGATCGCCTCCCGCGTGCTGCTCAATCTCGACGAAACGCTCTGCAAGAACTGACCATGAATCCCACGTCCGAACTGCGCACCGCCGCCGCCCTGCACACTTCCCGCCGCTGGTTCCTGCGCGATTGCGGGGTCGGCCTCGCGAGCATCGCCCTCGCCCAGCTTCTCCAGCGGGATGTCCAGGCCGCGATCGCCAACCCCCTTGCCAGCCGGACCCCTCCGCTCGCCGCAAAGGCGAAACGGGTCATCTTCTTATTCCAAGCAGGTGGTCCCAGCCATCTGGAGCTGTTCGACAACAAACCGGAATTGACAAAACGCGACGGGCAGCTGCCCCCAGCCGAGTTGCTCAAGAACTACCGTTCCGCGTTCATCAATCCGAACTCCGCCCTGCTCGCGCCGAAGTTCAAATTCCAGCGGCACGGGCAATCAGGCCTCGAGCTGTCCGAGCTCCTGCCACATCTCGGCAAGGTCGCCGACGAACTCTGCCTGATCAAGTCGATGCAGACCGACGCGGTGAACCACGCACCCGCCCAGATCTTCATGAACACCGGGTCGCAGCAATTCGGCCGCCCCAGCCTCGGCGCCTGGTCGCTCTACGGTCTCGGGAGCGAAGCTGAAAACCTGCCCGGTTATGTGGTCCTGAGCAGCGCCAACGGCACCAGCGGCGGCGCAAGCAACTGGGGCTGCGGATTTCTGCCGACGATCTACGGCGGCACCCCCTTCCGTTCGAGCGGGGATCCGATCCTTTACCTGTCCAATCCGCGCGGGCTCGACCAGGAAACCCAGCGGGCGTCCCTCGATACGCTCGAGCGACTCAATCAAAAGAACTTCGCCGTCAGCGGCGACCCGGAAGTCACGGCGCGGATCCAGGCCTACGAAATGGCCTACAAACTCCAGCGGAGCGCACCCGACCTGATGGACCTCGGACAGGAGTCGCAGTCCACCCTCGATCTGTACGGCGTCGATCCGAAAAAATCCGGGTTCGCCCGCAACTGCCTGCTGGCCCGCCGCCTGGTCGAGCGCGGCGTGCGTTTCGTGCAACTCTTCCATGAAGCCTGGGATCAGCACGGCGGGTTGACCACGGCGTTGCCGAAGAACTGTCGCGACACCGACCAGGCGAGCGCCGCACTCATCATGGATCTCAAACAACGCGGGTTGCTCGAGGATACGCTGGTGATCTGGGGGGGCGAGTTCGGCCGCACTCCGATGGTCCAGGGCAGCAGCGACGGACGCGACCACCACAACCGAGGGTTCTCCATGCTCCTCGCGGGAGCCGGAGTGAAGCGCGGCATCACCTACGGCGCGACCGACGACCTCGGTTTCAACGTCGTCCAAGATCCGGTCCACGTACACGACTTGCACGCGACCATTCTCCATCTGCTCGGCTTCGATCACACCAAGCTGACCTTCCGGTTTCAGGGCCGCGACTTCCGCCTGACCGACGTGCACGGCAAAGTGATCCAAGGGCTGCTGGCCTGAACGGCGTT
>Ga0163144_10012018_pt1 | contig 18259 bp, 14 predicted proteins | sample OliLak19BULKMAT1_FD_123175 | JGI IMG/M metagenome (GOLD analysis project Ga0163144, IMG submission 123175) | Freshwater microbial mat bacterial communities from Lake Vanda, McMurdo Dry Valleys, Antarctica - Oligotrophic Lake LV.19.BULKMAT1 | ecosystem: Environmental > Aquatic > Freshwater >... | reverse complement strand
CTGCATGGACGGCGGAAACAGAAAGTCCGTATCTCGGTCAATCGGATGAAATCGCGGCATCGGCTTCACACGCTGTTTCTGGTACGCGTTATCTTAGCCGGGTCCGTGAAAGTCCGACAGGCTCCTAGGTGTTTATTTTGGCGGAAGAGGTAGGAGTCGAACCCACCAGGCACGTTGACGCACCTCGACGGCTTTGAAGGCCGCGCGCCCCACCGGAGACGATGCTCTTCCAGAAACGATCTTGTCAGCTTTGAGGACCGCTGTCAGGTGCGGCGTTTCCATTCTCCGAACACGTTACGTTGATCACCTTGTCGGCGTGTATAACCAAGGTGATCGAAATACTCCAGCAGTTCGATGGCTGCATTGCGACCGATGCCTGACGCGTCCCGAAACGCTCGGGCATCGAAGGGGCCCTTGGCGGAAAGATCGGCGACTACTGCCGACAGCGCGTCGACAGCTGCGGGCAGGAAATAGCGATTGTCACTCACCCGGATCAGCGCGCCCGGTTTGGCGAGGCTTTCGAGTTCGCGTGCCATCTGCGACTGGGCACGGCCGAGGGCTTTGGCGAGGTCGCCGACGGATGGTGGTTGAACTACCGCGAGTAAAGGCGTGATGCGCTGCAACAGACCTTGCTGGGCAGGACTCAGTACTGCCGCGTGTCTGGGCGGATGATAGGCGCCGCCGGTCTGTGCGAGTCGTTTGGCGCTGACCAGTTGGCGCAGGATCTCTGCCCGGTACGGTTTGGGCACATTCGCAGGCAGTTCGTTTTCCCGCAACCCGGTGCGGGTACTGTCAGATTCAAGCGCGGCGTGGATGGCGGCCAGGACCGCGTCCTGCCACGCTTTCCAGGTGGAGGCGAGCATGATTTCCTCACCCAGCACCACCGTTGTTGCCTTGATTGCGGTTCGCGGCGCAGAAGCTGGCAAACCCCATAACGCTGCGAACTTCTTCCAGTGCACAGGTCCGTCAGCCAACAAGGCCACAAACGCGGATGCCGAATCGGTTGCCGCCAGCGCCGTGAGCCGGTGCAGGCGTCTGGGCTGGCGACGCCGCGCCGGTGGTTCTTCATTGTCGATGACGGTGCCACCACCCAGGGTGCGATCCAGTCCCTGATCGCGGAAGAGGAGCCGATCACCGGAACAGGCGAGCAGCGGGCGGTCGCAGATCAGGTCCGCACGTGTGGTCCCGCCGGGTTCGAGTGTCGTTCCGGTCAGCAGGCCAAGGCGCGCGGTGGTATGCGTCGTGGCGTGGTAGACGTGCACGGGGGTCCAGGTTCTGAGCTTGCGCGGATAATCGGCAAGCAAGGTGAGGTCGACGGTGATGTGTGAGGAAGCAGCGGTTGTGTCGCTGGTGATCCACGAACCTCGCGGAACCTCATCGACATCTGCGCCGGTGAGATTGAGTGCGGTGCGTGTCCCGATACCTGCCTTGTTGACCGGCTTGTGGTCGGCGCGGATTGAGCGCACTCGGACAGATTGACCACCAGGGAAGACCGTCAGGGTCTGGTCAGGAGAGACGCTCCCGGAATGGGTCGTGCCAGTGACCACCGTTCCGCTGCCGCGGATGTTGAATGCCCGGTCGACCGGTAGTCTGAAGTAGCGTGGCTCTGTTTCCTGCGCCTTTGCAAAGGAGCCGGCAACGGTTTCCAGATGAGAGCGCAACTCAGCCATGCCCTCACCACGCAGGCTTGAGCAGGGGATGATCAACACATCCTGCAGGAACGAGCCGTCCGTGAGTTCCCGTATCTGAACACGCACCTCATCAATCCTGTCCGGCTCGACCATGTCGATCTTGGTCAGCGCGATGACCCCTGCAGACAAGCCGAGCAACGACAGGATCTGCAGATGCTCCCTGGTCTGCGGCATGGGCCCATCGTCTGCTGCCACCACCAGCAACGCATATTGATGTTCGGCGACACCGGCCACCATGTTGTGGATGAAACGATGGTGGCCGGGCACATCCACAAAGCCGAGCCTGGTCTCGGGAACATACGCAAAGCCGAGATCAATCGTCAGTCCGCGTGTCTTCTCTTCCGGCAGGCTGTCCGTATCAACGCCGGTCAGCGCGCGTACGAGGCTGGTCTTGCCGTGATCAACGTGTCCAGCCAGCGTGATGATCACGAGTGGGTCAACGTGCGCAGGTTGGTGACCAGCTCGTTTAGCGGTTCAGCACCACGCATGTCCAACCACAGTGCATCCTGCTGGATTCGGCCGATTACCGGAGTCGCTAATTGCCTCAGCTGCGTGCCCAGATTTTCAAGGGGAACTCCGCGTATCGAGACGCAGAGACTGGGAAGCTTCTGGTCGGGCAGGGCGCCGCTGCCGATCTGCGCGTCGGCTGCTTCGATACTGACAGTTGCGGCCGGTAGTTGCGCAGCAAGAACATCGCAAACGGCTTGCGCACGTTGTGCAAGGACCGTGTGTGAGACTGTCAACGTTTGCAACAGTGGCAAGGTGTCCGGCAACTGCTGGGGATTCTCATAAAGCTTCAGCGTCGCTTCAAGAATGGCCAGCGTGATCTTGTCGACGCGCAATGCGCGTTTGAGTGGATTGCGATTGAGCGCATCGATGAGATGCCGTCGTCCGACCACAAGACCCGATTGTACGCTGCCCAGCAGCTTGTCGCCACTGAAAGTGACCAGGTCTGCACCTTCACCGATGATCTCACCAGGGGTTGGCTCGTGGGGCAGGCCAAACCGTTGAAGATCGATCAGGGCGCCGCTGCCGAGATCAACGCAAAACGGGACCCCACTGCCGAGTGCTACTTCTGCCATGGCCTGGTTGTCGACGACTTCAGTAAACCCCTCGATGTGATAGTTGGAAGGATGTACCTTGAGCAACAATGCTGACTGGTCTGCGACCTTCGCGAAGTCGCCGATTCGGGTGCGGTTGGTGGTGCCTACTTCGAGCAGCGTTGCGCCGGACCGCGCCATGATCTCCGGCAGGCGAAAACTGCCACCGATTTCGATCAGTTCGCCGCGACTCACCGCTACGGACTTACCCAATGCAAAGGTGTTCAGGACGAGTAGCAGTGCTGCTGCGCCATTGTTCACGACCGTTGCCGCTTCGGCCTTGCACAGTCGCGCCAATCGTTCAGCGACGGCCGTTTCGCGTGCGCCGCGTGCGCCGGTTTCGAGGTCGTATTCCAGGTTCATCGGCCGGGTCACCAGCGGTTCGACCGTACGCCACAGTTCGGGACTGAGCAAGGCGCGTCCGAGGTTGGTATGAATGATGGTGCCGGTGAGATTGAAGACCGGGCGGTATCCAAAACCGACCAGGCCAGCGGACAGGCGTTGCGCGTAGCCAGAAGCCGTTGCCGACCATTCAGGGACATCCGCGCCTGCACGTACAGACTGCTGAAGATCGCGCAGCTTCGATTTGATGAACTCAAGGCCGAACTGGTCACAGAGCGGAGCAATAGCCGGATCTGCAAGCAGGCGCTCGATGGAAGGCAGATCCCGTTTGCTCAAGCCCGGCATGGCAAGCCCTTCATTAGTTGATCCTGGGTTGGTCGACGCTCGCATTGTAGCGTGCCAGACTCGTGGCGAATTCCAGTGTTGTCACTGGTTCGTGGTCAATTTGGGAGAGCATCGATGCGCAAAGCGTTGCCTGAGCACGGCACGGACTGGTCAGAACTCGAATCCAGTCTGCATGCAGCCGGATCGCGCGATGTGAAATGGCGCGAAGGGCGGGCGGCGGTTTATGTCTTCAATTCCGGTGAAGATGTGATGCAGGTTGCTCACGATGCGTATGGGCTCTTTATTGCCGAAAACGGCCTGGGGCCTGCTGCCTTTCCCAGCCTGAAGCGGATGGAGCAGGAGGTGGTGGATATCGCGCTGTCGCTGCAGAACGCACCTGCCGACGCGGCTGGCAGCATGTCGTCCGGTGGCACTGAGAGCATCCTGCTGGCGATGAAAGCCTGTCGTGACTGGAGCCTGCAGCATCGTACGGTGCTCGGCATGCCGAAAGTTGTCGTTCCCTATTCGGCGCATCCAGCGTTCAACAAAGGGGCGCACCTGTTGGGGCTGGACATCGTGCGGGTGCCATTGATGGATGGCTATCGCGCCGATCCGCAGGCCATGGCGGATGCGGTTGATGACCGAACCATCATGCTGGTGGGGTCCGCTCCGTGTTTTCCCTACGGAGTGTTTGATCCCATCGAAGCGCTCAGCACGCTCGCCACGGAACGTGGGATCTGGCTGCATGTGGATGCCTGTGTTGGCGGGTACCTGTCGCCGTTCATGGCGAAGGTGCGCGAGGAGCGACAGCTGCCTGCACTTCCGGCCTGGGACTTCAGCTTGCCGGGTGTGTCTTCCATGTCGCTGGATCTGCACAAGTACGGGTATGCGGCCAAAGGTGCGAGTACCGTTCTCTATCGTGACAAATCGCTGCACGCCAGCCAGATCTTCGATTTTGCTGACTGGCCGTGCGGTCGGATGTCGACGCCCACGTTTGCGGGTACACGGCCGGGTGGCGCGATCGCGGCCGCCTGGGCAGTGTTGCACTACCTGGGTCAGCATGGATATGTGGATCGGGCGCGTCGTATCGATCATGTGCGGGAGCACATTGCCGATTTCTGCGGTCAACATGGCCTCGTCGTTCATGGCGATCCGGTGCTTTCGATCATCGCGTTTGGCGATCCGTCTGCCGATATCCTGGCTGCCGGGGAAGGGTTGTATCAGGCGGGCTGGTTTTCGAGCCGTGTACGAAAGCCCGATGGCATTCAGGTCATGCTCTCGCCCGAACACGACAAGGTCATCGACGCCTATCTCGACGAAGTGCTCAGACAAGTGACACGGGTGCGGGAAACTGGCGCCAGACGAGCCTCCGCCGAGGTGCGTTACAGTTAGAGGAACCCTGATCAAGCATAGTTTCCCGCGTGGTGCATGGGTGCACCACCAATTTTTCAGCGCAAAACGCTGGGGAAATACCTGGAACGCGATGCGTTCCGACCTGAACAAGTCGCGGGAGCGACTTGTTCAGAAGATACCCAGGAGCCTGTCGGACTTCAGACTGATCCACTGCGCCGGTGGATGGAGCGCTCCATTCCCCCGGATTTCTCGTTGCCCTGTTTTTCTGTACGGGGGGCACTATGCGCCTCGAAATCGTGAAAAACCGTCTTCGCGCTCCCACTCGGCTCGCTTCGATCGCGCAGGCCCGACACCTTGTCTGTTCGAATGAATTCTGACGAAAGCCCAGGACCTGGAATCCCTGATCCTAAAACGGCCAAGGTCGTCGCAGATCCGCAATCGCGAGGTAGATGTGGTCAAAGCCGATGACGTCAGGCATTGGGTCAGTTCTAAGAAATAGCGCTTCTTATAATAAAATTATTGTAGACGTAAATCGATTAAAACGATTAAAGTTGCCTCCGACATCAAATCGATTAAAACGATTTAGACCTCCAGCAAAACGTCGGGGGGCGAGATCCAGGATCGACGAGATGCAGGGGGGAGGACAAGTCCTCAACGTCGAATCAGGTTAGCAGGGGAATGGGGAATGGCGAAAGCGGGCAATCAGCAGATACCAAAATCGGTTCTGACACCGAATGAGGTTGCTGAATTGCTGATGGTTTCTCCCATCACCGTCCGGCAGTGGGCACAGAAAGGGCTGATTGAAGCCCATGTTACCGCCGGTGGTCATCGCCGATTCACGCTGGAAGCGATTCGCCGGTTTGCCCGGGAACGCGATCTGGTGCTGCCAGAACTGTCGACAGCCGTCCACTCGCTGTTGGTGGTTGATGACGACCGCCAGCTGAACCAGTTTCTCGTCGCGCTGTTCACCACCGAGGTCGACAACCTCATGGTGTATTCCGCCGAGGATGGTTTCGAGGCCGGACGCCTCGTCGCAGCGCATCGACCGGATGTCGTTCTACTCGACGTGATGATGCCAGGCATGGACGGAGTCGACGTCTGTCGCCGTATCAAGGCCTCCCCTCAGACCGCCCACATCCGGGTTGTGGGAATGACAGGATTTCATACACCGGAAGTCACCAGCCGCATGCTGGCCGCAGGAGCACAGGCGCTGCTGAAGAAGCCCTTCGACAATGCCGAGGTGCTGTCCGCATGTGGTTTCCCGGCATTTGTTGCCGATCGCCGCTGACTTCCACAAGGTCAAACAGAGGAGCAGACATGTACGTACAAACCAGCAGCAACGAAGTTCAGGAAGACAGGCATCCACTCGAAATGGGCATGGCAGCGGATGCAGAAGCAGCCGAATTCGAAGAGGCGGTGCAGGCCAGCGGTGAAGTCGAGCGTGAGAATGCCGATGCCACCGATACCTATCTCAGCGAGATCGGACACGCCAGGCTGCTCACGGCCGATGAAGAAAAATCGCTGGCCCGCAGGGTGCAGAAGGGCGACATGAAGGCTCGCGGCCAGATGATCGAAAGCAATCTGCGCCTGGTCGTCAAGATCGCGCGTCGTTATCTGAACCGCGGTCTGCCGCTGCTCGATCTGATCGAAGAGGGCAACCTCGGATTGATTCGTGCGGTCGAGAAGTTCGATCCGGGCAAGGGCTTCCGATTTTCGACGTACGCCACCTGGTGGATTCGTCAGGCGGTGGAGCGGGGCATCATGAATCAGGCCAAGACCATCCGTCTGCCGATTCACATTGCCAAGGAACTCAATGGTTATCTGCGTGCGCAGCGTGAACTGTCCCAGAAGCTCGACCACGAGCCGAGTGCGGAGGAAGTTGCGGCGCTCACAGACAAGCCGGTGGAGGATGTTCGTAACCTGCTGCAACTCGCGGACGACATTGCCTGCACGGAAATTTCCGTGCTCGAACCGGAGCGTGGCGCCTGGGACACCTTCGAGAACGAAAAGTCCGAAGATCCCTGGCAAACACTCCAGAATACCCAGATGAAGGCACACCTCGACGTGTGGCTTGATCGCCTGCCGGAGAAGTCAATTGATGTGTTGTCGCGTCGTTTTGGTCTGCGCGGGCACGACATTGCCACGCTGGAAGAAGTGGGTAGCGCCATCGGTCTCACTCGTGAGAGGGTGCGTCAGATACAGGTCGATGCACTGAAAGAACTGCGTTCCATCATGATGGAGCAGGGCTTCGAGCGCGACGGCGTGCTCATGTAAACTCGCGGGCTTCCTGATGGAGCCCATTGAATGAGTGATTCCCCCTTGATGGTGTCCGTGTCGCTTGCCGGACGGCACCTCGCCTTTGTTGGTCTTGGTGTCATGGGATATCCCATGGCGGGCCACCTGCAACATGCAGGGGCCAGTATGACCGTGTTCAATCGAAATCCCGCCAGAGCGGCTGCCTGGGTCAGTGAATATGGCGGGCAGTCTGCTGCGACGCCGCGTGCTGCTGCCCAAACTGCAGATGTGGTTTTCATCTGTGTCGGCAATGACGATGACGTGCGCAGTGTTGTCTACGGTGATGACGGCGTGCTCGCGGGAATGTCTGCAGACACTCTGCTGGTTGATCACACCACGGCATCGGCGGAGCTTGCCCATGAACTTGCCTCTGCAGGTGCGAAGCAGGGTGTCGGCTTTCTGGATGCTCCCGTGTCAGGTGGTCAGGCAGGGGCGCAGAATGGCAAGTTGACGATCATGGTTGGTGGTAATCAACAGGACTATGCACGGGGTCACCCGGTGATGAGTATCTATGCGAAGGAAATCCGGCGCATGGGAGAGGTGGGCGCAGGTCAGCTCACCAAGATGGTCAACCAGATCTGCATCGCGGGTGTGCTTCAAGGCCTGGCAGAGGGGATCACGTTTGCAGAGAAAGCCGGGCTTGATGTTGCCGAAGTGGTAGGCGTCATTTCACAAGGCGCCGCACAGAGCTGGCAAATGAACAACCGTGCATCGACGATGGCCGGCAACGAATTCGATTTCGGGTTTGCGGTGGACTGGATGCGCAAGGACCTGGGTATGGCTCTGGACAAGGCCCGCGACCTGGGGATCTCGTTGCCGTTGACCGCGCTGGTGGATCAGTTTTATGGCGATGTACAGCGCCTCGGTGGTGGGCGGAATGACACATCGAGTCTGATTCGTCGCCTGCGTTGACCTGGGCCGCGCATCACAGGTATACGATAGCCACTGCTCTCCATCTGGAAACCGTATGGGCATTACCACGATCCCGGTCCGCCGCATGCAGTTCAAAGTACCGCCGCTGGCGGAGTTTCATCCTGTCTACCTGGCTGGCAATGCCGGAATTTCCTACCACATGACTGGGGTCGGACTCTACGTCGCTTTGCTTGAACCCTTTATCGTCAAGTCAGTACGCCGTGTGCTCGATCAGATCAAGGTCCCGGCACTGCGTGAAGCGACGGATCGCTTCTGTCGACAGGAGGCACAGCATTACCAGCAGCACGAACGGTTCAATGCGCTGGTGTTTGCCCAGGACTATCCCGGCCTCAAAGAGCGCTACGAAGCACTGCGTGCGGATTTTGATTCGTTTCTGAAAGACCGGGACGACCGCTTTCGCATTGGCTTCATCGAAGGCTTTGAGGCCAATACCAATCAAGGCGCACTGGCGATGATCAGTCGGGGACTGTTCACCCATCCACGCACCCACAAGGCGCTTGGTGCGTTGTTCGAATGGCACATGCTGGAAGAGATTGAACACAGGCATGTTGCGTTTGATCTGTACCAGCACCTCTATGGTGAATGGCACTACCGTGCCCGTATGTGCTGGGTTGCCCAGCATCACATGGCCGGATTCATCGACGACTGCACCGCCATCATGTCGCCAGTAGATGTCAAACGCCACGGACCGGCATGTGCGTTGTCGGCAAAGGACAAAGCACTGAAGTTGGTGATGCGGATGGTACCCAGAGTGCGCAGCATGTGGCCGACCTATACACCCCACAATTATGTCGTGCCCGGTAGTGTGGATGCGCTTTGTGCTCGCCTGTCGTCCGAGGCAGCTTCGGTTTCCTGAGTGCTATCTGGCATTCTGGAAGCTCTCACCCCATTCGATTCACGGACCACAAGGACCGGTTTATGAGTACACAATCGGAACGACGAACCAGCGGCATTGATCTGCTGCGCTCACTGGGCGGCGGGCGATATGATCCGGTGAAAGCGGCAACCACGATGGTCAATCGCCATGGCCCGTTAGGCTCTTTCGCGGTTGATCACGTGCTTGGCAACCTGTGGTCAAGGCCACAACTGTCGCGGCGTGATCGCAGCCTGATCGTGGTGGCGTTTCTCGCTACGATCGGTGCCGGGGAGGAGTTGCACAGCCACGTTCGTGGTGCGCTCAATCATGGGCTGTCACGTGCAGAAGTCGAAGAGATCATCTTGCAGATAGCGGGTTACGCCGGCTTCCCCATGGCCATGCAGGCCTCGCGCATCCTGGATGAAGTATTTTGCGCTGTTGACAAGTCAGATCATCAGCCGGCGCGTGGTGAGGCAGCTCCAAAAGATGATCCGGCTCGGTGGGAAGACGCTACGGATGTGTTGTCTACCTTGTTTGCAGGTCGAACTTCCAGCGACCCTGCCAATGCCAGGGCCAATATCGTGGCCTCACTGGGTGGTGTGGGAGAACTTGCGTTTGACTGGGCGTTTGGCGAGTTGTGGGCTCGCACCGAATTGTCACGCCGGGATCGAAGCCTGGTGACGGTGGCCATTCTGGCGATTCAGGCCCGGGCCGAAGAGCTTGCGATACACATTCCAGGTGCTCTGAATCATGGAGTAACCCGCACCGAGGTCGAAGAGGTGATGGTCCAATTGACGGTTTATGGCGGTTTTCCTCGAGGTGTGGAGGGCATGCGCAGTGCCCGGTCGGTATTCGAGAAGATCGATGCGCGCTGAGGAGGGGAGAAGCAGCATGGGGAGACTGAACGGCAAGGTGGCGCTTGTGACTGGAGCGGCATCCGGAATCGGCCGCGCCACGGCGCAGACACTGGCGCGTGAAGGGGCGCGTGTGATTGCCACGGACATGAATGAAGCAGGCGTGCGCGCCGTGATTGAAACTATATGTGCCGAGGGGGCGAGTGCCCGTGCGTTGCAACAGGATGTTACAAGTGAGGCTGGCTGGCAGCAGATTGTTGATGACATACGTGAGCACGAAGGTGCTTTGCATGTGCTTGTCAACAACGCGGGGATTGCCTGGGCAGGTTCGATCCTCGACATGACGCTTGCGGACTGGCGAAAGCAGCAAGCGGTGAACCTGGAGGGCGTGTTTCTCGGTATCCGTACTGGTGTACCGTTGATGCGTGAATCAGGGGGTGGTTCGATCATCAACATCTCCTCGGTAGCAGGATTGCAGGGGGCCCCCATGCTGGCCGGTTATTGTGCGACCAAGGGTGGTGTGCGGCTCCTGACCAAGGGGGTTGCGCTCGAATCGGCGGGGTCGGGTTGGAACATTCGGGTCAATTCGGTACACCCCGGTGTGATCGACACGAATATCTGGCAGACCGTCACGCCAGGTGCGATGCGTATTCCCGGCAACTTGGTTGATCCGCATGCCATAGCCGCGGCCAGTACTCCGGGTGGCAAAGCCGGCAGTGCCCAGGACATCGCCAACGGTGTGTTGTTTCTCGCCTCGGACGAATCGAGCTACATGAACGGTTCTGAACTGGTCATCGACATGGGGTCATCGGCTTGAGAGGTGACCGGTAAGCCTTGGACTCATGGTCCTGGACGTCGACCCTGCGAGGGTCGGTCGAACGAACCCTGACGAAATTTCTGTGCGTCGATGGTCATCGGTACGATGGCTCCACGGTGTGTCCCTTCGTGGACACAGACCCTCTCGATGATGCGCCACTCGCTCCCACGTTTTTCATACCGATCGAGATAGCGTCCGTGCCAGGTATCCAGGACATCTGCATCTTTCTGGAAGAGGTAAGTGACGTTGTAGATTTCGCCATGGGCGGATGTGCCGTCGCCGTCGAGTTCGATGTGGTGGTTGAAGATGCAGTGACTGGTAGCGCGCCACCGCAGATGGCTGATCATGCACATCTCGACAAACGGCATGGCGTTGCCGACGTATACACCATGGTCATCCGTCGCGTCTGGCCAATAGGCTGACTTCATGAGCGCTTCGTCGAGGCGGTCGACTCCGCGGCAATAACGCTGGGCAACATCGCGGATGCACTGAAGATCGGAGAGTTGAGTGCTGCTGTAGGTCATCAGACCTTCCCCTTGCGGAAATTCGCGGAGGACTCAGCCTGCCCAAAGACTGTTCGTGAAACAAGTTTGAAGATCGTGAGGCTTCAGATCAGACGCGTGCATCAACACTTTGGAGCGTTCCGTTCCACGCCAGCAATCGCTCGTGGCCAGGAACGAGTGCCGCCGATTGGCGCAGCGCAGTTTCCACGATGACTCGGTTCGCTGGATCACCGGGCAGTCCGTGCAGGTGGGTAGCCTGAATGCCACACGGTCCGGGAAAAGCCAGCAGGAAAATGCCAGCTGCCAGCAGGACAGCTGCCAGCAGGACACACATTCCCGTTTGTAAGCCCGTTCCCGCGTTTACCGGTGCCAAGGCGGAACAGCCACCCAGCTGCCGTCATCGTCCGACTCGTTCTGCATACCGGACAATCGCCAGACCACGCACATGCTGACATTATTCAAGGGCAAGCCCCCGGACGGTTATTTCGATCCGCGCCGCCACCAACCAACGACATGGGAGCCAGGATCATGTCCATCGCCAATTCAGACCTTGCGGACACCATCGCGACCCTCGGCTTCGACCCTGTTGCCCTGCGGGAGAAATACCGCGTCGAACGGGATAAACGCCTGCGCGTCGATGGTGGGGAACAGTATCTCGAGGTAAAGGGTGATTTCAGCCGTTACATCGACGACCCCCACGTCGAAGCCGGGTTCACCCGGGAACCGCTCACCGATGAAGTGGACGTCATCATCATCGGTGGTGGTTTTGGGGGTCTGCTTGCCGGTGCCCGCCTGCGCCAGGCCGGTGTCGAGAGCATCCGTATCATCGAAAAAGCCGGCGATTTTGGCGGCACCTGGTACTGGAACCGCTACCCTGGCGCTCAGTGTGATGTGGAGTCCTACATCTATCTGCCGCTGCTCGAAGAAGTCGGCTTCATCCCGAAGGAAAAATACACCCGCGCGCCGGAGATCCTGAAACACAGCCGCGCAATCGGCGAGAAATTCGACCTCTACCGGGACGCCTGTTTCCAGACCCAGATCACCGATATGCGTTGGGATGATGTCACCAACCGCTGGATCATCAGCACCAATCGCAATGACCGCATGCGGGCGCGCTTTGTGGTGATGTCGAATGGTCCTCTGAACCGGCCGAAGCTGCCGGGCATTCCGGGTATCAACACCTTCAAGGGGCATACCTTTCACACCAGTCGCTGGGACTATGGCTACACCGGAGGAGACTCACTGGGCGGGCTGGAAAAGCTTCGTGACAAGCGGGTGGGCATCATCGGGACCGGCGCGACCGCAGTGCAGTGCATCCCCTATCTTGGCGAGTACGCGAAGCAGTTGTACGTTTTTCAGCGCACACCATCGTCAGTGGATGTGCGTAACAACCGGGATACTGATCCGGAGTGGCAGCAGTCGCTGCGGCCTGGATGGCAGAAGCACCGCATGGAGAACTTCAACTCGCTCGTTGAAGGAGGTTACCAGCAAGAGGATCTGGTGGCCGATGGCTGGACCGACATCATTCGTAATGTGATGCTGGTAGTTGACCGTTCCGAATTCGAAAACTCATCTGCGCTCAAGCTCGCGAGCGTCATGGAACTGGCGGATTTTCGCAAGATGAATCAGGTGAGGGCACGCGTGGATCAGATTGTCAAAGATCCGGCCACGGCAGAATCGCTGAAACCATGGTATCGACAGTTCTGCAAACGTCCCTGTTTCAATGACGAGTATCTGCAGACCTTCAATCGCCCCAACGTGAAACTGGTCGATACTCAGGGCCGAGGGGTTGATGGCCTCAGTGAGAAGGGTGTGGTGTTCGATGGTGTGGAATACGAAGTGGATTGCCTGATTTTTGCAACGGGATTTGAAGTGGGTACCGGCTATACACGACGGTCTGGTTATGACATGACCGGGCGTGATGGTGTTCGATTATCGTCGTATTGGGGGCATCGCATTCGCTCATTGCACGGTTTCATGAGCCATGGATTTCCCAACTGCTTTTTCATGGGGCTGACACAGAACACGCTAACGGTGAATTTCCCGCACATGCTTGATGAACAGGCGGGTCATATCGCCTATATCCTGCAATCGTCAATGAACCGACAGGCTCAGGCCGTAGAGCCCACGGTGACCGGCGAGGAGGAGTGGGTTGAAACCATTCGCAAAAGCCAGGCAGGCGGCAACAACTTTCTTGCCGAATGCACGCCGGGTTACTACAACAACGAAGGTGACGCCAGCAAAGGTCACGGGCTTTATGCCAATGTCTATGGCGCAGGTCCCATCTCGTGTTTCGGGTTGTTGAAGGCCTGGCGTGAAACTGATCGGCTGGAAGGGCTGGACCTGCGTTAACGGACAAGGTGGCGGGCGCTGATCAACTGTTGCCCGTCTCCTGCTCGATCCAGCTGACGAGGCCTTGCTCTGTCGTGGCGCCCGTCCGGCGGGCCACTTCCTTGCCGGCGCGGAAGAGGCAGAGTGTGGGAATGCTCTGGATGCGAAATCGACTGGCAATCGTCTGAGCGTCGTCAACATTCAGCTTCGCCAGGCGCACATGAGGCTCCAGTCGACCGGCGGCTGCTTCAAACGCCGGTGCCATGGCATGACAGGGCCCACACCAGGCTGCCCAGAAATCGACGACAACCGGCAGATCTGATCGGGAAACGTGCGCCTCGAACGTTGTTTCGTTCAGCGTGGTTGGATGGCCGACAAAGAGGGCGTGTTTGCAGCGTGCGCACTTTGGTGCATCACCCAGTCGCTGTGTTGGAACGCGATTGACGGTTGCACAGTTCGGACAGACCACGTGAGTAGTGCCGGCAGACATATAGGTCTCACTTGAGCCGCTATTGAGTACTCCATGTTAGATGTGGGCGGCCCGGTGTATTTCCAATAGCGCCCTGAACTATGCCTCTCCTTCATTGGTGAAAACTTCCGTCGTGCCTCGGGTAAAGGTGAGGCAGATCGACGCTGCACCACTCTGGCAGGTTGTTGTGGGTGACTGCCGACGTTGTAGCCCGGACTATTCAAGAATATTCTGCTGCGGTTGCCGATATGCGGGAAAACACAGCGCGTGCTCCCTCCAGGAGCTCGCCGCACTGGTAAGTACGACTGCGCGCCTGCAAAGGCGCGCCACACTGTCTTTTCCCGCATCTCGTCACCCTCGCGACGAACATTCATGAATACCCCGGGCGAGGAGTCTGGGGGCACTCAGACTCGCGTCAAAGCGGACCCACCAGCAATGTTCGACACGATCAGCGTGGGTACGCCCAATGTTCCATCGCGTACCGTGAAGACCCGTGTGCCTTTGCGCATTCCCTGACGAATTGCCGACGTGTTCAGCCCCTGGTCTGCCATGCGTGCATGTGCGGCTTCGATGTCGGCGGTGCACCAGGTAATTCCCCACAGTCGGTCAGGCCCGGGCTCGGGTGTTTTTGCGACTCGGTGTGACACTTCGATCCCTGCCGTTCCTGCGCAGAAGGTCAGCAGCCTTGAATCCTGTGCGGGATTCGACCAGTCCAGGTCCATCGACAGACCCAGTCGAGCACCATACAGCGCAACCGCACGTTCAGGATCTTGTGTGGTGATGACCAGATGATCCAGCCCGGTCAGGGCGCCGGCAGGGGCGGGTCCTGCGTGCAAAGGATCGTCTGCCGATCGCTGTAGAACAAAGGTACGCACGCCGCCGGATTGTGTGTCGTTGATTCTGAACCGCCGCCAATTGCGCTTGAGTGTGGTTCCGGCATCCGTGCTCTCACCGCTGGCAATCACCTCTGGTCGAAGTGCGCGGCGCGTGAAGTTGCGATGATCTTCTTCCAGGTTGCTGCTCGCAAACACCAGCGACTGCAGCCCCGGACCATACTGTGCCAGCAACTCATTCAGCCGATCCGCAAGTGGGCCTTTGCCACTGGGAGCCAGTAATTCGATGCCCACGTGATCGAGCTGAAAAAATGCGGCAGCGGATCCCGCAGGATCCCGGGTTCGCCAGTCAGCCGTACGGCCAAACAAGGTCTCATACACGGCTGTGCCGGTCTCGATCGATGGACATAGCAGGACAACGTGGTCAATGCCGACAATCATGGAAGCCTCTCTGCATGGTTCGCGACCAGCTTCGTATTTGATGGTCTCAACGGCAAGCCCTTAGCATTGCTGTCGCCTGCCCAGTCCATTCAATAGCCGAAAAGATCTATCGGGAGATGGCGCACCTGCAGGCAGGCGGCACGGAAGTCATAGGGTGTCTCATCCGCACAGTCCGGCCACTTCCCCGTAGTCGCCCAGAATTCGACGAGACCAAGACGTGCACAGAGGTTCGGAAATCGCAGGTCGTTGCGCAGTTCCGGCATACAGGCCTGAAAGAGCAGCGAGGTGCGATAGGCGTCCGGCCCCATGATGTCGTGGCTGGTGCCGTTCGGGCCCAGCCGGGCGGTTGCAGCCCACTGATAGGCTTCGTCGACCAGGCCAAGGTGAGACGCGTAGACCAGTCGCGACAGGTCGATTCCACCGGTATTGTCGACCTGCACCTGGATCACATTTTTCCAGCTGGCGATATTTGCCGGCGATGGATCGCGTTTCGTGCGAATGAAGGGCAGACCATCCTGGAATTCACGCAACTGGCGTTTTTCCGCCAGTACCAGCAGTCGGTCAACAGCGGCCCAGTCCTGTGCAAAGGCGTAGGCGCGAAGCAGGCTCGAGACCGGGAAACTCATATCCGGAATCCGTTCGACCAGTGCTTCATAAACCGGTATCGCTTCGGCGACCCGGCCAGCCGCCATACGCGCCAGGGCCACCGTGTTTGCAGTCATCGGATCCAGTGCGTTCAACTGATACAGACGTTCGCATTCTTCAAGGCTGTCTCGCATTCTGCCCGTGGTGCGCAGAAAGTAGCCGATGTACTGCCGTCCGTCGCGGTGTCCACGGGATTGTTGTGCTCGGGTGAGGATCGCATGCAGTTCCAGAAAGCGACCGTACGGCGGCAGCGCCATCGCCTGACCGATCATGGCGGCACAGTTGTCGGGGTCGAGCGCCAGCGCCTGGGTAGCCTCAAGTCCAACCGCTGCACTTATTGCCGCTCGTTCTTCGTAGGGCGCGTACAGGCCGAGAAAGGAGCGCAGGTGGGCAAGTCGTCCCCAGGCCGGTGCAAATTTCGGGGAACGCGCGGTGGCCACTTCCAACAGTCCGATGTTGATCCGCATTTCAGCTGGTGAAAAGTTGTTCGGCAAACTGCGCAAGTAGAGATCATAGGCTTCAGGGTCGACGCTCTGGCTCGCTTTTGGAGAGAAAGCCTGCCGCAGTTCATGGGCAATTTGCTCGGAAATCTCGTCCTGGACCGCAAAGATGTCTTCGAGCACACGGTCGTAACGATCTGACCACAGCGTGGTCTGCGATACTGCGTCGACCAGGTGGGCACTGATGCGGACCCTGCCGGCTGCACGGCGAATGGAGCCGTCCAGCAGATGTGAACAGTTGAGTGCGTGTGCAGCTTCCGCCTTCCGGTCACCGCGAAACTGAAAACTGGACGTGCGGCCGATCACCTTGAGGTTCGCGCCGTTTGAGAGTCTCTGGATGATCTCGTCGCTGACCCCATCAGAGAAGAACTGCATATCCGGATCGTTCGAGAGATTGTCAAAGGCCAGGACCGCCAGCAGAGGCTCGATGGTCATGGTCGCGTCGGATACCGGCTGCTTCGTTGCCGGAAGAGTGTCCGGTGGATGGTCAGACAGCACCAGCCGATGGGCCTTTTCCGAATCTGCCGGAGACGAGAGATCGTATCGCTCGTTGACGGTTACCTCGCAGATCTCGACCGGTTCCTCGATACCCGTGAGCTGGTAGCGACCATGTGCTGCCCACCGCCAGGTGTCTGCGTCTTTGTCACCCACCACAGCTCGCCGGGCAAAATCGAAGGCGGTGCGGGTCAGCAGGATACGTCCATTACCGGCCAGCGACATGACCCTTGCGGCGAGTGCCTTGGCCAGCCCTTCAACTTCGAGGGGCTTGGCGCCGCGTGCGATGTCGGCAGGTGAATTTTCCCGTGTGACGACTTCCCCCAGGTGGATACCCACACGGGTGATCAGTGTTGCACCGAATGGTGTACCGATTGCCTGTATGCCGGACTGATAGGCAACTGCAAATCGCAGCGCTTCTACGGGTCGTTCGAAGAGCAGCAGAAAACCATCGCTCTTGTCGATTTCGCGGCCATTGAAGGTGGACAGCAGATTGCGGGCAAGGCGGTCGTGCTGACCAAGCAGATCCGCCGCAGCCACGTCGCCGAGTCGCTCGACAAGTTGGGTACTGGCCACCAGATCGCAGAGCAGCAGGGTCTGGATCGCCGCTCTCGCCGTGTCTGATCTGCCTGTTGGACTCTGTTCGCTCATAACGATGGGTGGGCGACGCGGTGACGGTATTTTCAGGTTGTGAACATACCAGAACCTGTTGACAGGTAGCGGGTTGTCCTTGAGACAAACAGGGAGTCTGCACGGAATAAGTCGCCTGGCATTGCGGATGGTCTGTTCTGCTGGAGTCAAACCAGAAGACTCGACAGGGCGCGACGTTGAGCGTTTCATTGCCGGGGGGCACTTGCCCGGCCTATTCATGAATCTTCTACTGCGGCTGCCGATATACGTGAAAACACAGTGCGTGCTCCCTCCAGGTGCTCGCCGTACTGTTAGTACGACCGCGCGCCTGTAAGGGCGCGCCACACTGTTTTTTCGCGCATCTCGTCACCCTCGCGACGAAGTTTCATGAATAGTCTGGGCTGATCAGGGGTATTCGGGCATGAAATTGCAGCGTGGGCTGTGCGTTGTTCTGATGTTGGCTATTGGGGCGGTGCAGACAGCCCAGGCACGAGATCTGTCTGGAGAGTGGACTGCGCCGGGGGGCGACCACTCGGAGAGTCACTTCAGTGCTCTGCAGCAGATCAACGCGGACAATGTGTCGCAACTGAAACTCGCCTGGCACTTTGATGTACCGGATGGCGTCTCGCTGACCAGCACCCCGTTGATGGTGGGTCGTACCCTGTTTTTCTCTGCGGATCGGGGCATTGTGCATGCATTGGATGCGGCCACCGGTGCCCATCGATGGACCTTTGATCCGCAGGCATGGAAACACTCACCCCGTGGCATCGCCTTTGGATTCAATACCAACCGGGGTATTGCACATTGGCAGGGGCGAATTTATGTCGGCGCCGCTGATGGTCGATTG
>Ga0163144_10012017_pt1 | contig 18259 bp, 11 predicted proteins | sample OliLak19BULKMAT1_FD_123175 | JGI IMG/M metagenome (GOLD analysis project Ga0163144, IMG submission 123175) | Freshwater microbial mat bacterial communities from Lake Vanda, McMurdo Dry Valleys, Antarctica - Oligotrophic Lake LV.19.BULKMAT1 | ecosystem: Environmental > Aquatic > Freshwater >... | reverse complement strand
TTTGCTTTGTCAAGTTTGTGCGCAATCTGTGCCGCAAATGGGACATGTTGATTTAAGGCGTTGTGCCATTTTGAGGGGCCTTTGTGGCCGTGCGATGCGGCTTTGGCCTTTCTGAAAGGGAAATTGCCGATTCTGAAAGGGCAATTGGCTCCTAGCCGCCCATTGAGCATGGGCATGCCCATCGCGTCAGGGTGATTGCCCGTTGCGCGCCTTGCTGACGCACACAGCATGCTTGTTGATGACTGGAGGGGCGGTCAATTGCACAGAGAAGTGCGCTTTGTCTTCCTGAGCTGGAAATCGTGACATGCAAAACAATTTGATGATGAACTTGAAACAAAGAATTTTTAAAATGTCACAGCTGAAAAAATGTGTGCTCAAACAACGATGTCACACAAAATGAAGTTGTCAACTTCACTTTGTTGTGGACACGTTTCATTGCAACCGCGCTCTGTCCGTTGTTTGACATTGTCCAAAGATGTGATTGATTTTTTTTCTTGCTTGAAATTGCAACTGTTGTCTGATCTCTTGCTGGAAGAAGCGACCACTTCAAGTTGGACAGCACACTTGCAACATGCAAAAGACATGTTGCACTTGTGACACTCAAACTGGGAGCAATTGCAAAAACGCAATTGCAAAAATTTCCAACACTGACTTGCTCATTTTTTCAACCACATGCCACTGATGTTGTGGTTGACAAAGAATTTGTTTTGTTGGATTGGACAGAACTTCCAAATGCGTGTTTTTGTGTCTGACTTGTTTGTTTGATTCGTTGTCAGAACAAACAAGGCGTCCTTTGTCTCCAAATTGACAATTGGACAAGGAGTCAATTTCAATTGTGCATGTGCCTCTCTGCTTTGTTTTTATCTCTGCACAAATTATCAATTCTGTTGCACAGTGACCAGCAGGCAGCTAATCATTGGGCAGAAGTGGCCAGCTTTGCAGAAGCAGTGGCTGCTGGGAGCACAATGTCTCCAATTAGGGTTACTGTTTTCCATCCCCGGTTGATCGACAGCCTGACCTTAGTACGTCCTACTTCTACTGTAACGGATTTTCGATGTAGCACCCTTTGACGTCACAGGTTGGCTGTGGCTATGACCCCGGCTGCATCACAGTACAGTGCTTGGTACTAAGAGCTAGCTAGTAGGTACCCCCGCGCACAGCCAAGCCCAACGAATTTAAAAACCCCTTGTTTACGATGGACGACGGACTAGCGGTGATGAATTTCGATAGCGATTGCAAACTACTACTACTAGTCTAGCTAGTACGGTCTACTGACGAGAGATCTCTGTTGCTTGGAATGTACTCGAGTACAGTACTAGCTGTTCTATGATAATGACGTGTGGAGAATCATTGGGCCTTGCACGGTTGCATCGCCACCCTAGAACGTCCAGTCACTAACTGGCAAAGTAACGAGACCGGAGTATTAGCCAATCAAAAAGTTGTGACACAAACTGCCAAAAAATATGACGTCGGTTGAGCTCTAATCACCATCACGTGCTTCGATTGGACATTTTGTGATTTCGTGATCCATTATTTTTTCTGATCTCTGAGCCAATCAAAAACGTCATTTCTTAAGAAGAACGAAGAACAATAACTGCCAAAGAATGTGTTGATTTCAGTACTCAGCGAGTTTCCAATCGCCGAAGTCTGTTTTAGCATGCTCCCAGCCATTGAAGTTCTTCTTACGTTAAATCGGTTAATGAAATAGTAATATATGACACACTTTATATTTTTGTTTTTAGGGTTATTGGTTACCGGGCTTTCTGTTTGTTCCTTTTATTTATGCACAAATTAGCATAACCAACGTAATCATCTTCTTTTATTCTCACGTTTGGTGGAGAGTCTTCGCGTTTCTTAACCTCGCTGACGTCGGTTAGTTTCTCTGGGTTGCTCAATCGACGCCATCCAACTTCCTTGAAAGGTGTGGTACAAAGCTGCTGTAGAGAGTTACGTAGGATGTGTTGCACAAGAGCAGATTGCAACCCCGTTTTGACGCATATGAATAATGTCGCTCTCTTTGCTGCTACGCTAGCGGTAAGAAAGTAGTAAGCAGAAGTAAGCAGCAATCCCCAAACCTGTTACTTTGCTTGTCTCTGTCGTAGGTTCTGTACTGGCTTCTACGCGAGATTCCGGTCTTATTTGCCCATAATAACAGAAACAACAAGCAACCCAAGCATCCTCTCCATCTAGATGCTATACAAGCAATATACGTTAGTATTAGTTCAATATGATTAGTTCAGAAGACTCCTATGAGTCCCAGTACCCCCTTATGGGTATAGAGTACCCTGGCGTGCACGGTAAGACTAGATATAGGGCAGTCGTAGTCGCAGTGGTAGTAGTGGTAGTGGTGTACTGGTTGTAGCGGCACGAGTCCTCCGCAGCAGCGCTAACATGGCTGCGGAGGTTGCTGTCGAGCTGCCATTGAGCTGCGGTGGTCGTTTTAGTTGTGTTAGATGAATTGTGCTAACCTCTTGTTGTTCTTCTTACTCTCTAGACGTCCTCTGCGGACGAGGCGGACACGCTATTAGCCACCCCGGTAATGTGCTCTTTCGTACTTTGGTCGAGAAGTTCAAGTCCAACTACGTTCACGCCTCTCGCTACGAGAAGGCGCAAGTCACAGCAGATGTCGTCCGCATGTGGCGAACGCAGAGTCCCCCGGGACGTTTCCTCATCATGACAGATCCCTCCAAGGGAGATGCCAGTCGATGGCACGATATTGGGGACAAGGGTGCCACCAAAAAAGTGGCTCAGGTGCGTCTACTGTAGTCTTTCTTCTGTCTGTTATTGTAGGATTGTACATGTAGGATGTGTGTGGATTGTCAGCATAGAATGCTCTGTTCTTGGCTTGGCTTAAGACGAGAAGTCTTCTAGATTGGTTGTCTTTTGATTGTGAACGCATGCGTGGAATGTCAACACTCTATGGACTCACACTCATTCTTTTCTCCCAAACCATCCTTTACCCCCCTCTACCTCATCTATAGTGCCTGCGTGAACGCAACCCAAGATCAGATCTGGCCGCCAAACCCTCAGATGTAGCACAACTGGCCTCCGCAGCTGCGGTGGCTGTCGCGGCTGCTTCGGTAGGACCTTTGCAAGCCAATCTAGCCGCCATGCCCATGCCCTTTGCAGCTCCTTCCTCTAGCTGTGTCACTAGTAGTACGGGTAGTACCTCGGCCATGGAATGGCAGCAGAGAACGGAACCGCAGCAACAGCAAAGAAAGCACAGTACGGAGCATCAACGACAGCCGCATCAATCCAAACGACAGGACCTCAAGGGTGGTGGTTCCTCAGTTCAGTCCCACCATCCTAGTCAGATTCATCATCGCCGTCCTTCCCATCCTGTACCTCATTCTCATTCTCATCCGACGCAATTCAAGGCCAGACAGCAGCGACAGAGACAACAGCAACAGCAAGCCGCAGCACAACAGAGACAACAGAATGCCCTTGTCAAACAAGCAAGACAGGTACAGCGACAAGTGGAACAGGCCGAGCAAGAAGTTTGGGAAGCACAACAGCAAGTGAATCAACAGGCACAACACTTGCAGGAAGCTCTCAAACAACGAGCGCAGCACGAAGCGGCGGCCGCCCAACAGGTTTCTTTGAACCAACAGGCAGCGGCATTGTCGCAACAGGTACAGATGCATCAACAGCAACAGCAGGCCTTGGATTTGCAAACGGCAGCGTCGGCGGCGGCCTTTAATCAACAAGTCCAACAGGGATTGCAGCCGCAGCAGCAGCAAGACCAACAGCAAGATGCACCTTCGGATCTGGCGCAGCAAATTCAGGAAGCACAGGCGTCGCTCATGCAACAGGAACAGGATCAAGAGCAACAGAGAATTCAGGAAGCACAAGTATCCTTCATGCAAAGCGAACAGGATCAAGACAAACAGGATCAAGAGAATCAGCAGCGCATGGAAAATCAGTCGCAACAGGAGCAGAAGCAGCAACGCATGGACGAAGAGGAAGAACAAAACGAAATCGTTTCCATGTTGGGATCTCCTTTCATGTGGGATGAGAACGAGAGTCCAAGCGGCAGTCCCAGCAGCGAAGATGGCGACGACGAAGGAAATGCTACTGGTACTTCCTTGCAACGACGAAACTCCGAACGAGGGACTGCAGGAGACAGAGTGGGAGGAAGACATCGACGTCGTCATTCCATGTCGGCACAAGATGAGGAAATGGCCCTTACCCTACCGTCGGCGGCCAACCTCACCAAACATGCCTTTGATGACGAACCTACCAACGGATCGTCAGACTCCTCTGCCACCTCTTCCAATACCGTCACATACAAACTCACCAAAATACTCTACCGTCAGCTCGATACCTTTTCCGATACCTCCAGCGACAATAACAACAACAACGATGAAGGGATGAATTTGAACAACGAGGATGGACCCGACGACGGAGGCATTGATGCCATTAGCGACGGAGATGCCAGTATCGCCAATTCGGCTGACACTCCAGATTGAAGAGATAAACACTGCAGCTGCTGCCGCGAACGTTGAGTTGTTGAATTGGTATGATTCCTTTTGATATCATCATGCTCAAAGAACGTTGCGCGGCGCGGGTCAGCTGGGTCAGTACATGCATGCCTGTGATCTTTTGCATGTCACGACCTCTCTTATTACAAACAGAAATAGAACGACGGGATAGTAAACGAATTGGGAACGAACGAACGGAGGCGCGACGAACTTGAAATACATGGGAACTACATTACTTACTGCATCAATAATATTATGACTTACTGACGACGACGACGAGAAGAAGAAGATGAATAAACGAGTCAAGGAGATGATAAACGAGCCACGGAGATCTATCTTGATAGATCGATTATTTATCATCCACTACTACTATACAACTACATCAGGAAGCACCCCAGTGCCGAGGGGTGAACCAACGTGTGTTTAGATCACACGGAGCGAAAAACAAAACTGTAACATAGGGTCATACGTACATGCGCTAGCTACTCTAGTAGATTTGTCTTTAATACTGCAGTAGTAGGTAGTAGGAACTTGTTTCGCATTCCGGTAATGCGCGCATTTGAAAGCAAACAAAGCTGGGTCGTCCTCGTGGGAGCTCAGCTGAGTCGTCCCCTTACTTGGTTGAAGCTAAGGTTAGTATGCTTAGTAGTCCCCTGCGTAGCTTGGCTTAGCCGACCCCTTGGTAGCTAAGCGGAGATGACCGACCCCCTGGTAGCTCTAGCTTAGCCGAGCAAGTCCTCTCTTGGTGGCCACTAATAGCTGAGCCTTCCCTTAATCGTCCCATCGGCACCCTGGTAGCTACAAGCTAAGTCCTCCTTTGGTGGCTACCAGCTGGGCCCTTCTTTGTAGGCCACTAGGTAGCCGAGTATTCAGGCTCCCTCGGTGGAAACATAAGTCTTCCCTTTGATGACCGCTAGCTAGCTACTAGCTGAGTCGTCTCGTATTAGTTAGAAGATTGCTGCAGTCGTACGTCCAGCAACGTAGTAGTACTAGTAGCTAGGTGACCGTAGACCGCCTTCCCATATTTTAGTAAATTCTAGAAGGAGAAGCGCACTGATATCTACAAGTTAGGTGACAGTAGATCTCCTTCCATTATTCTAGCAGACTCTAGTAGTCGCGGCGTTCGAATTCGGATACCTATCTTGCTGAATGAGAATACTATGTTCATATACTACTTGGGCTTCGTACCTCTCCCACTACTACAATAGCTTTAGCGCCAGCGACTATTGCCATGGAGTGAACCGAACGTGAGATCTTGGTGTAATCTGCTTGGCCGCGTTCGACGATAGCAGGCTCTACAGTAGTAAATAAGAAGTAGGTCGACATCGAGGTCGTGCGAAGGTGCATTCACAAAATACATTAGATGTGTCTGAGGCTTCAGTTGCTCGCCCCACAACACCACTCCAGCGGAATAGACTAGTAGATCAAATCTAAACTGACGGAAGGTACACGGGTCATGACCACCTGCTCACTATTCTGTAAATCCATGTGCGGCTAAGCTGATGCATGTATGAGGATGATTCTGGAAAGCACCTTTGAGGCCGAACTCGAAACACAAGGCACATTGCTGGATTCTCGTGGCACGGCAAGCATAATAGACCTCAAGTATAAATTTAGAATTCGTTAACTTTCATTGATTATTCCTAAATATCTATCACCCCGATGACTTCGACGTACACACAAGACTAACAAAAAATAGAACGATGCATGCAGTGATAACTACAGTACAGAAGAGTACAGCACAAAGAGAGAGAGAAAGAGAGAGATCATCACTATACCAAAGAATCACATTGCGATTCTATTGGATTCGATTCAGATTCCATTCAACTCAATTCGATTTGACTCGTTGGATACGATACTTCCCGAGAAGGCACCCAACAAGGGAGAAAGATAGCCTTGAAGGAGAGGCAACACCAAGATGAAGTTTATGAAAAGGAATTGCAGCAGCTCCACAGGGGACGAAGACACCACATGACGCCGGACTGAACAATTCGATTTGAAATCTACTTCTTTTTGTCTTTCTTGTCGTCCTTTTTGGAGTCCTTCTTGCTGTCTTTCTTGCTATCCTTCTTGTCATCTTTCTTTTTATCGTCCTTCTTTTTGTCGTCCTTCTTGTCATCCTTCTTTTTGTCATCTTTCTTTTTGTCGTCTTTCTTTTTGTCATCTTTCTTTTTATCGTCTTTCTTTTTGTCGTCCTTCTTTTTGTCGTCTTTCTTCTTGTCGTCTTTCTTTTTGTCGTCTTTCTTTGACTCCTTCTTTGAGTCCTTCTTGGAGTCTTTCTTGGAATCCTTCTTGGAGTCCTTCTTGGAGTCCTTTTTGCTGTCTTTTTTGGACTCCTGATACACCAACAGAAAATCAACAGAAAAGTAGACAAGGAAGTAGACAAGAAGGCCAAACCAAAAAGAGGAAAAAACAGTGAACGTGTGAGTGAACCGCCATCCATCCTTTTCTCACAAATTGTTTGCTCCAACGTACCTTCTTCTTGTCGCCCTTCTCTAGGAACTTCGGATTCAATTGAAAGCCCTCGTAGACACCATCTTTAATTTTTGCCTTGGCGTATTTGTCGTTCCAATCGTTCATCAAACCTTCAATTTCAGAGTCTGGCAGAGACTCCACCTCCTTGTACTTGTCATAGAATAATCGAAAGGCCGCCACGACGTCACTACGATGGCAGCTCTCCCCGGGCAGCAATCGATAGTTGGTGAATTCTAAAAACTCCTTGCCCAACGATGTTTCTTGGTCATCATCGCTGCCTTCTTCCGACTCTGTCTCGTCATCAGAGTGATCTTCCGAGCCGGAGCCACTGCCAGAGCCACTTCCAGATGCATCGTCGTCCGACATGATATGTGGTACTAGTAGAGCCTGTGGGTTGTTGGTGCGTGTCCGTTGGTTTTGGGTGGCGAGTTGGTGGATTGGTATGTACTACCTGGTATTGGTAGTAGCTAGCTATTTGCTACCGGCCTGCTGCTACTTTAGGATCTAACCTAGTTGGCGCTAGATTCTTCTATTGCTATACTGTACTGTATGATATGATCAACAACAAGGTCGGAGCTCTTGACACCAAGTCGTACAATGGCTATGTGTTGGCTGTTTTCAAACCAACGATCTTTCGAGACAACGGGCTGGTTGTTATTACGCGTAGTTATTATGCATGGTCGCACCTTGTTAACGTTGTCATGGTCTTGCCGCATAACCCTTTACTTGTAACCTTTTCATGAGCGGAGTAGGCGCGCCGCGCCTGTGGTGGCAGGTCCTCGCGATTTATTTAGAAATCACGATTTCTTTAGCCTAAGTAGTCCATTCCAACGCTCGATTCAATCACAAAAGAAAAAGTGTGCGCTCTCTTTCCTAGGCTTTTGGAAGCACAGTGGCCAAGTGCAACAAAAAAGAAAGCAGTGAACAGTTGTGATCTGCTTCTGCTGAACAAAAAAGAGAGAATTCCTATTAAAAATGCAAATTTATTTGAGCAACAATAACTACAAACACAAGCATACAAGTGACCAACAAATTCTGAACTCTTCGTGTGTTCAATGCATGGCAGTGTGGCTTCAAATTGTTGCATTTGCATGCACTTGCCACTTCAGCTCTGATTTTTCGATCATCATTACACACACCTTGTCAAACACCTTGCAAATGATCTGCAATCAGTTAAATTAGACAATGGGTTGGACACTTCTTCAAACCATTCCTCTAGGTTGTGTGTTCATTGTTTTTGGTTTGCGAATGAAATTGTGATTGACTGAACAATCAGAGCACACAAATTTGCACTGTTGTTGAAACTGCAATCCCTTCACAAAATTGCAAAACAAAGTGATTTTTCTTAGAATTGGCAGACAGTGAATCTGATTCAAATGATCTTTCTCATTTGCATGTCAAGGAAAACTTCCGCGTGAAGAACAACAATGAACTTTTGGGACCAATGGCAGCAAACTTGAAGTTGAACTCAATGTTTTTTTAGTTCTGTTGCATGCTTATTTATAGCATATCTAACATGGTTTGTTGGGCATGTTCTTATCCTAGCTAGCTACCAAGGACATTGAACACCTCATCTGATCTTGCCTTAGCGGAAAAGTGAGCATCCAATGTTGTGGGTATCCTTTTTGGGACTGATACGCACAAGCCCGAACACCGACGTGGAAACACGTCACGATGCTATTTCATTTTTTGCGACGATCGATTGGGTGGATGAAAAACGGCATCCTTCCTTTCGTGATGTTGCTGTGTTGCTGCCCCACGACCATGGCGACCATGGGGGTGGCGCCCTACCTACCGGGCAAGCGTGTCCTATCGACGGATTACTAGCTGCAGAGAATGACGAAGTGTATTCAGGAGCAATAGTCGAATTTTAAGTATGTGGCGCATTAGAATGATATCGCGAAAGATCTCGATGTCTATGGAAATTATTTTGGCGGTCGTCCTGATTCATGCTATTTCTTTCAGTCAGGGGCGTGGAGAAGTGCTGTGCCAACCGCCGAATTGCACTTTCTATGGAATGCTATGACAAAGCTATTCGCCTGGGTTCGTGTGACCTTGATGAAGTTTGAGATCGAGTTGTTGCGTAGCTCGGTATCCTGAATGTTTGGGCGCGATCTCAATCATTTTTCTTGGATGGGTAGAGCCGCCGAAGGGGAAGACGATCACGGATGGAGCCCTTGCCTTGACGAGTCTTCGACTTGGGTTGCTCAGGAGCCTTTGTTTGCCTTAGCCATTGATTGGTTTTGTCATGATTCTTGATGAGAGTCTTGGAAGTCTTTTGCTGCTTCAAAAAGTCGTTGTTCAGCATCGTTGCAGGATCCTGGATTAAACCCTCCATAAAAGAATCATAGTCTACTTGAAATATCTCAACTTTGTCCCTCTTCGCTCGTTTTCGAGGGGAAATTGGGAATATTTTTGTCATTGCTACTGCTACTGCTGCTACTACCTGCTGCTTACAAATATAGAAAGGATGGAATTGTCAACTTCTTGTGTCTGGTATCTTTCGGTTTTATGAGCATTTTCCTTGGCATTTTCAGTTGAAGAACATTTAGGTCCCGTGAAATGAAGAAGATTGTGGATCACTTCTTGTCGGCCAGAGCTACAGCCCTTCCGACTATTTTCGGTTCAGGACACGTGTCCCCTACTGGTAGTAGCTAGCGCAGCTACCGGCACCTGAATGTGCTAGTAGCTAGCTAGCTAGCTATTTACATCTCATCTCTACATTCGTACTGTAACCCAACCAGCAACCTGCTAGCTAGTAGGAAAATGTGTATTTGTCTTACCTGAACCAGCTTACCTGAACCGGCACAGCATCAAAGATTCATCTAGCTAGACTAGCTAATACACAGTGCTGTACCAGCAAGTGTACCAGTACCGTACCAGTAGGTACCACCAACACATGTCGTCATCAATGATAATGATAGTGTTATTATTGTATCATTGAACTTCTGAAATCTGATTGGTAGATTCACACGATAAAAATACTAAGGTCGCTCAGTCGCTCTTCATTGTTTCTCCGAGTTCATCCATAATTTGGCCCTCACCCAGTGTTTTGGCATGGCAACGATGACCGTAGTAGCCAGCCTGGAACGCCAACATTGGTGGCTAGTTTGCCTACCTAGCTCGATTGAAGCATTGGGTACCCCTTTGGAAGCAACATGCGATGATTCAAAAGATTTTAGGAGGGTACATGTTAGCGCTTCAGGCTTCACATAGATGTCCTTTCACCACCGCTGACCGAGTCTCTACTCGCTAGAGTTGCTCGGCATAGCATGCAGCATTACAGCTTACCAATAAAGATTTAGATTCTCCTACACGGATACACTAGCATGCCGTCCGCATCGAGTAGCTAAGGACTAGCTAGCTAGCCGGTATGAGTAGCAATACTATACTATTCTATTGGCTACTTGGCTAGATTTCAGCTTCAATGCCACCACACAATGCCACTCTCAAGATCAAGATGAATACATTTTTTATTATTAGAAAGTTTCATAATCTTGGTGCTTCAAGCTTCCAATATGACACTAACTGGCCCTTCCACAATTTTGTAGCTGGAACGGAGACTTTCCAGTTGCTACGAATAGGTTGCACCATTCCACAGTTTCCCAACAATGCTCCGAGTACGACAATGTACAGATCAATAATTCGTCATTTCATAAAGCCTAAACCTCCTCCTCTTCCGGCCTGAGAGGCTCTGAGTCGGTTCGCTGCATGGGTGCTGCTTGAGATTGCTGGAATGGCGCAGCTTGCGATGATTGGAGTGGTACCGCTTGAGACTGTTGGAGTGGCGCTGCTTCTGGCGGAGAAGGTGTGGTTCCGTAGTCTTCCTCTGCACTCTCGGATTCACTGGATTCCTCTACTACTTTTTCTTTTTTTGGCTTGTACGGCGCAGCATGCTGACCATTGGGCCCATTGTAATAGTAGGAGTCATCAATGATGGCCCCAGGTCGTTCCATGACGTAAACGCGTTTCAATAGCACGGGTGGTTTCTTTTTGGGCATATCCTTTGGATTCTTGGCCTGAATCATGGGTTTTTCTTCATCACTCTTGGTCGGTTCGGGTCCAAAGTAATAATCTTCATCAATATTCATGGGTGTATTTCTCATTTTATGATCCAAATAAGCCGGCATAAAAATGGCACCAAACGACAAAGCGACAAACGTGGGTACAGCGGCGGCCAATGTCCCAGCCGGCAATAATGCGGGTTGAACAATGCCTTGACACGTGAGCACAACGAGCCATAAAAAGGCCATGGCATATTGAAAGGTATAATCGTCCCGACCACCCACAAAGACATAACAAGATCGACAAAATCCCCAAAATCCAATGAGAAATTGTAACGATCCCACTACAATGGTGAGGTATGGGACATGTACCACAAACATGGCCACTTGTAAATAGCCGCCTTGGATACGACCATTGTCAATGAGAAATTCCGTTGCAAAACTCCCCAACAATATTTGACAAAGACCACCAATAAAGAGCATGATACTATAGAACCCCAATCGTCCACGAAAGTAATCGCCATTGCGATCTTGGGGTCGTCCTTTTCGAAAGGCATACAAGGCAAATTGCATGAACGAAATGGTGCCCACAAAGGCAAAGGCGTAAGCAAAGACACCAAAAATTCCGACCGAACCAATAAATAGAACTTCGTCAGTTTGGTTGACGCGTCGTTGATTGATAATTCCAGCAGGATCAATCAAGCCAGTGGCTGGATCAGTAAAGACTTGAAAGAATTGCGGGGGGTCTTCAATCATGATAAATCCAACGCGTGCCATGTCGGAGATGTACGGGATAAAAGCCGATTGAGTCAAGACAATCAACAAGGCCGAGTGTGTGATTTCTCCCCAATCGTGAATGAATTCCAAGTATCCCACGAGCATGGAACAGACGCCAATGGCAAACAACAAACAAGCGCCCACAAATTGCCAAAATTGAGACGTTCCAGCATCTGTATAGAGCGGCCCGTCGGGACCAACTCTAGTAGCCATACCGGCAAGGGGTTGAATCAGGGCACAAAAGCCCGTGAGCATCAACAAGCCTCCATATTGACGACGTTCTGCCACAAAGCGATAGTTGCCGTCTTGTGGGTTCGGCATTACGTATACGGTACTGGTATATACTACTGGTATATACTACTGTAGTAGTTGATTGGAACTTGGAAAGTGAGTGGTGTGTGTGCTCACGAAGAGATGGTTGGTACTGGTAGAATAGATGCTGGCTAGCTAGTACTGTAGCTGGTCACCGGGTAGCTGCAATGCAGTGCTGCTGGTATCTACTAGCTAGTTAGTGGGTTTGAGAAGGGTAGTTACTGCTGGCTGGCTACTAGCTAGTAGGAATTTGTAGCGTCAATTAGTGTAATTATCTCGAGAGATGACTACGTACTTTACTACTACCAATAGTAGTAGCTAGCAACGATAGGTCGCGGAAGAAGGGTTCTCGTTGCACAAACATGTTTGGACAAAAATGAGGTCTTCAGTCTTGACAAAATTGGCATCGAACCATGGTACTTAGAAGAAGACGGTTCGCAACGGAGAAACAATTACAAGAGTTCGGTCATGGATCGTAACAATTTAAATCACGCAAGCGAGGGGATGCGTTCTTGCTAATACTATTGGCAAATCACAAGGAACAATTACAAAAGGTAATACAACGTAAGGGAAGGAGTTGATTCTCACGCATCTTTAAAGCACAACATCATTCCGTCAAGCGAAAATTTCCGGGTACAAACTCTACCCAATCTGCCGTAGAGCCCTCAAGCGAAAATTTCCGTGTACAAAACTCTACCAATCTTCCGTAGAGCTATCAAGTGAAAGTTTCCCTCAAGCGAATGGTTCCGTGTGCAAACTCTACCAAATCTTCTGCAGAGCTATCAAACGAAAATTTCCGCGGAGCTATTAAGCAAAAAGCTATCAAGCGAAAATTTCCGTCGTACAAACTCTACACATTCTGCCGTGGAGCTGTCAAGCCTTCAAGCGAAAATTTCCGTGAAGCAGGCGTTTCCACATCTCATGTAGGCACGGAACCACAACTACAGCATCAACAGCAACAGCAGCAACAACAGCAACAACAGCACAACAAATCGAAGCAAAACAAGACTAAGTTGATCTTTCGAAATGACAACTCAAGAGTCAGTTCGCTGCTGTGTTGTTCTTCGCATTATGCATTAGCATGATGTGAGACAAAAAGCCACAAAACATCCGCGCCATCCGGGTTGATGCTGTCGTCCCTTTCACGAACGCTCTACAATCGAAATCGAATGATTGAACGCCTTTGAAGTAATTGCTCAATTCGACGTGGAGCCTCTAAGAAGTGGATGCGCCATGCCCGATACCTTCGATTTCCTTCCCGCGTACTTGTAGGAGACAGGCAAGGTGTTGCGCCTTCAAGTGTAGCACGAGCTTGCCCATGCCTCCAGGAGTCAAGTCGAGGTGAATGTCGACATTCCATAGGCAGCAATTTGCAATCTGCGAGTAGCTACAGGTGGCATTGCGTTTGTGAATTGACTTCCACAAATTTCAAACCTACAGTTCATTGAGGTCCGGTGGGAGATAATAACTGCAACGATCAATCCGACTCATTCCCCACAGACTCTACGCGATTCTTTTCTTCGCGATCTTACCCAAGCATTTGGAAAAGAGCTATTTTTTACGACAGCATTGGCATTGCCGTGGAGGGTCACCAATCAACAATTTACGTTAGACTGTGACAAATCGCGATTTGTATCGGCTTGTTGGAATTACTCGCAGTGAGACTGGCAATGTCCCGCATGTCAATGTCGGCATACCATTTGGCTTTGTTCAAGCCACAGGAATGGCAGCATGTTGCTCTTCTTTCTTCTACCAGTTCTGACACCGAATCAAGCCAACTTCGATTGGAACAAAAGCAAAGACATGGAAGATGTCGGCACAAGTTCCAGCAATCCTGGCAAAATTGTACTTGGGAACCAAAATGTTGGTTTTTTTTTTTCCTTGGACTCTCTTCGTGGATTTCCGACTGCTATTGGATCCAATGTTGGTTCCTCAACACCATCTTTGACACTGAACTGTCGATCTCGGCCCTCAAAAGTGTTGTCGCCTGCGAAGATGCTGTCGGTTTCTTGAGCGACTCGGGCAATGTCGGTTGGACCGTCGCTACCAAAAGTGACCCCCTCGGTCTCGAATCTGTCAAGGAAGAGAACATCGGTGGCAGACGGAAGAAAAAAGGTAGTGATTGCTTCTACCGAACAATATTGAATCCAGTGGCATCTTGGACAATTCCCACTTCTTGGAATACCAATCTGCTTCCATTCTCTTCGCGAAAACGCAGAGCTCCGCTGCGTCCGAACAGGCATTCGTGTCCATCTGGATCAGCCCTGATGCGGAGACTGCGGTCTTCATCGTCTGGGTCAGCCCAGATGCGGCGATTGCCGACTGCGGGGAAAAGGACATCATCATCTGCGTAGCTGATAAGAGGAGCTATCCCCGAACCGTGGCTTGCGCTGCCCTATCGTGCCATGGAAACCGGCATTTGATAATTCGCTCATCGATCAATTTTGAACCGGTTCCCAGTTTTCGGGGGCTTTATACTTTGGTATTGACGAGAGTCACCAACTACTTCAAGGGGGGCAGGGCAAGATTCAGTCATAGGCATCCTTCAAAGAATGCTCCGAATGCCAGGCACTCTAGTCTAACCAAGTCTACAAGCCCTTCGATACGGATTGTCCTTGAAGGAACACATCCATCTGTTGAATCGCGAAGCCGAGTAATCCATAGCTAGTAGCTGGAAACCTGAGAGTTACTCACTAACGTTCCATTATTAAGTAGGTAAACGATTTTTTGTGAAACGAAAATAGGCAACCCAATACACTGTTCGTCTCGCACGTACGTACGCGTTCAATTCATTTTCAAAGACACGACATAACTAGCTACTGTAGGATCAGTAACTATGAATCAACATATATTGTAATAACGTTGGCATGGTGTACAGTGATCTTTTTGCTGTTACACCCCTGCTAATCTTTCACGAGGGCAGGCTGTGAAAACAAAAACAAAAATACTCGCGACCCTTCCGTGAACCACTTGTCTACATTTTTCGATCGCGGGCTGGCGGTGCCAAACAGTCACATGCCGTGTCGTGTCCTGTCGTCTATTCTTCATCGTCCTCTTCAAGAAGACCGCCACTACTACTTTCCCCTAGAATTTGGTCGGCCGTAAAGGGCAATGCACCCGTGTAGCTCGAAGACATGGGTGATTTGACTTTCGCGTCCACGGGCACCACAGCAATGGTTTCACGTGTCGTAGTTCGAGAAGGAAAACTCTTGGGTTTTCGATTGCCGCCGCCAGAGCCGCGAACAGAGGCGAACCTGCTTCTTTGTTTGAAGAGTGGATTGCTGGACGATACGTCCTTGGCGCTATCAAAGATGGACATGGTTTGCATAGCGTTTGAGACATCTCGAATACTTCGATCCTGTTTCACTGGTGGCAATGCGGAGGCGTTGGATGAAATGCAAAGATCGCCCGGCAGAGGCCTTTCGTCTTCTCCCGTGAGGGAAGAACCCACGACTCCCTGCTCGACAGCGGCGACAAAGGATCTGCGTCTGTGTTTGGGTTGTGTTTTGACCGTTTGGAACATCATGAACTTGAAGTCGTCATAAGATATCTTTCCATCACCATCGTGATCAAACTCGGCTACAATTTTGTTGTTGATGTATTCATCCATGTCATCCTGAAGAGCTCCGGACCTGGACAGAACTTTCTTGACATTATCGGCATCGATAAAACCGTCCCCATCGCTATCAAACATGTGAAAGGCCGCCTGAAGTCGTTTGTCGTCGAGAAGATCTTTTTGAAACATGGAGGCCACCACGAATTCGGAATAATCAATGGCACCAGTGCCACGAAAGTTGACACAATGAAAGATTTGATCAATCTCGTCGTTGGTGAGTTCTTTCTCGTAAAATTCCGCGTATCCGATTTTGATTTCATCCTTGGTCAACTTTCCATCACAATTGCGATCCAAGGCACGAAAAACTTCATCAATGGCTTCTTTTTCTTCCTTCATGAGTAGCTGAGAGGCAATAAAGGCTAACGTGGCTTGCTTCAATTTGGTATGTGATTGAAACTTGGCCATGTTCCCGAGTGATTCTTTGATAAAGTCGGATTCTTGGCGCACAAATTCCAAGTGTCCTTCTTTTCGGTAGCGTTCCAGCCATGGATGCGTCAATGCTTCGGCGGCCGAGGGCCGATCCTTCTCATTGAAAGCGAGACACTCTTCAATAAAATCCTTGGCATCCTCGGACACCATGTCCCAAATGGGATCGTCAAATTCAAATTCTCCATCGCAAATGGCGTCTTCAATTGCTTTGTCATCGTCGCCGTCAAAGGGAGCGTAGCCACCCAAGAGAATGAAACAAATGACACCACAACTCCAAATATCACATTTTTCGCCATAATTTTGCATCAAGACTTCGGGTGCCTTGTAATAGGAAGATCCGACACTATCGACAAGGCGTTCCATGGGTTCCATGGCGGTGGCGAGACCGAAATCAATGACTTTTAAATCTTCCAATTTTTTGCTTTTGGTCAAGAGAATATTTTCGGGCTAGGAGACAGAAGAACGGAGCGGTGTTAGAGCAGGAAACAAATCCATGTACGGCAGAGGTCAACGGGCACTAAAAGTACCCATCCAACACCAAATGCATTCTCACAAGTACTTACTTTGAGATCTCTGTGAATAATACTTTTCTTGTGACAGTAGTTTACACAGCTAAGTACATTCATCATTAATACGGCAGCGTCTTCTTCGGGAAAGGCTCCATATTTTTCAATCTCCTCGAATAATTCGCCTCCCTAAATTGTATGATTTTATATTGGATGTTGAAATCAGGCATGGTCGAGTCGATTTTTTGGGTTTTTGGAAAGGCGGTTGTGAGTGGAAGTAGATACTTTTTTCAAAGAACAACTTGACTGTCCGGATAAATAATTATCATCATAAGGCACCGCCTAACGCCCTACGAAACGTACCTTGTAGATATCCGTGACAATATAAAAATGCCGCGAGTCTTCAAACATTTCGTACATTTTCAAGAGATTCTAGAGTTGCAAGTAGAGGAGAGGGAGGGAGAAATAAATAAAGAGGGAGGTTGAGTGACTTGATGAGAGGGCAAAGCCAATACCAAGACAAGACGAATATACTCCAAAATATAAACTTTATAAACCAGAATGAGTACTCACCGGATGATCGAGATCTTTGACAATATTAAACTCATTGATAACGGCATCATTTTCTTTGGAATTCCACTTGGATCTGTCAATGACTTTAATGGCTCGTTCAGCGCCACTTTCCAAATGCTTGGCCAAGAAAACTTCCCCATAACCTCCACTTCCCAACGCCTTGCGGACTTTGTAGAATTTAGAGATCTTTTCCTTGCGACGATGCGAGACAAATTGACCGGCATTGAATTTCACCGTTGTAGCGGAGGTCAAGGAAGGCGGCATACACGCGGCAAGATCGTCATCATTGTTGGTGGGCATCTTCAATTGAATCGTTCCTTCTTGTGATTTGTAGAGACTTAAATAGTGGCTGCACTGTGGAGATGATCTCGTTGTACTTGCTGTCTTATGTCTTGTGGCAGCTATTATCCTAGCTAGCTAGTCAAACCCGCCAGTGCGTATTCTAGCTAGTAGTGTTTGTCGGTCTAAGCTGCTAGCTAGCTAGTAGTGATAGTAGTTGTGTACTTATCTTCTTCTACTATTGCGGGCTTGAAGTCTTGCAATGTCTGAAATTTCCGTCGCAGATGAGAAGCAAGTGTGCCCCTGCAAGACTGTTTGTTTGCAGGTGAATGGATCAATCGATAACACTGCTTCCACTGGGTGGAACCAACAACGGGCCGATTGCGCGACAACCAAAGGGAGATTCTGTGACTGAAATCTTGCAGGCTATAATTTTGAATCACAGCTTTCTTGGGGGTGGGGTTAGCAGAGTGACCCGATTTAATTTGAAGTGGAAGTTCGGACAGAAGGCAGACGACGACGACGGTCTCAAAAAGGTTGACAGACAGACAAACGTTCATTCATGCTTTGAAAGAACACCACCGAAGGTGGAAGCCCTCAACACACAAAATTGAAAAATCAACAACAACAAGAGAAAACAGAGTCTATTTTTTTTTTCTTCCGCAGACAGGAAGTCAATCTTGCTTTGATCAACAAGCATTGTTAGTTGGAGAAGGGGAACGGCTGCAGTCCTAGCTCTTGCTTGAGCAGCGCGTTCCCTGTCCATTGCCTGCCTTGTTGCTGTCTCTTCTGGAGACTCCGCTGCTC
>Ga0163144_10012014_pt1 | contig 18260 bp, 13 predicted proteins | sample OliLak19BULKMAT1_FD_123175 | JGI IMG/M metagenome (GOLD analysis project Ga0163144, IMG submission 123175) | Freshwater microbial mat bacterial communities from Lake Vanda, McMurdo Dry Valleys, Antarctica - Oligotrophic Lake LV.19.BULKMAT1 | ecosystem: Environmental > Aquatic > Freshwater >... | reverse complement strand
CGTCCTTCGCCGCGGCTCCATGAGCGTCTGCACCCGGAGGGGCGTCGGCGTGGGCATCTGTTCCGGCTGCGTGATCGTTGGGCCTCGGCGGATATGGTGCCTCGGGCAGGGTCGAGTGGGCGAAATCAAAGCCCGCGGGCGTGCCGTGATCGGCGGCGTGTGGGGCTCCGTGTGAATCGGTGTGCCCGTCGGGTTCAGAACCGTGCGATGAATCGGCGTGAGCGGCGTCGTGCGAGGCGTTGTGGGCGGGGGCTTGCGCGCGCGTTTCCGTGGGGTTGCGGAAGAAGATCAGCCAAGTCCAGAGACAGGCGCACCAGAAGAGCGTGTTCAGCGTGATCCAGCCGAGAGAATCTCGGACGGTTTTACTTCGCCCCGCGAGCGGCCAAGCCATCCCTTTAACCATGCCGTGGGCGATCGGCCTTATGACGCGGCCAACGGCGAGGGCGACGGCGCGGGCTGGTTGTTTGGGTTGTTGGGCGGGTTGGAGGGCGACGATGGGTTCGGCGGGAGCTTGAGTTGGCGTTGGGGCCGACGTTGGGGCCGGCGTTGGGGCCGGCGTGGAGGCCGACGTGGGAGTTCGCGTGGGCGTTGGGATTGGAGTCGAGGCTTCGGGGGCGATCGGCGTTGGGGCGGGCGCGGATTCGGGCTGGGGCGGTCTGGTCGCCGGTGCCGCCGGTGCCGCCGGTGCGGCAGGTGTGGTCGGTGCGGTTGTCGCGGTTGGCTCCGAGGGCTGCGGAGCAGGTGACACTGCTTCTATGGACGGTGTGGCTGCTACGGCGATTGGTGCCGGTTCTGGTTCGGGCGTCTGAGTCGCGGGTTCGGGTGCGGAGGCTGCAGAGAGTTCGGCCGGCTGCGCGTCTAACGGTTCTGCAGCGGCGTCGGTGGCCAAAGTCATCATGGCATCGACGGCATCGACGGCATCGACGGCATCGACGGCATCGACGGCATCGACGGCATCGACGGCATCGACGGCATCGACGGCATCGACGGCATCGACGGCGTCGTCGGAGGAGGCTTGGGAGCCGGCTTCGCTGGGAGAGGTATCGGCTGGTGTGGGCTCTTCGGCGGCATCGCCCGCGCTTTGCAGGAGGGCTTCGATCTGAGCCTCCATCGAAGGCGGCTCGGTCGGGTCGTCGGCTTGGAGGGCGGGTTGGGCCATGGGTGGTTCGTGCCGGGCATTCGGCCGGATAAGAATCAGCGCACATGATCGGTGACATCGGCCGCGAACTCAAGGGGCATCGTTCCCCAAACCGCTTCGCCGGTGAAACACCCATAGGCGCAACCGCAATGTCCCTTCACCACGTTTACCTATCGGACTTGGCCACCTTTTCAGGTGCTTCTACGGTTGAAATCGGCGGGGAAGAGGCCCACCACGCCGTTCGGGTGAAGCGATTGGAGGTTGGGGACAGTTTGGTTCTGATTGATGGGAAGGGCCGGAAGCTCGAAGGCCCCATCGCGGCGATCGATAAGGAGAAGCGTTCGGGGGAGTGGAAAATTTCGGTTTCTGCCGCGGCGGGGATCAGCGTTGAAGCCCGGGCGGAGCCTGAGATCGTGGTGTTTGCATCGGCTCCCAAGGGTGATCGGTTGGACGAGATGATCGATGGGCTGAGCCAGGTGGGTGTGGCGCGCTGGCACCCGCTGATGACAAAGCGCACGGTGGTGGACCCACGCCCGACGAAGTTGGACCGGTTGCAGCGCATTGCGATGGAGGCGATGAAACAGTGCGGGAGGACGTGGGTGCTTGAGATTGGGGAGGCGACGGCGATCAGCCGGGTGACGCGGGGGGCGAGAACGGTTGTGGCCGATGGCACGGGTCAGGGGAAAATAGGACCGATCCCAGAAGCAGGAACGCTTTCCTTGCTGATCGGACCCGAGGGTGGATTTGCGCCGGAAGAACTGGAAGGCCTTCGCGCTGGGGGCTGCCAAATCGTGAAGTTCGGAACGCACATCATGCGTGTTGAGACCGCCGCGGTGGTGGCGGCGGCGATGGTGGGATCGAGTGCCAGCGCTGGGTGAGTCTCGGCTTGTTGGCTTTGCACCGCGTTGCTGGATCGTGCAGTCGGCCTCCGGTCGGCCTTGGTTTAGTTCAGCCCGACGGGCATGACGACGTAGGTGAACTCGGTGCCCGATCGGATGACGCCCGGCTTGCTGGAGGCCTTGAGTTCCATCACGACGTCTGAATCCGGGAGCACTTTGAGGGCGTCGGAGAGGAAAGTCGGGTTGAACCCGATGTCGATGGGGTCGCCTTCATAGGCGGTGAGATCGACGGTGATGGTGGATTCGCCCATTTCCGGGGCCCGGCTCGCCACTTCGACCTTTTTGGTGCGGCCATGGAACGTCATTTTGACGCCCTTGGATTCTTCGTTGGTGAGGAGGGCGGCCCGGCGGACCGCGGAGAGCAGGACGTCGCGGTCGAACGTGACCTTCTTGTCGAAGTCCTTGGGGATCGCGTCTTCATAGGGGGGGAAGGTGCCCTCGATGAGGTTGCTGGTGAGCACCGCGCGGCCGGGGCTGGCGGCGGTTCCGAAACTGAAGAGGATCTGGTTCTCGGTGATCCCGATCTGGACGTTTTCTTCGTTGTCCTGCACCATTCGCTGCAGCACGTTGAGGGCCTTGACGGGCACGATGCAGGAGACCGGCTTCGCGTCCTTTTCGCCGCCCGCGAGGTTCGTGCGTGCGATGGCGAGGCGGCGGCCGTCGGTGGCGACCATCTCGAGGCGTTTGCCGTCACGCTTGAAAAGCACACCGTTGATGGAATATCGCGAGGTTTCTTTGGCGGTCGCGAACAGGGTCTTGGACACGAGGCCAGACAGGCTGCCGGCGGGATGGGTCATCACGGCGCGGATCTTCTCGACGCCGCCTTTGTCGGTGCCGCCTTCCACGATGGATCGGAAGTCGGGCAGCGGCGGGAAGTCGGCGGCGGGGTAGCCGAGGATTTTGAAGTGAGCATCCATGCCGCGGATATGCAGGGCGTCGCCCTCGGCTTCGAGCGTCAGGGTTGCTTCACCTTCTTCGGCACCGACGATCTGGCGCAACTTTTCGGCCGGAATGAGCACCTCGCCGGGCTGATGGACGTCGACGTGACTGAGGCTCATCTTGATCGAGATTTCGGCGTCGGTGGCGGCGAGCGTCATCTCACCGGCCCCGGCGGTCTTGGTGGCGACGATTTTGATGCATGTCAGTTGCAGGCGGGGCGTGCGGACCGCGGCTGCCGCGCCCACGAGATTGAGGCCTTCAAGCAGTGCCGAACGATCGCATATGACCTTCATGAATCGGGCTCCATCCCATCGAAAATCCCTTGGCACGAAATTTGGTGCCGCATCGGGATTGGGAGAGCGAAGTGTATCTTCTATGGCACGATCATGTTGGGAACCCCGTAGTGAGCAGGTCGGGGGGTTGGGGTACCTCGGCGGGGCTTGGGTCGGCAAGACTTGGATCAATTTGGCCCTTTGCGGCAGGAATTTCGTCGGAAAGGCCCCCGCCGATGCGGGGAAACCCGAATCAGTCCGAGGGAGGCGGCAACCGTCCGATTCGCTATTTCTTGGCTTGATCGATGGGATCGGCTCGGGGGGCTTGGATCTTTGAGGTCCACGCAGCGCCCTTGGCGTCGAAACCCTTGCCCGGTTCCGCCGTGTCCCAGCCCTGGTAGAGGGTTGCGATCGCCTTTCGGCACTCATTGTGACGGCCGGGCGCGACCACGGGCGCGGCGGTCATCACACGGTCGGCTTCCAAGAGTTCGGTTTCGGCCTCGGCGAAGCGGCCGAGTGCCGTGAGCGTGCGTCCCAAGCCCATTCGGGCAACGGCGGTTCGCGACCGGTGGCTCCCGAGCACTTTTTCCATGCCAACGACCGCCTCGCGCCACAGGGGTTCGGCGTCTGCGAACCGTCCGGCGGCTCGGAGGCACCCGGCGAGGTTGGAGATGCCGTTGAGTGTGTTCGGGTGAAGATCCCCCTGAATTCGGCGATAGTTCAGGAGGGTTTCGCGGTAGAGAGATTCCGCCTCGACGGGTTTGCCCTGGCCTTCGAGCAGGCGGGCCATGTTGCTGGCGGCGGTGAACGTTTCTGGATGGTCGGGGCCGGAGGTGCGTTGACGGGCTTCCAAGCATTGGACAATGAACGGTGCCGCTTCGGTGAACTTGTCTTGGGCCATGAGCGCGGAGGCAATGTTGTTGAGGCAGACAAGGCGCTCGGGGCTTTCTTCACTCCAAGCGCGTTGAGAGGTTCGGAGGGCCGCCCCGTACATCGCCTCCGCTTCAGCAAACTTTCCTTGGTCGGAATAGAGCCGGGCGAGGGCTAAGAGTCCGCTGAGGGTCGCCGGATGTTCGCCGCCCAGCGTCCGCCTGCGGACTTCGAGCGATTCGACCAAATAGGACTCGGCCTCACTGAACTTGCCCAGGTCGCGGAGCACGTTCCCAAGCCCGACGAGGCTGTACAGGGTGTCTGGGTGTTCGGCCCCCAGCGTGCGCCGGCGGGCCTCCATGGCCTCGCGGTAGTACGGCTCGGCGTCGGCGAAGCGACCCAGGTTGACGAGCACCGAGCCGTACGCCATGGTGCAGTGCAACGCGGTGGGGTGTTCAAGCCCGTGAACGCGGCGGGCTGCTTCCATCGAACTCTTCAAGTACTGCTCGGATTCCGCGTGCCGGCCCAGCGTCCCGAGAAGGCCTCCGAGGTTGTTGGTCCACACGAGCACGTCCGGATCGTCCGGACCGAAGGTTCGCCTTCCGATTTCGTAGGCCTCGCGCCAATACGGCTCGGCGTCTTTGACTTTTCCCTGGGCGATAAGGAGGTAGCCGTACGTGTTCGTGGAGACGAGCGTCATCCGGTCGGTCGGGCCCGAGACTCGGCGGTGCCCGTCCAAGGAGGCCCGCAGGAGCGGCTCGGCTTCGTCAAACTTCGCCTGACCCCGCAAAAGATTGCCGAGGTTGCTCATCGAGACGAGTGTCTCGAAATGATCTGCCCCCAGGACTTTGGTCCGCCTCTCGACCGTCTCGCGCAGACATGCTTCGGCTCGGGCCAAATCGCCCTTGCTCTCCAGAATGCTTCCGAGGTCGTTGAGCGACCGCAGGGTGTCGGGGTGGTCTTCGCCGAGAATGCGCTTGCGAATGTCCAAGACTTCCTGCTGAAGGGCGAGGGCGGAATCGAACTTTCCGAGGATTCGGTACAACTCGGAAAGCGTGTAACGCAGCGAGGCAACCACGATCGGTTGATCTTTGAACTGCTTGTCGACCGCATCGATAGCGGGCAAAAGAATGGTGCGGTCGATGAGTTCCACCGCGGTGTCGGTGGCGTTGACCTCCGACAGTTCACGGGCGAAGGCGGTGGTTCGCTCAGCCTTCTGGGCATCCGGGACACCCGCCTTGAGAAGGGCCGCCCCGAAGCGGTCCTGAATGTCCTTCATCAGTTTCTCGCCCGCATCGGTGGGGTTGATCGCGCTGAGCATTTTGGACTGGAAGTCGGCGACTTGGGCCAATTCTTCGGCCCGCTGTGTTGTTTGTTGTTCGGCGGCGACGGCCCGGTCGCGCTGTCGGCGGGCGACGTTGGCTTGCCACCCGAAGGCGACCACACCCACCAAAAGGGCCAAAGCCACGGCGGCGCCGGATAAAACCATCGCCCGGTTTCTTCGGATGAACTTGCGGGCCCGGTAGCGAGCGCTGGGGGGCGCGGCCAGCACGGCCTGCCCGCTCATGTAGCGGTGGATGTCGCTGCCGAGGCTGTTGGCGGTCTCGTAGCGGCGGGAGCGATCTTTCTCAAGGGCCCGCATCACAATCCAGTCGAGTTCACCCCGCACCACGCCGCCGAGTTTGCGGGGTTCGGTTCGGCGGTGTCCGGCAACACCCGCGAGCGTTTCCGAGTTCTGGCTGATGCGGGTGCTGGGCTTGGGCGGATCGACCTCGCGGATGATGCGCTGGATCTCGCCGTACGCGGCGGATCGCAGGTCGGTGCTGTTGAAGGGCGTGCTGCCCGTCAGGAGTTCATAGAGCACCACACCCAGCGAATAGACATCGGTGCGGGTGTCGATGTCCAAAGAGCCCTCGGCCTGCTCGGGGCTCATGTACTCGGGAGTACCGATGAGTTGGCGGTGCTCGGTAAAGACGGTCTTCTCGGTGAGCCTTGAACTGGTGGCCTTGGCGATGCCGAAGTCGATGATCTTGGTCGAGGGGCGGCCGTCTTGCATGGAGACCAGGATGTTGCTGGGTTTGAGGTCGCGGTGGATGATGCCCTTGGTGTGGGCGTGCTGCACGGCCGCGCAGACCTGCGCAAAGAGTTCGAGGCGGTCGTTGATACTCAGGTTGTTGCGGTCGCAATACTCCGCGATGGGCTCGCCCTTGACGAGGTCCATCACGAAGTAGGGGCGTCCGGCATCGGTCGAACCGGCGTCGAGGACGCGCGCGATGTTCGGATGGTCCATCATCGCCAAGGCCTGCCGCTCCTGCTCGAAGCGCGCGACCACTTGGCGCGTGTCCATCCCGAGCTTGATGATCTTGAGGGCGACCTTGCGCCGGACCGGGTGCTCCTGCTCGGCGAGGAAGACCGAGCCGAAGCCGCCCTCGCCCAGCAATTGCAGGAGTTTGAACGGCCCGATGATGGTCCCCGGGCCTTCGCGACGGGAATCCGCCTGGGTGGCGGCGGAGTGCGCCACGGTCAGGGTGGCGTCACGATCGGGCTCATCGCACGCCCGCAGCAACACATCAACTTCGGCCCGAATGGAGGGTTCACCCGGGCAGGCGGTGTCGAGGTAGGCCGACCGGATGTGGGCGGGCAGTTTGATCGCGATTGCAAAAATCTCCTGCACTCGGTCGGCGTTTGACATGCGTCGATTCTTGTGGGGTTGAGGCCATGAAGTTCGGGATCGGGAGGGGTTCAACCCCGGAATCGAGGTGATTTCAATTCTGTTGAGTCAAAAATACTTGACATTGTGGATAAGTCAAGTATACTTGACACCGTGTCAGGAATAGGCGTCATCTCCGAAGAGGATTTCAGCAATGAATGCATCATTTGAAGAAAAGAGCGTGTGGGTTCAATTGATCGGTACGGTGGTCGGGCTGGGGGCATATTTCGTGGTTGCGGGCCTGTTGCTGAGGCAGGGCGTGACCGAACTGGTGGCGTTTGTGCCGCTGTTCGCGGCGTCGGTGATCCTGCTTGTGGTGGTGATCGTGGCGGGCATAGTGGTGGCGGCTCTCACCGCGCGCCCGGAAGGGCGAGATGAACGCGATCGGCTGATCGGCTGGCGGGCCGAGAGTAACTCATCGTGGTTACTGGCGGTGGGCGTGTTTGCGGCGATCACGGCGATGCTGTTCGGGGTTGGGAACGTGTGGATTGCCAACCTGCTGCTGCTCTCTCTGTTCTTGTCGGAATCGTTCGGGTTTGCCCTGCGGATCATCTATTACCGTCGGGGGCTGTGATCCATGGCCGCACCCGAAACAGGCGTACCCAAGGTGGTGATCGAGAACCAGATCCGGGCTTTACGGTTTGCCCACCGCGAAATGACACAGCAGCAAGTTGCGGATCGGGTGGGGGTGAGCCGGCAAACCGTGAACGCTATCGAGGGCGGAAAATATTCTCCGTCGCTGGAAGTCGCGTTCAGGATCGCACGGGTGTTCGACCGGCCCATCGAAGAGGTCTTTCAGTGCATCGTCGGACCCGGGTGATAGTTGCTTCTCACGCCTGAAAGACGTTTGTATTTGTCTCAGGTTTGAGCCCGGGAGGACTCGTGCAGAAGGTTTGCCGCGGTCCATTCCACCCTCGTCGATCTGATGCGGGCAAGTTCCGGTAAGCAGTTCAACGGTTCATGCTGGTTTCACATTGCACAGAAGAATCGGGTGACAGTCGAACGTTCCGAACCTCCTTGCTCTGTAACCGGGGAACCATCCATGCCAATTGAAACCTCCAGTCCAAACACGATGCACGACACCGTCCGCGGCTATGTCGGTGATCTTCTTGCGGCTCATCGCCACGTGCTGGAGGCCGTCGAGCGGCATTGCGAAAGCCCGGCGGTAGCGCGGATCCCCCATGCCGAGGGCCGCCTGATGGCCTTGCGGGAGGCGTTGAAGTCACAGAAGGCGTCGCTGACGGAGGTTCTCGACGCTACCGGCCGCGAAGGCGCATCGGCCCAAGTGAAGGAAGCCGTCACCACGATCACTGGCTTTCTCGTGGGGATCTACGGACAGGTTCGGGGCGAGACCGCCTCACGCATGATCCGCGACAACTGCACGGCTGTGAGTTTCCTCAACACCTGCGCTGCGATGCTGCACACCACGGCGGTGGCGTTTCGGGACGAACGGGTGGCGGGCGTGGCGGTCAACGTTATGAACGAATTGCCGGGGCATGTGATGACCCTGGCCGATCTGCTGCCGCACGCGGTCGCCATAGAGCTCCACGCCGAACATTCTGAGGCGAGCATCAATGCGGCAGAGGTGACGGTGCAGGCGATTCACGATTCATGGAAGACGCGCGGCCGCTGAGATGAGGTTGCGAGCCGGTGCGAGGGTTCAATCCTTCGCTGGCTTCCTCGAACGTGGTTCGGAGGAGCACCGACTTCCGACGTTCGCGGCACCCCTTCTACGCTCCATCGCCATGCCCCTGCCCCCTGATTCTGCCACGCCCGGCGCCAATGTCGCACTCAACGCCCCCTGGCGTCTTGAGTATCTCGAAAAACTCGACTCCAAGGAGCGAATGGCCGGCCCGCCCAAAGCCGGGAGCGGCTCGTTCCTGCTTGACTATTGGAACGCGCCGGAGAGTGATGCCCGAAACCATGTGATCGAGCGCAACACGCACGGCATGATCCTTCTCAACGGCTTTCCGTATGCCAACGGGCACCTGCTCGTGGCGCTCGGCGAAGCCCGCCCGACCCTCCTGGATTACGACCCGCCGCAACGCGCCGAACTTTGGAAACTGGTGGAGCGGGCCACCGACCTCTTGCAGCGGACGCTGCAGCCGCAGGGCATCAATATCGGCATCAATCAGGGACGGGCTGCGGGCGCGGGTGTTCCGCAGCACCTGCATGTGCATTTGGTGCCGCGCTGGGGCGGCGACGTCAACTTCATGGCGGCCGTCGGAGCGGTCCGCGTCATCCCAAGTTCGTTGGAAGCCATGGCGGCGCGGTTTCGGGCAGCGCGGTAGTTTCTGCTACGAGCCTTGTTATTGGGGCAACAGCAACGAGCCGGCTTTCGGGACCAGTGCCGACGGCGGCTTGGATGCTGCCGGGGCCAGCAGGTCTTCCATCGTCGTCCGCAACTGCTTGGCCTTGAACTCCTGCACACGGAAGGCCCACGGTGCAAGCCGGGCGTTGATCGCGGCGGCCTCGGCGGAGAGTCGGTCGTGCGCGGCTCGCGCGGAGTCTTTGGTGGCTTGCTCTTCGGGGGTCAACACGGGTGGTGCGGGCGCGGGGGCCGGGGCGATCGGAGCGTCCAAACTCATTTCGGCGTTCGCCGAGGGTGCAGGGGCGGCGGCGGGTGGCGCCTCGATGATGGGCTCGGGTGGCGGTTGATAGGCCGCGGCGATGTGGTGCCAGGTTTGTCCACCCTCATCCATCGACTTCACGGTGACCGTCGTTCCATCAAAGAGCGTGAAGGTGGCCGTTGCGACGCCGGGGCCGTCCCACGCGAGTTCCGAGGCTCGGCGAACATCCTCGAACGTGAGGTACGAAAGCATCTGGGCAGCGCGGCCGGCTGCGTACTCGTCTTTCAGCGATCGGCCGACAGGCAGGTTGTCCACGGCATACGCCGTTTCGGTGTTATTGCTACGCGACATTGCGGTTGTCGTCGGCGCTCCGTCCGCGGTGGGCACGGCAAACGACGCTGCTTTCACCCGCTCGCTCGCGATCTCCAAGATCCGCGTCTGGGCCCAGGCCGTGGCCTCGGCCCGTGGCTGGGCATCAATGCCGGCGAGGTACGACTGAGCCTCACCCTCAAGGCGTACGAAACGCCGCGGGGTGGTCGGGCCAGATGGCGACTGACCGCCCTGCTCCGCCTGAGGGTTCCCCACGAGAAGCGCTCCGAGCGGGGCTCCATCGCCATCAAACACCGAAACCAAGGTCGATTTGGCCTCGGGCGAGTCCGCACCTTCGACACCGATACGGGCATACAGATCGGGCTTCGAAGTCTTCTCTTCGATGATGGTTGCTTGCGCAAGGCCAGCGAGCAGATCACGGACTGCTTCGGGATCGGCCGGGTAGTCCGCTTTGCTCGCGATCGTCCATGCGCCGGTGTCGCTCGCTTTGACGAGTTCGGTGGTTGCCGCGCCGGAACGAATGACCAGTTTCGAAACATCTCCGACACGCTCCCGCAACCCCGGAAGGAGGGACCGCGCACGACCGTGACGGTCTTCCCTGTCCGAGGGCGCGGCGGCGTCCGGAATCGGCGCATTGGGCATCGGGGCGGCGAGCGGCAACCTTGAACGCGTGGCGATGTACCCGCCGATCACCGCGATCCCGGCGACCGCGGCGAGAATGGCGAGATGACTCTTCTTCATGGTCGGGGCCCTCGGGCGTCTGTCGCGCTCTCTGGATTCACTGGTCTGGCTTGCCCGGCGCTGGGAATTGTTCTTCGCATTGCCGTCACTTCGATCCTTCGGGCGGTCGCGGGGCTCTGCGCCTCGAGGCCCGATACCCCGCCAACAGCAGGGCCCCAGCCGCGACGAGGATCGGCATCGCGCCGATGTTCACAAGTTTCAGCCGGGTGCCGAGCGATTGAATATCACGGTTGAGATTGAGTTGAACATCGCGCAACTGCTTGCGGGTGGCGACCAGTTCGGCCTGAAACTTCTCGACCTCGGCCTCCTGCTCTGGTGAGAGCACGATGGCTTCCGGCGATGCTCCGCGCGACGACTGCAGTTCGCGAATCTTGGTCTGGGTTTCTGCGAGTTTTGCCTGCAAGAGTTGCTGCTCCGCGAGGTAGACGGCCTCCGCGTCACGCCGCATGCGGTCAACCAGGGTGAAGGGCCGGGCCGCAACGTCGCGGGCACGAATACCGATGAGGTCCGACGAACCCGAGAGGTTGTCGAGCCCGTTCGCGGCGAAGTCGCCGTTATCCGCGAACTTCCGATAGCCGACGATCTGACCGAAGAAGTTCTCGGGGCGGCTCCAGAAGGTGTCCGCAAGGCAATCGGCGTCGGCCACGACGATGAGACTGATCGGGCCTTTGCTCTCCGAGAGGTGCGGGCCGTCCGTAATCGCCGGTGCCGGGGTTTCACCATCCGATGCTGGCGCTGCGGGCTTTCCGGCCGGGAAGGCCGACTTCACCATGCCGGTGACCCGCGCTGCGAGGATGAGTTTTTCGTTTCCGGCCACGAAAGATGTCATCAGTGCCTTGGGGTCGGGTTGCAGACCGATCGCGGTCGTGGGGATCAACATCGAATCGGTGCCGGTGGTGATGAGGGGAACGAGGTCTGCACCCGCGTTCGCCCCTACTCCCGCAAAGACAGCGTCCGGTTCGATGTTCGGCCCGGCGGTGGAACCTGCCGCTGAAGCCGGGCCAAGGGCCTTCTTGCGGAGCGCTCCGCTCGTGGCGAATGTGAGGCGCGAGAGTTGACCGGTGACGGCGTCGCCTCGGTCAATGGTCTTTTCACCGATCTGCATCCACGCGACGTACGGAACCGCATCCCGGTTCTGGCCGGGCAGCGACACGCGAACGGCCGACTCGCGGTCGGTGGCGAGCCGGTCGGGGATCATCTCGATGCCCCAGGCATCGAACAGAACCGTGATCTCGCTGCTGCGCGGCTGGCCCGCGGCGGCCGGGTTCATGGGGTTGGCGGCTTCATCGCTCTCGCACAACGGATCAACGAAGATCAGGGCTCGGCCACCGTTCAGAATAAACTGATCTATGGCATACAGGGCACCATCGGAGAGGCCCTTGGGGTGAACGATCCACAGGACGCCGACGTCCGGGGGGATGGTCGTCGGATCGGCGCCCAGCGGCCGCACCTCGAACATGCCCTCCATCTCGGTCACGATGCGCCACGGCTCGGTTTGGGTCGGTTGGCGGGTGCGAGGATCCATCGTGAACCCGCCCGCGAGGGGGAGGGAGGTGATAAGCCCGACGACCGCCTTGGTGGGCTTGGCCAGCGAATAGATCATCTTGCTGATGTCGTACTCAAGGAACGATTCCTTCTGCGGATCAAAGAACGCAATCGTCTCACGCGTGTCGATGCTGTTGGTGCCGGCAAGGCCGAAATACAGACTCTCGCCGGCGGGGCCCGCGGGCAGACCGGTGAGGCCCGCCGCCATGACCGCGTCCTCATCATCCGAGAAGGCCTCGGGCTCGACGACTTTCAGACGGATCTTGCCGCCCGAGGCCCGCGCGTATTCCTCGAGCATCTCGCGGACCCGTGTGCCGTAGGCCGAGAATGTGGGCGACCCTTGAGCCACCTTGCGAGAGAAGTAGAACGTGAGATCGATCGGTTCGTCCGGTAGCCGGGCGATGGCGAGGGAACCCTTGGTGAGCGTGAAGAGCCGCCCCTGCGTGGCATCGATGCGGGCGCTGCGCAGCCCTGCTCCGGCGATCATGTTGACCGCGACAAACGTCACAAGAACCAGAACAATTGCACCCACGGTCGCCAACTTGCTGTTCATATCACTGCGCTTCCTCTTGCGGTCATTTGTTCGCCATGTCGCCCGAGTTCCGAATCACGCCCGGCGCGCATCCAGCACGATCGAGTTGATCGCCAGCGCGGCCACGATGAGCGATCCGAAAAAGACGAGGTCTCGAAGGTCGATCACACCCTTGCCGATCATGTCGAAGCGTGTCAGGAAACTGAACGACGCGATGGTGTCCACCACGGCCTCGGGCATCCAACCCCTCACCGCATCGAGCACCGGTGCGTGGCCCGACAGGAGGAAGAGGAAGCACACGACAACGGTGACGATGAACGCAATGACCTGGGTCCGCGTGGCGGCCGAGACCGCAGCCCCGATGGCCAGGAAACCACCCGCCATCAAGCCCGACCCGATGTATCCGCTCAGGATCGCGCCGTTGTCCGGGTCGCCCAACACGTTCGCGGTGATCCAGATGGGGAACGTGAGCGAAAGCGCGATCAGCGTGAAACTCCACGCCGCCAGAAACTTCCCCACCACCGCCCCGGTTTTGGAAAGCGGGAGCGTCATCAGCAATTCCGTGGTGCCGCTGCGATGCTCCTCGGCCCACAGCCGCATCGAGAGCGCAGGGACAAGGAAAAGGTAGAGCCACGGGTGGAAGTTGAAGAAGGCCCGCAGATCAGCCTGCCCGTTTTCAAAGAACCCGCCAAGTTGGAACGTGAAGACCCCGGTCAATACCAGGAAGATCACGATGAACACATACGCCAAGGGGGTGACGAAATACCCCCCCAATTCTCTTCGAAAGACCGGCCAGCACCCTCGCATCACGTGTTCTCCTCCACTGCCCGCCCGCTTCACGAACCACGAACCACGCCGTCATCCATTTGGCGAGTCGATTTTCTCGCTCGTCAACTCGCGGAACACATCGTCCAGCCGCCCCGACTCGATGCGCATGTGATCAACCTGCCACCCCCGGGCCTTCACGAGTGAGGCCACGTCGGCCGCGATGCTCCGTCCGGTAGCGGGCACCACCGTGCAGCGAACCTGCACACTGCCTTCCGCCCCCCCATGCACGCTGCCCCCGTCTTCTACATCGCGTACACCCGGCACCCGCCGCAATTCATCAAAAACCATCGTTCCCGCAGGCGGCGACAGGGCCAGACTCACCGCGTTGTGATACCGGCTGCGCGAAAGCATTTCCAGCGGCGTCGTATCCGCCACAATCCGGCCCTTCGCGATCACCACCACGCGGGTGCACACGGCCTCCACTTCTTCCAAGATGTGCGTGCTCAAGACAATCGCCTTGGCCCCCTGCGACGCCATCTCCCGGATTAGGCCCCGCACCTCATGCTTCTGGTTCGGATCAAGCCCATCGGTCGGCTCATCCAAGATCAAAACGTCGGGCTCGTGCATGATGGCCTGCGCCAACCCGACCCGCCGCTTGAAGCCCTTGCTCAGCGTGTCGATCGGCTGACGCATCACGCCCATCAGATTGGTCCGCGCCACCGCACGATCAATCGCCCGGTCGCGCGCATCACCCTTGAGACCCCGGCAGGCAGCCACGAACTTCAAAAAGGCCTCGGGGGTCATGTCCGAATACAACGGAGCACCCTCGGGCAGGTATCCCACACGCTCCTTCACCTTGATGGGGCTTTCTGTAACATCGTGGCCGCACACCAACGCATGCCCCGACGTGGGAGGCAGGAAGCCCGTCACCATCTTCATAGTGGTGCTCTTCCCCGCGCCGTTGGGCCCCAGGAACCCCAGCACCTCGCCCGCGCTCACCGAGAACGTGAGGCCATCCACGGCGAGAATGCCGCCGGAGGATGCAGCCCCGAAGCGCTTGCTCAACGTCCGAAGTTCAATCAGTGGCTGGCTCATAGATGTACTCAACAGGCAGAAAATCCGGGTCGCGGTCGTTGAAAGAGGCGGCGATCGTGCCGGAGAAGAGGTCCACCGGACTCGGACGTCCGCCGCGTCCCAAGGTTCATAGCCGACCCGGCGGCGGTCCTCAAGTCCTGCGGGCAACAGATGGCGTCCCAACAGGTGCTCGGGCGGCTACCCAAACTGCACAACCGCGCGAAGCCGCAGGCCTTGGGTGATGGACCGGACCCATTTCCTTGACGGACGGGAGCGCAATTTCGACGCTTTCCAGCAGTAGCCCCGTACACCGCCCTGGCCTTCCGTTCCTGCGCGTGGAGAAACCGCTGATGCTCTTCTTGAACGACTCGCAAGTCATTCCTCAAAGCCTGTTTACGGCCCGCTTGATCGGCGACCGCATGGTCGTGAAATTGACGTGCCCCTCGATCCGCGAGCGGCAGACGTCGGTCTTGGTCGAACAACTCGCGGCTACCGTCGCCCGCGCTAAGGGTCGGCTGGTTCTCGAGTTATCGGAGGTACACACCTGTACGTGTGCCTGGATCAACGCCATGCTCGACTTGGCGAAGCAATGCCGAGCCGCGGGCGGCGAGTTGCTGCTGATTTCTGTCCCGGATTCGCTGCGTAAATTGCTGATTGGCACAGGGTTATCAAAAAACTTCACGATTGTCAGCCGAGCGGCCAAGGCCCGTGCGATCTTGGGGTTGGCGGACATCGAACCCTGGAAACTCGCGTTGGTCCGCCTGCTGGATCTACCCGTCGCTCAGGGTCAGTACGCCAAGGCTGCCTGACCGCGCAATCGGACCCTGACGGAACATCGACCGCTCGGGAGCGTAACATAAGTGGGCCGGCATCTTCGGGGATGCCTTCGTTTCGGTCGATACCCATCCCGGTAGTTGGACATGAGTTGGCTTTCTCGCTCTCGATGGTGAGCAAGTATCCCGATTCTATTCGGCTTCTGTAGACGTTTTTACCCGTACAGACCCGGGCGATTCGTTTGAATGACTTTCACGGAAATAAAATGCAAACATGCGGCTTCACACGTTGTGCCCTCGTTTCGCTCGCCGGTTTTTGTGGCCAATTGGTCCACGCACACGCAGATATTGTCGTACCGGGGACCTCGAATGTCGTGAATGCACAATTAGGGGTTTTAAACCTTCGCAACGGTGATGTCGTTGCGGACCAGCGGCCAGATCTTCGATCCGACCTCCTGCAACCCGGCGCACGTGTCGCCGTGATCATCGATGGACCCATGACGCCCGCGCGGGTGGCACAGTTGGAGGGCACCGGAATTCGGCACCTAGGGTATTTGCCGACCAATGCCTTTGCCGCGGACCTTGGAGACACCCCCGAACGGGTGCGCGAACTGGCGTGGGTCCAGCGCATCATCGCGTTTGATTCGGCCTGGAAACTTGCTCCCGAATTGTCCGGTGCTCGCCCGGCTTGGACGGAGCCCGAGCGAGTGGTGCTCGAGAGCCAATCCCGAAGACTGGTCTCCGTGTGGTTGTTCAAGGGTGATTCGGAGGATGCGGTTCGCGGCTGGGCCGCGGCTGCGGGCGGAGTTGTCCGCTCGTCGGAAGTCGTGGCGGGCGGTTCCTGCCTCTCGATCGAAGTTCCCTCAGCCCCCATCGCCGAACTCGCCGCGTTGGCGAGCGTTCAGTGGGTGGAAGAATTCCCGGAGTATGGCCTGCGCAGCAACTCGACCGTCCGCTGGATGGTGCAGGGCCCGACGGCAGGCCTCACACCGATGTATGCCAACGGCCTGATCGGCAGCCAGAACATCCTCGGCCTCATCGACGGCCGCCTCTCGGTGGATCACTGCTCGTTCTCCGACCCCGAGGGCGACCCCGTGGGGCCGCTACACCGCAAGATCCTCGCGTACAACACCATGGTCGGTTATGAACTGCATGGCACCCATGTTGGCGGCACCGCCGTGGGCGATGGCGGTTCCTTCACGAATTCCCGGGGCGTCGCCTATGGCGCACGCCTGGTGTACAACTACTACCCAAACACCAACGAGACCTCGGTGTTCGGGCGCTTCGATATTCACGCCTCGCAGGGGGCCCGCGTTCACAACAACAGTTGGGGTCGTACCGACGGGTTCAACGGCTACGACGGGTCCAGCCGCGCGGTTGATGCATTCCTGTTTGAGCACGACGAAAACCTCATCGTCTTCGCCGTCGCGAACGCGCTGAACATTTCCAACCCCGAAAACTCCAAGAACTGCCTCGCGGTCGGGGCGGTCCAACTGGCGCCCAACCAGAACATGCCCTACTCCAGCACATCGACCGGGCCGACCATCGACGGACGGCGCAAGCCCGAGGTGATGAGCGCGGGGCAAAGCGTGCTGAGTTCCGGCGGCAACAGCGGGTGCGGCACGACATCGCTCAGCGGAACGTCGATGGCGACTCCGGGCGTTTCGGGCACCGCCATCCTGGTCCGGGACTACTTTGCATCCGGCTTTTACCCGAGCGGTGCACGCACCGCCATCGACTCCTTCACGCCTTCGGGCTCGCTCCTCAAGGCCATGATCGTGAACAGCGCGGTCGATGTCACGGGGATCCCCGGCTTCCCGAGCACGCGCGAGGGTTGGGGCCGGCTCATCATCGATAACTCTGTTTACTTTGTCGGCGATGCCCGAACGCTCATGGTTCGCGACGTGCGCAACGACGACAGCCGTGCTCTCGAAACCGGCGGCACGCACATCTTTGGCATCCAGGCCGGCAGCGACGATCAACTCAAGGTCACGCTCTCGTGGTTCGATGCCCCCGCTCTCGCTGGAACGACCTACGCCCCAGTCAATAACCTTAATCTTGAGGTTGAATCACCGTCCGGGATCATGTACTTGGGTAACGCCTTCGGCGGCGGGGTTTCCGTTGCGGCGGGCGGGGCCGACGCCGTCAACAACCTCGAACAGGTCCTGCTCGCAGCACCCCAGGCGGGCATGTGGACCATCCGCGTCCGCGGCAGCGCTGTGAACGATGGCCCGCAGGGCTACGCCCTTGTCGTCACCGGCGAAGTGGCCGACAGCCTCTGCCCCAGCGACTTTGATTTCTCGGGTGCCACCGATAGCGACGACATCGTCGGCTTCTTCGAGGCTTGGGACACGGGCGCCGCCGCTGCGGACATCAACCGCTCGGGCGGCGTCGATAGCGACGACGTGGTGATGTTCTTTGAATCTTGGGAGGGCGGCTGCTAAAGCAGTTGCGCCCCACGAAGGCGTTCGACCCGCGTCCACGAAGCCTGACCGTTTGAAACGCCAGTCTTAACCAGCGCCGATTTCTTCTCGTGAAATCGGGCCGGCCTTGATGTCGCCCGCTTCGGCGTCGTCACGCCCGGTGATGCTTCGTGGCTCCATATAGCCCGTCGGCTTCTCGATCCGCTTTTCGCCGCTCCCCGCGTGGCTGGGCCGCTCATGCACCGCGGCTTCGCGCCCGTCCTGTGTCACCGTGTAGACCATCCCGATGGTGGTCTCGGGCTCGCCCCGCAGAAGGTGGTTCACAAGTTCAACACCCTGCATAAGCGTGTGGTCGGTGTTGGCGACTTCGTACTTCCACATCCCAAACCGGCCGCGGGAATAGACGCCCTTGGCCTCGAGCCAGGGAATCACCACCGACAGGATCGCATCACGATCCACCGTGGGCGTGGGATATGAATAATCCGCGTAGTGGCACCAGCGCGAAACGATGTGGTCACGCTCACCGGGTTCGAGCAGGCCCGCGTTCTCGAGCCCCGTGATGGTTTCTTCAATGATCGCATCGGGATTCCGGCCCGCGTTCCCATCCGTCGGCTTCTCCGAGGATTCACTCGTCTCGCACAAAAGCGAATAGAAGTTGGCCTTGTCGGGCGTCATG
>Ga0163144_10012013_pt1 | contig 18262 bp, 14 predicted proteins | sample OliLak19BULKMAT1_FD_123175 | JGI IMG/M metagenome (GOLD analysis project Ga0163144, IMG submission 123175) | Freshwater microbial mat bacterial communities from Lake Vanda, McMurdo Dry Valleys, Antarctica - Oligotrophic Lake LV.19.BULKMAT1 | ecosystem: Environmental > Aquatic > Freshwater >... | reverse complement strand
GGCCTAAATAATCTTCGGCAATTTCCTTCATCTTCTTTAGAACCATCGAAGAAATTTCGCTGGGGCTATAGGTTTTCCCACCCACTTCTACCCAGGCATCTGAATTCGTGCCCGAGGCGACTTTGTAAGGGAGCAGCTTCAGAGATTTCTGAACCATATCGTCTTCGAATTTTCGTCCAATGAGCCGCTTTACGGAATACACCGTTCGAGTGGGGTTGGTGACCGCCTGGCGCTTTGCGATTTGCCCGACAAGGCGCTCATTTGTTTTGGTGAAAGCCACAATCGAAGGGGTTGTGCGCCCCCCTTCAGCATTCGGAATCACAACCGGCTTTCCGCCGTCCAAGAGTGATACGCAAGAGTTCGTCGTACCGAGGTCAATTCCTATAACTCGACTCATTATTCAATCTCCGACAAAGAAGGATCGGGATCCTCTTTTTTGCAAACCACAACTGCCGCCGCACGAAGCAGACGGTCCGACCATTTATAACCTCGCCGTACTTCCATGATCACCATACCGGCTGCATGAGCTTGAGACTCAATCTGCGAAACGGCTTCGTGAACGCTTGGATCAAAGGCCCTTTCGATTGTCTCAATTCGAACGAGACCCTCGGATTTGAGCCACGAATCCACCTGCGATACGACCATGCGAATTCCGTCTGCCAGCGGCCCAGTTTTGTCGGCCGATTGAGTAAGCGCTCGGTCCATATTGTCGAGAATCTCTAAAAATCCTCTTAAGATTTTCTCTTTCCCCAATCTTTCTGAATCTTGGCGCTCTTTGAGAGCACGCTTTCTAAAATTTTCAAAATCTGCGGCGAGACGAAGATAGGCCTCTTTATCGATGAACTGCTGTAGATCGATTTTGGCAATGGTGCCTGAATCTTTTGAAACGCCATCCTTCTCACGAATTTCATCCGAAGAACCTCCGTCTTCGTGCGACTCAACAGCTTTCACCGCTTCTTCAATCAACAGATCGGTCTTTGACCTCTGGCCCGAGTTTTTTTCTTTCTTCGTCATGCGAATCTCTTATTTTACCTCGGAATTCAGCATTTTGGCGGCGCATAAACTACAAAGCTCAAATATTCTTTGCGCATTGCAGCAAACGAGCGGCTACTGACTCGATAAGGAGCCACCCATTATCGCTGAGAATATAATGATCGTTCTCTGTGGGCTGCAAAACCGCGTCATTCACAAGTGCTTTTAAGACATCTGGTGATTCTGTTAAGCAGATGGGCTGTCGTGTACGAAGCTTGAAGTAGAATTCTTCGAGTCTTGTTTGTTCCACACTCAAATCTTCGGTCCAGGAGACCCCCGTTTCATCTCGACTCCACTCCTGGGGATCTCGAATCATTTCGTAACGACGTCGACTGGTTGAGGGCAAATATCCATGCGCTCCGGGCCCCAAACCCAGATAAGAAGATTTAATATTCCAATAATTGGAATTATGCCGACTCCGAAATCCAGGCTTAGAAAAATTTGAAACTTCGTAATGTTCGTAACCTTTGCTCTCCAGCAAATAAGTTGAGGCCAAATAAAATTCTCTCGCGCTTTCGTCCGAATTTAAATGCTTTTTCATAAATGAATTTGTTTTCCACAAATGGTCGTTCGCGATTGTTAAAAGGTAGAGCGATAGATGAGGGGGATTGAACTCAAGCGCCTCAGAAAGATTCTGATCTAGCTGATTTTTTATTTGATCCGGAATACCAAGCATGAGGTCTACAGTGAAATTCTTAAAATATTTTGAAGTCCATTCGAGAGCATTCAAAAGATGGGCGCGAGTGGACAATCGCTCCAGTCGCTTGAGTTCGATCTCGCTGAAAGATTGTATTCCCAGGCTTACTCGATTAATTCCGAGCTTCTTAAAGTCCCGCAGTTTCTGCTCCGTCAGGCTTTCTGGATTGCATTCGATGGTAAATTCAAAGTCCGAAGACCTTGCTGAATAAAATTTCTCAATGATTCCCACGAGTCTTTCAATTTCTTTGGGCTCTAAAAGTGAGGGGGTCCCACCACCCAAATAGAGACTCCGAAGTTTGGCCTGTGCCGGCCCAGAGGATGAAGCCTCACCACCTGAAAATGTTGTCAAATCTCGCTCAATTCCCTTCAGCCAAATATCGGAAAAGCCCTCGTATTTGCTGGCGGTATAGACGTTAAAATCGCAGTAGGAGCAGGTATGGCGACAAAGGGGATAGTGGAGATAAACGTATTCGGGTAGGACGGGCATGTGAAGCGGGACAATCTGCATGATTTTTATTTCCACAAGGCGAAGAGAGAGAATTATTCAGCACGAAGTGTATATAAACTCCAGAACATTCAGGAGAAGTACCATCTCTTTGGACCCGGCAACAAGGTCATGGACTTGGGTGCGGCACCCGGAAGTTGGGTTGAATATTTAGTAGAAATCTTAGGACCCAGGGGCTTCATTTTTGCGCTCGATCTCAAACCCCTTTCGATCACCGCTCAAGGCAAGATTAAGAAAAGAGGGACAGAATTTAAATTCCTTCAGCAGTCCGTTTTTGACGATTTGCCCACGGATTTACCTACGATGGACGCGGTCATTTCCGATATGGCCCCTTCTACTCAGGGCAATCGAACCGTCGACTGCGCCCGATCCCTCGAGCTCATCAATCGAGCCTTTGAAATAGCCCAGATTCACCTCAAAAAAGGCGGGCATTTTGTTGTTAAGCTTTTCCATTCTAATGATACTGTCGAGTCCACAAAAACATGGGAGCGATATTTCAAATTTGCAAAACTCTGTCGACCCCCCGCTGTTCAAAAAGATTCAAAGGAAATCTATTTTGTCGGCCAAAATTTTTTGAAGGAGTCCTCTAAATGAAAAATCGATTTCAAATTTTTTTAATGCTTGCCGCATCACTTGCGTTTCTGTCTTGTTCAACGGCTTCAAAACATTTGACGACAGACACCGGAACTATGGCAGAGGGCGATCGACTGAAATCGAACGACTTCTATGAAGAAGCACGCGCACAGTACACTCGAATCAAAACAGAATTTCCGCAAAGCCAACTTCAACTGGAAGCGGATCTTAAAATTGCAGAAACCTATTATCTCGAAGAGTCCTATACAGCTGCGGCAGCCGCCTATGAAGATTTTATTCGCACCTATCCGGGTAGGCCTGAAATTCCAAAGGCTCTCTATCAACTCGCGATGAGTTATCGTCAGCAAATGCCCAGCACCCCTCAGCGAGATACCAAGTCCACAGCTAAAGCCGTCGACGTCTTCACCCGACTCTTGGTTGAGTATCCCAATTCAGAGCATGCAAAAGAGGCGCAGACCTCTGTTGAGGAAGCCCGAAAGCAGCTGGCCGAAAAAATTTATCAAGTGGGGCGATTCTATGAAAGAGACAAAAAATTTGAAGCCGCCGCAAAGCGATTTCAAGAGCTTACGAACCAGTATCCTGATGTTGATTTGGCCGAAGAGTCTTACGCACGCGAGGTAGAGAACCTTCGAAAGGCTGGAAAATCCGAAGATGCCAACCTCAAGGCCACTCGGTTTCAAGAAAAGTTTCCCAAGTCTGAATTCATGTCTAGGATCAAGCCATGAGCTTTAAGAACGACGAACTTCAGACCCAAATCAAACTCGGCAAGGATCTAGCCCGGGCCAAAGAGTACAATAAAGCCGAAGATATTTTTCTTCGAATTTTGAAGAAGCATGATCTTGCTGATGTTTATAATTCTCTGGGCCTGCTTTATGCCGACCAGGGAAAATTTAATTTTGCAGAAGTTTCGTTTAAAAAGGCTCTCTCCATCAATCCAAACTATATGGAAGCGGCTCTCAATCTCTCCGTTGTTTATAATAATTTGGGGCTGGGAAAAAAATCGAAAGAAATTTACCAAAAGCTTCGAGCTTATGGAGCCAAAAGCCGAGGGGCGATGGATCCCATGCTGCTTGCAAAACTTGCCAATCTGCATGCAGAGATTGGCGATCTCTACCACAGCGTAGGGGAATACAAATTGGCGATTGGTGCCTTTGAACAAGCTGTGGATTTGTGCCCTCAATTTATCGACATTCAAACTAAGCTCGCCACCGCTTACCGCGAAACGGGCAAGACCTCAAAGGCGCTAAATATTTTTACCAAGACCAAAAAGGCGGCTGGCAAATTTGCTCCTTACTGGATTGCACTCGGAGTTACTCACTACGCAAAGAATAAGCGAAAAGAAGCCAAGAAGGCCTGGGCAAAAGCCCTCGAAATCGAGCCCAAAAACTCGGTCGCAAAGGCTTATGCCAATTTAATATAGGCGTACCCAAACATTTTTGCGCGCTAACACTAAACTACTATTGAAATTGTCTTTAAATGTTCAGTGGCAAGGCGTTTCAATTCCGGCTCTGTGAGACCGGAAACATCTGCCCCTCCGATTTGAGCAAAGTTATCTTTTCCGCCTCCGCGTCCCCCGAGTTTCGCAGATACCAGATCCACCAAATTCTTCATTTTAAAATGCGGCGCAATATCGTCTGTCACCGCAATAATAACCGTGGCCTTGCCTTCGATCGCAGCGCCCAAAAGCACCAAACCACTTTTAATTTTTTGTTTGTAGTGATCCGAAAGCGGTCTGAGTTCTTTGACGTCCTCCACCTTCTTGATCTCGATCAGGGTTTTAACGCCTTCTATGCTCTGCACGAGCGCATCAAAATCTGTCGAAGGTGCGAGCTGTTGCTGGGAAAGTCTCTTTTGTAAGTCCGACTTTTCCTTCAACAGTTTTTCAACCTTGTTCAAAAGTTCGGCTTCGGGCGTTTTCAAAACGCCCGACAATGTTGAAATTAAGTCCTCTTGCTTAAGCACTTCATGATAGGCCGCCTCACCAGTAACCGCAACAATCCTGCGAACGCCAGACGCCACGCTTGTCTCTGATGTAATTTTAAAAAGGCCAGCCTCGCCCAGCCGCTCGGCATGCGTTCCCCCGCAAAGTTCGAGTGAAAATTTGCCGATAGAAAGTACGCGAACCTGGTCTTCGTATTTGTCGTCAAAAAAAGCCTTCGCACCAGCCTTTATCGCATCTTCCAAATTCTTTTCTTCCGTACTTACCAAATGATTCTCTCGAACTCGCTGATTCACGATCGACTCGATTTTTCGAAGCTCCTCGGGAGCCACCGCTTTGAAGTGCGCAAAATCAAATCTCAAATATTCTGGGCCAACAAGGCTTCCGGCCTGTTTGACGTGAGCTCCCAATACTTCCTGAAGAGTCGTATGCAAAACATGGGTGATCGAATGATTAATACGCGTCTTGAGGCGTCGCTCTTGATCGACTTTTGCAGAAACACTTGCCCCCACTTTAAGCGAACCCTTTTTGAGTTCGCCTTTGAGCACAAAGAGATCTTTGACGGGCTTAAACGCTTCTTGAACAACAAAGGAAATCTCTTTGCCTTCCAAAGTTCCCGCATCCCCGACCTGACCGCCACCTTGCGCATAAAAAGGACTCGTCCCTATTACGATTTCTCCAGCAAGTCCGACTTCAAGTCCGACTTCAAGTTCGTCCACCAATTTACCGTTGGCAACGATCGCCAAAATTTTCGTATCCGCCTCGAGCTTCGAGTAGCCAACGAATTCTGTCTTCATTCCTTTGGCAGAAATCTCTTTGTAAATTTCGGAGACTCCCTCTTGTCCGCTCCCCTTCCAAGATGCGCGAGATCGATCGCGCTGCGCCTCGAGTTCCTTTTGAAAGCCCGCATGATCTACACTCAAATGATGCTCTTTCAAAATTACTTCCGTTAAATCCAGCGGAAATCCAAAAGTATCGTAGAGTTGAAAAGCAACATCACCTGACAGTGCGCCGCCCTTCTTCACGGCCTTCATTTTTGTTTCCAATAGCTTGAGACCGTTCTCGAGCGTTTCGAAAAACTTCTCTTCCTCGTAATAAATAATATTTTTAACGGCCGAAAGATTCTGTGTGAGCTCTGGATAGGCCCCGCCCATTTCGCGTTCTACAAAATCAACTCCTTCATGAAAGAAGGGGCGATTACATCCTAATTTCTTGCCATATCGAATCGCGCGACGAAGTATTCGGCGCAGGACGTAGCCCCGGCCTTCATTCGACGGCTGAACTCCATCTGAAATCAAAAAAGTGCAGGCGCGAATATGATCCGTCAAAACTTTGAGCGCCACATCGTCAGATTCATTCTTGCCGTAAGGTCGCTTCACAAGATGGGCGAAGCCCTGAAGAACCGACTGCATCCCGTCGATCATATAATTGTTCTCGACGTTTTGAACCACGCTCGCCAATCGCTCCAAGCCCATACCCGTATCGACAGAAGGCCTCGGGAGTGGAATCATTTTGCCGTCGGCAAATCTTTCGAACTGCATGAACACCAAATTCCAGATTTCCAAAAATCTCTCGCCGCCGTCAAAAATTGTTTCGTCTTTGCCGTAGGCCTCGCCCCGATCGACATAGATTTCTGAGCAGGGTCCACAGGGCCCCGTATCTCCCATGGCCCAAAAATTATCTTTCTCGCCCATTTTGACGATGCGCTCTCGAGGAAGCCCGGAAATCTTCACCCAGAGTTCCAGTGCTTCGTCGTCATTCTCGAAAACCGAAACCCAAAGCTGGTTGGGATTGAGGCCAACCACCTTCGTAAGATATTCCCACGCATACTCGATTGCTTCTTTCTTGAAGTAATCTCCAAAGGAAAAATTTCCGAGCATTTCAAAAAAGGTATGATGTCTTTTTGTAAATCCAACACTTTCTAGATCGTTGTGCTTGCCTCCCGCGCGAACACATTTTTGGCAGGTCGTGGCTCGAGAATAATTTCTCTTTTCCTTGCCGGTGAACAAATCTTTAAATTGAACCATTCCGGCGTTTGTAAATAAAAGCGTTGGATCGTTTTGAGGAATCAAAAGACTCGAACGCTCACGATGGTGCTTTTTCGATTCGAAGAATTTGAGAAAGCTCTCGCGCAGTTCATTGACGGATTGGCCAGACATTTTAAAAGCCTAGCAGCCCCAAAACAGAGGGGTCAATCCGGCACTCGATCAGTTCACTGCGGTTGGCTGGTGCCCCGACTTTCGCTTCATGCGCTTGGTTCCGCCCCCAGGAATGAGGGGTAACTTTTTTGCCAAAGCAACGGCCAAAACTTCATCCATTGTGCTGACAAAAGTGAATTCCATCTTGGACCTTATTACTTTCGGCAAGTCCACGAGATCCTTCTCGTTTGCCTTAGGCATAATCACATGAAAAATCTCTTGTCGAACAGCGGCCAGCATCTTCTCTTTGATACCACCAACGGGCAGAACTTTTCCGAGCAGGGTTACTTCGCCCGTCATTGCCACTTCTCGTCGAACAGGAATATCCGTGAGGAGTGAAATTAACGTGGTAGCAATTGTGATCCCTGCGGAAGGACCATCCTTTGGAATGGCGCCTGCGGGAATATGCAAATGCAGATCGTGCTCCGAGAAGAAAGCCCTGGAGAGTCCAATTTCTTCGGCGCGAGTTTTCACATAAGAAAGCGCGGTTCGTGCAGACTCCTTCATCACGTCACCGAGCTGGCCGGTCAGCTCGATAGCTCCCTTGCCTTCTACGAAAGTGGCTTCAAGCGTAAGGGTCTCGCCTCCGGCCTGAGTCCAAGCAAGTCCGGTTGTGACGCCCACTTCAGACTGATCTCGAGGCGGCTCATCCACATACTTCACTGGACCTAGATACTTTGGAATTAATTTTGGAGTGACAGAGATGGGCTTAAAAATGCTGGCATCGGTGGCCTTCTCGCGCGCGACTTTTCGGCAGCAACTGGCAACTTCTCGCTCAAAGCTTCGTAGTCCCGCTTCGCGCGTATAACCCTGAATCAAGAATTTGAGTGCCGAATCTGAAAAGCTTATATCTTCATCGGCCAAGCCGTTCTCTTTTGTCTGCTTGGGAACGAGATATTTTTTCGCGATCTGAATTTTGTCTTCCATCGTATATCCTGAAAGTGAAATCACTTCCATACGATCGCGCAAGGGACCCGGAATTGTATCGAGCATATTGGCCGTACAAATAAACATCACATTGCTGAGATCCACCGGAAGATTAATATAATGATCCCTGAATGAATTATTTTGCTCCGGATCTAGCACCTCCAAGAGGGCAGACGCTGGATCACCCCGATAATCCATTCCCAGCTTATCAATCTCATCGAGCATGATAACGGGATTGTTGGTTTGAGATGTGCGCAAGCTTTGTACAATTCGGCCCGGCATCGCGCCCACATAAGTTCGGCGATGACCGCGAATCTCTGATTCGTCTTTAATTCCGCCCAAGCTCATCCGAACGAATTTTCGGCCCATTGTTCGAGCGATGGATTTTCCAAGCGAGGTTTTGCCCACTCCAGGAGGTCCGACGAAACAAAGGATAGGTCCGCGCAAGCTCTTCTTGAGTTGGCAGACTGCCAGATGGTCGAGGATTCGCTCTTTAATTTTTTCCAAGCCAAAGTGGTCTTCTTCTAAAATCTGTCTTCCAAACTTGAGGTCGAGCGCATCTTGACTCGCCTTGTTCCAGGGAAGTTCTACCATCCAGTCCAAATAGGTTCGGATGATCGAGGCCTCGGCCGAATCGGCATGCATATTCTCAAGTCGCTTGAGCTGCTTGAGCGATTCGCGATTCGCATCCTCTGTCATATTGGCATTGTTAATTTTTGCTCGAAGTTCTTCGACTTCTTCAGCTTTCGAATCATTGTCTCCAAGTTCAGATTTGATGGCGCGCATTTGCTCACGCAAAAAGTATTCTCGCTGCGAGCGAGTCATCTCGTCTTTAGCCTGAGTCTGAATTTTCGCCTGCATCTCAAGAACTTCAACCTCTCGAGTGAGGGCATCGTTTACTTTTCTGAGTCGTGATACAGGATCGATTGTCTCTAGAACCGACTGAGACTCCGTAACTTTCAAATCTAAATTGCTGGCCACGAGATCCGCCAGCCTGCCTGGGTCCGAAATTTCATCCAGCACCACAAGAATATCTGGCGAAAGCACCTTGCCCATCGAAATTACTTTTTCGATGAGGGCCTTCACATTGCGAATGAGCGCTTCGGACTCAAGTCCGCGATCTTCCCACATGGGCTCAATAATTTTTTTGATTCTCACAACAAAGTTTGGAGAATCTTGTACGAATTCTTCGATCTCGGCTTTCACGAGTCCTTGAACTAGGATTTTAATTTTTCCATCCTCAGGAAGTTTATTCATCTTCATGATCATCGCGACACAGCCCACGCGATTGATTCCATCGGGAGATGGAGATTCTTGATCCATATCCTTCTGAGATGCCAAGAACATCAAGCGATCTTTACTGAGCGCCTCATTGACGGCGTTGATCGACGAGGTTCGACCGACAAAAAGCGGTAGAATTCGATACGGAAAGATCACAACGTCGCGAACGGGGAGCAAAGGTAAGGTGTCTGGAATTTGAAGGCTGTCTAAGTCGTTTGACATATATATCAGTGTACCAGCGGCTGAAATCCAAGGCGAAGCACCAAAAAACTCATTAAAAATTGCGGGATGCGTCCAAGAAATCTGCAAAACTTGCGGCCATGCCTCAGCGCGTCAAACTTTATTGCCAGATACACTAAGAAGGTCATGGATCTGAACGACATCCTCAAAATTGCGGTAAAGGCTTCGGCCTCAGACATTCATATGAAGGCCGGACTCAGTCCAACTTTTCGAATCGACGGGGCCCTCGTTCCTTTGAACAATGCGCCGCGAATGAGTCCCGAAGAAATTACAAAGATTGCCAACGAGATCATGACGCCTCAGCAAAAGTTGAAGTTCCAAGAATTCAATGAAATCGATTTGGCCTACGGAGTTCCTGGACTTGGCCGCTTTCGGGTGAATGTGTTTCAACAGCGTGGAACCATGGGAATGGTTCTTCGAGTTATCCCCACGAAGATCCAAACCATTAAGGAATTAATGCTTCCTCCGGTTCTAGAAAAAATTTCAATGACAGAGCGTGGTTTAATTCTTGTAACCGGCGCAACCGGTAGCGGAAAGTCGACAACACTTGCTGCCATGGTCGACTATATTAACGAAACCTCTGCGACTCATATCGTGACAATCGAAGAGCCGATTGAATATTTGATTAAGGACAAAAAATCCATCGTGAATCAGCGCGAGGTGGGCGTCGATACCATGGGATTTAATTTGGCTCTGAGAGCCGCGCTTCGACAAGACCCAGATGTGATCTTGGTTGGCGAAATGCGGGACGCCGAAACCATCGAAACCGCAATCTCTGCTGCGGAAACGGGGCATATTGTTTTCTCCACACTTCATACGCTCGATGCGGCAGAAACCATCAATAGAATTGTCTCTGTCTTCCCCCCCTATCAGCAAAAGCAAATTCGACTTCAGCTCGGAAGTATTTTGCGCGCAGTAGTATCTCAGCGACTCGTTCCACGAAAAGACGAACAGGGTCGAGTGGCGGCAGTGGAAATTCTGATCAATACAGCTCGAATTCGCGAATTGATCGAAGACCCAGAACGCACAAAAGAAATTCCAACTGCGATTCAAGAAGGATTCACATCCTTTGGAATGCAGTCATTTGATCAATCGCTCATGCAGTTACTCAAGCAAGACATTATTACGATGGAAGAGGCACTTCGACAGGCTTCGAATCCAGACGATTTCTCTCTGCGAGTTTCTGGAATTTCTGCGACAAGCGATACTAACTGGGACGCATTCGAACTCATTCCGGGTGCAGACCAAGCACAAGAAGCGAACAAGAAAAACTCTGCCACTATTACGACCCCAAAAAAGTCCCCCGCATCTGCTGCGGGTAAGTAGGGCGCTAGCTCGTTCCTCCTATTGATTTGCTCTTTGCAGACCGTCAGCGTAAAATATGTCTGGAGTGGATAAGCGCTTATTTGGTCCTCAATTCGGCCCCAAGTTCACGAATCTAAAGACGATCGTTAAGGACGTCGGATTTGATGCACTCAATTCATTTCACTATTGGCGTCATAATCTAAAAGGCAACCGAGTGGAGAAGAAATACTTCAACGGAAAGTCTGACTACCCGCCCGTTCTTTTGCTTCAGGGATTCATGGGAACTCGGGGAGTGCTCTCGCCGCTCGAGAAATTTTTGCGATCAAATGGCAGAGATGTAATCTCACTCGATTTGGGAGTTTTCAATGTTGCCGATATCCGAGCGTCGTCTCGCATACTTTCTGAAAAAGTGGCGAAGCTCATGGATCGATTTGCCAAACATCATCCCTTCGAAAAGATCGACGTGGTGGGGCATAGTATGGGCGGTCTCATTGGTTTGTATTATTTGAAGCGACACGGGGGACATAAGCTCATCAATCGATTGATTGCGCTCGGCGCTCCCTTTAACGGAACATGGGCCAGCGTTCTAGCCCTGGTTCCTTTTGGCGCTGTGTCTAAAGGACTGTGGCAGATGCTGCCGCAGTCTGAGTTTTTGAAGACCTTGCGAGCCCATCCCGAAGAAGCCCATCAAACTAAAATTATTTCGATCGCTGCAAAATACGATGCGATCTGCCCACCCAAATCCTGTCATTTAGCGGGGGCGGAGAATCGGACGATTCCTGTGGGGCATGGGGGTCTACTCATCGACCCTCGAGTCTTTGAGATTGTAGAGAAGAGCTTGAGCCCCAAGCATTCGCGAACACGAGTTCGCATTGTCTCTATCAAATAAAAAAGCGACGCTTGTTCCGAGCGTCGCTTTTTAAATTGGATTAACTCAAACCTCCCACTCAAAGAGAGGACGTTTGATTACTTTTTTGCGTCTAGCAAATTGTCAGGATTTGTGGTCGAACTTCCGTTGTCTGTCTTGGAAGCCTCAGTTTTACCTGCGCCTGTAGAACAAGGATCTGCTGAGGCGTTATCAAATTCATTGGCCATAACCATGGTTGACGTAAAAATTACTGCTAAAGTTGTAAATAAAGCTTTCTTCATAGGATTCGTATCCTCTCTTTCTTGAGGTGATTAAATGCATATTTGATGCCAGGCCACAGTGAGGGTGTTGACTGGCTAAGCCATTGAAATCCCTTGAGTTATCAACTAGCCGATTGGCCACTAAGAAGGACTTGTCGCCCCATCGCTGGGACATCTAGGACATCTAGGGGTCAGGGCACTTTGGGTACAGGTAAGATTCTTACCTGTACCCAAAGTGCCCTGACCCCTAAATAGACCCCTAAATATCGATTGTAAGGATTTTCTTCATCCAAAGGACTCCGCAGGCAATCATCAGGAGGGTTGCCAGCAAGAAGGCAATTCCGAGCGGGGTGTTGAAGAGCAAAATCACATAATTGGGCTGAATAATCCACTGAAGCGCCAACATCACAACGGGAAGAGACGACAAGATCACGGCCTGCGTAAGTCCAGCCTGTGCAAAAGTTCGAATCTTGTCCGTCACTCGCTGTCGCTCTCGAATTGTCTCAGCAATGGTTTCGAAAGCCTCAGATAGATCCCCGCCCTGTTGAGAAAGCGTGACCACAGAATTAATAATCATAAAAAGATCTTCAGAAGGCATCCGTCTGCTCATATTCAAAAGAGCGTCGCTCAAATTCACACCCACTCGATTCTCTTTGAGTACCATCCCAAATTCTTCCGAGCAGGGCTTTGGCATTTCGCGCTCAATCACTTGAATCACCTGCAAGAAACTCAAGCCCGACTTGATAGCGTTTGCCATCATATTAAGTGCGTCCACGAGTTGCCGATCAAAAAGCTCCACTCGTCGCTGAAACATGCTCCGCACAAGAATCCTGGGAATCTTGTAGCCAATGAATCCAAAAATAAAAGCAAACATCGGACCCACCAAAATTCCAAAATTCATTCCAAAAACCAAGCCCGCTAATGAAAAGCCAATGGTGGGCGCAAGAATCATCACATAACATTGATTCAAAGTGCGGCGCTTAAACATCCGATCCAAATAATCGTAGAGTTCATCGGCGTAGTCCGCCATTCCGCCTTTCATACCACCTTCAATTTTGTCGTACTGAAAGAAAATCGCCGCATAGGCCGCGCCGCCCACTAGCGTAATTCCCAAAAGCAAAAGAATATATTCTAAAACCTTATGAATCATTTCTTCACCGGATTAATCAGCGGCTTATTGAACCCGGGGTTTGGTGGGGGTGGCTTCATCGTAGTGGACTGAGTGCCGGGCAATGAGGTCTCCACCTTTGGGCCAGCCGCAAAAAGTCCCTTGGGAAGCGCAATGCCTTTTTGCTTAAGCGTCTCAACGAATTTCGGAATGAGTCCAGACGGCTGAAATCCACCCTTCACTTTGCCCTGATCATCCACTCCCGTTTGCTTGTATTCAAAAATAGGTTGAGTGACCACGGTATCACCCTCGATGCCAATTACTTCGGTGATATGAGAAATTTTTCGAGAACCATCGCTCATTCGCTTGAGCTGAACAATCAAATTCACTGCCGAGGCGATCTGCTCTCGAATAGCCTGCAGGGGCAAATCAAATCCCGCCATCATCACAAGAGTTTCAATTCGGCGCAGACAATCGCGCGGATTATTCGAATGAATTGTGGTGAGTGAACCATCGTGACCGGTATTCATGGCCTGAAGCATATCCAGCGCTTCACCCCCTCGACACTCTCCGACAACAATCCGATCGGGTCGCATCCGCAAAGAATTTCTAACAAGATCTCGAATAGCGATCGCGCCCTCTCCTTGCAAATTCGCAGGCCTCGATTCAAGCGTGATCACATGAATTTGTGGAAGCTGAAGTTCTGCCGCGTCCTCAATCGTAACAATGCGCTCATCATTAGGAATGCAGGCAGAAATCATATTAAGAAGAGTGGTCTTACCACTGCCCGTTCCTCCCGAAACAATGATATTTAGTCGAGCCTCAACGGCAGACCTCAAGAAGTCCGACATTTCTTCGGTAAGAGATCCAAACTTCACGAGATCTTGCATCGTCATTCGCTCTTTAAAAAACTTTCGAATCGTAATCATCGGGCCGCGCAGCGACAGCGGAGGAATGATTATATTGATACGCGAACCGTCTTTAAGCCTTGCATCGCAAAGAGGTGTCTTTTCATCTACTCGCCTTCCGATCGGGCTTACGATTCTTTCGATCGCGCCCAAGAGCTGCTTGTCGGATGTAAATCTAAAATCCGACAAAATAATTTTTCCCTTTTGTTCGATGAAAATCTGGTCCTTTCCATTGACCATGATTTCAGAAACATCCCTGGCTTCGAGGAGTGGCTCTATGGGTCCGAGTCCCAGAGCTTCATCCAAAACTTCTTTGGCGACAGCCGCCCTCTCGTTTCGATCCAGCTCTTTGGCTTCTTCTTCCATCAGCCTTTGAATGGCCTGAATGGTCTTGCCCCTGAGCTCTTCTTTTTTTCTGGGGTCTTTCTCTAAAGAGACCGCGTCCATTTCCCGCAGATCCACGAGCTCTAGGAGGCGATCGTGAACTCGAAGTCGAATGGCGAGATTTCGATCCACAATATTCTTGGGTGTCGATCCAGATTCAGGGATTTTTCCGGTGCCGGATTTTCCATCGCCAAATGTAAATGGCACCATGGTCTTCAAAATATCGAGCGACTGAGTGACCATGCTCTTCGTCACTCGGCTTTTCTCGCTTTGACCTTCGAGAGTGGTGATCGACTTAATCGAATCTTCAACTCCCTTCAAATACGGATGCTTGGGATTCAAGACCTGAAGCGGCTTTCCGGCGGATATGCACTGCGAAAGTGCGGCAGCATCGTCCGGCAGGAGTGCCGTGGGCTCTACCAAAAATTTTTGTTTGATAATCTGAGGCGTCACCACCGCGCGCGGATCGTATTTGTTCAAAACAATCCTCTGAATCTCACTGCCAAAATGAAGTGACCTAAGCCGAGTGGAATACTCTGCTGTTTGATTGACCGCCAGAATGTCGGCATTCGTTACTAAGAAAATCGCGCCTGAGTTTTCTAAAACGCGAAGGCTCAGCGGATTAAAATCTCGGCCGGCATCGATCACTACATAGTCAAAAGCGCGATTCAAGAGCTTGAGCGTTCGATCAATCTGAGCATCTTCGAGAGTTTGAAAGTCGGTGACAAAGGCGGCGGCGTCCAGCAAATGCAAACCAGAGGGATGCTTGCCGATCCAGCCCACTGCGAGTTTTGGATCTAATCTCGACGAGGCCCGCACTAGATCTGCAAAATTTTTGTTCTGTTTGGTATTCATCAGGGTCTTGAGGTCACCCAAATTGGCGATATCCGCCTCCATCAAGCAAACGCTTTTTGTGCCCATTCGCGAAAGTCCAAATGCCAAATGGAAGGCAAAGGTCGTTTTGCCCACTCCATCCTTGGCTCCACAAATGGCAATCGTGATTCCCATAAGGTTCTACTCGAGGCCTGTTGTGCCTCCGGCTAGTCGGGGCTCAACCTGCTGAAGATTCATATCCTCACGCAAATTCTTGCTCGCATCTCGCGGCGAAACCAAAATTTCTGGAGTAATAAAAACTATGAACATATTGCGATCAGCATTCGAAGATTTGCTTTTGAAGATCTGAAAAATATTACCAACACTGCTGTCGATCACCGCACCCTGCGCACCTGACGGCGCAAAGGCAAATGTTCCCGGAGGAGCGTCGCGAGTTTCTGTGAATGCCGATCGCATCACCCCTCCGATAGCCACTGTCTCGCCGGATCTTACATAATGCTTGGTGCTCACCTTCGACTCATTCACCAGGATAGCTCCCTCAGAGGGTGAAGCTCCGAGCTTCGAAACTTCTACGGCAAGTTGCAGATCAATAAAGTCTCTTTCATCTGCGGCAGGCGTTACCTTCAGAACTACACCCAATTGCTGGGGCTCGCTAAATGAGGTAGTTCCGTTATCGTTTCGAACAGGGATTCGAAGCTGTCCGCCCGATTGAATACTCGCTTCCTCACCGCTCTTTACGGAAATCGTAGGATTCTCAAATACTCTCGCTACCCCAAGGGCTTTGGCCGTACTCAAACTTGGCAAAAACCTGGTGAGGATGGCCTGAAAAATCGGCGCTCCTGTACCCGTAGAGTTACTATAGGAGTATGCAAAGTTCACATCCGCCGTGGGCGCAAAATTAAACGAGAAGTTTCGGAGGAAAGACTTGTTCACTTCCACAAAATACGCCGTCACTTGGATCAATCGACCAGCCTTGGCGCCGGCTTTCTTGGGGTTTACCGAAATCACATTTACGATACTCGTTCGATCCACATAGATTGCCGCAATTTTTTCGGCGCGCTGGGATTCGTCCTCAGAGGCAACTTCACCCTTCAGCACAATCTTATCTTTAACCGTAGTCACCTCGACGCCGTTAATGCTGATCTCGTCTTTTACTCGACGAGCCAAAATTCTTTGAGTGTCCTGAGAAAGGGTAACGAGATTCACGACGAAATCATTTCCGTTCAGAACTTCTCGGATACGATCCACATCGGACTTCAAGAAAACTTCGCCCTCAAGCACGATCTTTCGACCCACTCGACGAAACTGAAGGCCTTCGATATCTCGAAACAAGAATCGAAGATCTCGAACAAACTGATCGAGGTCTGTTGAGGTCACTGTGATCTGAACATTGTCTCTTTGCTTGCCGAATGTATCAAAAACCAAAAGTGCTGTGTCTCCTGTTTCAAGCGGCGAAAGAACTACTCGTCGCCTCGGACGATCTGCAACAACCGACACGATTCCTGGATTTCCCACGGCGATCTCACCAATCTCGTATTCAAAAGTAAGAGTTTGAGGAACGTCTTTCACGAGAAAAACTTCGCGGGTTTTTTGGGGCGATTCTTCTTGAGCCTCCACTTTAATTTCAAAAGCCGCCAGGGCAAGCGCACTCACCAAGACCGCAAACTTAAACTCTCTATTCAGATTAATATGGGGAAACATTGAAGACCTGCCCTCCTCGAATTTCGCGGTAAGCGGGTGGCGGCCCGCTCACGATTGGAAGTTTGATTCCAAATGCTCTAAATGCGTCGATATAATCCATGGCCACAATCTGAGCGTCGTTAAAGCCGCGTAGAGAAAGGGTTAGCCGACCTGTCGATTGCGCAAGCACCAGTTTCTGAACATCCTCGGGCTTGAGGACAACCGTAATATTTTTGTTCGCAAGATCTTCTTCCAGATTCACCGATCGTGCGACATTTGCCGACTGGAGTCTTGCATCTCGACCCACTGCTATAATTCGAATATTCTGAAAGATTGTTCTGGTCTCCGCTTTCAGAGAACCAGAGTTATCAAGGCCAGCCAAACCGGCGATCCCACCCTTCTCAATTTCTTTGGTACTCACGAAATTCGTCACTAGTACATCCACAAACATTCCGGGGCGAAGGTTTCCACCCACACCAATGACGTCTTGATCGTCTCGGATTCCAATCGTGATGGCTCGGTATCCATCGGGGATTCGGCGATTGAGAGCGCTTTCATCGAATGGAATTATTTTTGTGCGCATCACGGGCTCGCCCGCCTTGATGGTGGCTATCGCCACTTGGTTTTCAACTTCCACAAAGCTCACGGCCGTCTCGGGCGGAACAAGAGATCTTGGAAAGTCTGCACGCTCTCGAAGCATCGAGCGATCAATTCGCGTTTGCGGCGGAATATCCACGCTCGCAACAATGATGGTTTGCTTATCGCGAAGTTCGCGAGTTTCGTTTTCAACCGCCTTGTCGACTAAGAGCCAATAGACTCCGATCGCGATGACCGCGGCGACGACGGACCAAATAACTGCACGTCTGTTTTCCATGACTTAGAGAATCCCCTCGCCTTTATTTTATCGCTCGTGAACTCAATGATTCGATGCCCAATCAAAGAGATTAATTGATTTCGGGTTGGCAGTTGCCGGTGGCGCAGCGTTCTAACACTTCGCGTGTTCGAACAAATAATTCTACGCGCTCATTCACTTGATTTCTGATTCGGCCCAGTCGCTCGCGCGGTGATTCGAAGGCCGCTCGTCCATTTGAAATACTTTCAATTCTCTGCTGCGCCGCCTCGAATCTCTTTCGATCAGTTTCAGACAAATCTGTTCTCTCGTCCAAAATAGATTTCAAGAACTCCGCCGACTTCCCAGCGCTTTCCTTCAAAGTCTTTTTGTCTTCAGAATAAATCGGATTGTAGATCGAAAGGCTTTCGGCAGCATCGGCAAGCTTGGTTGCCGCTTTGTATTCGGCCTTTTTTCTTTCTTTGGCATTTTTGTATTCTCCGTCAACCGCATCGACAACCAGGATATTGTAGGCCTTCATCACTTGCTCTTGATACATTTCATTGGTCTTGGCGCCCGCCTTAAGCCGAGTCATCACCCAGCCAAAATCGGATTTGCCATTTTGCTCAGCTTCCATTTTTTTGACATCGTCGTAGGTTTGCCCCGCTTCC
>Ga0163144_10012012_pt1 | contig 18262 bp, 11 predicted proteins | sample OliLak19BULKMAT1_FD_123175 | JGI IMG/M metagenome (GOLD analysis project Ga0163144, IMG submission 123175) | Freshwater microbial mat bacterial communities from Lake Vanda, McMurdo Dry Valleys, Antarctica - Oligotrophic Lake LV.19.BULKMAT1 | ecosystem: Environmental > Aquatic > Freshwater >... | reverse complement strand
CCACCTTCTCCATCCTTTTGCCCATCGCGGAAGTCAGCCCCTGAACTTCGCCCTCCGGCGCCTCGGTTCAGCGCATAAAAGTGTCCCACCAGTTCGTGATCGTGGCGTGCCCGCTCAGATCCCGCGACACCACGCGCTGCAACAACGCCTTGCCGCCGCGCTGGTGTAGTTCCCTGCCCACCAGTTCCGCGATTTGGGAACGCTGCTCGTAGCTTTTGAAATATCCCGCCAGCATCGGCTCGCGATTCTCCAGGCCGGCCCAGGAGATTTCCTCGATGGCTGAAACCAGTTCCTTGAGCACGCCCACCAGCTCCGGTTCCGTGAGCAGTTTCAATTCACCGATCAATCGCGGGTGCGTTTCCCCGCTTCTCAAGTTTTTCTCCGCCTGGCGCAACGCCGCCTCCGCTGAACTTGCCGCGGTCACACCGCCTTTCGCCGCGAGTGGGTCGCCGATCTTGTGCAGCGCCAGCGTCGTGGCCTGCCGCAATTTATCCAGCAGCGCCTGGCGTTCGAGCGTCGTCTCATCGCGCATCTTCAGCGTGCCCACCATCACCCAGACCGCGCGGCCGTCCTTGAGCTGGCCCAGTGCGGTCGCAGCCGCCGTGCGCACGGCGTATTCGTCATCCGTCTCGAGCGTCGTGATCAGCGCTTCGCCTGCGCGCTTGTCGCGAATTTCCCCGAGTGTGGTCGCCGCGTGCAGACGCGCGCCCGCATGTTCGCTTTTCAAAACCGGTATGAGCGCCTCCACCGACTTCGCACCCAGCGCGAGCAACGCCTCCGCCGCCGACTGGCTCACATACGAATCGGCCAGCAGCTTCACCAGCGGCTCCACCGCGCGCGTGTCGCCGAGTCGGCCCAATTCGCGCGCGGCCGCACGTGCCACGCCATCACGCCGGTTCAACGTCTCAACCAGCAGCTCCACCGCTTTGTCCCCGCCCACGCGGCCCAGTTCCAACACCGCGGAATAAGCCTCGGGCGCATTGCCCTTGGCCTTGAGCGCGCCGGCCAGCTTCCATGTCTTGAACGCCTGGATCATAAAACAGATATGAAAATTGCGAGGTCAAGCTAGCGCACAAGCCACCGGGACGCGACCTCCGGCTCCACGCGAATCCCATGAAGTTGGAATCGGGTCAGGCATCCGCGGATTCGCCTGAGACTTTCACTCCAGGAGCGCCGGTCGGCGATTTGTTTTCGCCTCCGCTCGCGTGGCTGGCGGGGAGCACGCCAGAATCGGGTTCAGCTCACTTGAGATGCGAGAGCTTGCGCAGCACCCATTCCGCGGACACCACGAGGAGCATCAGGATGAAGTAGAGCGGCGAGGCCCAGAGCTCGACTTCCATCGGCGAACGCACGCGCTCGGTCTTCGCGCTGATGGCGTCGGGGAGTTTATGGAGGTCTTCTTCGCGGAAGAATTGTCCGCCAGTCACGCCGGCCAGGTCCTTGAGCAGAGCCTCGTTCATCGCGGTTTCGCCGAACTCGAACCGCGGCTCGGTGACGTTGAAGTCGAGCAGCGTCTGCGGGTCGCTCTCGATCCAAAAGCTGTAGGCGCCAGCGGTGGGCGCGATGAATTCGCCGCGATACATCGCCGGCTGCTCGGGAATCGCACGCAGGATCACCTCGGGCCTCGGCCCGGTGCCGTTCTTCAATCCGTGGAATCCCTTAACCGACGGTTCCTGCACGGGATCGAATCCGACGCCGCTGTAGAGCCGTGCATAGACGGTCACGCGATCGCCGGTCAGGTAATTCTGCCGGTCGGTGCTGAGTTGGGTCTTCTTCGACACGCCGAGCAGTCGCTGGATGGAGGTGCGCTGCGCAATCTGGCCCCAGATGGCGGTGTAGAAATAATCGCCCACGTTCTTGCGCCAGCGCCAGGTGTTGTCGGTGCCCACGAACATGACCTGGCCCAGGCCGTATTGCTGCACGGCGATGACGGGCATCTTGCCGAAGCGCGATTCCTTCGCCGGATCAGGATCGACGAGGAGCACCTCGGCGGCGGGCTTGGGACGCGAGACTTTCGCGACCCAATACACGGGCGGAAGCTGCGCCCAGAGCTTCACGTTCTCCTCGTCCTTGTCGGAGAGCTTGAGCATGGCGTTGGCGCGGCCGGCGGCGGTGAGTTGCAGCTTCACCGGCTTGTCGGCAACGGGATCCTGATTCGACTCGAGCGTGGGCGGGTCGAACTCGACGGGTAGCAGCTTGTCGATGGTGGTGCGGCGATAGGCCAGCGGCATGAAGCGCTTCCCCGCGACGACGACGAGGCCGCCGCCGAAATCGCTGACGAGCTTGTTCAAGTTGTCCTGGTTTTGCGCGGTGAAAATCTTCGGGTCCACATCGCCGAGGATGACGAGGTCGTATTTGAACAGCTCTTCGCGGCGCGCGGGAAACTCCGACAGATACGGCGAATCAGGCGTGCGGCTGATGCCCTTGTCTCCCTCGACGAGGTAACACTTCACTTCGACGCGACGGTCACGCAGCAGCATGGCCTGGAGATATTTGAACTCCCAACGCGGCGATTGATCGACGAGCAACACCTTGATCTTCGCGTCGATGACCTTGAGGTGTTGCGTGCGGGAATTGTTGTCCTTCACCGTCTCGTCGGGGCGGGCGTCGATGCTGGCGGTGAGATCGAATTCGCCGAGGGTTTGCGGCGTGAACTTCATCGGGATGACTTGCTCGGCGTCGTTGCCAAACGCGACGGTCTTCGTCGCGACGACTTGCTCGCCGAGCTTGAGTTGAAGCTCCGCCGATTCGCCGCTGAGTCCCTGACCGCGCACGCGCACGGTCACGGTCACTTCGTCCTTCACAAAGGTCACGTCGGGCGCGAAAAGATTTTGCAGAATGATGTCGCGCGGGCTGGTGATGCCCACTCCGTAGATGAACAGCGGCACGCCTTCCTGCCGCGCGAGCGCCGCAGCGTCGCGCGGCTGGCTGCCCGCGTTGTTCACGCCATCCGTCACGAGCACGATGCCCGCGAGGGGCTGGCCCCGCTTGCGATTGAGCGCCTCCTGAATGCTGTCACCGATGGCCGTGGACGACGCGCTGGCTTCGAGGCGATCCACCCAGTCGAATTGTTCGATGGTCACCTTCTGCTTTTTCTTGTCCGTGCCGGGCAGGTTCGTCTCGGCTTTGCGCGTGGACAGCTCTGCCAGACCATTGCCGAAGCTGAACGCGGCTAGGTCAAATTCCTTGTCGAGGCGCGGGAGCAGGTTCAGCCGCTCGTTCTGCAACACGGATTTGGTGAGGTCCAGCCGCGCGACTTGCTCGTAATCCTTGGCGCGGCTGCGGTCGGGCGATTGATTCAACCCCTTGGCCGGATCGATGATGTCGCGCGCGATAGCCGCGCGCCTCTGATCGTTTGGCGTAAGGCGCGGGTCTTTGATCTGCATCGAGGAACTGCCGTCGATCAGCATCACCAGCACGCGCCGGATGCTCCCCTCGACCGTGAACGCCAGCACCGGACGCAGCAGCAACGCGAGCATCAGCACGACGAACAGCACGCGCAACGCCGTGAGCGTGTGCCGCCGCCAGGGCGCGACCGTGACCGGGCTGGAACGATACAGCCAATAGATCAGCCCCACCGCGAAGAGGACGAGGAGGACGAACCAACCCGTGCCCAATGCGCTGCGAAACGCCAGCGATGCGCCAGCGATGCGCACGCCGTCATCCACGGGCACGTTGAGAAGTTTGAGGAGAAGTTCGGTCATTTGCTTCGGCTGAACCACTGACCCAGAAACGTCTCGACCCCGGCCAGCGCGAGGCACACGAGGATGATCGGCAGCCAGAACTCCACGCCCGTGCGGCCTTTCTCGACCATGCCGCGCAGCGAAAGATTCGGACTCCAAGGAACAATGTTCGCCACGTCGCGCAGGGTGGTGAGTTGCGCGGGCGACAATTCATCAAGGCTCGATTCGCCGGGATCGGATTGCGCGGCAAACTTGAGGGAGAGTCCGGGGTCGCCGAGCTTCGCGTCGTAGAGTCCGGCGACATCGGTCTTGTCAAACTGAAGGGTGGGCCAGCCGTTGAGCAGGCTGACGCGGCGTAACTCGCGCACCACGTCGGTCTGGCGCGGCTTGAAGAAGGTCGCTTCCTTGTCCATGTAGTCGGCGGGCACGCGCCGCGTGAACTTGTCGCCCACGCGGATGTTCAGTCCCTCGTCCTGACGCTGGACGATGCTGCCCAGCGCGCGATGCAGCAGCGGCACCCACGCGAGGCGCACCGGGAAGTCGTTCCAAGCCGTGTCCGCCGTGCTGCTGAATTGCACGACGCGACCGAGTCCCCACGGGCGTTCCATCACGGCGGGCGTGCCGTCGGCATAGGTGAGGACGATCTGGGCCAGTCCGGCGTCTTCGGCTTTTTCTGTCCGCAGAGGGGCAGAGGAGAATGGGGGCGGAGGAGAATTCCCCTCTGCTCCTCTTCCCCTTTTCTCCTTTTCCCGCGCATCTGGTTTCAATTCGTAAAACTTGAAGAACCTCGCGCCCGCCAGATTCCCCGAGCCAGGATCGTTCCAGATCGAGACGATGGGATGCTCATACTCCTTCTCCTGAAACGTGGTGAATTTGTCGTCTTGATCGGACTGCCCGCGCGCCGCGCCGTATTCGGCCGGCAGCATCTTCAGCCGCTTGAAGAGATGCTCGTTGTAGAAGCTCGAATTCACCCGTGCGCCGGGAAAAATCATCAGCCCACCGCCGCGGCGCAGGTAGCTCTCCATCGCCTTCATCGTGGCGTCGGCGAAGTCCGGCACATTCGCCAGCACCACCGCGTCGTAGTCATCGAGCCGCGCCTGCGAAAGCTCCGGCGCCGTGATGGTGACGGTCTTGATGAAATACTCGGCGGCGGCTTCCGACGGCACGGGCACGAGCGCGTGCTTGAGGAAGAACACTTCGCTGTCGCGCGGCTCATTCCCCGGCTCGCCGTCCACGAGCAACATCTTCACTTCCTGGATGGCGCGCAACGCGACGGTGCGCCGGTCGTCTGCGGATAGGCGATCCTCCGGGATGCGCGCGGTGAGCGAATGGAAGCCCGGCTCCCGCAGCTTGGCGAAGAGCGTCACGCTCTTCGTCGCGCCGGCGGGCAGTGAATCGATGGTGAATTCATCCGTCGGCGTTTCGCCATCCACGCTGAGGCTGAGACGGGTGTTGCGCGCCTCTTCCTTGCCGTAATTGCTCACCCGCGCCTCGATGCGCAGGGGTTGCTTCACCGCGCTCAATCCGCTCGCCACGCGCAATCCGCTCACGCCGAGGTTCGCCTCCTCGTGCTCGTTCACGAGGATGACGTGTGTCTTGATCTCGGTCTTGGTGCGTTCGAGCGCGCGCTGGATTTCCGCAAGCTGCCGCCAGCCCGCCGCCTGGCCGTCGGTGATGAGATAGATTTCCTTTCGCAACGCCAGCCGTCCGCCGAGCGTGTCGAGCGCCTTTTGCAGCGCGGGTAGAATGTCGGTGGCTCGATCCGTCAACGGCGCTTCGCGAAGCGACTTACGGGCGAGATTCAAATCGAACGTCGGTTCCGGGATGACCGTCTGCACGAGGTCGCTCGCAAGGAACACCGCCGTCGCGCTGCCGGGCGGCATGGAATCGAGCGCCTGCTCCGCAGCCTGCCGCGCCTTGTCGAAGCGCGTGCTCGTGCCGTCGCTCATGCCCATGCTCTGGGAATTATCGAGGATGATGACGCCGGTCACTTTGGACTGGCCGAGGAAGTCGTTCGCGTTGGAGAGAATCGCCGGACGCGCCAGCGCCAGCGCCAGCAACGCGAGCAACAGGCAGCGCAGCGCGAGGAGAATCATGTCCTCGACGCGCATCCGCCGCTGGTTTTGCTCGACGGCATTTTGCAGGAAGCGCATCGCCGCCCAGACGACCTTGTGAAACTTCCGCCGGTTGAGCAGGTGGATGATGATGGGCACCGACACCGCGGCCAGGCCGGCCAGCATGATGGGATTGAGGAAGCTCACGCGCGATGTTCCGAAGTCCGCAAGCGTTGCAGTTGAAATGATGTGTCCAGCGCGGCGGTCATTGGCCGCGCATCGTAAGTGAAAGACCGGTGTGGCCAAAGAGTTTTCGGCGACGGAGCGGAAGGAAAAAGCAGGAGCGAGTCGTGTGGTGGCACGTTTGTGACTTTGGCTCGCGAAGGTCCCCGTTGGCCGGAAAAATCGTTTGACACCTCCAGAGTGATGAATCAATCTATCCGCATTCGTTGATTTGATGTCAACGTCTCATCGAGAGTGGCTGAGGGACATGGCCCGTTGAAGCCACGGCAACCGGTTGCGGCGCGTTCCGTAACGACCAGGTGCCAATTCCAGCCCCAGCCGGCAGCGGTTAGGGCAAAAGATGAGAAAGGCACGCGCGTCTTTGCAGCCTCTTCTCATCCGGTGGGAAGGGGTTTTTTGTTGCCCAAGTCGGGCGGCACCCTCGCTGGAACGCGACGATAAAACCTATGCAACAACACGCTGGATTCATGAAGGCCCTCAAGTGCCGCGAGTGCGGCCGGGAATATCCCCTCGCCGCCACGCACGTCTGCGAGTTCGATTTTGGTCCGCTCGAAGTCGCCTACGATTACGACCGCATCAAGAAGTCTCTCACCCGCGTCGCCATCGAGTCGCGCCCGCAAACGATGTGGCGCTATCGTGAACTTCTCCCCATCGCCGAAGAGCCGACGGTGGGACGGGAAGTGGGTTTCACCCCGCTGATCAAGGCTGACCGTCTCGCCAAGGCGCTGGGCATTCGCGAGCTTTGGATCAAGAACGACACGGTCAATTACCCGACGCTATCGTTCAAGGATCGCGTCGTGAGCGTGGCGTTGAGCCGTGCGCGGGAACTGGGCTTCAAGACCGTCGCCTGCGCCTCCACCGGCAATCTCGCCAACTCCGTCGCCGCCAACGCCGCCGCCGCCGGACTCAAGGCTTACGTGTTCATTCCCGCCGACCTGGAGCAGGGCAAGATTCTCAACTCGCTCATCTACGGCGCGAATGTCATCGCCATCAAGGGCCACTACGACGAAGTGAACCGCCTCTGCGCCGAGATCGCCGGGAAGTACGGCTGGGCTTTCGTCAATGTGAACATGCGCCCCTACTACGCCGAAGGCTCGAAGAGCATGGGCTTCGAGATCATCGAGCAACTCGGCTGGAAAGTTCCGCAGCATACCGTCGTGCCCATGGCCTCTGGCTCTTTGCTGACCAAGATTCACAAGTCCTATCAGGAAATTACTAAACTCGGCCTCGCCTCGGAAACCCCGTGGCGCGTGCATGGCGCGCAGGCTACCGGCTGCTCGCCCATTTCCGTCGCGCAAAAGGCGGGACTGGATTTCTTCAAGCCAGTCAAGCCGAACACCATTGCCAAGAGCCTCGCCATCGGCACGCCGGCCGACGGCTTCTACGCGCTCAAGGTGATGAAGGAAACCTCGGGCCACGCGGAGGACGTGACGGACGACGAGATTCGCGAAGGCATCAAGATGCTGGCCGAGTGCGAAGGCATCTTTGCCGAAACGGCGGGCGGCGTGACCGTCAGTGTCGCCAAGAAACTCATCGCCAGCGGCAAAATTCCCGCGAAGGACTCCGTCGTCCTCTGCATCACTGGACACGGCCTTAAGACCCTCGATGCCGTGATGGGTCACTGCGGCGCCCCGCGCGAAATCAAGCCCAGCCTGCGCGAGTTCGAGACGCTGCTCGCCGCCGAATCCAAGTTGCTGGTGGAAGCTTGACCCTCGACGAAAATGCCAGGGGTCCTTGGACTTCCGGCCATGTCGCGTCACCGGCAAAATAGCGCCCTACGGCTGACGGGGAGTGACGATGCGATAGAAACGATTCGTCGCGGACTGGCAATTCCCATCGATGACGAACGGAATGGGGCCGAACCGGCGATGCCGATTCGGCCCCATTTTTGCGTTGAGGTTGGTTTAGGCCGCGATTTTGACCGCGGGCTGTCCGGCGTCGGCGCTGCCGCGCGTCAGACCGCTCTTGCGATCGCTCTTCCGCACGTAGCCGAAGGATGCATAGACTGCGCTGTCCTCGCCGCAGGCTGGATCACCTTTCACCGAATTGACCACGTTCAGCGTCGTCTGCACGCTGATTACGTCGGCGTTGTCGCGGATGATGCGCTCCGCGTCGAGTTGCCGCTCCAGTGTGCGAATCCTGTCGCGAGCCTCCAGCGAAGGTTTCACCTTCGTCTTGTACTGGGCCAGGGACAGCTCGGAGAACTGCGCCTGTGGGGCGTGCTCCTCCCAGCCGGCCAGGACATCCAGCAACTGCTTTTCAATACCACTTGGATTGGGGTTCATGCTTCTTCACCTCCTTTCATGATTTGGGTTTGAACTCTGCATGGAAACGAATTCCCCCACCGGCCTGCGGCAGACTCGAACGGAGCCGCCACCTGCGCCGGCAGTGGAAAACATTTCCATACTGTTGAGCCAATATGCTCATAATTTGAGGAGCAAAGCAGAAGGTTTGCCAGCAACGCTGGCACGATGCTGTGCCGCGCTGGAAATCGCTGAAAACATGAGGAATCTCGAAGAAATATTTTTTCATCGGCCTTCCTTCGACACGAGGTCGCTTGGGCAGCAGGGAAGTTTTTGCCTCCGAGAATTGTCTCAGCAGGAAAGAACTTCCTCCCGGAGCGCGGGTTACTTGGCCCGGTTCGAGGAACCGTCTCCATGTTGCAAGCCGCCAAGCAGAGACTTGCTTAATACGTCCAAATCTCCGCGCGGAGCGTCAAAAGCCAATTCCTACCAATAACTCCGTGAGTGGTACGTCCAACGACAGCCGGGGCGTGCCCACCGGCGGCGGCCATGCCCTCTCGCTTGCCCCTCATGCGGTCACAATCCGCGACTCAAAGATGGACACCAGCGGGCCTGGGGCAGCGCGAAGGAAGGGACGGGCACGGCGCGAACGAGGGATGAGGGTGAGAACTGTAGCCCCGTTTCCGTTTCTGCCGACGCCAGTCAAACGGCGGACGCTTTCGTTTCAATCGCCGTGACCATCTGCCAGTTGACAATCCGCACCACATTGCCCTTCAAGGCGACGACCACACTGCGCTTGCCGGGATGAATCCACGCGAAGTCCGAGTGCGGCACGCGCAGTTTATCCCCGTTGGGCAAGACCAGGGAAAAAGGAATGAAAGGGGAAGCGTCCAGCATCACCTGCAATTGACCGATTTTCATAACGATACTTTGCGGAAAACGCCCCGCGTTGTCAACGCGACGGGAGAAACGGGGCGTGATTGAAATGGGTGGTCAGGTGCCTGGGCGGAGCGCGAATATGTCCGCAGGACTATCCGAAGTGGGCGGAATCGGAGGGGCGCGTCAAAGGCTCGCACCGTGGTTCCGCCGTGGCCGCTGCGGGTAGGGCTTCGCCCATACCCGCGCTCCGAGCGCAAGGTTGGCCGCCACTTGCAATCGCCGTTGCGCGTGGCCCGCCTGAAACCAACAGCGGGTTCCGGCACGCGCCGGAACCCGCCGGGGTTTCATTCACTCAGGCACCACTCACCATTCGGTCTTCATGATTTCATGGACGGGGGACGGCGCGCACGATTGTCGATTGTGCGAACCGATCCGTTTCCCGATTCTGGGATTGCCAATCAGGGCAATATGGCGCCAATCTTCCGTCTGTGAATTACCGGGACATTATCACCCTCGAGCCGGGCAAGCGGAGCGGGCGGCCGTGTGTGCGCGGCTTGCGCATTACCGTCGGCGACGTCTTGGGTTGGGTCGCCGCCGGTATGAGTTGGGCTGAAATCATCGACGACTTTCCCGATCTGACCGAGCAGGACATCCGCGCCTGCCTCGCTTACGCCGCCGATCGCGAACGCCATTCCGTCATTGCCATCGGCCCCCATGCGCCTGCTGTTTGACCACCATCTCTCCCACAAACTGGTCGGGCGGCTGGCCGACCTCTTTCCGGGTTCAACGCACACCCGCCTGCTGGGTTTTGAACGGGCGGACGACCCCATACTCTGGAACTACGCCAAAACCCACGGCCTCACCATCCTCACGCTTGATGCCGATTTCTCCGACCTGAGCGTCCTGCGCGGGCACCCGCCCAAAGTCGTCTGGCTGCGCTGCGGCAATTCCACTGTCGCCCGCGTGGAGCAACTGCTGCGCGCCAACGCCGGGCGGATGATCGCCTTCGAAGCCGACCCGGATGCGGCTTGCCTGGAGATTTGGCCATAGCCGCCACGGGATAAAACCAACAGCGGGTTCCGGCACGCGCTGAAACCCGCCGGGGTTTCATTCACTCATTCACCACTCACCATTCAGACTTTGTGATTTCATCGATGGGTAAGGCGCAAACGAGGGTCGATGGTGAGGCCGGACCCGGTGTGCGATTCTGCGGAACCCTCTTTTGCCTTTGGCTCTATCATTTTGACTGACCGCAATTGCGAGCGTAAGGTCCAACACATGATTATCGACGATATCAAGGAACGCTTGGCCAACGGGTTTAAGCCGTTTGCGATCCGGTTGTCGGACGGACGACGGTTTGTCGTCCCTCAACGTGATTTCATCGCGTTCACCCCGAAAAAAATTGCGCTGTTCGACGAGAAGGGTATCAGCCACATCATCAATACGCTGCACGTCGTCTCCATCGACGATTCAGTCGAGCAAGGGGCGTGAATCGGGGCCGGATCGCCTGGAATCGTTTGTCGTGCAATGCTCTCGCGAGGACTCTTCATCTTCCGGCATGGCCCGGCGGCAGCGGCGAGGCTCCGTGGAATTTTGAGTGGCGAAGGGCGAAGGGCGAATTTCGGTCGCCGAACCGCCACGCAGCGTTGAACACCAGTGGGCTTGGAACGGCGCGAGGGGAGGCATGGGCACGGCGCAAACGATTGTCGATTGTTAGAACCGACCCCTTTTGTGACCACAAACACCCGCCGAAGATGTTCACTTGCGTCGCGTTTGATCAGTCTGAGTTTCCGGTAAGCGTGCAAAACTCCGAGGCATCTTTTCAGATGCCTCGGAGCAAAGATCGAGGTGCATGGACTATTGCCGGACGCGATAGAACTTCATCGAAGAGTTCAAAAAAGACACATACGGACTGGTGGCCCCAAGAATGTCGCTCCAGTTGGTCAGATCTGAGGAATGTTGCAGGATCCCGCCTCCGAACCAACTCAGCGTCAGGTCTGGGCCAGAGAGTGTGGCCGTGACCCGCCGTTGCAGAGCCAGCGCGCTAACTTGGGTAAGTTGAAAACTGGCTAGATTCCCAGCGGTGATGGAGAAGGCGGACAAGTAATCAACACCCGACCCGCCCTCCTCCAGTACACGCATCTGATTCGCCACGTATTTTGTTCCGTTCACCCAGAAATCGCTCAAGTCTTGGAATTGGATGGGGTAGCAGCCGTAAATGGGTCCAACCGGATCCGAATTCGTCGGGCCAATTTTGCCCGTGCCGATCGGCCAAGAGGAAGCGCGAGCCAGCATTCCGTGCGGTCGGTTTGGAAACGCTGCGACCATTACGTTGTTGCTCCAAAGTTCCAATCGAATTGCAGGAGCGATGGCCGACAAATCACCGACGATTTCGTATCCGTCGGGGGCGGTGCTGAGTCGCGTCACTCGCGTGTAACCCAGCGACCGATTGGCCACGCCACCGACCGAGCCACGAGCGGCAAACTGGATCCAAGCTCCCACCGGCGGGGATTGCGGCGCGAGGGAGATGCTACAGTTGACGACGCGTCCCAAATCAATGGAGACGCCATCCTGGCCACTGGAACCAAGGTTTCCCACCAGTAGGCGTCCCTCGTGCGGAGTCAGTGAGGCGTTGCCCACCGGGTTGTGGATCAGTCCCGAATAGTTGACTGAAAAATGGGACACCTCCTCCCGAATAATGGCGAACGTGCTCACGTTGGCGGCAGTGATGGAAAAGGCGGACAGATGATCAACTCCGGTTCCTCCTTCTTGCAGTATCAGCAATTGATCACCCCGATGCACATGATTGCTCACCCTGATGTCCGTGATATTCTCGAAGTAAATCGGGTAGCATCCGTAGATCGGGCCATTTGAAGTTCCATTCGTGGGGCCGAGTTTTCCGCTGCGGACAGGCCAGGCGGAAACTCGAGCGAGGGCTCCAGATGGGTGCCCCGGATAGGCCGCCACGAAGACGCTATTGCTCCATACTTCCAGCCGGACTGTGGACGAGCCAGCGTCGGACAAGTTCCCGGTTACAAGGAATCCGTCCGCGTTGGTGCTATCCCTTGTGACCCGGGTGAAACCCAGTGTTTGATTCGGCACACCGCCCACCTGACCTCGGGCGTTGAATTGAATCCAAGCCCCAACCGGAGGAGTTTGCGGCTCCATGGTTATCCGAGCGCTCAGGGCCCGGCCCAAATCAACGAATACGCCGTCCTGTCCGTTGGACCCGAGACCAACGACAACCAGTCGATTGGTGCCGCTGCTCAACACCGCTGTGCCCAATGGACAATGCTCAAGACCCGCAAAAAATAGGCAGTCCGTGCGCGGCTGCGCTTGCACGAGCGTCACGGAACTCAGGGCCTGCGTGCCAGACAAGAACACCATGTCGTAGAACCGACCGAAGTCGCAGGTGCGGAACCAGAATGGCACGGCCAGTTCCACCGATTCATTGGGCGCGAGCAGCAGTGTGCCGCTGGTCGCCCCGGGGAAACCGACGTTCGTCGCCGTGAGCATGTCCGGGTTGTATGCCACTACAGACCACGGCAGCGCGATGGAGGAGTTGCGGAGGTTGGAGACCCGCCAGCGCACGATGTTGGTGAAGTTCAAATATGTGACGAGCACCCCGCCGGCGGTCACTGGCGTGACGCAGAGGTTCGTCCGGCCTTGGAACGAACCGTGGCAATAGAACTTCTCGCCCGTGCCTTGGACTTGAATGGTCATCAGGTAACACGATTCCTGGTTGGAACCCAGTAACGGCACTAGCGCGGTCGTGGGCACCAGCACGGTCGAGTATCCAGGGATGGTCACGGTGCCGGAGGCCGGAGTGAACGACGTCGGGCCGGCCAAGGCGCATTCGCCAAACGGCGGGAGGGCGCTAAAGGAATAGTCCACTGTCACCGGGTTCGGGCCGTCGTTCTTGACCTTGCCCTGCACGGTCACGGATTGGTTCGCTGTGGTGTTGGTGCAGACGAAAGTGTCCCAGTCGAGATGGCAACTGACCTTGCACTTGCCCTTGTCGCGGGCCTGCCAGAGCGAATTGATTTCGTCCGCGCCCAGAGCGCGGTAGAAGACTTCCACTTCGTCAATGCCGCCGGGGAAAAAGCCCGACAGGCTGGAAGAGCGCGCGCCCACCCGGAACGGATAGGCGCTGCCCGGAGTGAGGGATCCCGGGAACGGCACCGAATCGCGGCCCAAGCCGTCCCAAACGCCATCGAGATAGAAACGGATGCCCGTCGTGCTGCCGCGCACCACCGTCACGGCCACATGATGCCACCGGCCGTCAGCCGGCACACTGACCAGTGAGGGATAGTTGATGAACGAGGCGCCATCGGCGATTTGGAAGGCAAGGCCGTTGTTCCCACCCAGGAAGAGACTGTAGCCGCGCACCGACCCACCGCTTTCCTCGCGATGATCCACAATCATGCGAAGGGCGCTGGAAAGCGAAGCAGGTTTGATCCAGGCATCCACCGTGAAGTCGCTGGTGCCGATGTTGATCCCGGAATAAGCGGGAACCTGCACGTAATCGTTCACGCCATCGAAGTTGAGCGATCTCGCGACGTAGCCGCCAGAATCGTGCGTTGGACCGGTTCCGGCCGTGGCGGGGACGGCGCCGTCATACAAAGTCCCGTTGTTGCCGCCGCGGGAGTTGAAGGCGGTGTTGCCGATCGGTTCGTCGAAGGTCAGCCACAGGGTCATGTTGCCCGGCGGCTGCACGCAGCAGCGCTCGAAAACGAATGGCACGTTACAATTCGTGCTGCCGCCGCAGCCGTCGCTCACGGTGATTACCACGCTGAACGGGCCGGTCGCGGCGCATACACTCGCGCCCACGGACACGCTCTGACTGTAAGTCAGCAAGCCGGCGCAAGTGGAGCTGGCGGTGATGAGTGGCTGCGCGTCGGGCATCGGCCCGCAACCGTTGTCATTGGTGCAAATGACGATGTTTGTGGGGCACGTCAAAGTGATGACGCTGGGGCAGGGAAGGGTTGTGGCGCTAGTCGTGCCGGTGCAGCCGTTGGCATCGGTGACGATCACCGTGTAGGTGCCGACCGCCGAGGCCGAGCGCGCCTGGAAGGTGGTAGTGCCGCCGGGGCCGCTCCAACTGTAAGTGTAGGGTCCGGTGCCGCCGGTGGGGTTGGCTGTGAGAATTGTAGTTTGGCCGGGGCAAATGGACAGATTGGGCACGGCACCAATCGTGACTGTGGGTACCGGACGAACCGTCAGCGTGGCACTGGCCGTGGCGGTGCAGCCGTTGGCGCCGGTGACGGTGACGGTGTAAGTGCCGGCCATGGCGGCAGTGACTGCGGAGCGCGTGATGGCCGCAGTGGAGGCGGTGAAGCCGCCCGGTCCGGTCCACGCATAGGTCGCGCCGCCGGAAGAGGTGAAGGTCGCGTTCTGCCCGGCGCACACGGTCTGGCTGGCCGGCGTGATCGCGGCCACCGGCAGGGCGTTGACCGTCAGGGTGGCGGTGGCCGTGGCGGTACAGCCGTTGGCGCCGGTGACAGTGACGGTGTAAGTGCCGGCCATGGCGGCAGTGACTGCGGAGCGCGTGATGGCCGCAGTGGAGGCGGTGAAGCCGCCCGGCCCGGTCCACGCATAACTGGTTCCGCCGGAGGCGGTAAAGGTGGCATTCTGGCCGGCGCAGACCGTTTGGCTCGGCGGCGTGATCGCCGCGACGGGTAACGCGTTGACCGTGACGGTGGCACTGGCCGTGCCGGTGCAACCATTGACGTCGGTGACGACGACGGTGTAGGCGCCCGCCGCCGAGGCCGAACGCGTCTGCAAGGTGGTCGTGCCGCCCGGCCCGGTCCAACTGTAAGTGTAGGGCGCCGTGCCGCCGGTGGGACTAGCCATGAGCGTCGTGCTCTGACCGGCGCAAATCGTCAGGCCGGGGGAGGCGCCGATGGTCACCGACGGGGCCGCCACGTTCACGGTGGTGGTGCAGGTCGCCGGGCCCGAGCTTCCTGTGCCGGAGATGGTGACGGTGTTGGTGACGGTGTTGGGGCCGGTGGCGTAGTTGAGCAGGAATTTGAACGTGACGCTGTAAGCACCGTTGCCGTCGGGATCCACTGAAGCGTTTTCCAAGAAGCCGCCGTTGACGTTGAGGGTGGCGGTGACACCGGCGTTGGGGTTGCTTTCACAGTACGTTGCCAGGAGGCAGAAATCCGTGTTGGGGCACACATTGGTTGGCGATGGCGGGCAGCCGCCCAAAGGAATTGTCGTGCCGGCGGGTGGCGCGGCGTTCTTGATGTCGAGGGTGAAGGAGGCGGGGTTATAGCTCACGAACTGGTACGACTGCCCGGCACCCGTCGGTTGTTCGAGCCAAAGGGTGGCGCGGCGGTTGTTCGCACTGGGCACGACGGCCAGCACCGCAATCGGAAGGCCGTTCGTGCCGACTACGGAATAATTGGTGGTGGACAATTGCACCAGCCCCACAGCCCGGTTCCAAGTCAACCCTATCCGCGACGAACCGGCGGCATAACGCACGGCCACCAACCGCTGCTGGATGGCAGCGTTGGTGGAGGTGGGATTGGAGCCGAGCCGAAACTCGTCGAGATTGCTGAGTCCGTCGCCGTCGGAGTCGAGCAACGCGTCAGCGGCGTTGTTGGTGTTCAGCCCGTAGGCCAGCTCCCAGGCATCCCACATGCCATCGCGATCCAGATCGCGCAGCACGGTCACCGGTGTGGGCCGGCTGGTGACAGAGAGCGAGGTGTTGGTCGCGACGGACACTATGACCATGTAGTTGGTGGCCGTCTGCCCCACGACGACGTTGGTGAGGGTGAGCGTGGGACCGGTGGTAAGGTTGGTCGAGCCGCGCCGCCACTGATAATCCAGCGTGCCCGTCCCGGTGGCGGTCACTGAAAGAGTGATGTTCGTGCCTTCCAAGACCGTTTGTGTAATGGGTTGGACCGTGATCACCGGGGCGGCAGCGTGGGCGCTAATCGTGGGCAGGGCCAAGCCTAAGAGGGCGAGCAGACCGAGGAGTTTACGTGGCTGTTTCATATTTCGCGCGTGATGACAGGGTTGATGTTCAATGCAGGAGACTTGGCCCGATGATCCGGGTCGGGTCGGAATCCCCATTTTTTGTGTATTTGATCTATAAACGCTTCTCGCAGGCAGAAGGTGACACGGGTGTGAATGAATCGAAGGACTGGTGGCCAACCAGGCGCGAATGCAGGCGCTCGCGCGCCCGGTGGAGGCGCTGCTTCACACAGTTGGCGGAAAGCTCCAGGCGGCGGGCCAGTTCCTTGACCTTGAGACCTTCCACGTAATGGCCGAAAAGAATCTCCCGATCCGAGGGCGGCAGACCGGTCAAGGTTTCCACGCACCATTCTTCCGGCCAATGGTTTTCCTCGGCGGCGCAGCGGAGTTCCCCGGCGTACGATTCGAGCAGGAGTTGCTCGCGCCCGCGACGCCGGCAATGGTCAACGAGCAGATTGCGGGTGACCTGGCGGAACCACGCCGTGCAGGCGAGCCGCCCTTGATCTATTTGCGCCATCCAGCGCAAGTATGCCTCCACCGCCAGATCCTGGGCGTCCATGTGGTGGATTCCCTGTGATTCAAAGTAGGAGCAGGCGCGCTGAAAAATCGTAAGGAACTGCTCGTGACCATCGGTTGGAGCGGATCGGTCATCACAGTCAGATCCAGTTCCTTGCGACGTCGTGCCTGACGTCCATTTCGGTTGGCTTTCTTGCGTCCTTTCCATAGTTCTCTCCCTGTAACGATGTGTGGTTGATCGGGTTTTGTGTTTGGCCCACGCAAGTGTTGCAAAAGTCCCGGACGCGAGCCGCTGCTGATCGGCTACATTGTGGAGGTGCCCGGACTCATGTCCGCAGCTCCGAAGTTCAAGAGGAGGGACAAGAGGCGTGCGGCATCCACGGGAGGCACCCCACCCGTCGCCTTGCAGGCGCCGTCGGCCAAATACCGGAAAGGCAGGACGAGGGGAATTCTGAGGAAATGATTTGTGCCCGCCACCTGCATCGTCCTGGCGGCTGGTTTCGATCGGAAGAGCTTTTGACTGAGGCTGCAAGGGCGCAGGGCCGCAACCAGTTCAGCAGCGCCAAACGGATCGAACGATTTGTGCTTCGCCATCGGTCGCGAAGGCGCAACGAGCCAGGACTGGCCGTCCACAGCGGTGACGGAAGGAAAGGGGACGCCGGGCAGGTTGGGACGCGTTTGGGCGGCGTGGCGTGCTGCGGAGTGCAACTCCGCGCTCCGGGGTGCGGCTGTGGTCCGAGCAAGGCTGCGATGGGTGAGGTGAGTCATGCCAATCGTTACTTGGGGAAAACGTCCGAAAGGTGGCGGATTATTTTCAGATTTCTTTTGTGGGGTCGCCTGGCTTGGTCCTCATCCCGGCCGCCGGGGAGAGATTTCGCCGAAAAGAAGTTTCGCGCTTTGGATCCCTGAACCGTAGCAGCCGAGGTAACGAGGCTCTGTTCTCCCTCGTTTTGTGTAGTTTGAGCCTCCTCACGTCGGCTGCTACCAGGGTCATGGGGAGGGAGAAGTGGCCGTGCCCCATCCGCGGAAGGCGCCTCACCTGTCGCCCTGCCGGTGCCGTCGGCCAGATGCCGGAAAGGCGGGGCGAGATGAACTTCAGTGCGCATAATCCGTTTCACAATAGTTTCCCTCGGCGAGCAAACTGAATCAGAGGTGGCCTCCTGACCGGCACGAGTCCAATACGCGCACCGATGTTGCGGGAGAGGGGGAGTGATTAGTCGAATGCACACCAGAAGCAGCAGGCCGGAGCAATGGGATTCGCAGGAAATTTGCAAAGATTCTAAAAGATCAGTTAGTCCCCACCGTCGGCATTGGCCTGACGGTTGGTTTCGATCTGAAGAGCCATCGGCCGGGACAGCACGGCTGTAGGGCGGCTGCCAGTGCAACAGCGCCAGGCCGGTCGAATGATTTGTGGTTCGCCGTAGGCCACCGAGGCGAATTGCAAGATGCAAGGAGCGCGGGCGGCTCGTCCGCAGCGGTGACGAAAGGAAGGGGACGCCGGGCAGGTTGGGACGCGTTCGGACGTGGTGGCGTGCTGCGCAGTGCAACTCCGCGCTCCGGGGTGCGGCTGTGGTCCGAGCACGGCTGCGATGGATGAGGTGTTGGGTCATGCCAATCGTTACTTGGGGAAAATTCCAGGAAGGTGACGGATTATTTTCAGATT
>Ga0163144_10012011_pt1 | contig 18263 bp, 12 predicted proteins | sample OliLak19BULKMAT1_FD_123175 | JGI IMG/M metagenome (GOLD analysis project Ga0163144, IMG submission 123175) | Freshwater microbial mat bacterial communities from Lake Vanda, McMurdo Dry Valleys, Antarctica - Oligotrophic Lake LV.19.BULKMAT1 | ecosystem: Environmental > Aquatic > Freshwater >... | reverse complement strand
GATTTTTGATCAAACTGAGTTGCAGCCGACAAAGAGTAACCTAAGTTACGCTGCGAAGGCTGCGGATCAGTTTTGGACAAAAATGGTGCTTTTTAGCCCGTGAGTTATTTTGCAAGAGGTCTTAAGAGGCCCTTTTTCTTCAGTGTGCGTAATCCTTGAGCACTAACTTTAAGACGAACCTTTTTGCCGTTTATAACAAGGGTTTTGTTTTGCAGGTTTGGCTTCCAGACTTTTTTGGTATGTCTCTGTGAAAAGCTGACATTGTTGCCGAACTGCTTGCCTTTACCGGTGATATCACATATTTGCATGGTTGTAAGGGGTAATTATAGTCTAAAGAACAGATAAGGTCAAGGTGTTATAATCCTCTAGTGAACGACTTTAGCTTGAGTGGCATAGTTATAACGCTTGGCTGTATTTTTGTGGCCATTGTGATCCACGAAATGATGCATGGCCTTGTTGCGCTCAAACTGGGCGACGACTTGGCGTACCACAAGGGACGAATTTCACTTAACCCCCTAAAACACATTGACCCGTTTTTAACGCTGCTACTGCCTTTGATTTTTTTAATGCTTGGCCAACCGCCGATTTTGGCCGCCAAGCCCGTGCCCATAAATACGGCCAGGATCAGGGGCGGCGACGCTGGTTTGGCTTTAGTGGCTGCGGCCGGGCCACTTACAAACCTGGCCCTAGCAATTGCCGTGGCCGTGCCCCTCAATCTTCTCAGTTTTCAACACGGACTTTTTTATGATCTTTTGGCAACGTTTTTTGTCGTAAATATTGGTTTGTTTGTCTTTAACTTGCTGCCAATTCCGCCTCTGGACGGTTCAAGAGTCCTATACGCCGTGGCGCCTAGACCGCTACAGGCTGTTATGGAACAGATCGAGAGCTTTGGCCTGTTGTTTGTGTTTCTGATGGTTACTCTTGGCCAGCCCATTATCGGGCCGCTGCTTGATACCGCTCGGCAAGCAGTTATTAATCTGTTAATTTTGTAGTTGAAGGCAGTATAATTACACCATCGGGGTGTAGCGCAGTTGGTAGCGCGCACGGCTGGGGGCCGTGAGGTCGCAAGTTCAAGTCTTGTCACCCCGACCACAAGTAGCTGATTTGTTTACTACAACCTGGAGCTGGCTTAACTGTCCACTGTTTACTGTTTACTGTAAACTGTTTGTATGTGGCAAAAACAAAACAACCAGCTACACAGAGAATTCATTTTTAAAGACTTCGACGAGGCTTTTAGCTTTATGCAACAGGTTGCTAAGGTTGCCGCTCGGCTGAACCATCACCCAAAATGGCTTAACGAATGGAACCGAGTAGAGTTTTGGCTTTCTACACACACAAGCGGAGGAGTTACGCAAAAAGACAAAGTTTTGGCTGATGCAATCGATGCCGTGTTCGAAGATTTGAAGGGCCAGAGCGTCGAAAATCAGTTAGTCTTGGACGAGATAAAAATATACGCCGATGGTGGCTCAAGGGGCAATCCCGGACCGTCAGCCGGGGGCTACGTCATCTTAGACATGGCCGATAACGTTGTAAAAAATAACGGCAAGTATCTCGGCACCAAAACTAACAACCAAGCCGAATACCACGCCATAAAAGGCGGTTTAGAAGCGGCGGTTGCTATGAAGGCTCGGGTGGTTCATGTTTTTTTGGATAGCCTGCTAGTCGTGAATCAGGTGAAGGGGATTTACAAAATAAAAAACCAAGAGCTGCTACCAATGCACAAAGCCATTAAAGAACTTCTGCCGTTATTTGAAGAGATTGAATTCACGCACGTGCCACGCGAACTCAATAAACTTGCTGATGCCGAGGTGAATAAAAGCCTAGACGCCGAAGCTGATAAGTAAAAACAAAAAAAAGAAAAAGAAAAAGAAAAAGGCTTCCTTTGCAGAGAAGCCTTAATCATATTTAGTGTCAGATAATCTGTAAGCCGGGTTTTGTCCCCGCACCTTAGAGCACTCAACAAAAACCTAGTCGTTTCTTGAGTTCCACAAGACCACGTCCATGATGTTTTAGCTTACGTTCACGCCTTAGAGCTAATGTTTTCGTTTGGAATGCTTCGTAGTACATTAGTTCCCAGGGTACGTATGCTTTCGTAGAGATACTCATGCCGTGGTTGTGTTGGTAAATCTTTGTCGCAAATTTGCCGTCGAGCCAATATAGAATTTTTGAGTTTTCTTACTTCTCAACAGGTACAAGTAGTACATTAAAAGATTTTACCATAGTGCTTTAAGGTGCGGGGGCTAATCATCTATCTAGCCCGCTAATTGCTCGGCGGATCAAGCGGATCTTGTGACGTGCCGACGGCGGGGACCTATTGCCGACATATCTCCTTGCAGCAGACAGGGTTTACCGTTTTGTACGGTCACCCGTACAAAATGTGGGCTCTTACTCCACTCTTTTCATCCTTACCGGCGCACTTCGCGCGCAATGCTCAATGTTCAAACAATCAATGTTCAATGCTCCAATGTTCAATGCTCAATGCTCAATGCATTGAATCATTGTCTCCTTGCTGATTCATTGAAAATTGTAAATTGTTAATTGAAAATTGCGGGCGAAGCACGCTTAGGCGGTGTAGTTTCTGTGGCACTTTCCCTAAGATTGCTCTTGGTTGCCGTTAGCAACTGTCTTCCCCTATGCAGCCCGGACTTTCCTCCCCGCACCTGAACCCGCATGAGACCATATCTTAAAAGACGCGGCTTTATGTGATTTCAGGTGCGGGGCGATTAGCCGAAGATCTGACAGTACAATTATACCATAAACAGATTGAAACACCACAAAGACAGAAGAGACTAAAACTTTTTTACTTTTGGGCGACTTTGACGACTTCGGCAAAAGCTTTGGGCTCATTGACAGCTAGCTCAGACAGCATTTTACGATCCAAAGCAACCTGATTGGTCTTGAGACCATTCATCAACCTGCTAAAGGTTGTGCCGTTCAACCTTGCGCCTGCGTTGATACGGGCGTTCCAGAGCTGCCTAAAGGTGCGTTTACGCTCTCTACGGTCTCTATGAGCGTTCTCAAGCGCCTTTATCAGCGCCTGTTTGCCTCTGCGGACACTCGAACGATTCGACTTGGTCATGCCCTTGGTGGCTTTTCGGATTTTTTGGTGGCGGCTGTGGCCGGTTACACCTCTTTTTACACGCATCTACTACTCCTTATTTTCTGGTTCTGACCTTAAGCACCCAGCTTGCGCTTGATGTTCCTGGCCGAGATTCCTGTTAGCTCTAATGTTCCAGCAAATGTTCGTTTGCGACGCTCGCTCTTTTTTTGCAAGAGGTGATTGCCACTGGCTTTTCTACGCAAAACTTTACCGTTCTTGGTAATTCGGATTCTATCTTTCGTACCACTATGTCTCTTTAACTTTGGCATGACTACTCCTTATAACGAAACTAAGTTGTTTACCAGCGAAAACTGGTTCTTGATCAACAGCAACCGTGTCTCCAAAAACGTTTAATATTCTTTCGACGAGTTTCGGTCCAAGCTCTTTATGGGCAAGCTCTCGACCGCGGAAAACAACTATGATCTTTGTCTTATCGCCTTCGTCCAGGAACTCGCTGATCTTTCGACACTTTACCCCAAGATCGTGATCGCTGATTTTAAGGCCAAAGCGCATCTGCTTGATCTCTGGTTTCTTCGCCTTACGCTTGCTCTTTTGAAGCTGTTTGGTGCGCTGGTAGTTGTATTTTCCCCAATCAACGATTTTCACCACTGGTGGGTCGGTGTCTGGCGATAGTTCTACAAGGTCGAGTTCGGCCGTTTTGGCTGCCTGGAGTGCTTCTGAGCGCTCCATTACCCCTAGTTGTTGCCCGTTCTCATCTATTACGCGTAAACGGGGCGCGCGAATCGCCTCGTTAATGCGGGTAAACTTGTTAATAGCTGTTTCTCTCCTCGCGGTTGTTACTTGTCTGCGATTATAACAGATATGATCTTAAACTAAAAGGGTATTCTGTAGGCTTATATTTGGGGTTGAGGCCTATACTGCAATGCTTCAGATACGTGGGCTGTGTTCACTAGTGGCGCTGCCTCTATATCAGCTATGGTTTGGGCTACCTTGAGGGTGCGCATGTACACTCTTGCTGACAACTGCAGCTTATCGGCCGCTTGGTCAAGCAGTTCTTTGGCGTCTCTAGTGATACCAACCAACTCTTTTATCTGGCGATTTGTCATGTCGTTGTTGTATACGCCCGGTTTATTAAACCGCTTTTGCTGCCTATCTACAGCTTTAACTATCTGAGATCTCAGGATCTCTGATTGGCCTTTGCCGCTAGACTTGTCCAAAAGCTTAGAACTGTCGATATTGTCGACCTGGATATGAAGATCAATACGATCAGCAATTGGCCCTGATATCTTTTTTTCGTACTGTTGTATCTGGTATGGCGTGCAAACGCACGGCTTACTACTGCCAAAGTAACCACAGGGGCAGGGGTTGCGAGTGGCTACAAGAATAAAGTTGGCGGGGTAGATAACGCTGGCTTTGGCGCGCGTGACTCGTATTTTTTTGTCTTCGAGCGGTTGGCGCAAGGCTTCAATGATATTGCGAGCGAACTCCGGGAATTCATCAAGGAACAGTATGCCGCCGTGGCTCAAAGAGATCTCTCCTGGCCTGGGGTTCTGACCGCCACCGACTACAGAAACAGCACTGGCGCTATGGTGCGGATTCCGCATCGGCCTTGTAGTATAGATTTTGTCGTAGCTATTTTCAGCCAAGCTGTGAAGATGTGTAACGACCAAGCTTTCTTGGTTATTTAGCGGAGGCAACAGGGATAACATCGCCTTAGCCAACATGCTTTTTCCAACTCCAGGAGGACCATTTAGGAGGATATTGTGATGTCCAGCGGCGGCGATTAGCATAGCTCGTTTGGCCCGCGCCTGGCCAACTATGTCGTCAAAATCATTGCTAACTTCATGACTTATAGTTTCACTAATGCCTTTGGTTTTATGAGTCACAAGTTCGCCACGTGCCAATTTTTCGTAAAGGTTTTTTAGCGAGGAAGCGGTGACCAGCTCTAGGCCTTTTATCAAGCTAGCCTGCTCCAAATTACCTTCGGGCACAAAGGCCCGATAAAAGCCTCGTTGCTTTGCTGCTAATAACTTGCCAATAACACCTCTAACTGGCCGGATAGTACCATCTAAACCCAGCTCTCCAATGAACACCATTGACCCGCCACTCGCCGGCTCTTTTATTAACCTAGAACAGAGTAGAATACTGACCGCAATTGCTACATCAAAGCTTGCACCTTCTTTCGGCAGGTCTGCTGGCGCCAGGTTCAGGGTGATACGCTTCTTCGGCATGGGCAGGTCGCTGCTAATGAAGGCGCTTCTGATACGTTCTTTCGATTCATCAAGGCTTTTATTTGCTAACCCGACCACAATCATTGCAGGTAAACCGTTGGTTAGCTGGCATTCCACGTCAACGATAAAACCATCGAATCCTATTTCTTGTACGGAATGAACGTGGACTGCTTTCATGCCTATCTCCAAGTCTTAAATACCTATCTAAATGTAGAGGGTATGGATTATTTACGCAAGCTCTGACCTCAGTATTTTTGTGATAAAGTCTATCCTAAGTTAAAAAGAAACAACGGCTTGCGAGAAGCCGTTGTTTTAATGCTTTTTTGTTTTTGAGCACTTTTTTTATTCAAAGTGCTTAACACATCCTATAAAGCACAAGCGTTTGTGTCAACAACAATTTTCGAGACTTTTGTGCATAAATATGGTCTTTGTATGTTGGTGCATTCTGCCTTCTAAATTTTTGCCGCTCATGTACTTAAAGTAAATGCTTATTAAACATTTAAGCGGACTACCGTGGCCTTGGCTTTAAAAATATTCGTAGCTCGGGGCTGTCGCCGTGCGCGTCACTAGGTAGGGATGAATTATAGGTTCCCTTGTAATGCATCTGATCTCTCTGCGATGCCTTAAATCCCCAGGACACTGTCTAAAATAATCATTATACATATGCGACCTAGGATTACATGGGGCGTATAGTGTCTACTATATGACGTTTGGATAGGGCTTAGAGCCTCAAAAACCAGATTTTTATTAATCTGCGCTTTTTTTGAAAAGCCTGGTAGTACGGTAATTTACTGTAGCGGGGTTTGTAAAGGCAACTGGGTCAAGGTGCAACACAATAAACCCGGTAAAAATCCTGTCGAATTGCTGAAGATTATGCTAAAAATATCGGAAAAACGTGTTTTTAATGACAATTTGTTTTCGAAAAATCTCTATGCAGGCGAGCATCTTGTTGGGTAATAAGAATTCAACATAAAACAAAAAAAATAAGGATTAACGTAGCTAAAAACACAGCATGTAAAGCTGAGAACTAGTGGCGAAAAAATAAAATGTTAATCTGTTAATGATGAAAATTATACAACGATATAATAAATACTACAGTATTGACTTTATGCTTATTCTAATATACACTGAGCGTACTCAGCTAAAACAAAAACAAGAGAGAGATAGCTGAAAAGTCGTCGCCCCCCTAGGCATAAAAAGCCTATGGGAGCGGTCAGTCACAATAGCCCGGGGACGGTAAGCGCTTCAATAGTTTATATTTTAAAGTGCATTTATCGTCCGGGCTCCTTTTTTTGGTTGTATCGTGAAAAGATACAACCTTTATATTTATGAACAAAAAACATTTTATCCTCTTTATATCCAGCTTGGCCCTGAGCACACTATTTATCATTAGCTTCTCTCCGAAAGATATACCGCTCATCATTACTCTGTTACCGACAATTGGATTCACTGCAGCTACTTATTTTCTGCTTAAGATAGGCTTGCGACCACTGTCAAGGGGTTCTAGTACAAAAAAGCCATTGGCTGCAGTTCCGTTAGCTGGTGGTTTGACACTGGGACTATGCATCATCTTGTCCAGTCTTGGTCAGCTCAATTTTGGTTCTTGGTTGCTCGTTCTGAGCCTGATGATTCTATCGGTGTTCTTTATCACTAAGATGAAGCAGTAGGATATTTGGTTTATAGGACTTTCGCACTTTTATGCAGATTGCAGGGCTGATCTGAGATGTGTGAGAGCTTTCAGATTTCTTGAGGGGTAGCCATTAGCTACACCGAAAGAAAGATGGATGCTCGCAGCCGCTCATGGCGGGCCTGGAAATGTAGAAAGGTGCGAAAGTCATATATACTTAAGGCTATGAACCCAAACGACGACAATGATTCTACCTCTAGTCAATTGCCGCAGCCGGTCAGCCCTACTGCAAATGTTCCGGTTAAAAACGACGATGAGCAGACCCCTAGCCCCGTCTCTGTGCCTGCCAATATCTCCGGCTCTCAGGCCGGTACCGGCCATCTGCAGGCCGAAGATCTAGACCTGATCGAGAAAGAGTGGGTCTTAAAGGCCAAACAGGCGGTAGATAATACGCAAGGAGACCCCTATGAGCAGAACAATGAGCTCAACAAAATAAAAGCCGACTATATAAAAAAGAGATACAATAGAACCATAAAGTTAAAATGAGTAGTGGGCGAGAGATTAGACTATGATGTGGCTAGTAACCATCGCGGGCTTACTTTTGGTGACGATTACTGTCGTTGGCGTCGTCTTGTTTATGCACTCTAGGAAGCTTCTACGCGAACAAAAGAATTTTGAGAGAGGGCTCAAGACAGTCCCTTTATTGATTCACCTACCGCCGTCTAGCCAGGACATAGAGGTGGGGCAGCGCGACACAAGAGACGTGGCTAACGAGACAATATCTAAAGCCGAAACCCTCTATGAAATAATCGCCAGCACCGTAAAAAAAGGCTTCAAGAGTAAATTCTATGGACAGAGACACTTTTCTTTTGAGATAGTCGGTAGTGGCGGCTTTATTTATTTCTATGCAGCGGTTCCTGTAGCTTTGGTGGATATCGTTCAGCAGGCCATAGTAAGTGCCTACCCGGCAGTTCGGCTAGAAGAAGTTGCCGAGAAGAACATCTTTAGCCCCGTCGGTAAGATAAACGGCACAATGGGTGGTGAACTAACCCTCAAAGAAAACTCAGCTTACCCAATAGCAACCTATTTAGAGCTTAAACGCGACACCATGGGGGCTCTCTTAAACGCTCTATCTACACTCGACAAAGAAGACGGCGCCGGAATCCAGATTTTACTTCGGCCAGCCGATAGCCTGTGGCAAAAAAACGCTCATGCGGTGGCCTCGAAAAAGCGCAAAGGCAAAGAGAAGAAAAAAGGTGGAGAGTTGGCTTTTTGGTGGCTAAAACAAGTATTCATAGCACCGGTAAAACCACCCGAGGACAAAAGCAACAAGAAAAAGGAAGAAGAGGGCCCGTCGGCAGTTGATCAGTCTTTAGCTGAAGCCATAGAGGACAAGGCTAAGCACCCAGGCTACGAAGTACTTGTAAGGGTTATCGCCTCTTCGAATGTGTCCCAGAGGGCACAGGCGATCGTGAATAATATCGTAGCCACTTTTTCATTATTTGATGCGCAGGGCAAAAACGGCTTCAAATATACTCCAGCCAAAGACATTGATAGTTTTGTGACGGGTTATATCTTGAGGTTTTTTCCGCCCGAAAACAACAAAAGTATCTTAAACTCTGTTGAAATGGCAACACTTTTTCATTTTCCCGATCAATCGGGCATGCCAACTTCGCAGCTCGAACGCCAAGCTTCCAAGCAGGTTGATGGTCCGCGTAATGTATCTGACGAGGGCTTGGTTGTTGGCTACAACATCTTTCGTGGTGCCAAGAAGCGAATCAATCTGGACCCTGATGATAGACGCAGGCACGTTTATATTGTTGGTCAAACCGGTACAGGTAAGTCGACCATGCTCGAAAACCTAGCACTTCAAGATATGCTGAACGGCGACGGCCTAGCTTTTATTGATCCTCACGGCGACACGGCCGAAAGACTACTCAGTATGGTCCCAAAAGAGCGCACCGAAGACGTTATATACTTTTCACCGGCCGACATGGACTATCCGCTAGGGCTTAACTTGTTCGAATTCGACAACCCTCAGCAAAAAGACTTCTTGATCCAGGAAGCCATAAACATGCTTTATAAACTTTATGACCCTTTGCACCAGGGCATCATCGGCCCTCGTTATGAGCACTGGTTTCGTAATGCCGCACTGACCATAATGAGTGATCCGGCGGGCGCTACATTTATTGACATACCGAAGGTATTCACCGACAGCAAGTACGCCAAACAGAAGCTACAGTATGTCACCGACCGCACTGTTTTGGACTTCTGGAACAAAGAAATGGCCAGTACATCCGACTATCACAAGAGCGAAGTTCTGGGCTGGTTTGTTAGTAAGTTCGGCGCATTTCTGAGTAATGAGATGATGCGAAACATCATCGGTCAGACAAAAAGTGCCTTTAACCTGCGCGAGATCATGGACAGCGGAAAGATCTTATTGGTCAACCTCAGCAAAGGACGCACCGGCGAGCTAAACTCTAAGTTGCTCGGCATGATATTTGTGATGAAGTTCCAGGCCGCCGCCATGAGCCGAGCCAGTGTGCCAGAGGAAGAAAGAAAGGACTTTTCGTTGTATGTTGATGAGTTCCAGAACTTTTCAACCGATTCGTTCGCGACCATTCTGAGCGAAGCTCGTAAGTATCATCTTAACTTGATTGTAGCCAACCAGTTCACGACCCAGCTCAGTGACGAGATTAGAGATGCTGTTTTTGGAAACGTCGGTACTATTTTGTCCTTCCGGGTCGGCACAACGGACGCTGAGTTTTTAGCTAAGTATTTTGCACCAGTGTTTGACATGAATGATCTGCAGCGTCTACCAAACTGGAATGCGATAGCCAGATTAATGGTTGGCGGTGTGCCGTCACAGCCGTTTAGTTTGTCGGGCTTGCCACCGCTCGGTACCGCCAACAAACAACTAGCCGAGGCCCTGAAACAGCTCTCAGCGGCTAAGTTTGGTCGCCCGCGCGCCAAAGTAGAAGCCGAGATATTTGAACGCCTAAGAACAATTGAAGACACACCAAGGCCTGGCGTAGGAGCTCCGGGTGCGGCGAACTATGGGCCCGGAACGTCTAGTAGCCCTCTGGCGCCAGCTCCCAGGCCACCAGCGTCAGGTTCATCGTTTCTAGACGATTGGCTGTCTAAGCGCCAAACAGGAGCCTTTAAACCACCTGCAAGTCCATTTGGGGCAAGCCCGCAGGCTCCAGCTCCTCCGACCCTCCGGCCGTCAGCCGTAGCGCCACCTGCCGTGCAAAGTACCCCACCATTAAACAGTCCTACACCTCCTGCTAGCCCACAGCCCATGATCCATCACGTATCATCAGCAAGCTCGGCCGCAACGTCGTCTGCGTCGCCAATACAGCCACAACCAGTAGTCGCTCCACAATCCGTAGTAGCTCCAAGCAGCGACACCGAAGGGGTCGTTCACTTGCGCACCAAGACACCCATGAGCGGCCAAAACATATCTAGTAATCAGATAGACAAGCAAGAGGTCAGTAAAATCGCTGACGAACTCAAGCAATCAATGGATCAAAGTAGCGGCCAAAACAGCTAGCCGGTGCACCTGACAAGGCTTGTAGCAGAATGGGGGTTTCTGAGCGAACTTTAGTCGGAGTGCTTTTTTCTTAGAAGTAGTTTAATCAAGAGCTCGATCAACAAACCGGCCACAAAACCTGATACAAACAGTAGTAAAAACGCCAAGTAGTTAAACTCATAACCGTATTTTTTCGTGAGATAGAGTAAGACCGAAGTGCCTGCTAGAGCTACCAGCCCGCCACCCAAGAATCCAGACGGGCGGGCAACCGTTTTGCCTGTGGCCTCACTCAATCTGTCTACAAAAGGACTATGTATAAATTTACTCAGAGCTTTGTCGGGTGCCGTCAAATGTTTGCGCACTCTTACAAGGGTACGGTTAAAGGTTAGCTGTTTTAGATCGCGGCCAACACTGGCTGATCCCAGGCTGATAGTTTCCGATTCTACAGAAGGGGCAGCCCGCTCACTGCTAATAGCTTGGGCTTCTATCTGCTTTTGTATTCGCGAAATGCTTTCAGAGTCACCGTGTTCTTCCTCTTGTTGCTCGGCCTTTCGATCAAGTTTCTCGGCTTGCTCTTTGGCTGCTTGAGCTTCGCCGTCGTGGTTAAACTCTGCGCCCGGATGTAGCTTCTCGCTCATTATGTTTTATGCTCCCACCGACGAATAGTCGGTTCTTATTAGGTCAAGCTCTTTACTCATTAGGCGGCTTCGAGCAAAGAAATAACCGATTGTTGTTGTAATCATAAAGCCCAAGGCCAGGCTTGTTCCGGGTCCTGTATTCGGCAAAGCCTCAATGCCCTTTACGATCGGACAGGCAACCACCATACCGATCTCGTTTCCGTAGCGGTTGCTGATCTTACAATCGAAGCTGGTTGTAACACTAGACGGGGCATTGGTCGCCGGTATCGGGTTTTTTACCGTTACTCGGAAAAGCTTTACTACCTCAGAATGGGCCGGAATTGTCTGGTTTGCCCAAACAACCTTCTTGGTGTTGGCGTTGTAGGCGCCAGACTGCGCACCCAGGAAGGCCAGGTCGAGATTTGCATAATCAAGAATGTCGCCGACGTAATCTTCTATGCTGTAAGCTGTTCTGTCGACGCTTTGGCTGTTGGTTGTGGTTAAAATGTATTCAAGTACATCGCCGGCCTTAACTGTGCTGTTAATGGCTGCGTCACCCTCAAGATTCTGGGTGATGTTCTTGATCTTCTTCATCTCACCAACCGGTTTATCGGTCTCAAACTCTATCGGCGTGCTACAAGTATCCTGCTTAATCGTGCCGGCAGATGCACTTGTGGTATAGCTGACGACCACACTGGCCGTAAACGCGCCAGCTCCGTATGAATGAACGACGCTATCGGTGTATTTGTCTGAAGAATTGGTTTTTTTGCTACCGTCGCCAAAATCGTATGAGTAAGATTTAATAGTGGTCAGTGCCGGGTTAGTTGAGATTGTTTTGGCGTTAAAAGTGATCTCACGAGTACCTCTTTTTACTACTGCGTCTAGAGAACTACAGATCAACTTTGGCTCTATACAGTCTGGGCTATTGCTCGGCTTTGTGGGATCGTATACACAAGGCGTGAGCACGCTCACGCAAGCGGTTCCGCTCAGTACTTCAGTGGCGTTCGAGGCTGTTGCCCTGGATGCGTTGCAGATCTTTAGGCCTGACGGGAGCGGGTTCTTGAGCCTAACTTTTATCTCGAGGCCGTGGAAGCTGGGGGTATAGGCAACATTACCCAATGGATAGTTTAGGGTGTTGCCGGTTAACGGAAGGTTGGTCGGGCTGACAATATCAAAATGTGCCAGGTCTAGTTCGTCTTTTAGCACCACGTTTTCTGCTAGTGAATCGGCCACGTAATTGCGCCACTCTAGCAGGAACGTCATCTCTTCTCCAGGCTTAAGGCTTGACGGGTTGCTTTTGATAGTCTTGCGAAGCTCTAACCCAGGAGTTTTTGGCGGAATCTTCCCGGTTTGGGTATAGTTACCGCAATCTTGCAAGATCCAAAACGTTGTTCCGTCACTTTTGGTGCCTTGCCAGGCCTTGTAGGTTTTTGTTCCCCAGGCCTGCAGTTGCCGCATATAAATTGTTGTAGCAGGGCTAGCCTTAATTGCAATTTCGGCGTTTTTGTATGCCTGGCCTACACCAGTCTTTCCCGAAAGGGAGTTGCGCCCGATTGTCCACCAGTCATTGCCGTCGTTAGAGCGGACAGTTGCGTCTGGAGATCTCGGTAGTTTCTCAATATCAGCTCTGCTTAGACCAAAATAACCATAAATAGACGGTATATCACTGCCTGGCTTGTCCCAAGCTCTTAGCATGTCGTCACTGGTCTTCAGGTCGTCAATGATGTGGTTATCTGAAGCCGCCAAAGAACGCTCCGGGGGGCTGATAACCGCAAACATCTGTATAAACATTGCCAGTATCATGCACACAAAGCCCAGTCGTCTAAACGATGCTTCTTTGCGCAAACGACCTGCATAAAAACTAACCTGTGTAAGTAAACTAGGGTTAAACGGTAGATTAGAGATTAGTTGTTTAAACATAGGTTTTTCTTTTTAATAGCGCTAATGCTATTCAAACACATTATCGTGTGTTCAAGCAATAGTTAATGTTGCGGACAGCACCAATCTTCTCTATAATGGTGGTTAGTAGATAAGTGGCTTTAGGGTAAAACAAGTGAGGGATTCTTTTGTCGAAACAAAAACAGTATGACTCTTCTGCCATTCAAGTTCTTGAGGGGCTTGAACCAGTACGCAAGCGCCCGGGTATGTACATTGGCGGCACCGGCATTGAGGGCTTGCATCATCTTATTAAAGAAGTAGCCGACAACTCAATTGATGAAGCAATAGCTGGCTTCGCAACCGAAGTCCATGTAACCATGCTAGCCGATGGCGGAGTTCGTGTCTCAGATAACGGTCGTGGTATTCCGGTTGATAAAATGGCCAAAACAGGTAAGAGCGCTCTTGAAACTGTCATGACAGTGCTACACGCTGGCGGTAAATTTGGGGCTGGCGGGTATAAAGTATCTAGCGGTCTTCATGGTGTCGGTATTAGCGTTGTAAATGCTTTGTCTAAGCGTCTTTTGGCAGAAGTCCGAAGAGACGGTGTGGTTTATAGCCAAGAATATGAAAAAGGCGCGCCTATAGGTGTCCTCAAGAAGTCTGGGACGTCAACCAAGACAGGAACAACCATTACCTTTTGGCCCGATGATACTATTTTTGAATCGGTAGAGTTCGAATACAAGTGGGTCGTTGATTACTTAAGACACCAAGCTTATCTCACAAAGGGTATAAAAACGTTTGTAGAGGATGAAAAAAACCTACAAAGATATTCTTTTTATTTTGAGGGCGGTATACAATCTTACGTAAAGCACTTAAACATGGGCAAAGAAGCGGTTGACGATGAAGCTTTTTACGTCGACAGAGAAGTTGCCGACACTCAAGTCGAGATTGCAATGCAGTATATCGAGGGCTTCAGTGAGACAGTCAAGGCGTTTGCTAACAATGTTTATAATCCCGATGGCGGGACTCACTTAACTGGTTTTCGTTCGGCACTGACTAAAGTTGTCAACGACTATGCGCGCAAGTCCGGGCTTCTAAAAGAGAAAGAAGAGAACTTATCGGGTGAGGACTGTAGGGAGGGCCTAACGGCTGTAATTTTGGTAAAAATGCCAGATCCGCAGTTCGAGGGTCAGACAAAAAACAAACTAGGTAACCCTGAGGTTAGAAGCCAAGTTGAGCAAGTTATGACCGAATGGTTCGGCTATTACCTCGAAGAACATCCCTCGGTAGCTAAAAAAGTAGTTGGTAAGGCGCTTCTTGCTGCAAGAGCTCGCAAGGCCGCCCGTGCAGCTCGCGATAACATTATTAGAAAAGGCGTACTCGAAGGCTCCGGCTTGCCGGGCAAACTGGCCGACTGTTCCAGTCGTAATCCGGCCGACTCCGAACTATATATTGTCGAGGGTGACTCAGCTGGCGGTTCTGCTAAGGGCGGCCGTGACAGTAAGACCCAAGCAATTCTGCCACTTCGCGGTAAGGTTCTGAACGTCGAGCGCGCCCGCTTGGACAAAATGCTAGCCAACAACGAGATAGTTACTCTTATTAAGGCATTGGGGGTCGGTATAGAAGAGCAGTTCAGCATGGAAGGCCTGCGCTATCACCGCATCATCATCATGACCGATGCCGACGTTGACGGTAGCCATATTAGCACGTTGCTTTTGACCTTTTTCTTTCGTTTTATGAAGCCGATTATCGACGGAGGTTATCTGTACCTGGCCAAGCCGCCTTTGTTCGAGCTGGTGAAGCCGGGTCGCAAATCCAGCGTTTTCATCTATGACGAAGAGGAACTAGAAAAAGTGATTACCGAAACGATTGAGAAGCGAAAAAAAGAAGGCTTGAAGATTGAGGCCGGTGAGGATCGTGTTAAACAGGCCGGCTTCGTCGAGCAGAAGCGCTACAAGGGTCTTGGTGAGATGGACGCCACACAGTTGTTCGAGACGACCATGAACCCTGAGCAGCGCGTCCTGGTGCAGATCCGGGTCGATGATGCCGAGAAGGCTGATGCCATTTTTAATAAACTCATGGGCACGGAGGTGGAGTTGCGTAAGAATTTTATTCAGACCCACGCCAAGTTTGTGAAAGATTTGGATATCTAAGATGGATAACGAAGACGACAAAGCCGAGATTATTACACCCGACGAAAGTCCGATTGAGCGGGTACCGACGTTAGATACCGACGTGCTGGATGCCAGCCACTCTCGAGTGGTGGAGCTGCGCAAGGTAGAAAATGTCATGGAAGACAGTTACCTGCGTTATTCAATGAGCGTTATCGTGGCCCGGGCGTTGCCTGATGTGCGTGATGGCCTGAAGCCAGTTCACCGCCGCATCTTGTACGTCATGGATAAGATGGGCATTCGTCCGACGGGTAAAACTGTAAAAAGTGCCCAAATCGTCGGTGAAGTTATGGGCAAATATCACCCGCACGGCGACTCAGCCATCTATGAATCCATGGTCCGCATGGCTCAGGAGTGGGCAATGCGTTATCCGTTAGTTAACGGCCAGGGTAACTTTGGTAGCATGGACGGAGACCCGGCAGCCGCCTATCGTTACACCGAAGCCAAGATGACCAGCCAGGCTGAGGCTATGCTGGCCGATATCGATAAAGAGACTGTTGATTTTCGTGACAACTATGACGGTACTCGCCAGGAACCATCGGTACTGCCAGCCAAACTGCCCAACCTGCTTTTGAATGGCCAAATCGGTATAGCTGTTGGCATGGCTACCAATATTCCGCCTCACAACCTCGGTGAAATCGTCGATGCCACCGTACACTTGGTTGATAACCCGGATGCGCCACTTGAAGAGTTACTAAAGTTCGTCAAAGGACCGGATTTCCCGACTGGCGGTATCGTCTACGGCCAGGAGTCAATCCGCACCGCTTTTGCTACCGGTAGGGGCGGCGTTGTCGTCCGCGGTGTCGCGACAATTGAAGAGAACGAAAAAGGACTAACTCAGATAATCATTTCTGAAATACCGTACGGCGTTAACAAAGCTGGTTTAATGGAAAAGATTGCCGACCTCTACAAAGAGAAGAAAATCACCGGTATTCGTGACTTGCGCGACGAAACCGCCCGCGGTGAAGTCCGAGTCGTAATCGATCTTAAGAAAGATGCCTATCCAAAGAAACTTCTTAACCAACTTTATAAACTGACACCGCTGCAAACTGCTTTTCACTACAATATGCTGGCACTGATTGACGGTATCCAGCCACGTATTCTAGGTTTGCAGGATATTCTTCAGGAATACATAAAACATAGGCGGGTAGTTGTCCGTCGTCGCACCGACTATGAGCTGCGCGAAGCCAAAGCCCGCGCTCATGTGCTAGAAGGCTTAAAAATCGCACTTGACCATATTGATGAAGTTATTGCGACAATTCGAGCCAGTGAAACAACCGAAGAAGCCCAGGAAAACTTAATTAAAAAGTTCAAACTTACCGAGATCCAGGCTCAGGCCATCTTGGCTATGCAGCTTCGTCGCCTGGCTGGGCTAGAACGCAAGAAGATCGAAGAAGAACTGGCCGAACTGCTAAAGATAATTGAAAAACTTGAGAGCATTCTGGCCGATGAAAAGAAGATTCTGAAAATAATTAAAGACGAACTCCTGGAAATGAAAAAGCAGTTCGGCGACGAGCGCCGAACAAAAATAGTTGTTCAAGAACTAGGCAAGTTTAGTGAAGAGGAGTTGATTCCTGAAGAGCAGATTGTTGTGACCATGACATCGGCTAATTATATAAAACGCACCCTGGCGGCAGATTATAAACGCCAAAACAGGGGCGGCAAGGGCAAACGTGGCATGACAACCCGCGAGGAAGACGCAATTGACTTCTTAATCATGGCCAGCACACACGACTACATTCTGTTCTTTACCGACCGCGGCCGAGTGTTTAGGCTAAAGGCTTACGAGATTCCTTCGACCGGCCTAAACGCCAAAGGAATTGCTGTTGTTAACCTGTTACAGCTGCAGCCAGATGAGACCATAACGGCTATCATACCGACCAGACCAAAGGAATTGTCTGGCTTCTTGTTCATGTCTACCACCAATGGTGTTGTTAAGAAGACGGCATTCGAAGCCTATCAGAACGTCAGAAGTAGCGGGCTAATAGCAATCAATCTTGACGCTGGCGATACGCTGCGCTGGGTAGTAAGAACAAGCGGCGAAAACGAGATACTCATATCAACTTCCCAAGGTCAGGCGATTCGTTTTGACGAAAAAAATGTCCGAGCTATGGGGCGTGTCTCGCGGGGTGTGCGCGGTATACGTTTGCGAAGCGGCGACCAAGTTATTGGCATGGATGTCGTGAAGCCAGACTCTAATATATTTGTCATAAGTGAGTTTGGTTACGGTAAACGCACCAAAGTGGCTCAGTTTACACCTCATGCGCGTGGTGGTGTTGGCATTCGTTCGGCAGTAGTTAATACCAAGACAGGTAAGCTGATATCGGTGGCCACTCTTACGGAAGAGGCGAGTGAACTAATCATAATTTCGGCCGGCGGCCAGACTATCAGGCTTGGTCTTAAAGATATACCAGAGCTTGGCAGGGCTACTCAAGGCGTTAGGATTATGCGGCTAAACGGTTCAGACGTAGTGGTGTCGCTGGCACTGCTTGATAAGAGCATCGAAGATCTGGTCGAGGATGGCTCCGAACCAAAACCTCAAGAGAATCTGAAAATCATTTGACAACAGATATGTTTAACGGTTACTATGGCGGATAGATTTTAGAGTCTGTGCTATAAGTGCCTCTGAACGCTCATTAAAAATTGAGTAGTGCAACGTCAACGTCAGAATTTTTTTGGAGAGTTTGATCCTGGCTCAGGATAAACGCTGGCGGCGTGCCTAATACATGCAAGTCGAACGGCAACATGCACTTCACTTTGCGTGAATACGCAGAAGATAGAAGGTAGAAGTTGGAAGATAGCGAATAGCCATCTTTTATCTACCAAATTCCATCTTCCAAACGTAACACGCAGTGTGAAGTGTGATGGCGAGTGGCGGACGGCTGAGTAACGCGTAGGAATGTACCCCAAAGTGAGGGATAAGCACCAGAAATGGTGTCTAATACCGCATATGGTCTAAGGATTAAAGCCTTCGGGCGCTTTGGGAACAGCCTGCGTAAGATTAGCTAGTTGGTGAGGTAATGGCTCACCAAGGCTACGATCTTTAGCTGGTCTGAGAGGATGATCAGCCAGACTGGGACTGAGACACGGCCCAGACTCCTACGGGAGGCAGCAGTAGGGAATTTTCCACAATGGGCGAAAGCCTG
>Ga0163144_10012009_pt1 | contig 18264 bp, 16 predicted proteins | sample OliLak19BULKMAT1_FD_123175 | JGI IMG/M metagenome (GOLD analysis project Ga0163144, IMG submission 123175) | Freshwater microbial mat bacterial communities from Lake Vanda, McMurdo Dry Valleys, Antarctica - Oligotrophic Lake LV.19.BULKMAT1 | ecosystem: Environmental > Aquatic > Freshwater >... | reverse complement strand
CGGAAGCGTAGATGTTCCCCAACGCATCAATTGTCATCCCGCGAATTCCATTAAATGTGGCGTTCGTGCCGAAACCATCTGACACCGGACCAGATTCAAATCTCCCGACAAATGTTGTGACAACAGAGTCGGGCGTGATTCGACGAATAGCGGTACCCCCGCTGTCAGCCACGAAAACGTTCCCCACGAGATCACAAGCCATTACTGTTGGATAATTGAATGAGGTGAAAACTCCTATCCCATTTTGGCGTCCTACATTGCCAGAACCAGCAAACGTTGAAACGCTTCCGTTTGTGTCGATCTTTCGGATGCGATTGTTTCCGTTGTCTGCCACGAAGATGTTTCCGGCAGGGTCCACCGCAAGTCCGTAAATGAACGAAAAACGAGCGTTTGTGAGGCTCCCATTTACATAACCAGAATTGAAAAACCCCGCGAAGGTCACGACTTGGGCTTGCGGGGAGATTCTCCGTAAGGACGTGTCATCAGCAACCAAGATGTTGCCAGAACCATCCAGAGCCATGGCCGTAACGAAACCAAATGACGCGTTTGTGCCCTGTCCATCCTGTTGGACAAGGCCCCCGTTGGCGCCAGAGCCGGTAAATGTTGTCACCGTGCCGCTATTGCTGATCTTCCGGACGCGCCTGTTGTCCCTATCCCATACGAAAACATTTGTTGCACTATCCACTACCAACTGTTCGGGACCACTGAACATCGTGAGCAAGGCTTGGCCATCCAGATAGCCGTTGAATCCGGAGCCAGCGATGGTCTCAACGAAGGCATTTGTTTCGTAGGTTAAAGATTGGGCCGAGCATCTCGTCGGAAGTAGAAAAAAGCACGATACGTAACTCAAGAAGAGGATCAATCGAAGCGTTGCACTCGAATTCATAGTAACCTTTTTTGACGACGTGGAGGTTGGACTGTGTTGAGTATTGAATGATTCAGCCAAACATCGTCATCCTACCGCCGTTTACCATCATGACCGTTTGCGGGTGATGCCAATTGCACAGTGAAACTGGGCAGTACGGTGGCCAAGGGGGGCAACATCGGCTCGCAAGGGTTTGCGCCCAAGCTGGCCAAGGGCGAGATCGCGTCGCTATCCGGCGCGCAGGATGACGCGCGGTATTTCCAGATCAGCGTGCCGGTGCAGCCGGGCAATTCGGGCGGCGCGCTGGTGGATGAGCGCGGCAACGTGGTGGGCGTGGTGTCGGCCAAGTTGAGCGCGCGGGCGGCGCTCTCCACGAGCGGCGCGCTGCCGGAGAACGTGAATTACGCGGTGAAGAGCAGTTTCCTGCTGGGCTTCCTCGAATCCGTGCCCGAGGTCTTGGCGAAGCTCAAGGAACCCAACACCAAGGACCGCAAGTTCGAGGACGTGGTGAACGCCGCCGAGCAGGCGGCGGTGCTGGTGCTGGTGTATTGAGCCAGTCAGCGCCGTAGGCGCGGCATCTTTGTAGAACCGCCCGCCCGCAATTCCCCCAAGCCCCGACGGGGCGGCATCGTGGCCCCATGTCGCTCCGACGGAGCTTGGGATTTTGATGGACCGCGTTGGCGACAACGATGTCGCGCCTACGGCGCTGGTGTATTGATGGCGGGTGGTCAGGACACCGTGCTGTTCGCTTGCGCGAAACGACGAAGGGGGATTAAGTTCATGCCGTGAAAACTGTCCCCCTGTCCGAAGCGCAATCCAGTCTCACCCAGCTTTTTGACGAGGCCCAGGCCGGCTCGCCGGTGTTGTTGGTGCGCGAGGATCAGGTGTTGAAACTGGAGCGCGTGGAGCCGCCGGAGTTCGGCGGTGACCGGCGGACGCTGGAGTCGATGCTGCTGGACGCGTTGCGCAGCCCGCACGAGGACTGGACGCCGCAGGATCTGGAGGACATCGCCCGCCGCGTGCGCGCCCGGAGAGCTGAATGAGCCTGCGGGTGCAGCGCTCCGAGTGGTTCATCGGCGATCTGGAGCATTACGCCGCGTGGTATGACCGCGAAGCCGGATGGGATCTGGCCGAACGATATTTGAAGGCGGTTTAAGCGACCCCGGCCCGCCTGGCTTAAAGGCCGACCTTGGGACACGCCGCCGTCTTCGACTCGCCGGAGTTGAGCGGAATGCGCTGCGTGACTGTGGAGAAACCATTCCAAAAGCACCTCATCTTCTACCGCTCCAACGAAACAACGCTTTCGGCGGAACGTGCCGTTCACGGCGCGCGTGATCTGCCGAGGCGATTGCTCCAGGCTCCGGGAGCGGAAGCAGAATAAATCCGAACTCCGAAATAGAAAGGGGAGCGCGCCCGCCTCGGGCGCGGTTTTCCGCGCCCTCGCGGAAAACCTTGGGGCGCGCGAAACCGTGCGGACTGAACCTCGTTCTGGTGCCGCGCCCTGAGCGGAACGCGAGGCGCGTTCCGCTACGCCCGGGGCGGGCGTGGTCCCCGAACTTCGGAATTCGGGATAAACCGACAGGAGATCGTCGCGATTCGCGGTGAAGAGCAGTTTCCAGCTGGGCTTCCTCGAATCCGTGCCCGAGGTCGCGGCGAAGCTCAAGGAACTCAACTCCAAAGATCGCAAGTTCGAGGACGTGGTGAAGGACGCCGAGCAGGCGGCGGTGCTGGTTTTGGTTTATCAGGCCAAAGCAGAACGATGGCGATGGGGAGCGCAGCGTCCCGGTTGCGGATTTTCCGGCGGGTCATGCGAAGGTGGTGGCAGCGGGCGCAAAATCTATTGCGTCGGGTGCAAATTTTTTCGCGGGAGCGGTGGGTGGGTTCGATAAATTTTGCATCGGGCGCGCAAACTTTTGCAGGGGCGCCGGATGATTTTGCACCCGCGTCCGGAACATTTGCACGGGTCACGGGAGAATTTGCACCGGTCTCATGCGATTTTGCAGGGCCGGGGATCGAATTTGCACCGGAGGCCGGAAGATTTGGTGGGTGGGCGCTAACTTTTGCAGGGGTGGGAATTCTTCATGCGGGACCGCCGGCATCTTGTCGGCGAGTCGGCTTGCGGATACACGCCGGTGAGACGCCGGCGCTCCCGGGCGGTTCATGGGTTGGGGTGTTCTTGAGAAAGATTCTTCTCAAGTCCGGTTCATGGCGTGGCGATTATTGAATCAGGCTAACAACCAAGCCATTGACTCGATACTGCCATGAACACGAATGAAAATCCCACGGGGCCGGCACCGGAAGGCAACAACAATCCGCAGCCGAAGAAACGCATCAAACGCTCGGGCCTGAACAAGGCTGAGGTGCGCGAGTTGAACGCGGCCGAGGGCATCGTGGCCGTGGCTGGCAGGCCGGATCGGCTGGGGGGGCTGACGCCCTTCGAGATCAGCCCCGCGATGCTCACGGCGGTGACGGATGGAATCAAGGCCGCGCGCAGCCACGGCGCCAGCGCGACGCAGAATGACACGGGCAAGGAAAGCGCCACCATCGACGAGCACGAGGCGGAGAAGTCGCTGGTGAAGGCGATGCGTTGCGTGCAGGCGGCAGCCAAGCGCAAGTTCGCGCGCACCGAGCCGGAGAAGCTGGATGATTTCGCGGTCGGCAAGACAATCGACGCGAGCCGCCCGGTGCTCGAAGAGTATTCGGCGCAGATGCTGGAGAAGCTCAACACGGAGCGGCCGCCGGGCATCGACACGACGTTTATCACCAAGTTGGCGGGAGCGCGGCTGCAATACATGGCGGCGGATTCGATGCAAGGATCGAAGGCCACGGCCGCCAGCTCGGCGCGCGAGGCGCGCAAGGCGCTGGTGCAGACGATCAAGGATCGGCGGCTGGAGATTCAGTTTGCCGCGGACGCGGCATGGCCGCCGGGCGAGACGGGTCATGCGGCCATCCGCCGGGAGTTCGGCCTGCCGCCGGATCGTTTCCTCAGCGTGCGTCGGCGCAAGGCGGCTTGACGGAGTTTTTGGCGGAAGGTTTCGCCGGTTACGCGATGGTGCGCTTGGCGGCGAGCAAGGTCGCTTCGTCGCGCACAAGGGAATTCCAAGCGATGAGTCCGGTGATGACGGCAATCACCGAGACGGCGAGGTAGGGCCAGCTTGGGTGACGGTCGAAGAGGAAGCCGGCGACGGGGGGACCAATCACGCGCGCGAGACTGCCGGCGCTTTGCGCGACGCCGAGGGTGGCACCTTGTTCGTTGGACGGCGTGAGGATGGAGAGCAATCCGAAGAGCGGAGGGCGCGTCAATCCCGAGCCGACGGCGAGCCAGGCCACGGTGAAGAGCAGCAGCCACCACGGGAGACCGGAATCGCTGAAGAGGGTTTTGAAGGTGAGGTGTGAATCGCCTTTGAGGAATGGCAACGGCGCCATGCTCAAGCCGAAGATGATCAAGCTGCCCGCGATGAGTTTAGGTTCGCCGAGTTTTTTCACCAGTCGCCCAATCGGTCCCGCCTGCACGAACGCCCCGATGATGCCGCAGAAACAAAAGAGAATGGCGTTCGCGCGCGAGGAGGCGTCGTGGTCGAGCTGGAAATTCTTTTGAATCAACAATCCCAGCGTGCTTTCGAAGCAGGTGAAGCCCAGCGTCGCGAGGAAGAACACCACGAGGAGCAAACCAATCTTGGGCTGCGTGATGGTGTGCCGGAATTGCTCCCAGCGCGCGCGCTTCGCGGCGGGCGTCGCCCCCGGCTTCCAGCTTTCGGGCAAGCGCACGACGGCGGCGAGGAAGTTTAATCCACAGATGGCAGCGGCGACCCAGCCGGGTCCGGTCGCGCCGAACAGGCTTTGCGACACCACGGACAGCGCAGGACCGACGATGAAGCCGAGTCCGAACGCCATGCCGATGATCCCCATTTTCTTCGAGCGATCCTCGGGCGTGGTGATGTCGGCGATGTAGGCTTGCGCCACGGTGATGTTCGCGCCGCAGATGCCGGCGGCCATCCGCGAAATGAGAATCATCAGCAGCGCGGTGCGCCCCTCCATGCCCGAGGCGACGGCAAACAGCGCGTAAGAAATGCCGCCGCCGGCGAGGCTGACGAGCAGGACGGGCCGGCGTCCGATGCGGTCGCTCAACGCGCCCCACATCGGCGCGAAGATGAATTGCATCAGCGAGTACGACGCCATGAGCAGGCCGACCTCGAAGCCCGTCGCGCCGAACTTGCTGCTGTAGGTGGGCAGCAGCGGCAGCACGATGCCGAAGCCGATCAGGTCGATGAAGACCGTGAAGAAGATGATGACGAGCGAGGGCTTTCTCATGGGCGCGCGCCCCGCGGGACAAAGTTCAACAGCATGGGCGGAGTGTATCGGCGAACCTCAGAGCGTCAAGGAAGCGGAGCTTCAACTCTTCTTTTCCGCAGGCGCGATGAACAGAACCTGTGCTTGAAACAGCCGGGCGATGAGCGCCCCGGCGGGTTTGCCGGTGATGCGCCCCGGGTACGAGAGGAAGATCCGGCACCAGCCGCGATTCTCGATGCGAAAGGTAATCCCCTCGTACTCGAGGTCTTCGCCCGTGGCGAAACGAATTCCCGTCTTGAAAAGTTGCGCAGTCAATTCGTGCCGTTCCTCCTCGCCGAGGTAATTCTCCTTGAGCACCAAGGTCATTTCCATCTGCCGCTCCGGGGCGAATTCATCCAGCCAGCGGTCGAGCACCGGCGCGGTCAGGTGCATGAGATTCGCCGAGCAGACGCACGAGAAATGGCGCCGCACCTTTTCCTTCCCGTCCGCCTCGTCCTTGACCGTCTCGCCCACGATCTCCACGCGGCATCCGGGCAGATCGAGCATGTTCTTCTCCGTCGGGAAACCCACGTCGAGGCCTGCGGCCTGCGCGAGTTCCGCCAGGCGCGGCAATCGCCGATCCTCAGCCTCCGCCAGCGCGGCCAGAGGAGTCGTGCTGATGTAAACATCCTCGATGGCGAAGCTCCAGGGGCCGAAAAAGCTTTCCTCCGCCGCGGCGGCATCGGTGAAGATCGCGTTGAAATCCTCCTTGGTGAAACGCTCGTCGATGCGCAATTGAAAGACCTCGTTGCAAGTGCGCGCGAGATTCCCGAGAGCGTCGGCGGAATGGAGATTGAAACCCTGCAACAAGTTCAGCGGCGCGCTCACGCGGTTGAGGTCCATGCCCGGCAGGCACACGGGTACCACGCGGATGTCATTGGAGTACGCGCTGCCCGCCTCGAAATGAATCCACTTGGAGTCCGCCGATTGCGCGGAGAGAAAGAGAAACATCACCTTCGCTTTCTCCAGCGCGTCGCTGATGCGCACGACCCAATTGCTGCCGAGACGGATGCTTTGCCCATCGGAGGAGAGAAAGAATTCGAGCGAACCGGCGGCGCGGCGGTCGAGCAATTCCTTGAGCGCGGCCAGGGGAACCTTGTCCCGCGAAGAATGGCTGAGGAAGACGATGGGCTTTTCCATAAGCGCGGAGAGTTTGCGCCCGACTCCGGCGCGCGGCAAGACGGCAATGGTTAAGATACAGCGCGAGGTCCTTCGAACCATTTTCGCCATCGCCACGTCTGAGGTTGTTCTGTTTACTCAGGGCACAAACATGAATCAGCGCCTTCTCCATTTCCTCCGCTTCGGGTGCGTCGGGCTGGCGTTGCTGCTGGGGGATGGCGCGACGCGTTTTGTCACGGCGGCGGATGCCAACGGCAAAACCAAGGCGCAGCTCACCGATGCTTTTTTCGCGGATACGAACGTGCCGCATTTCATCATCGAGGTGAAGGGCACGAACTTGAACTCGATCCGCCGGGACCCGCGCAAAAATGTCCGCGCCACGGTGCGCGTGGGTGATCAGGTCTTCGAGGATGTGGCGATCCATTGCAAGGGCGCGGCGGGCAGCTTCCGCAACTTCGACGACCGCCCTGCCCTGACGCTGAACATGGACAAGTTCACCGGGAAGCAACACTTCCGCGGGCTGGAGAAGTTTCACCTGAACAACTCGGTGCAGGACCCCACGTATCTTTGCGAAGCGGTGTGCGGGGAGCTGTTCCTCGCCGCCGGTGTGCCCGCCGCCCGCGCCGCGCACGCGCGCGTGACGCTCAACGGTCGCGACCTCGGCTTCTACGGTCTGAAGGAGGGTTTCAACAAACAATTCCTCGCGCGCTTTTTCAAGAGCACGAAGGGCAATCTCTACGACGGCGGGTTCATTCGTGAGATCACCGACGATCTCGAACTCGACTCGGGCGAGGGCGACGTGCCCAAGCGCGCGGACCTCAAGGCGCTCGCGGCGGCGGCCAGGGAGGAGGACGATTCAGAGCGCCTAGAAGCGTTGCGCAAGGTGCTCGATATGGATCGATTCGTCAGCCTCATGGCGCTGGAGGTGATGACGTGGCACTGGGACGGCTACTGCATGAAGCAGAATAATTATCGCGTGTACCACAACCTGGATGACGGGAAGATCGTGTTCATGCCGCACGGCATGGATCAGATGTTCTGGGATGTGAACGGCGCGTTGGTGCCGCAGTTCGAGGGGCTGGTGGCGCGTGCCTTCATCCACACGCCCGAGGGTCCGGGCCTGTACCGGGATCGTATGGCCGCGCTTTTGACGAATGTCTTCACGGCGGAGAAGATCACCAATCACATCGCGAGGATGCAGGCGCGCATCCAGCCCGCCCTGCTCGCGATGAACAAGGATGCCGCGAGGGAGCAGGCTTCCGCCGCGCGCCAGCTCCAGAAGCAAATCCTCGCCCGCATCGCCCGCCTCGAGCGCGTGGTGAACGAACCCCTGCCCGAAGTGCTCAAGCCCGGTGTGAGGAGAGTTGCGCGCCGGGGAGCGCCGAAGGCCGTGAACGCGCCCGCGCCTGATGTGCTGAAATTCGGCGCGGACGGTCATGCGACGCTTGCCGACTGGCGCGAGGACTCCACGCAGGGCGGTGCGACGCTGGACATCGTGAAGCTGGAGGGTGGTGCGGAGACGCTGCACATTCTCGCACCCCGGGGCCGCCCTTCAGCCGCATCCTGGCGCACGCGCGTCATCCTGCCGCCGGGCCGTTACGTGCTGTCGGCGCGCGCCAAAACTAGTGGCGTGAAACTCCTGATGAATGACAACGACCGCAAAGGCATCGGCGCGGGCATTCGCATCTCCGGCACCGAGGACGTACGCAAGAACAACCTGCTCGGCGACACGGACTGGAGAAACATCGAGTATGAATTCACCATCGTCGCCGGTCAGGAGGAGGTCGTGCTCGTGGCGGAATTGCGCGCCAGCTCCGGCGAGGCGTGGTTTGAAAAGGATTCGCTCAAGCTGCGGAAGAAGTGATGTTCTTCGCGCGCTTCATTTCCACTTCTGGAACAGGTTTTCCTCCGGCCAGCGCTTCACGGAATCAGCCGCCGCATAGAGCGCGGAATCAATGGCGCTGTCGCCGAGCTTCAAATTCTCCGAACGCTGATTGAACAATACCGCGTAGCTGATGCCATCCCCGCGACGCACCAGCATGGAGGCAGTGCCGGGCAGGCTGCCGTTGTGCCAGAAGTTGATGCGGCCGGTTTTGGTCCTCGGGCGAACCTGCCAGCCGCAGCCGTAGAAGACGCTGTTCAACACACCGTCCTCACGGCGTGAAACCGGCGCGGGCGGCGGGGAGAACATTTCCTTCCATGACTCGGGTTTGAGCAAAGGAGACTGCTCGGGGTTATCCATCGCCGCGGCAAAGCGCACGAGATCAATCGCGGAGGCAATCCAGCCGCCGTGCGCATCCATGGCCTCGAGATGAAATCCGCCGTAGGGCCAGGGAACCTTGCGCGGGCCGTCGGGAAAAACGTTCGAGGCCTCCTTGGGGTCCACGGTGTAGTAGCGGCTCTCGCCTTCGGCTTGCTCGCGGGTGCTGCCGATTTTCATGCGTGTGATGCCGGCGATCTTGAGCACGTTCTCGCGAACGAATGCTTCGTAACCTTGCCCGGAGATCTTCTCGATGATTCGACCGAGGAGGCAGTAACCGAAGTTCGAGTATGCGTATCTGCTGCCGGGATCGAAATCAAGCGGCCGGCCGAGCACGTAGCGAATGAGCGCGCGCGGACCGGCGGGCGGCGCTTCGCCCACGAGCGTGGCGATGGGCACGGCTTTGAACATCGGGTCCCCGCTCGCGTCGCGATCCCAGCCACCGGTGTGCTGAAGCAACTGCCGCACCGTGATGCGCTCCAAACGCGCGTCGCGTTTGGCGCCATTCGCGAGCACCGGCTCAATGCCGGCGAGTTCAACCGCCCTTGCATCGAGTGAAAGTTTCCCCTGCTCGAGGAGTTTGCACACCGCGACGGCAGTGAAAGGTTTGGAGACGCTCGCAATGCGAAAGATGGTGTCCGCTTGCACGGAGATTTTCTTGTCGCGATCCGCCCAGCCGTAGCCGCGTGCATACACTAGCCTGCGATCCTTCACCACCGCGAGCGCGCCGCCGGGGACGCCCCTCTCGTGCATGAATTTCTCGACCACGGGATCCAATGCCTTCGCCAGCGCGGCCACCGGATCTTTCGATGCCGCCCGCGACGGGAACGCCGAGGCGGCGACGACTCCAAGCGCAGCGTCACGAAGAAACCTGCGGCGGGATAGGCGGGAGATCATGTGGTTGTCAGTCGAGCCTGCGATCACAGGTGATTCCTGCCAAGTCAGATCCTGCTGATAGGAAAGCTCAATGGATCTAGGCGCGGTCGTTGACGGTGGGGTGTTTGCTCTTTACGCTGTCGCCATGATTGATGTGGCTGATCTGACGGCGGCGGGCGTGGACAAGTTTCCCGTGAGGAAGCCGATGCCACGCGGGCAGTTCGATGCGCTCTCACGCGACATCCTCGCGCTGAAGGAGAAGCTGAACGCCGTGATCCTCGCGCACAATTACCAGGTGTCGGAGATTCAGGATGTGGCGGATTACGTCGGCGATTCGCTCGGACTGGCGCAGCAGGCGGCGAAGACGAGCGCGGAGGTGATCGTCTTCTGCGGGGTGCATTTCATGGCGGAGACGGCGAAAATTTTGAACCCGCATAAGGTGGTGGTGCTGCCGGACAAGGACGCGGGCTGTTCCTTGGAAGAGAGTTGCCCGGCGCCGAAGCTGAAGGCGTTCCAGGACACGAACAAGAATTTCTACACGATTGCCTACATCAATTGCAGCGCGGAGGTGAAGGCGCTGAGCGACGTGATCTGCACGAGCGGCAACGCGGTGAAGATCGTGAAGGCCGCGCCGGCGGACCGCGATCTGTTGTTCGTGCCGGACGAGAATCTCGGCTCGTGGGTGATGGAGCAGACGGGCCGGCCCATGACGTTGTGGCGGGGGAACTGTTACGTCCACGTCGAGTGGACGGCCGCGAGCATCACGCGCATCCGTCGCGAGCATCCGGGCGCGCCGCTGGTGGCGCATCCCGAATGCACGAAGGCGGTGCGAATGCTCGCCGACGAGGTGTGCTCGACGGAACGGATGGTCGATTACTGCAAGCGCACCGCGGCGACGGACATCATCATCGCGACGGAGGCGGGGATGTTGCATCGCTTGGAGAAGGAGTGTCCGGGCAAGCGGTTCATTCCAGCGCCAACGGATAACTGCCGGTGCAACGAATGCCGTTTCATGAAGATGAACACGCTGGAGAAGGTGCTCGATTGCCTGGAGCGCCTGGAGCCGCGCATCGAGTTGCCGGAGGAAATCCTGAACCGGGCGCGCCTGCCCATCGAGCGGATGCTGGAGATTTCGGCGCGGCCTTAACTGTCGCCGGGAGCTTTGGAATCGAGGGCGGCGAAGGCGTTTTCCAAGCTGTTGAGCGCGCCTTGGCGGATGGGCTGGGGATTCAGAATCTTGCAGATGTAGATCAAGGCGTCGGGAATGTTGCGCACGGTCTTGGGCATGGTGGCACCGGCGGCGTTGGCGTGTCCGCCGCCCTGGAATTTCTCCGCCGTCTTCAACGCCTCGCCATTCCGGCTGCGAAAGCTGGCGATGACGATGCCGTTGGTGCGGCGATAGAGCGTGACGAGCACGGAATGCGGCGTGGCCTTCTGCTCAAGCAGTTGATGCACGATGAGGTTGTTGTTCCCCACGACGGTTTCGACGAAGCCCACCCCGGAGCCGAGACCCTGGACGTTCTGCCGGCTCCAGTCGAAGCCGAGTGGATCTTCAACCTTCCGCTTCACGCGCATCACTTCCAGCAGCGGATGATCGAGGAGCGCCTCGATGCGTCCGTTGATGAGCGAATGGATGTTCCAGAAGCCATAGACCTTGATGAGGCTGGCGAAATCATTGGCGTCGGCGAAGTCGGGATCTTCCTCGAGGAAAAGATCGGCGACGTTGTTGAATTGCACGAGGCGATCCAGTTCGGGCGAAGCGAGCTCGTGCTCGCGGCAGAGTTCGTAGCACAGCAGGCCGGCGGATTTGGTGAGGTCGTGGACAAGCTGTGCGCTCGTGGGCACCGCCTCGGTGGCGTGATGATCGACGACAAGCCAGTTCGGACGATCGAGCCGCGCCTCGAAGCTGAGATCACAAACCCACGCGGAGTTCTCCCGCAATTCGCGCTGCTTCCAAGTCTGGTAATGATGCGCCTCCAGCGGCACGTTCACGTCGAAGAGTTTTCGCGCGAGACGTTGCAGCAGGACACCGGAGACGAGGCCATCGAGATCGCTCTCGTGAGTGATGATGACCTGCGGTTTGGGTAACGAAACCATGCAGCTACAATATCGGTGGAAAAGTGGGTTGACCAGAGAATCCGCCCGCCATCTGCGATGCGAGGTGGGCCGAACCTGAGTCAGCCTTTCAGCTTCAGGCTGAATCTGCTGGCGCTGGTGATATTCGCAAGATCTCCGCCGTGGAAGGCGGCGCGGTAGGATTCGGATTCCAGCAGGTGTTCGTGGAGTTCGCTCTGATCCCGCGTGAGGATGAATTTGAGTTCATCGAGATTGTCCGACCAACGGAAGCCATTGAAGAACTCGAGGCCGCTGAACTGCGTCTTGTAGAGCGCGCTCTGCGAATAGCAGGTGCCGAGGTAAAGGTGGCGAATGCTCCGGTCGGCGAACAAGGCCACGGCCGAGGTCATCATGAACATGCCGAGATTGCGGATGGGATGATCAAGATCGTAGAAGGCGTGATAGTAGTAGCCCAGCGCCTCCGGTTCGAGGTAGAGGGTGGCCAGGCCGACTTCCCGGCCCGAGGCGGCTTCAGTGAAGAGCAGGAGATGCGAGGTGATGGGGGTGCTGAACAACGAATCAAGGCGCTCGTCACTGATGACCTTCGGCCCGAATTTGCGATTGCCATAGGCTCGGCAAAATTCCCGGCGCGCGGGCGTGAACTCGAACTCGGCGCGCGGCAGCAGAGTCACCGTGAGGCTCTCGCCCTGACGTAGAATGCGGCGGTTCTCGGACGAGGGGCGGAAGTCCGCCAGACGCACGCGCAACTGGCGGCACAGGTAGAAGCGGTCGAGTTGGCGCGAGGAGGGAAGAAAGCCCTGGTTGAACAAGTCGGCGGGTGTTTCTCCCGCTTCGGGAAAGGCCCAGATGGCGTAGGGAAAAATGTAGTGGGCGTAATCAGCCCGGGCTTCCGAGAAAACCAGTTTCATACCGTGGTCTCGTCGTGGAGGTAAACGCGCGGCAGCCGTTCGCGCCAACTGCACAGCACGTCGTAAGAGGCCGAGTTCTTCAACTGGGCGATGTCATGCACGGTGATTTCCTCGTCGCCCTGCCGCCCCATCAACACGGCTTCGTCCCAGAGCTTCGCCTCGGGAATCTCCGTAATGTCCACGGTGAGGGCGTCCATCGAGACGCCACCGACCACCGGCGCGCGACGCCCGTGGATCAGCGCCCAGCCCTGGTTGCGCACGCGGGGAAAACCATCGCCGTAGCCGAGCGGGAGCACGGCGATGCGGCGCGGCGCGGCCGCCGTGTAACGCATGCCGTAGCCCACATGATCGCCGGGCTGTAGATGCTGGATCGCCGCCAACCGCGCCTTCACGCTCATCACGGCGGCGAGGCCGGGAATCCTCCGGCACACCGCCGACGGGAAGACGCCCAACGGCAGGATGCCCAGCCGCACCATGTCGAAATGCGCTTCGGGCAGGTCGAGGAAACCGCCGCTGTTGCAGAGATGGCGAAGGCCCACGGTCAGCCCGCGCGCCGCCAGTTCATTCAGCGCTTCGTGGAACCGCGCCAGTTGCAGCCGGGCGAAGGTTTTTTCCGTTTCATCCGACTGGGCGAAGTGACTGAGCGCGCCTTCCAGCAAAAGGGATTTCTCGGCGAGGATTTTTTGGACCAATGGCAGCGTCTCGTTCCAGCGCACGCCGTAACGATTCATGCCGGTGTTGATCTTCAGGTGAACCGGCACGCGCTGGCCGGCTCGTGCGGCAAGTTGAGCCAGCCTCGCAACGGTGTCCGGTTCACTCAGACAGCAGGTCAGATTGTGGGCGACACACCAAGGCAGCTCCGCTTCGTGTCGATCACCGAGGATCAGAATACGCGACCGGAAACCGGCTTCGCGAAGAGCCATCGCTTCCTCCAACGTGCTCACCGCGAGGAACGCCGCCCCGGCGGCCACCGCCGCCGTCGCCACGGGCAACGCGCCGTGGCCATAGGCTTCGTCCTTGACCACGGCGAGGTGCCGGAGCTGGCGCGGTTTAGCCTGATTGATGAGTTGAAAATTCCGCCGGAGCTGGCGCAGGTCGATCTCGATCCAGGCGGGACGCGGCGCACGATCCCGCGCCAACGGGGTGGGCGGTGCGGCCATCACTTCTTCAGTCAGCGTCGTCATGCTGGATTTTTCCGTCTGCTTCCCTGCGAGTCAGCCTGGTCAGCTCTCGCCCGGAGGCCAGAGACTGCGGCCAATGTCTTCGCGATAATAGCTCCCCACGCTGCGAATTTTACGGATGTTCGCGTAAGCCTTTGCCCGCGCCTTGTCCAGCGTCGCGCCGAAACCAATCACATCCGCCAGGCGATGGCCCGTGGCGAGCAGCCGCCCTTTGCCGTCGCGCGCCACTTCATTCCACCACACATCGCAATCGAACGCCCCGCTCACCTCCACCGGCAAATGCGGCCCGCGCAATTGCACGTAAGGATAACCATAGCCCGCCAGCGTCACGGAACAGCCCAGGTTCCTTCCCGGCTTGAACCGAATCTCCAATGGCTCGTTCCGCCCCGTCTTCACCAGCACGTCCAGCGGATCGGCGAGCATCCGCAAGATCATCGCTCCGGACGTGACGCCGATGCGGATGTTGTATTCGATGACGTGCCACTGGTGCCGTTGGCGAATCGCCGTCACCTGAATCGGGCCGTGATAGTTCACCGCGCGCAGCCAGGGGAGAAGCGGATGCAAGAGTTCGCGCGCCAAGCCGTATTTGTCGCCGGGATCTTGTTCCACCAAGCCGCCGAGCGGTGCGCCGGCCACCACGCCCATGTTGCCTCCGAACGCGCGCTTGTATTCCTGATTCGTTACGAGCGAATGAATCTCTCCACCGCTGACCACCGCGATGTGACCGGCTTCCGCGCGCCCCAGGTATTCCTGGAGAAAAACTCCCTCGGCATAATCGATCTCTTCGAGCCAGGCGCGGGTGTCTTCGAGCGACTCGCACAGGATGGTGTGAATCGGGCTGGTCGGCGAACAGAGTGGGTTCTTGATGACGAACGGGAGCGGATGCTGTTCCAGAATTGCCGCCGCCTCAAGCCGGTTAGCGGCCACCCACGAGCGGGGAAACGGGATCTTGAACTCCTGACAAAGCTGGCGCGCGAAGTCCCGTTCCCGCTCGATCTTCATCCCCTCGCCGGTCGGGCAAAAGATCGGCACTCCGGTCGCCTGCAATTCGCCGCCCCACGGGGTTTGCGCCCAATCAATCGACTGCGGAATGATCACCGAGGGCTGCTGCTGTCGCACGAGCGGCACCGGCGAAGGAAACTGTTCACGCGAATAAGTCGCGCCGGCCAGCGACGGGGGGTAATGGCCGTAATCCCGCGTCAGATACGTCGAGACCTCCGCCCCGGCGTCGCGCAGGATTTGCGCCGTGCTGTGCGCGAACGAGCCGACGCCCAGGACGAGAACGGAGGGGTTACGACCGGGAGAAGCGGAGGGCGGAGTCATGAGCCGATGTCGCCGGTTCCGCTGAAGCCGGCCTGGGTTTTCCGGGTGGTGGCTGGTTTACTTTCCATAGTCACAGGTCATTCATTCGTTGAGCCATGCCAATCCATTCTTCGCGTCGCCGGCCGGTCGCTTGCCAAAGAATAATCTCCGGAGCCGAGGTTGAAAGGGTATTCGTTTTCGCGCTTGCGGCGAGGCGGGCGGCAGGGAGAATGCGCGCCGCGAACAACGCATCATCAAACGGATCTCATCATCAACCATCATGTATTCACACGTTGTCATCTTCTGGACGAAACAGGACAAACCCACCGCCGCCGAGGAACTGATCGCTGGCGTGGAAAAATATCTGCGGCCCATCCCCGGCGTGCTGAGCTTCCACGTCGGTCGCATGGCGACGAGCCATCGCCCGGTGGTGGACCAGACCTATCAGGTGGCGCTCAACCTCGTCTTCCCCAGCAAGCAGGCGGAGGCCGATTACCAGGTGCATCCGCTGCACCTCGAGTTCGTCGAAAAGGCCTTCAAGCCGAACTGCGCGAAGGTGGTCATTTACGACTTCGAGTGATCGGAAGCCTCGCCGCCGCTCGCGCGGGCGCGCTTTGCCCGCGGATGAAACTGGCGGTGAATGTCGCGCAGGCGATTCCCGGCAATATGCGTGTACACCTCGGTCGTGCCGATGTTGGCGTGGCCGAGCAGCTCCTGGATGACGCGCAAATCCGCCCCGCGCTCCATCAGGTGCGTGGCGAAGCTGTGCCGGAGCATGTGCGGGGTGAAGTTGCGTTCGATGCCGGCCCAGCGCGCGCGATCCTTGATGCGCTTCCACATCCAGGTGCGGGAGAAAGGCAGTCCGCGTGACGTGATGAAGACATTCGCGGGAGTCTTCGGCTTCACAAATTTCGGCCGGCCCGCGGGGGAAAAATACCGTTCCAACGCCTCGCGCGCCTTGCCGCCGACCGGCACCACGCGCTCCTTGTTGCCCTTGCCGATGACGGTGATGAAGCCCGCGTCGAGCTGAAGCTGTTCGATGCGGATGTTGCGCAACTCCGACAGGCGCAGCCCGGAGGAATACGCGAGTTCGAGGATGGCTTGATCGCACAGTGAGGCGGGCGTCTCCGGTTGGGGTTCCTGGAGCAGGCGATCTATTTCCTCGTGCGTCAGGTCCTTGGGCAAACGCTTCCAGCGACGGGGCAACGAAAGGTTTTCCGCGACGTTCGTGGGCAGAAGTTTCTCCACCTCGGCCCAGCGGTAAAAGGCGCGCAGCGCGGCAATCTCAAGATAGACACTTTCCGAACTAAGCCGACGCGAGGTGTCCTTCGCCGGGCCTTCCAAAGGACGCGCCCGTTCGTGCTGAAGAAACGCCAGCAGATGCGGAAGCTTCAAGTCGTTCCAGTCGCGCAGTCCATCCTTCTCCGCCCAGGCGATGACCCTCTTCAACAGGAGAAAATAAGTCTGCTGCGTGTTCTCGGACTGGCCGCGCTCATTGCGGAGATGCTGGATGAAATCCTCGACCAGCGTTTGCATGGCGCAACGTCAGGCCGGGGACGCGGGAGATCGGCGGGCGCGTTCGATGCGCTCGTGCAGCTCACGGCGCTCCTGCGCGCGGCGGCGGATAAGCTCCGGCAGCGCAGACTCGCAATCGCCGAAGGACACCTCCATGAGACTGAGAAAAGCATCGACATGATGAACCATCGCCCGGTCGCGTTCGGCAGCGGGCGCGGCACTTTCGACGAGCACCATCCCGCTCTCGCTGTTCTGCAGGACCGCGTGATTGCGGCCCTGACGCTCGCACCATTCGCAGAGTTTCTGCACCAACCCCGCATGAGCCGCGTTCGTGACGAAGAAGGCCTTGCTGCGTTCCGCCCCGACGGGAATCAACACCCAGCTCGATTGCTCGACGAGCTGCGGGAGAGTTTTCAGTTCCTCGTAGCCGGGCGTGACAAAAGAACCACTCTCCAGCCGACGCCCAACCCGCGTGGCCAGATCCGTCAGCAGTCGTTCATCCGATTCCGCGTCCAAGATCATCACCCCTTCGCCGAAGATGGCCTCCGCCGCGTTCCAGCGCAGCCCGAGCACTTCCGCCTGGTTGAGCGGGAGCGACCATTCCGACAGCGGCGCGGATTCGCGTGTGTTGTCGAACTGCAAGTTCTCATCGAACGGCGCGGGCACATGCCACAAGGCGAGACTCGCCTTGGTGAGCTGTGAAATTTTGCCGAGCAACTCGGCGTCGAGCGCCGTGATGAGATGAGGCAACCGCGCGAGTGGCGGGTTGGCCGTCGGAAACAGCGTGGCAGCGGGAGCATTCATGACAATTCAAAGCGAAACCAGCGCGCGACCCGTAAGGCGCTCATAGGCTTCGAAGTATTTCACCTGCGTTCTGGCCACCACCTCCGGGGGCAAGGCCGGTGCGGGCGGCGTCTTGTTCCAAGTCAGTGTTTCGAGGTAATCGCGGACGAATTGCTTGTCGAAGCTCGGCTGGCTGCGACCCGGCGCATACTGGTCCACCGGCCAGAAGCGCGAGGAATCGGGCGTGAGCACTTCGTCGATGAGAATGAGCTGCCCGTCAAACAGCCCGAACTCAAACTTGGTGTCCGCGATGATGATGCCGCGTTCCTTCGCGTAGGCACGGGCCTCGGAGTAGATGCGCAGGCTGAACGCACGCGCCTGCGCAGCCAGCTCCGCTCCGACGATTTTCTCCGCTTCCGCGAAGGAAATGTTTTCGTCGTGGCCCGACTCGGCCTTCGTCGCCGGAGTAAAGATTGGCTCGGTCAACTCGCTCGATTCGCGCAGGCCGGCGGGCAAGGCGATGCCGCACACCGTCTGGCTCTGCTGATATTCCTTCCAGCCGCTGCCCGCGAGATAGCCACGCACCACGCACTCGATGGCGAGCGGTTTCGCCTTCTTCACGATCATGCTGCGGCGCGCCAGTTGCGAGGCGAACGGCGCGAGATTCTTCGGCAGCGGATCAGCCGCGCGTGCAAGCAGATGATTGGGCATCCACGCCGCAAACTTCTCGAACCAGAAATGCGAAAGCTGCGTGAGTACCTCGCCCTTGCGCGGAATGCCATTGGGCATCACGCAATCAAACGCGCTGATCCGGTCGGTTGCCACGAGCAGGAACGCGTCGCCGAGATCGAAGATTTCGCGCACCTTGCCGGACTTGAGCTTCGGGATGCCGGGCAGGTCGAGCGTGAGCAGCGGTTCGTTGAGCATCGGGTCAAGGATGCGAAGACTGGAGGCGGGTGCAAAGCGGAAAGTTCGCGAAGACGCGTCCGCCACGCCGGAGCCGTTCGGTCCTCGGAACTGGTTCCAGGAGCCGTCGTCCGTCGCAGCATG
>Ga0163144_10012008_pt1 | contig 18264 bp, 13 predicted proteins | sample OliLak19BULKMAT1_FD_123175 | JGI IMG/M metagenome (GOLD analysis project Ga0163144, IMG submission 123175) | Freshwater microbial mat bacterial communities from Lake Vanda, McMurdo Dry Valleys, Antarctica - Oligotrophic Lake LV.19.BULKMAT1 | ecosystem: Environmental > Aquatic > Freshwater >... | reverse complement strand
GCGCCTCGCGGTGGCGGCGTCTCATACACGCGGGGCTACGTTCCCGCGCAGGCAGGCACACTGGTGCTCGACCTGTCGCGGATGAATCAGGTCCACGAACTGAACGTCGAAGACCTCTAGGTCACGGTCGGCCCGGGCGTCACCTGGCAGCAGCTCGATGCAGCCGCCGCGAAGCATCGCCTGCGGCCGACGATGCGCGGCCCGATCTCCGGTTCACATGCCACGGTCTGCGGCGGCGTCTCGCAGAACACCGGCTCGAGCGGCATCGCCGTCGCTGCCGAGCCGTCGGCGCCGTTCTGCCACCACTTCGGCCCGGACCTCGCGGGGCCGTTCATCGGCGATACCGGCGCGTTCGGGATCAAGACGCGCTGCACGCTGGCGCTGGAGCCGATCCCCGCGGGCGCGGCCTTTGCCTTAGTTGCGTTCGACACCCTCGCGGCGATGACTGCGGCAATGTTGGCGATCGCGCGCAGCGGCATCCCCTGCCGCCTGCTCGGCATGGACCCGGTCAAGAACCGCTCGGCGGCCCGGAGCATCGGCCTGGGCGAGGGCCTCGGCACGCTCGCCAGCGTCGTGAAGTCCGCGGGCTCGCTAGGCGCCGGGCTGCGCCAAGCCGCCGGCATCGCCACGGCCGGCGAGCGCTGGATCCCCGTGCACGGCATCTTCCCGCTGAGCCGCGCCGCAATGGTCGTCGAGCGCACCGAGTCGCTGCTCGCCGCGCAGGCGCCGCGACTGCAGGCCGACACCTGGTCGGTCGTCAGCGACCTGAAGCAGGCGCTGGACCCGCAGCGCACGGTCAACCCCGGCAACCTCGGCCTGGATTGACGGTGCGCGCGGCAAGCCGGAAGCAGGGCATGACATGATGATGGGATAGAGCGACACGCAACGCGCTGCGTCCAGGGCAGCGTTCACGGCCTGCACCGGCATGCGGCTGGCGCCCACGCCAGCGGCTCGAACCGGCATGATCCAGTTCAAAGTAGGGGGAAGAACAAATGACGGAACAGAGCGCAGTGACCCTGGGCCTGCCGCAGTTGCGCGTGCTGGTGGTATTGGCTGCCAGCCTGCTGCTCGGAGCCTGCGCTGCCGGCGAGTCGCGTCAGGCAGCGCCCTCCGACGCTGCCGCCACCGGCACGAAGGTCGATGTGCGTGCCGCCAGGCCCGGCACGAAATTCAGCGACTGCCCCGGCTGTCCGTCGATGGTGGTCGTGCCGCCCGGCAAGTTCACGATGGGCTTCGACGGCGGCGAACCCGAGCGCTACGAAGGCCCGGTGCGCGCGATGCGGGTCGAGCGCCAGTTCGCGGCCGGTGAGTTCGAAGTCACGAACGCCCAGTTCCGCGCCTTCATCAAGGACACCGGCTACGTGGCGGCAACCGGCTGCTATGCGCTGCGCGGCCTGGTCGGCACCAACTACGCGCCGATGCCGGGCAAGGGCTGGGAAGACCCGGGTTACGGCCGGCCGATCAAGGACCAGGAACCCGCGGCCTGCATCACCTGGACCGATGCGAAGGCCTACGTCGACTGGCTGTCGCGCAAGGCCGGCAGGAAATATCGCCTGCTGAGCGAGACCGAGTGGGAGTATGTCGCGCGCGCCGGTCGCACCGGCTACTTCACCTGGGGCGATGCGCCGCAGCAGGCCTGCGAGGAATCGAACCTGTTCGACCAGTCGGCTGCGCGTGCGCTGCCGGGCACCGACATCCAGGTCGCGCCCTGCGACGACGGCTTCCCGGGCGTCGCACCGGTCGGCAGCCTGAAGCCCAATCCCTTCGGCCTCTACGACGTGATCGGCAACGTCTGGGAATGGGTCGAGGACTGCTACACGATGCCGCACACCGCGGCTGCGCCGCGCGACGGCTCGGCGCAGTTGACCAACGGCTGCGACCGGCGTGGCTCGCGCGGCGGGTCGTGGATCTCCTCGCTCCAGCGCCAGCGGCCGGCATTCCGCGGCCGCGATCCGGTGGAGCGGATCAGCCAGATCTTCGGCTTGCGGGTCGCGCGCGACTAAGAGCTGTTCACGCTGCTGCCTCGTTGGTCGGCCAGGGTGGGGTCGGCGCGAGAGTGAAGCGTCTTTGGGCCGCACCGCGTCAATGCGGGGAGTGGGTGCGTGAACGGACCCTCAGCCCCGCGTGCGCAGTTCGAGCAGCATTTCCCGCATCGACCTGCAGGGCCGGCCGGCGGCGGCCGCGAAATCCGACGGCACGTCGAACGCGCCGAGCCGCTGGCCCTGCATCAGGCCGGCGAACATCTGCGCGATCTCCTCGCCGCCGCGCGCCAGCACGCTCAGGTCGGCGCGCGCCTGCTCGAGCTTCTGCCGGTCGGTGAGCAGCCGGTATTCGACGTTCAGCCCGAAGATCTCGTTCGCGAGCTGCGTCAGCGCGGGCACCGAGATGCTCTCGCCGACCAGGTTGTAGTCGCGGCGCGCCGCGCGATCTCCCGCCACCAGGTGCGCGGTCGCGAAGCCGAGCTCGGCGATGCTGATGTAGCCGCAGCGGCCGTCGCCAGAGCTGCTCTCGTAGAAGCCCTTCGCGTTCGCGGCCCGCATGACGTCGACGTCGATGTCGAGATAGAAGCCGTTGCGCGCGACGATCCACTCGAAGTCCGAGGCGGCGAGATCCTGCTCGGTCTGACGGTTGGCGCGCTGCGTCGCCGCGAACGCGGTCTGCATCTCGGTGCCGTTGCCGATCACGCTGGTATAGACGACGCGGCGCACGCCGGCGCGGCGCGCGGCCTCGAGTGCATTGCGGTGCAGGGTGATGCGATCGAGGCCGCCGATCGCCGGCGCCGACACCAGCACCATCGCGCGCACGCCCTGCAGGGCCGCGGTCATCGACTCGATCGAGGCATAGTCGCCGGGCCGGGTCTCGATGCCGGGCAGGTCGGCGAGCTTTCCGGGGCTGCGCAGCACCGCGATCCGGGGCTGTTCGGGATACACGCTGGCGAGGGCGCGCAGCGTGGCGCGGCCGAGGCGTCCGGAAGCGGCGGTGACGGCGATCATCGGGACACCCGGGGGCAGTACGGCGGCTCGCCGTGGGCCGGAAAGTACAGGCCGCGCAGCCCGGGCGCCCGGCCCGTTCGACTTCACGACTGCCGGCCGGCCACCGGACGGTAGGGGACGCCGAGCAGGCCTTGGCGCGACGCCAACGGCGCTAAGCTTTCGCCCCCCCCGGAACGAGGATCGACGCATGAACGCCACGCCCGCTTTGTCCCCCGATTCCCTGCGCACGCAGCTGGTCGCCGCAGTCGGCGCCGCCGCCGTCCGGGACGACGTCGCGACGCTCGAATTCATGGGCACCGACGTGTACCACGCCAGTGGCCGCCCGGCGCTGGTGGTGCGCCCGAGCAGCGTCGCGGCGCTGCAGGCCGCGGTGGCGCCTGCGCGGCGGCCGGGATCGCGATGGTGCCGCGCAGCGGCGGCGCTTCCTACACCGACGGCTACCTGTATGCGAAGGGCGGACATGTGCTGTTCGACTGCAGCGGGCTCGATCAGGTCGAGATCGACCTGCCGAACGGCATGGTCACCGCCGGTCCCGGCGTCAGCTGGGCCGCGCTGCGCACGAAGCTCGCCGAAGTCGGGATGCGCACGCCGTTCTGGGGCCCGTTCTCGGGCCTGGTCGCCACCGTCGGTGGCAGCGTCAGCCAGAACGCGATCAGCCACGGCAGTGGCGCCTATGGCACCTCGGCGCAGTCGGTGCTTTCGATGGACGTCGTGCTCGCCAACGGCGAGCTGCTGACGACCTGCGGTTCGCAGGCGACGCGCAACTACGGGCCGGACCTCACCGGCCTCTTCACCGGCGACTGCGGCGCGCTCGGCATCAAGGCCGCGATCCGCCTGCCGCTGATCGCGAAGCGCGACGGCTTCGAGGCACTGTCGTTCGCGTTCGACGATTTCGCGAACTACCACGCCGCGACCCGCGCCGCCGCAATGGAGGCGATCGACGAGGAGAATTTCGGCGTCGACCTCGCGCTCTCGCAGGGCCAGATCGCGCGCCAGGAAGGCGTCGGGCAGAAGGCCAAGGTCGCGGCCGAGGTGATGCGCGCCGCGCCGAGCAAGCTCGCGGGCCTCAAGCAGCTCGCCAGCATGGCCGTTTCCGGCGAGAGCGCGATGCGCTCGGGCGAGTGGATGCACCACTACCTGATCGAGGGCGTCGATGCGGCCGAGGCGGCGTCGAAGGCGAAGCGCCTGCGCGCGATCATGGCGAAGTATGGCAAGGAGATCCCGAACAGCGTGCCGGGCTTCGTGCACACGCTGCCGTTCGCGCCGCTGACCAACGTGCTCGGCCCGAAGGGCGAGCGCTGGGTGCCGCTGCACGGCGTGCTGCGCCATGAAGACGTGGTCGGGTTCCACGTGGCGCTGACCGCGTTCTACGCGACGCGCGAGGCCGACATGGAGCGCCTCGGCATCTGGACCGGCGGCATGTTCGAGACCGTCGGCTCGGCGGGCTTCCTCTACGAGATCGCGATGTACTGGCCGGACGAGCGCCATGCGTTCCACGCCAACATGCTCGAGAAGGAATTCCTCGCGAAGACTCCGATCTATCCGCCGAACCCTGCCGCCCGCGCCTACATCGACACGCTGAAGCAGGACCTGGTCGCGCTCTACCAGCAGTTCGGCGCGGCGCATTTCCAGCTCGGCCGCAACTATCCCTACCGGCCGCGCCTCGAGAAGAACGCCGGCGCGCTGGTGGCCGCGATCAAGCAGCAGCTCGATCCGCACGGGCTGATGAATCCGGGCGCGCTCGGCTTCGGCGGGTGAGCCTTCGGCGGATTGGCGCAGAGAGCGAGTTCCGCCGCGACCATGCATGGCGGGTCGTGCTCGCGGCCGCCGTCGGCTGCGCGTTCGGCCTGACGGCACTGCCCTACTACACGCTCGGCATGGTCGCGAAGCCGATCGCGGCCGAGTTCGACTGGCCGCGCGCGGTAGTGCAGGGCGGCATCACGGCCGCCGCGTTCGGCGTGCTGGCGAGTGCCTGGCTCGCCGGCTGGATGATCGACCGCGTCGGGGCGCGCCGCGTCGCGCTCGGCAGCCAGGCCGGGCTCGCGCTCGGCTTCGTCGGTCTCTCGATGCAAACGGGCTCACCGACGCTCTGGTACGCCAACTGGTTCCTGCTCGCGGTGCTCGGCGTCGGCACCACGCCGCTGACCTGGTCGCGCGGCATTGCCTCCTGGTTCGACCGCCGCCGCGGCCTCGCGCTCGGCCTCGGCCTCACAGGCACCGGCTTCACCGCGTTCCTCGCGCCGCCGCTGATGACCTCGATCGTCGCGAGCTCGGGTTGGCGCAGCGGCTATCTCACGATCGCGGCCGGCATCGTGCTGGTTGCGATGCCGACGGTCTTCCTGTTGTTCAGGGAGCGCACCCCGGGCGCAGAACTCGCGGCCGGCACCGGCATCATCCCCGCCGACGGCCCGGCGCCCGCCGAAACACCGAACGTCACGCTCGGCGAGGCGCTGCGCGGCCGCCACTTCTGGATCATCGCGCTGAGCTTCCTGTTCATCTGCGCGGCGATCACCGGCGTGAACGCGAACCTCGTGCCGATGCTGACGGACGGCGGCCTCAGCGCCGCCGGGGCTGCCGGCTACGCGAGCGTGCTCGGCCTCGCGGTGATCTTCGGCCGGCTGGTCGCCGGCTGGCTGCTCGATCGGCTGTGGGCGCCGGTCGTCGGCCTGATCGTGCTCGTGCCGAGCGCACTCGCCTGCCTGCTGCTGGCGTGGCAGGTCGCGCCGGTGTTCGCGATCGCGCTGCTCGGGCTCGCCGGCGGCGCCGAGTTCGACCTGATCGCCTTCCTCTGCCTGCGCTATTTCGGCACGCGCCACTACGGCAAGATCTACGCTTGGCAGTGGGCGTCGTTCACCGTCGCTTCCGGCCTCGGTCCGGTCGCGTTCGGCGCGATCTTCGACGCCGCTGGCAGCTATGAGACGGGCCTGCTGGTCGCAATGGCCGCAATGCTGGTCGGCCCTGCACTGCTGTTGCTGCTCGGGCCCTACCCAACGCAACTCACCGACCGCCGACCCGGCGATACCTCGGCGACCAGGCACGCGACCGCAATCTGAGCCGCGGCGGCGCGCCGGACCGCATCGAGCAGTCGGTCACCGCATCATTCAGCGCCGCCGGACGGTCGAGCGTTCGACGATGCCGGCCTCCACGATGATCGGCTGGCGCGGATCGGGCGATTTCTCGGCCAGCAGCGCCTCGATCGAGGCGTCGATCAGCGCGTCGATCGGCAACCGCACGGTCGTCAGGTCGTAGGGGGCCCAGGACGCGGCCGGCACGTCGCCGTTACCGACGACCGCCAGCTCGTCCGGCACCGCGATGTTCAGGTCGAGCCGTGCGCCATCGAGCACGCCGAGTGCGGTGAGGTCGGAGTAGCAGAAGATCGCGTCGGGCCGCGGCTTGCGCTGCAACGCCGCGCTGGCCAGGCGCCGCCCCGCGTCGTAGCCGACGACGCCGGTCTCGTCGAGCACGATCCGTGCCTTGCCGGAGGCCGCGACCGTCGCCTTGAACGCCTCGGTGCGGACGATGCTGATGCTCACCGCCGGGTTGCCGCGCACGACGCCGAGCCGGCGGTAGCCCCTGTCGATCAGCAGTCGTGCGACGTCGCGACCGATCTGCACGTTGTCGGTGGAGACGTTGACCGCCGGTATCGAGCTCGACTCGCGGTTGACGATCACCATCCGCGTGCCGTCGCGCACGCAGCTGCGTGCCAGCGCGGGATCGGGCGTGCAGGACACCAGCAGGATTCCTTCGGCGCGATACTGCAGCAGGCGACGGACCGCGCCGTCGACGTTGCCGTCGGGCGCCGCCGTCAGCAGCATCAGCTGATAGTCGCGCCGCTGCAGCTTCTCACTGAGCTTGCTGAGCATCGTGGTGTAGAAGGGGTTCTCCCACTCGGCCATCACCAGACCGATCAGCCTGGAACGGTCGGTGATCAGGCTGCGGGCGAGCACGTTCGGCTCGTAGCCGAGCGTGGTCGCCGCCGCCATGACCTTGCGCCGCATGGCCTCCGAGACGCTGGCATCCGGCGTGAAGGTACGCGACACCGCGGAGCGTGAAACCCCGGCCATCAGCGCCACTTCGCGCGACGTCACCACGGACCGCAGCTGCGCGTGCACCGACTTCGCGCGCGTCGCTTTCTCACGCGCCGGGTTTGCGCGCGCGTTGCGCGGTGCGGCGCGCACCGGCCGCGCGCCGACACCGCGTCGGGTTCGTGATGTCGCGCTTGCCATCTCTGTTGCTACTCCCAGCCGCGCCGCACCTGGCCTCGTGGCGCAGGCGCGAAAGGCTACCAGACCCGCTTGCGCACCGGCACGTCCGCCTCGTGGATGACCGCGAGAATCATGTCGCTGCTGCGCAGTGATGCAATCGTATGCAAAAATGGCTGCCCGCGCAGCCGCGCCGCGACGGAAACCCCATCAATGAAGATCCGCACCATATTCGCCTCCCTGCTGCTCGGCGTCGCCGCCGCGACGGCCGGCGCCGCCGACGCGCCCGTTCGCGCGCCCACGGCCGGTCTCGTGCTGGTCGTCGGCGCCACCGGGCGCAGCGGAGCAGCGCTGCTCAATGCGCTGAAAGCCCAGGGCTTCACTCGCGTGCGCGCCCTGGTGCGCGATCCGGCGACGGCGCGCGCCAAGGTCGGCGATGGCATCGAGCTGGTGCGCGGCGACGTGCGCGACCCCGCCAGCCTCGCGGCGGCGCTCGGCGGCGTCGACTACGTCGTCTCCAGCCTGGGATCCAACACCTTCAACGACCCGACGAATTCCCCCGAGAAAGTCGATTACGAAGGGGTGCGCAACCTCGCGACGGCGGCGAAAGCAGCGGGCGTGAAGCACTACGTGCAGGTGTCCTCGCTCGGGGTCACGAATCCGCAGCACCCGCTCAACCGCTTCGGCAAAGTAATGGAATGGAAGCTCAAGGGCGAGAGCGCGCTGCGCGCGAGCGGCGTGCCCTACACGATCGTGCGGCCAGGCGGCCTCGGCGACGGCCCCGGCGGCAAGACCGGCATCACGGTCGGGCAGGGCGACACCATGGCCTCCGGAGCGATCGACCGCGCGGACGTCGGAACCGTCTGCATCAAGGCGCTGGGCAATCCCGCGGCCTTCGGCAAGACCTTCGAGATCGTTGCCGGGAAGCCTGGCGAGAGCGTCGAGTGGGGCCGGTTTTTCGCCGCGCTGAAGTCGGACGTCTGAGGCAACACGAGGGTCCGGGCAGCGTCACCTACGACCCGGACTGGTCGCCGCCCGAGTATTCGACCGTCGAGATCCACCTGCGGCCGCCCGGCGGCGTGCTGACGCTGCTCGACTTCTCAGGCGATCGCGAGCGCGATGTCTACAGCATGTTCTTCGCCGCAGCCGGATCGCGGCCGGCCGAGCGATGCGTTGCAGGCGAAGCTGAGGGCCGAATGCGAGCAGACTATCCATCGCATCTACGGTGCGCTCTACTCACGCTATGGTGGCGACAAGGCCTCGAACCAGCACGCGCTGCTCTAGCGCGGCAGACGGATTGCCCTCGAGCGGTTGCGGTCGCCGGAGGCCGCGACGGCGGGAGCTGCACGCATGACGGCCCCGCTCGAGGCTCGCGTGCCGTGGATTCCCCGTCTCGCCTATTCGCTCGGCAACGCGGGCGAGACGATCCTGCACCGCACGTTCGAGTACTTCGTGTTGTTCTACTACACGCAGGTGCTCGGCGTATCGGGCAGCATCGCCGGGCTCGCGATCCTCGCCGCGCTCGCAGTCGATGCGGTCACCGATCCGCTGGTCGGTTCCTATTCCGACAGTCTGCAGTCGCGGTTCGGCCGGCGGCACACGCTGATGTTCGCGTCGGTGCTGCCCACCACGGTGCTGTTCTACGCGTTGTTCAATCCGCCCGCAGGGTTGTCAGCGGCGCGGCTCGGGCTCTGGCTGGCGGCGACGGCCATCGGCCTGCGGGTCGCGATCACGTTCTTCTACGTACCCTGGTCGGCGCAGGTGGCCGAGCTCTCGAGCGATCCGCGCGAGCGCGTCACGCTCGCGATCCTGCGCAGCATCTTCGGCGCGGTCGCGCAGGGTTCGGTGATCGCGCTGGCGTTCAACCTGTTCTTCCGCGCGACGCCGGCGTACCCGCGTGGCCAGGAGAATCCCGAAGCGTATTCGCCGTTCGCGTTGACGTTCGCGCTCGGCCTCGGCGTGGTGATCCTGCTGTCGGCGGCCGGCACGTACCGGCGCATGCAGGCGCTCGAGCGCGCGGAGACGAGTGCGCCGCTGCGCTTCACCGTCGCCGCGCTCGGCAATGCCTGGCGCGAAATGATGTTCGGCTTCCCGAATTTCCGCTGCCTGTTCCTCGGCGCGCTGGCGGCGATGACGGGGTTGTCGGCATTCAACGCATTCTCGCTGTACCTCGGCTCGTATTTCTGGGGCCTCTCGACGGCGCAGATCGGCCAGTGGCAGTTCGCGTTCGTGGTCGGCGCCGCGCTGACCTTCGTGCTCGGCAAGCCGATCGTCGACCGGCTGCAGGCCTCCGCGGTGTTCTCGGCTGGCGTCGCGGTCGGCCTCGCGTGTTTCGCGGCGCCGGTGCTGCTGAAGCTCATCGGCGTGCTGCAGGGTGACGTCGCGATCAACCTCATGGTGCTGGCCGTCGCCAACGCACTCGGGGGCTTCTTCCTCGGCCTCGTGATGATCACCTCGGCGGTGCTGGCCTCGGAGACGGCCGACGCATACCAGGCGCGCCGCGGCATCAAGGGAACCGCCATGCTGTTCGGCTTCATCACGCTCTCGATGAAGCTCGCGAGCGGCCTCGGCAAGCTGCTGACGGGCGTCGCGATCGACCTGATCGCGCTGCCGACGGCCAGCGAGGCCGCGAGCATCACGCGCGGCCAGGCCGACGCGCTCGGCTGGGCCTGCTTCATCACGCTGGCGACGCTCGGGGTGCTCGGCGCCCGGGTGTTTTCCGGCTATCGTTCCGCCCCGCCCGCGACGGCATCGAGGAGCACTGCCACTTGAGCGTCGAGCATCCTGCTTCACGGCCCGGCGGTCCCGGCATGATCCTGTCGCCCGGTCCGGCAGGCCGCTGGGACTCGGAGCGGGTCTCGTGCCCGCGCGTGCTGCGCGAGCCGGATGGACGCTGGAAGATGTGGTACTACGGCCGCGACCCCGGCTTCGACCGGCGCATCGCTTTGCCGACCGGGCGCTGTGGCCTCGCCACCTCGTCCGATGGCGTCCGCTGGGAGCGGGTGCAGGGCGCGCTGACGATGGGTTCGATCTTCGAACCGCACCCCGACCCGTCGCGATTCGACTCCACGCACGTCGGCATCAGCGACATCGCATACCGCGATGGCCTCTACTGGATGTGGTATCTCGGCGGCGACCACACGCCACTGAAGCTCGGGCCGATGGAGCTGATGGGCTTCCCCGCGCTCGCCGGCTGCGCGATCTCCCGCGACGGCCGGCGCTGGACGCGGCTCGACGGTCCCCATCGCGGCGCGCTGTTGCCGGCCGGGAAGCGCGGCGAATTCGACGCGTTGATGACCGGCTGGCCGCAGGTGATTCGCTGGGACGATGGGTCGTGGCGGATGTACTACCACAGCATCGACGCGCGCCAGGTCTACACGCTCGGCTGGGCATCGTCGGACGACGGCCTGAACTGGACCAAGCGCGGGCCGATCATGGGGGCGGGCCCCAAGGGCCGCTTCGACGATCGCGGCGTCGCGACCCGGCACATCGTCCGGCTTGGCGGCCGTTGGACGATGTTCTACGAGGGCTGCAAGGACATCGGCCAGGGCTTCACGGTCGGCCGCCAGATCGGGGTCGCGGTGTCCGACGACGGCGTCGAATGGACGCGTGTCGACGGGCCCGCACCCGATGGCGCCGTGCTCGCGGGTGCGCCCGCGGAATCCGGGCTCTGGGATCACCGGCTCGGTTGTCCCTGGGTCGTGCCGATGGCCGAGGGCGGGCTGCGGCTCTATTACATCGGGTCGCACGAGCGCGTGGGCGGCGGCGAGCTCGACGGCGTGCAGCAGATCGGGCTCGCCACCAGCGACGGCGATCCGCTGCGCTGGACGCGCTACCCGGCGCTGTCGGTGGCGTGACTCAGGGCCGCGGATCCGACGCAGGCGCGCGACGCTTCCGCCAGGCCGCGAGCGCGGGCTGGATCGCCACCCAGGCGATCGCGGTGGCGCCCGCAACGCCGATCGCGACATCCACGCGCGAGCAGCCAGACCGCATGCGACGCGGCCAGCATCAGCATGCAGGCGCCGCAGACTGCGGTGCCGGCCCACATCAGCTGCAGGCGGCTGACGCGGCGCGTCAGCGGGCCGATCGTGCCAGTGGTCGCCATCAGGCCCGCCAGCGCAATCAGCATGATCCGGCGTCGGTCGTGTAGATCGGCCAGCGCACCCGACACCAGCGCCGCGAGCACGACCGACAGACTCATCGCGCCCTGGATCATGCTGACCTGCAGCGGCGATCCCCCGAGCGACACCATCAGGGAGCCAGCGCCGACGTTCTGCATCGATGTGCCGATGAATGCGATGAACGAAAACAGCGAGAAGCTGCGGAAGGTCTCGTGACGCATCGCGGCCCAGGCGCAGGGGTCGAGGTCCGCGGCGGCCGTGGCGACAGCAGCAGCGTCGGGTACGGTGGCGGCCACGCCGGGTGTGGCGGCCGCGGGTTCGTCTGGCCTCGTCACGACATCTCGAACCTTCCCGGGCTTCATTGGCAGCGAGTATTGCACACGTATGCAAACGGCGGCGTGGCGCTGGCGCAACATCCGGTGCTGCGACGGCCGCGTCACAGGGTGGCCGGATGACCCGGCTGGGGAGGCCGGGAGCAGCGCAGTCCGGTTGCAAACGTGTGCAGATGTGAGGCACTCTTTACCTCAGTATCGTTGGAGCAACAGGGGAATCGATCGATGAACACTCGCCATGCACTCGCGGGCTTCTTACTGGCGCTCATCAGCGGTCTTGCGCAGGGACAGCAACCCATGGTGCTCGACGAAATCGTCGTCACGTCGCGGCGCGTCTCGGAGAGTCTCCAGGACGTGCCGGTCGCGATCACCGCGTTCACCGCGAAGGACCTGGAGAAGCAGGTCATCCGCAACGTGCGCGATCTCGCGAACTTCACGCCGAACCTGACCTTCACCGCGGGCACCGATGGCCGCGCCGCCGTGCCGGTCATCCGCGGCATTGGCCTGATCGATGGCCGCGGCTTCGACAACGCGGTGGGGCTCTTCATCGACGGCATCTTCTTCTCCGGTCGTGCGGCGCAGAACGTCGGCATGCTCGATCTCGAGCGCGTCGAAGTGATCAAGGGTCCGCAAAGCGCGCTCTATGGGCGCAACACCTTCTCCGGCGCCATCAACTATGTCACCCGGCCGATTTCCGATGAGCTCACGGGACTGGCCGAAGCCACGCTCGGTTCCGACGACCTGCAGCGGATCAACGGCAGCATCTCGGGCGCGGTCACCGACTGGATGTCGGCGCGCCTTGCCATTGGCTGGGAAGAGGACAAAGGCACCTATCGCAACAGCGGGCCGCTCGGCGTCGGCAATGGCATCGGCGGCGGCGACTTCAAGTCGGCCATGCTGACACTGCAGTTCCAGCCTCGCGACGACCTCAAGATCGCCGTCAGCGGGCTCTGGTCGGAAGAATTCGGCGACAACCGCCCACTCGCGCCGCAGGCCAACAATTGCGGTCCGCTCGATCCGATGGGGGCCGGCAACACTTCGCTGATCAGCAAGGACCTGCGCACCCCGCTGTATTTCTGCGGCGCCGGCGGCGCGCTGGACGGCGGCGCCCTGTCCATGTCCCCCGAGGCCTATGCGTTCGACAGCGAAACCAAGCGTGCCACCCTGTCGTTCGAGTGGGCGCTGCCCGCGGTCACGATCATTTCGCAGACTGCCTACACCACCTCGACGAGCTTCTCGCAGCTGGACCTGGATCGCACCCAGCTGGGTGAGTCGGGTTACGGCTACCTGCCGCGCGCCGCCTATGTCGCGGCCGGCTCGCCCGCGTTCAACTTCGCCAATGGCATGGGCTTCATCTGCTCCGGCTTCATTCCGGCCGGTCCCTGCTCGCCCAATCCCGCGGCCAACGGTGCGCTCTTCAACCAGGTGCGCGCGGGCAGCTTCAACACCTATTTCGGCGGCCAGGGCCTGGACCAGGACTACTGGTCGAGCGAGCTGAGGTTCCAGGGACCGCGCGAAGGGCGCCTGCGCTGGCTCGGTGGCCTGTTCTACTTCCGCAGCAAGAACGACGACACCACGGCCGTCGGCATCGACGCCAGCGAGGCGGTCCGCACGCTCGGGCTGCCGCTGTCGCAGATCCAGTTCGTGCTGCTCGACACGGGCGGCATCATCCCCGGCCTCGCGCCGCGTGGCTATGCGGTCGCCTTCCCGCCGCCGGCCTTCCCGCCGCAGGCACTCTTCCAGAACGGCCCCGGCACGACACTGGCCACCTACACGCCGCTGATCAACGTGCAGGAGTCCGTGTTCGGCTCGCTCGAGTATGACTTCAGCGACCGGTTGACCGGCACCTTCGAGCTGCGCTACACGCAGGAAGACCAGGACCTCAACAATGTCTTCGACAACTACTTCGGCGGTCGCGGCCGCTTCACGTCCTCGTCGAGCTTCACTGATCCGCGGTTCACGCTGCGCTTCAAGGCGAACGACGACCTGATGTTCTACGGCTCTGCAGCCCGCGGCAGCCGCTCGGGCGGCATCAATGCGCTGATCACCGATCCGGCGTTCATCGAGTTCGATCCGGAAACCAACAACACCTACGAACTCGGCATCAAGGCAACGCTCGCCGATGGCCGCATGCAGCTGAATGCGTCGGTGTTCCAGATCGACTGGAAGGACGCCCAGTTCCGCCAGACGGCGCCGGGCAGTGCGGCCGGCGGCACGCTGGTCACGGCAACGCTCAACCTCAATGAGATTCAGAGCCGGGGTGCGGAAATCTCGCTCGCGGCCCGGCTGACCGAGAGCTGGAGGGTCAATGCCGCGCTGGGGTATTCCGATCCGAAATTCGGCAGCAACACCTTCGCGGCCGGGGCCGAGCCGCTGTGCCGCCCGATGCTCGCCGCCACCGCGACCACGGTGCCGCAGATCCCGGTGAACTGCGTGGCGCGCAACATCGGCGGTGTCTCGCGTACCCAGCCCGACATCAGCGGGTTGCAGCTGCCCCGCACCTCGAAGCTCACCAGCAATCTCGGCCTGGAATACTCGCAGCCGGTGCTCGCGGACTCGAACCTGGTCGCCCGTCTGGACGCCTCGTACCGTTCCAAGCAGTACGCCGACTTGATCAATGCGAGCTGGGCGCCGGCGCGGACCATCGCGAACTTCCGCGTCGGCCTCGAGCGTGAGAGCTACGACGTGACGCTCTGGGTCGAGAACCTGGCGGATCAGGACGCGCCGGAGCAGCTCAACCAGGCCGGCCAGACCAACCTCGCAGGCTCGATCGGGTTCACGTCGGTCAGCATCCTGCCGGTGCAGCGCCGTTACGGCATCACGGGGCGCTATCGGTTCTGATGGACCGCCCCCCCGTGCCGTGCCCTGCGGCACGGGGGTTGGACTTCCGGTGAACGGGGCGCCGCGGCCTCAGGCTGCGGCGCCGCCGCTCAGGCGCTGCCCGCCCCATCCACCGGCAGCAGCGTGCCGCTGATGTAGGCCGCGCGATCCGAGCACAGGAACAGCGCCGCCTGCGCGATGTCCTCGGGCGTCGCGAGGCGGCCCATCGGGTACTTGGCACGCAGCACCTCGAACAGCTCTTCTTCGCTCTGGCCGGGCAAGGCGTTGGCGCGCAGCATCGCAGTCGGCGTCGCGCCGGGCAGGATCGCATTGACGCGGATGCCGTGCGGCGCGCCGCTGCGTGCGGCGAGGCGGGTCAGCATCGCCAGCGCGGCCTTGGAAGCGGAATAGGCCGCGCCGTTGACGAAGCCGGATAGCGCCGCGGTCGAGGCGAGGTTCAGCACCACCCCGCCGCGGCCCTTCATCCGTCGCAGCGCCTCGCGGCAGCCGAGGAAGGGCCCGTCGGAATTGACCGCGAAGTGCTTCTGCCAGAGCGCGAGCTCCATCTGCTCGAGCGGCACGTTCGGGCGGTAGAAGCCGGCGCTGTTCACCAGGATGTCGAGCGGGCCCGTGCTGCGCTCGATCGCGGCGAGGGCTTCGAGCCAGTCGGATTCGCGCGTCACGTCGAGGCGCACGAAGCTCGCGCCGGGCAATTCGGCGGCAAGTGCGCGGCCGCCGGTCTCGTCGAGATCGGCGATCACGACCCGTGCACCGGCAGCGGCGAACTGGCGGGCGATGCAGGCGCCGAGGCCCTGCGCGCCTCCGGTGATCAGGGCGATGCGGCCTTCGAGGTCGCGGGGGCCGGCATTGGCCCCCGGACTCATTGCGCGAACGAGTAGGTGGCGGTCAGGCCGATCGTCCGGCGCTCGCCCATCGAGACGTTTGGCAGGAAGCCGAGGCTCGGAGCCGGCGTCAGCGGCGGCTGGAAGATCACCGCCGACACGTACGTCTCGTCCGTCAGGTTGCGGCTCCAGAACGCGATGTCGAGAGGCCCCTTGCGCAGGCCCAGGCGCGCGTTATAGAGCGTGCGCTCCGGGATGGTGGAGATTTCGAGCGTCGTGGCATTCGTCTCCGACGTGTAGCTCGCGTCCGCGCGCGCGAAGAAGGTCCAGTCCGTCGAACCCAGCGGGGTTTCGAACGCGCCGTAGAGGCTGGCCAGGCGGTTGGGCGACCTCGGCAGCGGGTTGCCCGAAATGTCGGGCAGCGCGCGACCGCCCACGATCAGGAAGGGGCAGAACCCTCGCGCCGCCGGCGGGATCCCGGCGGTCGCCGTTCCACCACACTCCGCGACGCGGCCACCGTCGACGGTGCCGGCATCGAACTCGGTTGGCGTATAGGAGAAGGTGCCGCCGATCTGGATGCGGTCCGTCGCGGCGAAGTTCACGCTCAGCTCGATGCCCCGGGCCGTCGCGCCACCGATGTTCTGGATCAGGTTGGTGATCAGCGGAGCTGGAGGGACGGACGGCAGCTGGATGTCGGTGTAGTCGATGAAGAACACCGCGACCTCCGTGCTCAGGCGCCGGTCGAGCCAGTTCGCCTTCCAGCCGAGCTCGTAGGTCAGGTTCTGGGCGGGATCATAGGCCTGCAGTTCCTGCGGAACGCGCGCACCGCCCGCCGCCACGTCCACCACTCCGTTGAAGTAGCCCGAGATGACGCCCTTGGCCGCGGAGAGGTAGAACTGCTGCGACGGCCTCAGCGCGAAGTCCGCGTGTGCACGCCAGGTCGTGTAGGCGTACTCGCCCGACTGCGCCGTCGAAGGACCGGCGATCGTGTTGACGCGATTGCGATCTTCGTTGTCGCGACGCAGCTCGGCGCCGACGGTCCACCGGTCCGTCGGCTTGAACTCGACCGAGCCGAAGATCGCGCGTTGCTTGTCCTCCGCGAGATTTCGCCCCAGCGTCACCATGTTGTTGGCCGGGTCGGAATACGCCACGGCCGTGTTCGGATTGCCGTTGACGAAGAAGAAGATGTCGCTCTGCGGCCGCTCCGTCGCAGCCAAGCCGCGACCGTCGTAGACCAGCCGCTGGAGGGTGATGAACTCGTTCTTGAACAGGAAGCCGCCGAGCGCCCAGCTGACCTTCTCGCCGGCCTGCCCCTCGAGGCGCAGCTCCTGGCTCTGGGCACGCGACTCGCCCTTGCCGGAGCCGTTGAAGACCGGCACTCGCTGCTGGCGCAGGACGGCGCCGGGGGCCGCGCGGTTGACGATGTTGAACCGATAGCCCGCGCCGTTCGCCTGGCCCAGGGTCTGGTCCGTGGAACTGTCGGTGTTTGCGTTGAACACCGCCGTCTGGCTCTTGAGCTGGACGGGACCGAAGTCGTAGGTCAGTTCCAGCGAACCGAGCGATACATGGCGCTGGAAGGCCAGCGAATCGGCATTCGCGGACAGCGTGTCGATGGCGGGGATCTCGCCGCAGAACACCGTCGGGGCCACGCCCGCCGGGCCGCAGTTCAGCGATCCAAAGATGTACATGGCGGACGAATCGCGCACGTCCTCGGTCCGGTAACCGAAGATCCGCGCCGAGAAGGCATCGGTCGGTTTCCAGTCGAGCACGGCCGAGAGGTTCTTGGTCTCGAAGCCCCCGAGACCGGCCGACGGCTCAGCCTGGTTGTCCCAGCTGCCGTCGAAGGTGTTGTAGCTGATGGCGATGCGGCCACGCAGTGTGTCGGTGATCGGCCCGGACACCGTGGCGCGCGCCTCGTAGCGCGCGTTGTCACCGACGGTGGCGCTGAACTTCGAGAACAGCGCGTCGGTCGGCGTGGCCGGCACATAGTTGATCGCGCCGTTGAACGCATTGCGGCCGTAGAGCGCCGACTGGGGGCCCTTGACCACCTCGATGCGGTCGACGTCGAGCAGCTCGAGATTCGAGGTGTTCGGGTTGGCGAGATAGACGCCGCCGTAGAACACCGCGACGTTGCGGTCCGGGCTGGCGAGGTTGGTCTGCGAGATGCCGCGAATGACGGGCGTGCCGAGCTGGTTCTGGATCGCGTCGAAGTACGTCAAGCCCGGCGTGAACATCGCCACGTCGAAGAGGTTCTGGATGCCCTTGGCCTCGATGTCCTTGGCGGTCAGCACCGAGACCGAGACCGGGATGTCGATCAGGGTTTCTTCCTTTTTGCGGGCGGTGACGACGACTTCCTCGAGGGAAGCCCTCCCCTCACTGGCGCCCTGCGCGTGGCCCGTGACCGGACCGGCCACGCCCAGCACGCCGATCGTGGCGGCGGTGGCGATCGTAAGACAAGTCTTCGTTATCATTTTGGCCCCCGAAATCGTCAGTGTTGCGAATCGACGACAACTAGTCCGGCAAACTTACGTGCCGCGCAGCTCACAACGCAATCTCCCTGCAGCAACAAACCGGCATGCGGACATTCGAGCTTGCGCTCGGGCATTTGGCGCGACCTGGTGCGGTCCAAGGCCGATGGGGGCCTTCGACTAGACGTCGAGGTTCGCCACCGTCAGCGCGTTGCGCTCGATGAACTCGCGCCGCGGTTCAACCGCGTCGCCCATCAGCGTGGTGCGGTGTCGCGGAGCATCCCGTGACGCCGCGATCAGGGTTCGTCCGCTTTAAAGGTCCTCTTAACGAGATGGGTGATGAGGCAGGTAGTCTGTCTCGCCAAGCCGGCACCAGCCGGTCGGCCAGCGGAGAGCCGGTCGGGATCGCGCGCGCCAAGCAGGCCCGCGCTTGCGAGTTGATCATGCCTTTGTCGTCACTATCCCCCGCCATCGCGAGATCCGGCG
>Ga0163144_10012007_pt1 | contig 18265 bp, 14 predicted proteins | sample OliLak19BULKMAT1_FD_123175 | JGI IMG/M metagenome (GOLD analysis project Ga0163144, IMG submission 123175) | Freshwater microbial mat bacterial communities from Lake Vanda, McMurdo Dry Valleys, Antarctica - Oligotrophic Lake LV.19.BULKMAT1 | ecosystem: Environmental > Aquatic > Freshwater >... | reverse complement strand
TTCCCAATTTCCAACTCCATCGCGTGTAACTCGAATTCTGACATTAACAGCTGAAGTGTTTAATGTTCCATCCAGTCCATCTAAAATTTCTGTAACAGTTGTTCCAGTTTGACGATACAAACTTACCTCATCAGAAGTATTTCCGACTAAAACAAAATAGCCATTTAAACTCGCTGTTAAATCTGCATTGTCAGAAACTAAATAAACACGAGCAAGATTTGATGAAGACGGATTAAAATCCAATTGCACATAAAAATCCCAGGTTGTATTCAAAATATTTGTTGAAGCAACAGACAGGTACGATGTATCATCAATTGCAGGTGCGAGCAAATGAAGTTGGTTAGACGCATTGACTTCAAAATTCGCTGTTAGACCATTCCAAACAGGATTCGCTGTGAAATCGCCATCGGTGAAATCATCCGAAAATTGAGCAGACGATATTCTGCTAACAACAAATAATAAAAGAGTTAAATAAAATCTCATTTTGCTTCCGAATAGGACTGCTAAATGTAGTAATTTTGTCTCACGAAAAAAAGAGAAAATGAAACTTGCAGTTATTGGTGCAACCGGAATGGTGGGCACAGTTATTTTAGAAGTATTATCAGAATACAATTTTCCGATGGATGAATTGTTGTTGGTCGCTTCAGAAAAATCCGTCGGATCTAAATTAAGTTACAAAGGCAAGGATTATACTGTCATTGGCTTGGAGCAAGCGATTGCTGCTAAACCCGACATTGCAATTTTCTCTGCAGGCGGTGAAACATCTTTAGCATGGGCTCCAAAATTTGCTGCAGCTGGAACAACAGTAATTGATAATTCAAGTGCATGGAGAATGGACCCAAATAAGAAATTAATTGTACCAGAAATTAACGCAAATTTAATACAGGACACTGATAAAATTATTGCAAATCGAAACTGTTCCACAATTCAAATGGTAATGGTATTGGCACCGCTTCATAAAAAATACAAAGTGAAACGCGTAGTTGTTTCAACCTATCAATCCATTTCCGGAACAGGTGTAAAAGCCGTTCAACAATTAGCAAACGAAAAAGCGGGCGTAAAAGGTGAGATGGCTTATCCGTATCAAATAAATGAAAATTGTTTGCCTCATTGCGATACGTTTTTAGAAAACGGATACACAAAAGAAGAAATGAAATTATCGAATGAAACGAAAAAAATTCTTGACCCAACTATAAATGTAACAGCCACTGCAGTACGCGTACCTGTTAGCGGTGGCCATTCTGAAGCGGTTAATATTCAATTTGAAAATGATTTTGATTTAGCCGATGTGCGCAAGTTGCTGAGCGAAACTTTGGGCGTTACATTAAAAGATAATCCAGAGATGAATATTTATCCAATGCCGCTTCATGCAAAAGGAAAAAATGATGTTTTTGTTGGTAGAATTCGTAGAGACGAAAGCCAAGCAAACACATTGAATTTATGGATTGTCGCCGATAATTTAAGAAAAGGTGCGGCGACTAATGCGGTGCAGATTGCGCAGTATTTGGTTGAGAAAAAATTGGTGGAGGCTTAATCAAATTTTGAAAATTTAAAGCCTACACAAACGATACGCCAAAGCTAATCTTTCGGCAACAGTGCGATGATCAAAATTTGGTTACACGGTTGTTTTTGTTAAATAATAATTCATTAGCTTGGTGATAATTGCGATTGCGTTATGAAAACAAAAATTCTTCTTATTGCGCTAACAGCTTTCTGTTTCTCTTGCAAAAAAAATAAAATCTGCGATACCAAGGATTTGCCTTGCCAAACGCATGAGGGCAAAAATACTTTTGGTTGTTATATTAATGGTGAGCCATTTGTTGCAAAAACTTCTTTTTCTATTGGAGGGGCGGTACCTGTAAGTGGCTCATTTGATGAAAACACCAAATTGTTAATTCTTCAAGGTTCTCGAGAGGATGCGAGTGAAAAAATAGAAAGTGTTAATTTTTTTGTTTATGTAAACGGTACTGGAGTTCATACTATGTGGGCAAATACTGCAAATTATGAAGGATATTCCTACTTTAATTCCTCGACGTGTACCTATTATCATGACATGATTAATAAAGGAACGGTGAATATTAGTTATTTAGATTCCGAATCCAATATAATTTCTGGAACATTCAATATGACGCTTATTAATCCTGACTGCACGTCAAACCAAACAATGGAAATTACGCTTGGTCGGTTTGATTTTGGCTATTAAATTTAAAAAAAACCAATAACCCAAATGAAAAAACACCAATTTATTTTCTTGTTCATTTTTGGAATGAACGCAAGTTCCTTTGCCCAATGGACAACGGACTCAATTGTTCACCCCGGCGACAGCGTGCATCAAGTTTATAAACAAACCATGTTAGAAATTTTCGAACACCCTTCAATTCCTCAGGGCAAGCGTTAACATGAGTTATGTTCCTTCTGGCATTTTATACAACAGGGGTTTTCCTTTTATCACATTTGAGCCTTTTAATGGCGAATTGAATGATTCAAGCAAATCTATGCTTCTAAGTTTTAGTATGGCCTATGCAGCGATGGCCTTCCTCATTTCAAAAAAATCATCTCCCTTAATCCCTCTTCGAAGAGGGAAATCAGGTTTTTCTTTAATCTGAAATTCTTGGGAAAATTAGCAACACCTAGTTGGACAAAAAAAAAGCGAAGTTGACAACTTCGCTTTACTTTTTTAAATTATTTCTAATTATTCAATCACTTCTTCCTCTTCGCCAAGGTTGTCGTAAACACGAATGTTTGATTTTTTATCGATCTCGAAATAGACTACTCCTAAGTCACGATATTCTAATTCATTAATGTCAAAACCTTTTACTTCTGGATTAATTAAACGAATATCAACATTGAATAGAAGCGGCATAATTACTGCATCATCCATTAAAATCTGATCGCACTGTGCATATAATGCCATTCGTTTTTTATCGTCTACTTCTTTTAAAGCATCTTCATACGTTTTATCAAAAACAGGGTTAGTGTATCGGAAATAATTGATGGAAGTTTCTTTTCCTTCAATAATATTTTTTCCATGAAAAAGGTACAAGAAATTTGATGGATCTGGATAATCTGCTATCCAACCAAAACGCCAAAAATCCAATTTCCCTTTTTCTGCTTGTGGATGTAGTTCTTGCATTGGAATTACATTTAAGTGGATTGTCACGCCTAAATTTACTTTCAACATATTTTGCATGTATTCCGCAATTTTTTCGTTGACACCACCGCTACTGTTTAAGTGTAATGTAATTTCAGGAAAACCTTTTCCACCGGGGAAACCAGCTTCTTTCATTAAGTTCTGAGCTAATTTCACATTGTAATCAAAACCTTTCACCGTTTCAAATGGATAACCAGACATAGGAGGAACAAATCCGTGATGAGCAGGAATACCTTCGCCTTTCAAAACAAATTCAACTAATGAATCACGGTCAACTGCATAATTAAATGCTTTACGCACTTTTACATCTGCAAATGTTGCGCTTGTAAATAAGAAACCATAATACTGAATGTTTAAACTATTTACAGACTGCACATCAAACTCACGATTTTTTCCTTCCATTGCTTCTTCGAAAGAGCCCATGATGTTATTGATTTCTTCTACTGGAATTCCCCAAACCATATCCAGATTACCGTCTTTAAATGATTTTAATTCTTCTGGTTTGTCTTTGATAAAAGAGAAAGTAACCTGAGCTAAATAAGGTAGTTTATTTCCAAACTCATCTTTTTTCCAATAAGACTCATTGCGCACAAATTCAACCTTTTCACCATTTTTCAAAATTGTTGCTTTAAATGGTCCGCAACCAACCATGTAATTATTCATTCCTTCGTAACCATATTTATCAATGGCTTCTTTTGGGTAAACTGCTGCAGCGAGCACGGCTAATAAATCAGGAAATCCGCCAAATGGGTCTACTAAAGTCAATTCTAATGTATAGGTATCAATCACCTTAATTCCTTCAACCGTTTTTGTTTTTCCAGTTTCATAATCAATAGCCCCTACTAAACGATCACGGAATAAAGAAGACCATTTATTTTGTTCATTGTTAGAGCAAAGGAATTCAAAACAATATTTAAAATCATTTGCATTAATTTCACGTCCTTTTCCATCAGTGAAGCATGAATCATCATGATAATATGCTCCTTTGCGAATATGGAACGTATATTTCTTTTTAGAATTATCAATTTCAAAACTTTCGGCCAAACATGGTTCAGCTTCTAATGTTTTTTGATTGAATTTAAAAAGACCTTCATATACCTGACCAGCAATGTGCGTTGAATAAATGTCATTAATTGCCGCAGGAAAAAGAGTTGTATAATCTTCAATTGAATTTAAACGCAGAATTCCGCCTTTAAATCGACCACCCTCCACCTTTTCAATCTTATTTGGATCGATTGCCGCAACAGTTTCAACTTCGCTACCACCGCAATTAACAAAAAAAGGAATCAAAAGCAATGATAATGGGAGGTGAGAGAATCGTTTCATTAATTTTTTATTATGGAATTAACAAATATATAAAATTCTTCATAATAGCTTGTCATTTTTGAAGAACGGCCGAATGTTCCGCTTGAAAATTTGACGTATGATGAACAGCAATTAAATTGATACTGCATTTCTAAACGGATTACGATGAATGTAAGCATCTGGATTGGTGAACCGAAGAGAAAACTCAAATCCACCTCTGAACTGTGATGCTTGATTTAATTTAGAGATATTGATATCATAAGAAAGACCTAAGCTAAAATTATAAGCCCCGATAAAAACTTGAGGAACAATAGCGTCTATTACATTAGTTACTCTCATGTTCATTCCTCCTGAGATTGAAACTTCACTGGTAAAACCAGTATTTTTTGAGCCTGATTGTAAATTATATTTCCATAACGAACCAAAGAAAACCTCATGCTGCTTTCCTTGTAGGACAAAAGTAAAATTCGGATACCAATATAGATTTGTTGTTTGAGTTGCAAACAATGCAGAACCATGCAGTACGAATCGCATTGGTAATTTTGACTCACCGTTTGCATGAAAAGAGTAATGAGGTTTGTTCAAATGATAAACAGCTAATCCAATTTTTGCATCAGATGGAGCTTTATGAATTACATTTTTATCATTTTTTGCATACCAATAAGCAACTCCTAAACCTACATCCCAATAATTATAAGGTTTGAATTCTGTTCCCTCACCATTACTTAAAGTCGGGTCAAAATTAAGTCCAGAATATTGACTTCCCCACTGCATATTTGCAACATTCAAACCGGTCATTCCATAAGCACCTTGAATTCCAGCAACAAAACGAGAATTGCGATTTATTTTTACAAGAGAGGAAAAATTCAATCCAACATTTGTATTTCCAACCTCAACATCTCCGGCAACATCTTTAAAAACATTTAAACCAACCGCAAAAAATGTTGGGTTTTGCGCTTTTCCTTTTCCAAAAGAAAATTCTACCGAACTCGCATACGTTCGAAACGATTTATTAATGGATTGCCATTGATCTTTCCAATTCATAGTGGCGCGCAAATTACCACTAAAAGCGCCTGTAAATGCTGGGTTTATTTGAAAATCTGCCCGAGTCATTTGGGAAAAATGGATATCCTGACCATTAGTTAGAAATGGTAATAGAAATAATAAGATATGGCTAAATTTCCGTATCAATGCGTTAACTGTATACTACTAATAACAACTAAAGTTACCGTTTTGTTACTTTGAATAGAGTAAAAAAGCCGATAAAAAATTTAATTTATCGGCTTTTAATATCATTTTTTTACGGCGTTATTTTTTCATAACGAACGTTTCCATAAATTTCGTTGTAAAATTTCCTTTTCGAAACTCTTCATTTTTCATAAGCTGTTGATGAAAAGGAATAGTAGTTTGAACGCCTTCAATATAGTATTCTTCCAATGCTCTTTCCATTTTTGTAATGGCCTCTTCGCGTGTTTGAGCAACTGTAATTAATTTAGAAATAAGTGAATCATAATAAGGCGGAATCATATACCCTGCATAAACGTGTGCATCCACGCGAATTCCGTGACCGCCGGGCTGGTGATAGTTGGTGATTTTTCCTGGACAAGGTCTGAAATTATTGAACGGATCCTCGGCATTAATACGGCATTGAATTGCATGCATTTGAGGAAAATATTCTTTGCCGACAATTTTTTCTCCTGCTGCTAATTTAATTTGTTCTTTCACCAAATCGTAATTGATTACTTCTTCTGTAATTGTATGCTCAACTTGAATACGTGTATTCATTTCCATGAAGAAGAAGTTGCGGTGTTTGTCAACCAAAAACTCGATTGTTCCTACACCTTCATATTTGATGGACTTTACAGCTTTGATTGCCGCTTTCCCCATTTTATCGCGCAGTTTAGGCGTCATAAAGGGTGAAGGCGTTTCTTCTACTAATTTTTGATGACGACGTTGAATGGAACAATCTCTTTCAGATAAGTGACAAGCATTTCCATAACGATCACCGGCAATTTGAATTTCGATGTGGCGAGGTTCTTCTATGAATTTTTCCATGTACATTCCATCGTTGCCAAAAGCAGCTTTAGCCTCAGTACGTGCTGAATTCCATGCGTTTTCCAATTCTTCTTCTTTCCAAACAACACGCATACCTTTACCACCACCACCGGCGGTAGCTTTTAACATAATAGGATACACAACTTTTTTTGCTGTTACTTTTGCATCGGCTAAATCTTTTAACAAACCTACAGAACCTGGTATACAAGGAACTCCTGCTTTTATCATTGTTGCTTTAGCAGAAGCCTTATCACCCATTGCGTCAATCATTTCGGGTGAAGCACCGATAAATTTAATGCCGTTTTCTTGACACACTTTTGAAAAATGAGCATTCTCTGAAAGAAATCCATAACCAGGATGTACAGCATCTGCATTGGTAATTTCGCAAGCGGAAATAATTTTTACAATATCTAAATAGGATTGTGAGCTTTGTGGCGGGCCAATGCAAACTGCCTCGTCTGCAAATCGAACATGCAAACTATCTCGGTCGGCTGTTGAATAAACAGCAACCGTTTTAATTCCCATTTCTTTACAAGTACGAATAACTCGAAGAGCAATTTCACCCCTATTAGCGATTAATATTTTTTGGAACATGCCTTCTTAAAATTTTATTTATTTCTTGATATATCTTTTTTCATCTTTAGTGAAAAAGAAACTTAGGCTCATGTATTTCTCAATAAAGGCTTTCAACTCAGCTGGTGAATTAAATTTTTCGTCGATATTATCTGACATTTCCCACAATGTAAAACCATCTGTTCCTATTTCAACCATGTGAATATGATAGTCACCGCCGGCCGCTTCCTGAACATTCATAAACGTTTTACCGCCTACAGTCGATGAGTGCATAACGTATTCTACCTTGTTGTATTTTTTATCGTAATGTTGGTTTTCCACTACTTCATAATGATTTGCATCTTTTTCAGAAATAGCATAAAAAGTAGGATGATCATATTCAGCATCTGATGCGGCAACCCATTTACCAAAAATTGCTTCGTTCAATGGTTCGTTCGCTTCAGAAATTGGCACAGAACTGATGTAAGGACAAGCAGTGAAAACAAATGCAACACCTGTTAACAATGTCAATTTTAAAAATGTATTTTTCATATTTTAGTTTATTTTATTTTTTTTATGATGGGTCAACTAAGAATAATGGTTGATCGTACTCAATCGGTGAAATGTCATCAATAAGTACTTTTACTACTTTACCTGAAACTTCAGATTCAATTTCATTAAATAATTTCATTGCTTCAACAATACAAATTACATCACCCACATTAATAACAGAACCAACATTTACAAATGCCTCTTTGTCTGGAGAAGAGCGGCGATAGAATGTTCCAATCATAGGAGATTTAATTGTAATATATCCTGTTTCATTTCCAGTAGCTGAAGTTTCTTGATTTACAGAATTGTTTACAACCTGTTGTTGAGGCAGAACCACCTGTTGCGGCACATGTGCCATCTGTTGAGGGATTTGCTGCACCAATGGTGAATCAAATGTTCCTACTGCACCGCACTCAGTTTTGATGGTAATTTTAAAATCACCTTGTTCGATGCTTACTTCGTTTACCCCTGCTTTAGAGACAAACTTGATCAAGTTTTGAATTTCTTTAATATCCATAGTCATAATTTGTACGTTAATCTATTAGTTAGCGTTGTACGCCCATTTTAAATATATTGCTCCCCAAGTAAAACCGCCACCAAAAGAAGCTAAAACAATGTTGTCTCCCTTTTTTAGTTTTGATTCCCACTCCCATAAACAAAGCGGAATTGTTCCGGCGGTTGTATTTCCAAATTTTTCAATATTAATCATTACTTTTTCTTTGCCTAAACCCATTCGGTTGGCTGTAGCATCAATAATTCTTAAGTTGGCCTGATGCGGAACTAACCAAGCAACATCGTTACTTGATAATTTATTACGTTCCATAATTTCAGCCGCAACATCGGCCATATTTTGAACTGCACGTTTAAAAACAGTTTTGCCTTCTTGATAAACATACATTCCATCAGCCTCAGCATTTTCTTTTGTAACAGGTTCAGCCGATCCTCCAATTGCTTGGTACAGAAATTCTCGTCCTGAACCATCTGATTTTAGAATGGTGTCTAACATACCTAAACCATCTTGATTTGGTTCTAATAAAACCCCACCTCCACCATCTCCAAAAATAATGCACGTCGCACGGTCTTTATAATTGATGATACTAGACATAACATCTGCTCCAATGACAATTATCTTTTTATGTGTTCCATTTTCGATATAAACACGACCAATATCTAAGGCATAAAGAAATCCTGAACAAGCTGCACTTAAATCAAAACCCCATGCATTCTTGCAACCAGCTTTATCACAAATAATATTTGCAGAACTCGGAAAACGATAATCGCTTGTAATTGAACCAACAATAATCATATCAATTTCAAGCGGAGAAATTCCTCTTTTTTTACAGATGCCCTCAACGATTTTTATTCCAAAATCAGATAGTGCTTCACCTTTTGCCGCCATTCGACGTTCTTTAATACCAGTTCTGCTTACAATCCACTCATCGTTCGTATCAACCATTTTTTCAAGATCCAGATTGGAAAGTATTCTTTCCGGTACGTAGCCTTGAACTGCGGTAATGGCTGCTGTGGTTTTGGTCATACTCTTGGCTACGGTTTGGTCTTCTAATTACCTTAAAAATGCAAATGTATCAAAATTGTAAATGAGGTTCAAATTTAGCAAAAAAACATGATTTTAAGTAAAAAACACGTTAAATCTAGCAGAAATTCAAATAAAAACGAACCAATCTAAAACCACCAAAACGCAAAAAAGGATAATTGAGACCATCCTAAACGAATGATTTCAATTATCCTTCAATAAGTATTATTGTTTACCTGACTAGATAGCAACTTCTTTTTCCATCACCACTTTACCTTTGTAGTATAGTTTTCCTTCGAACCAATGGGCTCGGTGAAAAAGGTGTGGTTGACCAGTTGTAGGGCAAGTTGAGATATTATCAATCACCGCTTTATCGTGTGTTCTTCTTTTATCTCTTCTAGTTTTAGAGATTTTTCTCTTAGGATGTGCCATTACTTTTTATTTTAATTCAATTACTGTTTCAATTTCTTTAAAGCTGCCCAACGCGGGTCAATTTCTTTTTCTTCCTTTTTTGCTATTTCCTCTTTACTTTTTTTGGCCGATTTTTTCACCATTAAGTATTGGTCAATATCATTTAGCATTTCTTGATTGCATTTTCCTTTTGTATGAACTCGTCGTGCCGGCAAAAGCAGATAAGAGAATTCATAAATTGGTTGCGTTAAATCTATTTCTGATTCGTGTGGATAAACAGTCATTACATTTTCGTCATCTAAATCCTCTTCACCAAATTTGTAGATAAGGTCTCCAGTTCCTTTTATCTGTAGGTCGAAGTCATCAGTGCAAATGTCGCACATCACTTTTACTTTACCGACGATTTCAAAATTAGCCATCATCATTGTCGGCTTTTTTTCAAGCGTCAATTTGACTTTTAATTTTGCGTCTTTAATTTCTGAATAATCAAGTTGCTCAAAGAACGTTTTTCCTATTTCAAAGTTGAATAAATGTTTACCATCTGGCAAACTTGTAAATCCTAAAACGTATTCACTTTTTTTACCCACTCTCCAAAATAGAGGGGCAAAGATATTAATAAAATGTTTATTTCAACTACTAGAAATAGAAATTCTACTTAATTGGTGCCTGTTTTTGTAATGCACCTTCTTGTAATTTCTTGAAATTCACACGTTTTTCATACACATCGAGCGCCAAATAATAGGCGTTTCTAAATGAATTTGGGGATGCTTTATCTTTTCCAGCTATATCGTAAGCCGTTCCATGATCGGGCGAGGTACGTACAATTGGCAGGCCTGCAGTAAAATTAACACCTTCGTCGAACGAGATAGATTTAAATCCAGTTAAACCTTGATCGTGATACATACTTAAGATGGCGTCAAAATTTTTCAAGTTCGATGAGCCAAAAAATCCATCAGCTGAATAAGCACCAAAAATCAACTCACCTTCTTCTCTAAACTTTTGAATAACAGGAATAATAATATCTATTTCTTCATTTCCCAAAGTGCCTCTATCACCTGCGTGCGGATTTAAACCTAAGACAGCAATTCGCGGCTTTGAAATCATAAAATCTTTTCTGAGCGTCGCTAATAATAGTCTTAATTTATTTTCAATTCTTTCTTTTGTGATTAAAGCTGGTACCTCTTTTAACGGAACGTGACCGGTAACAACACCAACGCGTAAATCTCCTGCCACCATTAACATCAACACATCTTTTGATTCAGAAATATGCGCCAAATATTCTGTATGACCCGGAAATTCAAAGCCGGCCTCACGCACGCAATCTTTGTTAATTGGTGCGGTAACAAGCACATCAATTCGATTACTTTTTAAATCTGCAACTGCTGCCTCTAATGATTTTAAGGCATACTTTCCACCATTTGCATTTTTTTCGCCTAAAACAATGTTCACTTCTTCTTCCCAACAATTAACTAAGTTGATTTTTTTAGGAATCGCTTCAGTAGCATCTTTTATTGTGAGATAATTAAATTCATTTTGATCCAACGCCTTTTTATGAAATGAAATTGCTTTGGCATTTCCGTAAATGATAGGAATTGAATTGGCATAAACATTTGAATCGTTTAAGGTTTTAATAATTACTTCTAAACCAATGCTATTAATATCTCCAATGGTAATACCTACTTTAATTATTTTGTTTTCCATTTCTATTTTCTTGATAAGAATTCAACTAACAAACGTACTCCTACTCCTGTTCCGCCAAGGCCTCTATATGAATCTTTGGCTTCTAAAAACGCAGGACCTGCAATGTCAATGTGAATGTAAGGATAATCTGTAAAATGTTCTAGAAATTTTCCGGCTGTAATCATTCCACCATAAGAACCTCCCACATTTTTCATATCAGCAATGGTAGATTTCATTGGCTCCAAATATTCTTCCCAAAAAGGAAATTGAACGATTCTATCATGACTTGCAAAACCCGCTTTATTCAATAAATCAAATTCTTTTTGAGGTGCATTGCCCATAGCGATAGATGCATGAGGTCCAATAGCAGCAGCAGCAGCGCCGGTTAAGGTAGCTGCATCAATTACTAATTCAGGTTTGAATTTTTTTGCATACGATAAGGCATCAGCAAGAATCATTCTGCCTTCTGCATCTGTATTCAACACTTCTATTGTAGTACCATCATACATTGTAATTACATCACCGGGAGTATATGCATTGCCACCGGGACGGTTATCAGTAGCAGGAATCAACGCAATAATATGAAGAGGCAATTTTAGTTTTTCTGCGGCTACAACCGTTGCGGCCATCATAGCGGCACCAGCCATATCACATTTCATCAAATCCATTGAGCCCTTGGTTGGTTTTAAACTAAGTCCTCCTGTATCATATACAACGCCTTTTCCAACCAACACGATTGGTTTTTTATTTTTTGCGCCTTTGTATTCAATAATTGTAAATGTTGGAGGATCAACAGAACCAAGATTAACAGCTAAAAGCCCACCCATTTTTAGCGCTTTTATTTTAGATTTTCCTAAAATTTCTACACTGATAGATGTTCCTTTGCATTTAGTCGCAATCTCTTTTGCTAACTGCGGAGCCGTTAGATATGAGACCGGCTCGTTAACTAAATCTCTTGCCCAAATTGTTGCATCAACAATGCTTAATAATCTTGTTAGATTGGCTGATTTATTGGTTGTATAAATTCGTTTTAATTTTATTTTTTTCTTATCAGTGAAATATTTATTAAATCGATAAGAACCTAAAGAAAAACCTTCTGAAAATAATTCCACCGCTAACGGAAAAGAACTTTCTATTTGCAAATCAACGCACGATTTTTTAGTTGATTCATACACTCTGTATCCCAAATGACGCAATTTTTCTTTATTCGAATCTTGAATTAAATCTTTGACATTGCAAAACGTCGTGGTCGCGTCATAATTATTAATTTGCACAAGATCGTCTTCTTTCAAAGCGTCTTCCAAAAACGATTTTTGTTCTTTAGAGAAGTTGAATTTTTCTAAAGAATCTTTCGCAGAAATTAGATAAACAACATTTTTCGACTGTTGTTTGGCAGAAAATTGGGGAAACAAATACATGGCTGTTACAATTTTGTGTCAAAGTTATTCATTTTTTAAAGCGGTTTAACTTCGTCTACAATTCAAATAATGTCGCACTTATTCAACTTTGTTCTTTGTTTTTGCGTTATTCAAGAAGAAACAGAAGCGAAATTGTTAACTTTGTTAGCATCCGACGAAGTCTTGAGCACATTGATAAAATCTATTTGTCATATCATTTTACTTGTTTTCTTTACCAATTTGGTAATGGCAACACACAATCGTTCGGGCACCATCACTTATATTTATTTGGGCGGAACAGAATATCAATTCACCGTTCAAACATGTACCAAATCAAGCAGTGAAGCTGACCGACCAGAATTAGAAATAAAATGGGGAGATGGTTCTTCTGATACAATTCCACGCACTTTAATTGAGCCAATTGCACCCTATGATGTTCAAATTAATACGTACGTTGGGACGCATACATATACAGGGCCAGCCGCTTATATTATTAGTGTTGAAGATCCTAATCGAAATGCAGGAGTTATTAATATCAGCAATTCGGTAGACAAAGTTTTTTGTATTCAAACCGAATTAATTATTTCACCATTTATTGGCACGCCAAATAATTCTTTAATCATTGAAGATTGTCCTTGTCCTGAATTTGCTTGTTTAAATAAATTGTATTGCTATAATTTATCTGCCTATGATCCTGACGGTGATAGTTTAAGTTATTCTTTGGTGCCATGCAGATCTGACGGATGCTTGGAGATGAGTATCCCTGCGATTTACAACTATCCTGATGAAATTGGCGGAGGAAATTTAAGCATTGATTCGATTACCGGAACTTTGTGTTGGGATACACCTCAAATTGCTGGCGAATATAATTTAGCAATCAAAATTTCAGAATGGCGAAATGGATTTTATGTTGGTTCTGTTTTACAAGACATGCAAATTACTGTGCAAGCTTGTTCAAATAATCCGCCCTTAATTGTTGATGTTGCTGACACCTGTGTTTTTGCAGGTGATTCTATGTCAATCGAATTTCTTGCTACAGATCCTGACTTAGGTGATGTTGTTTCAGTTTATGGAACGGGTGCAGTTTTTCATCTAAATAATAATCCTGCAATTTTTGCAGAAGAATCTTCAGTGAATAGTGTTAGTGGATTCTTTTTATGGAAACCGGATTGCACAAATGCATCCAACTCACCATACACAATCATTGTTCATGCAGAAGATAATGACCCTAGTGTTCCGCTCGCAGATTTGTCAACATTTAAAATAAAAGTTAATATTCCACCTGTTACAAATTTTACCTGCACACCAACAGGAAATTCAATGACATTAAATTGGGATGCTTCCACATGTTCTGGAATTGCGGCTTATAATATTTATCGCAGCACAGATAGTACAAATTCAATTGACAATTGTTGCGAATTCAATACTGCTCAACTAATGGGTTATGTTTTGATTGGAACTTCACCTACAAATTCATACGTAGATAATAGCGGACTAATAGTTGGAAACGACTATTGTTATTTAATCACAGCCATCAACGCTGCAAATGTTGAAAGCTGCGTTTCAAGTCAAGTATGCGAACATTTAAATTTTGAAATTCCCGTAATGACACATGTATCTGTTTACGAAACATCCACTACAATTGGTAAAGATTCTATCTTATGGTCGTATCCTAAAGAACTAAATACAGTGCTATATCCTGGGCCTTATCATTATCAATTGTATCGTTCAGATAATTACGGCGGCGGAGTTGAAACACTTGTTCTTACAACATCACCTCAAGTTTCAATTTTAAATCCTGATACGGTTTTTACAGATGTTACTTTAGCAACAGAAACTATTCCATATACTTATCGAGTTGAATTATTCAGCAACAATTTATTACTTGGAAGTTCACTCAATGCCTCTTCTATCTTTTTAACATTAACACCCAACGACAATCAACTTTATTTAAGCTGGGTAGAAGATATACCGTGGACAAATTACGCTTATGAAATTTACAAAGAGACACCAACCTCTAGCGGAAATTTTATTTTAATTGGAACAACAACTACAATTGGATTTACAGATACAGGATTAGTAAATGGCTCTACTTATTGTTACAAAATAAAAACAATTGGGCACTATACCTCTAGCGGAATAATTGACCCAATCATCAACTGGTCACAAGAAGTTTGTGCAGAGCCTATCGATCTTACAGCACCTTGCGCACCTACACTTTCAATTGATGGTGATTGTAATTTGGAAGAAACTTATTTAAATTGGACCAATCCAAATAATTCGTGTGCAGATGATGTGACGCGATACAATTTATATTTTGCGGAATTTGAAAGTGATTCGTTAGAATTATTGACTTCATTTTCATCCGACCTTGATACATTCTATATTCACAAAGACCGCGGAAGTATTGCTGGCTGTTATTATGTAACCGCACTAGATTCTATTCAATACAACAATGAAAGTTTACCATCAAACATTGCATGCATTGATAATTGTGATGGCTATTATGTTTTGCCAAATGTGTTTACGCCTGATGGAAGTTCAGTGAACGATTTGTATCATCCTTTGTTGCCAATTAAATTTGTTGAAAGCATTGATTTAAAAATTTATAACCGGTGGGGAGAATTAGTGTATAAAACGGCCGACCCTTATATTTATTGGGATGGAACAGACATCAAATCTGGAAAAAAATTAAACGATGGCGTTTATTTTTACGTTGTTACGGTTAACGAAATTAAATTAGTTGGTCTTGTTCCGCGATCATTTCAAGGAAATATTACCATCATCAATTCGCATTAAAAAATGTTTACAGGAATTATTGAAGCACTTGCAAAAGTGGAAAAAATAGAACAAGAAAATTCAAACGTTCATTTTACTTTTTCATCTCCTTTTACGCACGAATTAAAAATAGACCAAAGTGTGGCGCACAATGGTTGTTGTTTAACTGTAGTGTCGCTAGATGGAAATAATTACACACTCACCGCAATTGATGAAACATTAAAAAGAACCAATTTAGGTTTGCTAAAAATTGGAGAGAATGTGAATGTGGAACGTTGCACAAAAGTTGGCTCAAGATTAGACGGACACATTGTCCAAGGTCATATTGACACTACAGCAAAATGTGTTTCTATAAATAATTTTGACGGAAGCAAAGAGTTTGTTTTTGAATATGATTTTGATGAAGTAACGGTACAAAAAGGTTCTATAACTGTGAACGGTGTTTCACTTACCGTTGTTCAATCAGAAGATAAATTATTTTCTGTCCACATCATTCCTTTTACAATAGAACATACAAATTTTCGTGTGTTGAAAGTTGGATCTATTGTAAATATTGAATTTGATATTATTGGAAAATATGTGAAGCGGATTTTGGGGAAATAAAGCGTATGACCACATCCGTCCTTCGGGCACCTTCTCCACAGTATAAGGAAACTTACAGTTTCGATTGCCGTTTTTTCTTTGAAAATTAAAATAGAATCGCAAATAAAATCATCTTTTTTTCTGCGTTTTTTTCTGCGTAATCTGTGGGGGTAAATTTTTAGAAATCAACTGAACTTATCATGGAATTTTAAAAAACATAATCACCGATTCGGAAACCATAATTGGCGCGCCATTCTCATCAAACATTGACACACCATCAGCGTCTAAAGCAGCAACCTCATTTTTAATTGCTTTTAGTTTTTTGTTGTAAAGTTCAAAGTCGTCCCATTCTGCATTCGTTACAGCAACACGGTCGTAGGTCATAAAAAAACAACCGCCGTTATCTAAACAAACTTTTAATCCAAAACCTAAATCTTCTATCAAAGGAAAATCAAAATAATCCATGTAAGAAATTGCGTTGAAATTTGAGTCAAGTAAAAAATAACGTTTAGAGATTTCAGTTTCTACCCACTTACCAGAAAAATTAGTTTGCTCATAAAAATAACCAGACGACGCGATAAATTCGCCGTTTTTAATTGGTATCAACGTCGCATAATCCGCTGAGATTTTACGCCAGCCATTCTCCGTTATTTTCCAGGCTGACGAGGATTCAGATTCAAAATGCAATTCACTGGTATAGAAATGACTGTCCCCTACAAAACGTTCTATACACGAGTTGTCGACTGAGCTTGTGTGATCATTAATAATCAATAAATCGCCGCGCATTGAAATACTCGAAACTGTAACAGGCCCGTCAATTAATTTTTTTTCTCCATAAAAAATAGTGTCATTGTTTTCGATTTGATAAAGTTCAAAATTTGGTAATGGCTCCTCATAATAAAGAGGCTGAACAAAAATAATTTTTCCGTTTTTTTTACTCACACTCAAGTTCATTTGAGGAGATTTAAAATAGATCGAATCACCTTTTAGAAAATAGGTAAAATTCAATTCAGGATTATGATGAATAAATTCGTACAATCCCGGTTCCCATAAATTCTCTAAAAAAACAGAAGGTTGATACAGTCCCAAAAGATCAGCGTTTGTATAATAATATCCGGGATATTTTTTTTCAAATTTGGTGTGTTGACCAAAACCAAGAGAAGCAACAAAAATTGAATCTGAAGGATATTGCAAAGCATATTTAAGCAAAGCCGGATCACTTACTATTTCGCTGTACGTTACTGAGCTCGCGACTAAATTGCCCGTGCTATCCACGATCGAATATATTTCTTCCCAGCCATTTTTTGCTAAGCCCGTTTGCAAAAAATAATAGCGTTCATTAGGGTTAACGATGTTGCATTTTGGCTCAATGATCCAACGGTTGTTCTTAAAATCCATCACTCCACTTTGTATAAACCCGGGTGCATCAGGAGGATATACAAGCCAATACTCGCCCGTTATTGGATCGTTATAAACAGAATCTTGTCCCGGATAAAGAATACTCATTAATGGTCCCTTGGGCATATTTGAATATGAAGGACACCAATTATTTACAACGAGATAACCGTTTTTCTGGAGCTCTAATCCAAAAAAAGAATTGGTCCATGCTGATCGTTCATTTACCAAAAGTATAGGTTCTCCAATCGAATCAACATCCATTTTAAACTCTTGTTTTTTTGTCAGAATTATCGTAGCCGAATCTAAATCTAACTCGAATTTCATTCCAACCTCAACGCTGTCAGATGCACGCCATTTCAATGCACTTTTGTTTTGGCCGGTTTGGATGTCGTTCAGATCATAATCATAAATAACCAATGGCTTTAGCGAATCCGAAAACATCGCAACAACTTTATGATAAAATGGCGAGTAAATTATATAATCCGCAGTTGGCCGTATAACGACAGAATAAACAAAATCTGCAGATTGTGAATTTTCAGAATCAAATAATTGTAAACGCACAAGACCTTTTTTTCCACCCAATTCAACAATGAAATGGTTTGGCTCGTCGCATTGATGAAGTGTATCAGCAATTAAGATAGCGGCAAGTAGATTAGGCTCAATTTCTAAAGAAGATTTTGAAATAACACGAACGGAATCCTGAAGCAGTTGAAAAATATCATATGAATAAAAATAGGGATTAGGATGATAAAAATCCGTCTCAAAATTACTTCTCCGATAATTTTCATTCAAACAAAAAACAAAACCATTTAGATGATAGCATCGTTTATACGTTGGTTCAATGATCCACTTTTTTAACTCCAAATTATA
>Ga0163144_10012006_pt1 | contig 18265 bp, 13 predicted proteins | sample OliLak19BULKMAT1_FD_123175 | JGI IMG/M metagenome (GOLD analysis project Ga0163144, IMG submission 123175) | Freshwater microbial mat bacterial communities from Lake Vanda, McMurdo Dry Valleys, Antarctica - Oligotrophic Lake LV.19.BULKMAT1 | ecosystem: Environmental > Aquatic > Freshwater >... | reverse complement strand
GCCTGACCTGGAGCGAGTCAACGCTACTCGCCGACCGACCCGCCAAAGTCAGCGGCTGGTCCGTCTGCTACCCCGCCCTCACCGAACTGCCCGATGGCACCCTCATCGCCATCTGGGCGCAGAAAAAAGACTCGCCCGGAGAGCTCTATGGGGACATTCACTCAGCGCGGATCAAGTTATAGTTCACCGCAACATGAAACTCACCCCCACACTCCTCACCGCTCTGCTGCTGACATCTGGTCCCTCCATCGGGAAGGCTGGGAACATGACGGTCACATCGGATTTCGAAGGAGCCTCGGTCAAGGTGATCGAGATGGATAACGCCGCCCGCAGCATCAGTTTCATGCCGGGTGGGGAGGCGGTGCGGGGATGGCCTTGTTGGTGGTATTTTCGAATCAATGGCCTCACGCCAGGCGAGACGATTTCTCTGCGATTGCGAGGGTCGGATTCGACTGTGACCACACCGGGGAAGCCGGCGTCGAAGCCGCTCGCGCCGGCGTGGGCAATGCCGGAGCAGGCGACCTTTTCCCTGGACGCTAAGACGTGGATGCACACCGGGAAAGGGACGAAGGAGGGCGATGTGATGATCTATTCGCTCAAGGTTGATGCCGCCGCGGTGTTCGTCGCGTGGGGGCCTCCTTACACGCCGACTACGGCGGGAAAGTTTGTCAACGAAATGAGCGCGAAGTCGCCGCACGCGACGGCCGCCGAGCTATGCCACTCGCGCGGAGGCCGCGCGGTGCCTATGCTGCACATGCAGGAAGGTAATTTGCCAAAGAACAAGCGCTTCGGCGTGTGGGTGCAGGCGCGGCAACATGCTTGGGAGAGCGGATCGAGCTGGGTGGCGCAGGGCTTTTCCGAATGGATCATCAGCGATGACGCGGATGCGGCCTGGCTGCGGCAACACGCGGAGATTTTCGTCGTGCCGATCATGGACATCGATAATACCGTGACTGGCAACGGTGGCAAAGATGCGCAGCCGCAGGATCACAATCGCGATTGGTCGCCGCAGCGGCACTGGAACGAGGTTGAACCCCCTCCTTCCCCGGCCCAAGGGTGACAAGGTTGCGGAAGGGATGAAAAAGCAAATTCCTAGGAGTTCGAGCCGCGCTTGGGAGATTTTTTTCTGGAAGCGGTCGCTGACCTCGCGGAGGTCCAGCCGAGATCTCGGCGACGGAGCCGTGATTTGCCTTGCCGGACTCCTGGGTTTTCTGGCATGATCTGGCGATGATCACGGTGCCACGGTCTTTTCTCCTTGCTCTAGGGCTCTGCGGTCTTCTTTCCGTCGGTATCGCTCGCGCTCAGCTCGGCACTGGTGGCTTCTCCGAGAAAGGAAAGCGCGACCTCAGCGGAGGGAGCACTGCAGGAGCCTCCCTAGTCCCGCGCGAACCGGTGGCTGCGCAGATCATCACCCTCACGGCGGTGAGTCCGGAGCGGGTCTGGATCAGCGGGGACGGTCTGAGCGTCACGGCCCGTCTCCTGGCTTTCAGTGCCCCGGCCAAGCCTGAGGACGGTCCTACCGAGGTCATTCGCGAGGGCAAGATTCGTTTTTTGCGGCCAGGAGACAAAGCTCCGATCGAGTTCGAGCTGGCCCGTCTTAGCGAGGACGATCAGATCTATGTGAAAAAAATCGCGGAAGCGGCCGCGAAAGTCCCTGTTCCAGCGGAGGGTGCGACGGCGGAGGAATCGAAGCAGTGACTCCTCAGCGATGGGCCCGGTAGTAGCGGACTAGACCAGCGGTGATGCCATCGGCATACTCCTGATAGAGATTTTTTTTGTAGCGATTCCCAACCTCGCGCAGAGCATCGTAGGGGCCCTCCTGGACCCGCCCATAGACCTCCCGGTTGTTCATGCAATAGGGTTCGAAAAAGACCACCGGACAGGAGAATACCCGATTGGCGAGCAGGTTCCGCGCCCAGACGAGATCGTTGTCATTGACCGCCATACCGTTGGTTCCGTCATAGCCGACGGAGGGGAGGCGGGACTCTTTCTGGAGGCTGGTCGAGAGAGCGTCGGCTAGCTTGAGTTCCTCGTAGTAGACCCGCTGGAGGATGCGCAGGACCATCTCGAAGCGGGTGTCGTCCTCCCGCATCTCGTCCGCGCTGTAGCAACCGTTAACGAGGACGTGGAGGTGATTCGGGGAAAGGAAACTCGGACGGCGCGGGTTGGGCCAGGGGGTGGCGTTGAAGTGCAGGCAGAGGGCGAGGTCCGGCTGGATGCTGGCATTGAGCAGGTCGCTGCGAGCCCGGATCTCGCTGGAGATGGCGAACATGGCCTTGGCGGTGGACTCGATCAGGCCGGAGGAGGGGACCTGCTTGCGGGAGATCAAGTAAGAGCGGGCGTCGTCCCGGAGGGTCTCGATCCGCTCGTGGGTGACCGGCTCCAATTCAGGTCGGGTCAGGATGACGGTGGCCCCGAGCAGGCTCAGGTCGCGCTCGAGGATCTTCGCGACCAGCAGGGTCATCTCGCCTTCGTTCACCGAGATGGTGTCTTTACCGATGATGTAATGACGGTCGTCCCAGGTGACCCATTTTCCCCCGATGTGTCCGGGGTCGATTGCGATGCGCAGACCTTGGAGAGGTTTGGGGGAATTCGGCGGGAGATCGGGGAGCTCGGTGGGCGTACGCCAAAACTTGGGGGACTCGAGCGACAGAGGGGCTCCCTCGCGGAAGCGCAGTTCGTAGTAGCCGCCTTCGGGGAAATTCGACTGCCGCAGGATCAAGGCTCGGTCGGCTTCGATGTGGATGACTTGCTGGTAGTCCTTGGGCGCGTGGGCGTAACAATGGTCGAGCAGATAGACGAATTCCTCCCGCGCGAGGCTGCCCTGATAGACATCGAGTTCCGACCAGTCAGGGATGTGGCCAAGACGGGCGATGTAGGGCGCGGGCGCGGATTTCGGAGCTTCAGTGGCAACGGCGGAAAATCCCCCGAGGCAGAGCACGAAAGCCACCGCAAGCCGAATGCGGAGGTGGGGAGGGCAAATTTCTGGTTTCGTCATCGGCATTCCCGGTCCATGGACTGAAGCATGTTTCGCATCTTGTTTCTAGGGGATATTGTCGGTGAACCTGGCCGGAAAGCGGTGATCTCGCGTCTTTCGGCCTTGAAAGCGGAGCGGGCCATCGATTTTATCATCGTCAACGGTGAAAATGCCGCCGGGGGACGCGGCATCACCCCGAAGATTGCCATCGATCTTTTGCGGGCGGGAGCGGCGGTCATCACCTCGGGCGATCACATTTGGGATCAGGCGGAGATCGTTCCTTACCTCGCCACCGAGCCGCGTTTGCTGAGGCCGATCAACTATCCCAAGGGAGCGCCCGGGGCGGGCTCCGTTGTGCTTGAGACTGCCAAGGGCAAGGTGGCGGTGCTGAATGTGCAGGGGCGCAGTTTCATGCAACCGCCGCTGGAGAATCCGTTTCTGGCGGCGGAGGCGGAGGTGCGGAGCTTGCGCGAGGAGGAGGGCGTGGCCATGATCTTCGTGGATATCCACGCGGAGACGACCAGCGAAAAAATCGCCCTCGGAAGGATGCTCGACGGTCAGGTCTCAGCCGTCGTTGGCACGCACACCCATGTGCAGACGGCGGATGAACAGATTTTCCCCGGAGGCACTGCCTTTCTTTGTGATGCCGGGATGTGCGGCCCGCTCGAGTCGGTCCTAGGGCGGGCGATCGAGCCGGTGGTGGAGCGTTTCCGAACCTCTACTCCGAGCCGTTTTCCCGTGGCGGGCGGAGCGGTGGGACTGCGTGGCGTCATCGTCGATCTCGATGAGGCGAGTGGGCATGCGCTCGCCATTTCCCGCTTCGCCGAGGACGTTTCCGCTGGTCAGGAAGCGGAGGTGGCAGCCCGGTGAAACCGGCGGATCGGGAATCTTTTCGAAAAAGAGCCAACAAAATTTTTTGACAGCGCGGCGGGACCGGGTATGGTTCGCGGCTCAAACTGTCCGACAGGTAATCACCTCGAAGCATCCTCCCGGAAGGGACATGGTTGCTCGAGGATTTTTTGCCTTTAGGGTCAGCTTGAGGGCCTGGGTGATGGGACTGTGGAGTCCTTGAAGCTCAAGGTGCTGAAAGGCTCTTGTAGCTCAGGGGTAGAGCACTTCCTTGGTAAGGAAGAGGTCATGGGTTCAAATCCCATCAAGAGCTCCATCGACAGTCGAAAATACGTGGCATTGCCACCAAAACCCCGTAGAGTCCGCCTTTTTGTAGGACTTCCGCCACCGAAAGGTGATTTTTACACGCAAAACAAACCAAAAACCTAACGACAATGGCTAAAGAAGCATTCGCACGGACCAAGCCTCACGTGAACGTGGGAACCATCGGTCACGTTGACCACGGCAAAACGACCCTTACTGCCGCGATCACCTCCACCCTGGCGGAGAAAGGTCTCGCCAAAAAGCGCGCCTACGATGAGATCGACGGAGCGCCTGAGGAGCGCGAGCGCGGGATCACCATTTCCACCGCTCACGTGGAGTATGAGACCTTGCTTCGTCACTACGCACACGTTGACTGTCCTGGTCACGCTGACTATGTGAAAAACATGATCACCGGAGCCGCCCAGATGGATGGAGCCATCCTCGTGGTTTCCGCTGCGGACGGCCCGATGCCCCAGACCCGTGAGCACATTCTGCTCGCTCGTCAGGTTGGTGTTCCTTCCATCGTGGTGTTCCTCAACAAAGTGGACATGGTTGACGACGAAGAGCTTCTTGACCTCGTTGAGATGGAAATCCGCGAGCTTCTTTGCAAGTATGACTTCCCCGGCGATGATATCCCGATCGTTCGTGGTTCCGGTCTGAAGGCTCTTGAGGGTGATCCAGTTCAAATGGAGAACATCATGAAGCTCATGCAAGCAGTGGATGAATACATCCCTCTTCCAGAGCGCCCCATCGACCAGCCTTTCCTGATGCCTGTGGAAGACGTGTTCTCGATCGAAGGTCGTGGCACCGTGGCCACCGGTCGAATCGAGCGTGGTATCGTGAAAAAGATGGAAGAAGTCGAGATCGTGGGTATCCGCGACACGAAGAAAACCACCGTCACGGACATCGAGATGTTCCGCAAGTTGCTCGACGAAGGTCGTGCTGGTGACAACGTCGGCCTCCTTCTTCGTGGTCTCAAGAAAGACGACGTCGAGCGCGGCCAAGTTATCGCCAAGCCCGGCACGATCAAGCCTCACCGCAGGTTCAAAGCCGAGATCTACGTGCTCAGCAAAGACGAAGGTGGTCGTCACACTCCTTTCTTCGACAAGTATCGTCCCCAGTTCTACTTCCGCACCACGGACGTGACCGGTTCGGTCCATCTCCCTGCTGGCACCGACATGGTGATGCCTGGGGACAATGTTTCGGTCGAAGTGGAGCTCATCACCCCCATTGCCATGGAGAAGACCATTCGTTTCGCGATCCGCGAAGGTGGCCGCACTGTGGGAGCTGGCCGGGTTGGTGACATCATCGAGTGATCAAACAAAAGCAATCTTCTCTCCGCTGCTCGTTTTGGGTGAGGGGAGTTGGTCAAAATTTCGGAGAGGGGACCGCAAATGAGCGGATCCCCTCTTTCCGCCCCCAAAACATCCCATTTTAGACAGCGTATAGGGTAGTAGCTCAATTGGTAGAGTAGCGGTCTCCAAAACCGTTGGTTGCGAGTTCGAGTCTCGCCTGCCCTGCCACCTCACCAGAGTGTGAGCGGTGCCTTTCACGGTCCAAATATGAAAATCGGCAAATACATCGGCGAGGTTCGCTCGGAGCTGAAGAAGGCTACTTGGCCATGGGATCCTAAGGAAAAGGGTCTCAAGAAATACAAGCAGTTGATCGATTCCACCGTGGTCGTGATCATTGCCATGCTGCTGCTAGGCGCCTATGTCGCCACCATCGATTTCTCGCTCCAGCAATTCATGGAGTTTCTTACGACCGGATTTTAGTTCGCGGGTGCGCTCGGCGCTTCCTGTCACCCCTTTTTACTAGATGCCATCCATTCCTCCACCGAACCAGCAGTGGTATGTGATCCACGTTCTTTCCGGCCAGGAGCTGAAAGTGCGGGACAACATCCTGCGGCGCATCGCTTCCGAGGAGATGGCGGATGTGATCTTCGAGGTGCTCGTGCCGCAAGAGCGCGTTTCCGAGGTTAAGGGTGGTCAAAAGCGCGAGGCGAAACGGAAGTTTTATCCCGGATACATCATCGTGAATATGCACTTGCTGCACGATGATAATACCCTCGTTGAACGGACCTGGTATTTCGTTCAGGAGACCGATGGGGTGATCAATTTTGCGGGAACCAAAACCCGCCCCATTCCCATGCCGATGCATGAGGTCGAGGGCATGCTGAATCAGATTAAGGAGCGCGAAGGCAGCATCAAGCCGGCCATCACCCACGAGGTTGGGGATTCGGTGATGGTGTCGGATGGCCCATTCCAGGGGCAGGCCGGGGTTATCGCCGAGATCAACGAGGCCAAGGGTGAACTCATGGTGTCCGTCAGCATCTTCGGTCGCGAGACCCTTGTTCCGTTGGAGTATTGGCAGGTTGAGATCGGCTGATTTGCCACAGGGTTTGGTAACGAGCATTTAGATAAACAAAATTTTCACAGGTAACTCACAAGCGAGATGGCAAAAGAAGTAGTAAAGCGTATCAAACTCCAAATCACCGCAGGCAAGGCAACCCCTTCTCCTCCGGTAGGTCCGGCTCTCGGCCAGGCTGGGGTGAACATCATGGAGTTCTGCAAGCAGTTTAATGCAGCAACGCAAGAATCTGCCGGGGACATCCTCCCCGTCGTCATCAGTGTTTACGCCGACAAGAGTTTCACTTTCGTGACCAAGCGTCCGCCCGCAGGCGTCCTGCTCAAAAAAGCGGCCAACCTGGCGTCCGGTTCTGCGGAGCCGCTCAAAAAGAAAGTCGGTAAACTGACCAAGGCCCAGCTTATGGATGTCGCCAAGATCAAGATCGAAGACATGAATACCAAAGACCTCGAAGCCGCTTGCCGCATCCTTGCCGGCACCGCCCGCCAGATGGGTCTTGAGATCGTTGACTGATTTTCACTCGTTTTTCTCCAACCAAACCCAAACGCAGGAGGGTAAAACGCCCGTTCGCACTGCACCCAAGCCCATGGCAAAAATACGCAGCAAACGCTACCAGGAAGCGGCCAAGATGGTCGATGACGCCAAAACCTACTCCATCGAGGATGCCGTAGCCCTTGTGAAGTCCTTCCCGGCTCCCAAGTTTGACCAGACTGTCACCGTCACTTTCCGTATGGGAGTTGATCCCCGTCAGTCCGACCAGATGGTTCGTGGCACTTGCCCGCTCCCCCACGGAAGCGGTAAGGATGTGCGCGTGTTGGTCTTTGCTGAGGGCGACGCGGCCGCTCAGGCGAAAAACGCCGGGGCGGAGTTCGTCGGTTTCGAGGCGCTCATCAAAGAAGTGCAGGGTGGGTTCATGGATTTCGACGTTGTGGTGGCGACTCCTGCTGCGATGTCCGAAGTGCGGAAACTCGGTCGCCAACTCGGACCGCGCGGTCTGATGCCGAACCCGAAGACCGGCACAGTGACCGATGATACTGCTGGAGCGGTCAAGGCCGTCAAGGCTGGTCGGATCGACTTCAAGCTCGACAAGAACGGAAATATTTCCGCTCCTGTTGGCAAGCTCTCCTTCGAACCGCAAGCTCTCATCGAGAATAGCAAAGCGGTTGTTGACTCCGTGCAGGCGGCTCGTCCCGCTACGGCCAAGGGGATTTTCATCGTCAAAGGTGCTCTCACCGCGACGATGGTTCCTGGCATCAAAATCGATATCTCGGCGTGGAAGTAAGCGCGTCGCACCCGAACCTAAATTCTTTTCCCAGCTCCGATTCTCATGAAAGAACTCAAACAAATCGTCATCGACGACATCCTCGAGCGGATCAATTCCTCGCCATTCCTCATCGTCACCAACTACGCCGGGATGACCGTGCCGCAGTTTGAAAACCTCCGTGACCAACTCAAGGCGACCGGTGCCAGATTCAGCGTGGCCAAAAACACCTTTGTGAAGCGGGCGGCAAGCTCTGCCGAGTATCCCGAAGGCATCGCCGAGTTCCTGACCGGCCAGTCGGCCTTCGTCACGGGCGAGGAAGATGTTTGTGCGGCAGCGAAAACCCTGAAAGCGTTTGCCAAAACCACCGCGGGCCGCCCTGGCATCCGCGGTGCCGTGCTTGATGGCGTGCTCCTCAGCGAGGCTCAAGTGATTGCTCTTGCTGATCTTCCTTCCAAGGAGGTCCTCCAGTCGCAGTTCCTCGGCTTGCTTAATACTCCCGCGCAGAACCTCGTTCGGATCCTCAACGAGCCCGCTTCGGCACTGGCTCGCGTCCTTCAGGCCAAGGCCGATCAGGGCTGATTCATCCTCTCATCATTTACGACTTTGGCGGGGCCATCAGGGTTCCGCCTTCCTTAGAAAAACACACAACCGGGTTCCTTGTCGGCTGCTGGGCACAGTGGCTTAAATAGCGAGAAGCTTCTCGATGCGGCGATACCCTCCAAAAATATGGCAAATACAGATACCCTCGTAGAACAGCTTAGCGGACTCACCGTCCTCGAAGTTTCAGAACTCGTCAAAGCACTCGAAGAAAAGTGGGGCGTCAGCGCCGCTGCTCCGGTCGCCGCCGCTGCGGCTCCTGCCGCCGGTGCTGGTGAACCCGTCGAAGAGAAAACCTCTTTCGATGTGGTCATGACCTCCTTCGGCGAAAACAAGATCGCCGTCATCAAAGCCGTCCGCGAAGCGGTCTCCGGTCTTGGCTTGGCTGAAGCCAAAGCCCTCGTCGAGAAGGCTCCCGAAACCATCAAAGCCGACGTCAACAAAGAAGAGGCTGAGGCCATCAAGAAAAAGTTGGTTGAAGCCGGTGCGGTCATCGAGATCAAGTAAGGCACCTTTTGAAACCCGCCTGTTCCGGTGCGTCGGGACGGGCGGGAATCTTTTCCTCTAAGGAATTCTGTTTCGAAACGTATATAGTTTACCGGGTTTGCACACCTCCACACTGCCATCCAACTAAACGACGTCGAATCCTGGCCGTAAACGCACGGTCAGGCTTCGTCGTCTTTTGATTTGGCGACTCGTCTGGGAGTGTTTCGGATGTTCGTGGGCTTCCTGCTTGGCAGGGTTGGCCGTGGCATTCCGTTCCGTTTCCGTTCTTGGAGAATCCAGCAACCAGAGATTTATCAGCGCGATTATGTCAGCACCAGCCAAGAAACTTGAACGTTTGTATTTCGGAAAAATCGAGGAGGCGATGGAGACTCCCAACCTCATCGAGGTGCAGTTGGACTCCTACCGGGAATTCCTCCAGCAAGAGGTCGCTCCAGCGGACCGGATCGCTACAGGATTGCAGTCCGTGTTTCAGGAAGTGTTTCCGATCCAGAGTTACGACGAGAAATTCACCCTCGATTTTTCCCGTTACGAAGTCGGCGAGCCCAAAATGACGGCCCTTGAGTCGCTGCGCGATGGTGAGACCTTCAGTGCACCGCTTTATGTGACCTTCGCCCTGACCGACGAGACCGGCACGAAAGAAGAGCGCGTTTACATGGGTGAGCTGCCCATGATGACCCTGCGCGGAACCTTCGTGATCAACGGAGCCGAGCGGGTCGTGGTGAGCCAGTTGCACCGTTCTCCCGGGGTCTGTTTCGAGACCAACCTTCACCTCAATGGTAAAGTGCTCTACGGTTTCCGCATCATTCCTGATCGCGGGTCGTGGATGGAGGTACAGTTCGACACCAACGACCTGCTCTACGTCTATCTTGATCGCCGTCGCCGCCGCCGGAAATTCCTCGCCACCACCTTCCTGCGGGCGATCGGGTATGCGACCGACGAGGACATCATCCAGCAGTTCTACGATATCGAAAAACTCAAGATCGATCCGAAAATTGACGAAGCCAATCTCGCGAACAAGGTCATTTTCAACGACGTGCTCGATGGGGAAATGGTCGTGGCGAAGGCCTACGAGCCGCTCACCCTCGCAACCATCACTCAGCTGCACGCCCTCGGCGTCAAGTCGGTGCCGGTGGTGACGGCGTCGCACGATGACTTGCTTATCAAATCGCTCAAAAAGGATCCGGCCAAGACCGAGGAGGAAGCTCTCAAGGACATCTACCGCCGCCTCCGCCCTGGTGATCCACCAACCGTGGCGAATGCCCGCGCCTTGCTGAAGCGTCTCTTCTTTGATCCGAAAAAATACGACCTCACCCGGGTGGGACGATACAAGCTCAACCAGAAGCTCGGTCTCGACGTAGATGAAAACGAGCGCGTCGTCACGGCGGAAGACTTCATCGTGGCGATGGATTACCTCTTCGGCCTCCGTCGCGGCGAAGGGGTGCTCGATGACATCGATCACCTTGGCAGCCGACGGATCCGTGCGGTGGGCGAGCTTCTCGCCAATCAGTGCCGGGTCGGCTTGGCCCGCACCGAGCGCCTCGTCAAAGAGCGCATGACTCTTTTCGACATCAACCTCGATGGCATGACGCCCTCGAAACTGGTCAATCCCAAGGCCCTTGCCGCTGTGGTCCGTGATTTCTTCGGACGCTCGCAGTTGAGCCAGTTCATGGACCAGATCAATCCGCTCTCGGAATTGACCCACAAGCGCCGTCTCTCGGCACTCGGGCCGGGCGGTCTGAACCGTGATCGCGCTGGTTTCGAAGTGCGAGACGTTCACCCCTCCCACTATGGCCGGATTTGCCCGATTGAGACTCCCGAGGGTCCGAACATCGGCTTGATCAACTCGATGAGCTGTTATGCGCGGATCAACGAGTTCGGCTTCATCGAGACTCCTTATCGGCGCATCGTGAAGGGAAAGGTTTCCAAAAAAATCGACTACCTCACTGCTGACCAGGAAGAGAGCTACCTCATCGCCCAGGCCAACAATCCGATCGATGACAAAGGTAATTTCCTGACCGAGCGGATCACCGTGCGTCACTTGGGCGAATTCATCGAAGTTCCGCCGGAGGAGGCCACCTACATGGACGTTTCGCCGAAGCAGCTCGTTTCGGTAGCGGCCAGTCTGATTCCCTTCCTTGAGCACGATGATGCGAACCGAGCCCTCATGGGTTCGAACATGCAACGCCAAGGCGTGCCGCTGCTCGTCTCCGAGTCTCCCTACGTGGGCACCGGGATGGAAGGCAAAGTCGCCCGCGACTCCCGCGCCGTCGTGGTGGCGGTAGGCAATGGCATCGTCGCTGCTGCGACGGCCGAGATTATCGTCGTCACTGGTGATGGCGAGCTTCCCTGCTCCGAGGCTCAGTTCCTTACCAACCCTCTCAAGCTCAAGAGCGACCCGGCCAACGGCATCTACGTCTATCCGCTGCGCAAATTCATGCGCTCGAATGCTGGCACCTGCATCAACCAAAAGCCCATCATCCGCCGTGGTGACAAGGTCAAGGTCGGTGATGTGCTGGCTGACGGACCAAATACCGACAACGGCGAACTCGCCCTCGGTCGCAACGTCCTCGTCGCCTTCATGCCGTGGAACGGATACAACTTCGAGGATGCCATCGTCATCTCCCAGCGCATCGTGAAGGAGGATGTTTACACCTCGATTCACATCGACGAGTTCGACATCGGCGCACGCGATACCAAACTGGGTCCTGAGGAAATCACCCGGGATATTCCCAATGTCGGCGAAGAAGCCCTCAAGGACCTCGGTCCGGACGGAGTCATTCGGATCGGTGCGGAAGTCCGCCCCGGCGACATCCTCGTTGGGAAAATCACTCCGAAGAGCGAAACCGAACTCGCCCCCGAGGAACGCCTTCTTCGCGCCATCTTCGGTGAGAAAGCGGCTGATGTGAAGGATACCTCGCTCCGCGTGCCTTCCGGTTGCACCGGCATCGTCATGGATGTGCGAGTTTCCTCCCGCAACGCCACCTCCAAAGAGAAGGTTGATCCCAAGGAGCAGCAGAAGCAGCAAAAGCAAATCATCGAGGAGCACAAGCGTCGCCAAGAAGAATTGGCCGAGCTACTCACTGACAAGCTTTCCGCGATCCTGCTCAACGAGAAAATCCCGCTCGATGTGGTCAATGGCCGCACCGGAGAGATCATCGTGCCGGCCAATCGCAAGATCACCAAGACGGTCCTCCGCAAGCTGGCAGACAACTACAGCCACGTAGAGATCGACCCCAGCCCGATCCGCAACAAGATCATGGACATCGTCGCCAGCTTCGAGCAGAAGTTCGCCGACATCGACATGGAGCGGGAACGCCAACTCGACCGGATCGAGTCCGGCGACGAGGTGGACCCCGGCGTCATCAAGCAGGTCAAAGTCTATGTCGCCAAGAAGCGCAAGCTCTCCGTCGGTGACAAGATGGCGGGTCGTCACGGCAACAAAGGAGTTGTCGCCACCATCGTGCCTGAAGAGGACATGCCCTTCCTCGAAGACGGCACCCCAGTCGATATCTGCCTCAACCCCCTCGGCGTGCCGAGCCGGATGAACGTCGGTCAGGTGTTGGAAACCCACCTCGGGGTCGCGGCTCGCGCCCTTGGGTTCAAGGTGGCCACCCCGGTCTTCGACGGCATTCCCGAGAAGAAAATCGTCGAGTATCTCCAACAAGCCAAAGACACTCCCGGCCATGGCTGGATCGGTCTCAATGGCAAGTCGCAGCTCTACGACGGACGCACGGGCGATGCTTTTTATCAGACGGTCGTGGTCGGCGTGATCTACATGCTGAAACTCGGTCACCTGGTGGAAGACAAAATCCACGCTCGTGCGGTAGGGCCCTACTCGCTCGTCACCCAGCAGCCGCTCGGAGGCAAGGCCCAATACGGTGGTCAGCGCTTCGGAGAAATGGAGGTGTGGGCTCTCGAAGCCTACGGTGCCGCCTACACCCTGCAGGAGCTTCTCACCGTCAAATCCGATGACGTTCAAGGGCGGACCCGGATTTACGAGTCCATCGTCAAGGGTGATAACACCCTCGACGCCGGCACGCCGGAGTCCTTCAACGTGCTGATCAAAGAGATGCAAAGTCTCGGCCTCGATATCCGGGTCGGAACGTCCGAGCGCTCTCCCGAGGACATCCTCGCTGATAGTCTCGCGATTTGATCGCTCTCGATATTTGCCCGCCTTCTCCTTCCCCAACTCAGACCCTTCAATACCGTGGCCAACTCAACTCTCAGCTCAGAATCACACCTGGACGAACTCTTCGGACTGGAACGCAAGTCCGATAGCTTCGACCATGTCCGCATCACCGTGGCGAATCCCGAGACGATCCGCACATGGAGTCGCGGCGAGGTGAAGAACCCCGAGACCATCAACTACCGGACCTTCAAGCCTGAAAAAGGCGGCTTGTTCTGCGAGCGGATTTTCGGTCCCACCAAGGACTGGGAGTGTGCCTGCGGCAAATACAAGCGCATCAAGCACAAGGGCACCGTCTGTGACCGTTGCGGCGTTGAAGTGACCCTCTCGCGCGTCCGTCGCGAGCGCATGGGCCACATCGAGCTGGCGGTGTCGGTTTCCCACATCTGGTTCTACAAGTGTATGCCTTCGCGGATCGGCTTGATCCTCGACATGAGCGCCCGCCAGTTGGAGCGCGTCATCTATTACGAAGACTACATCGTGATCGATCCGGGCAACACTCCCCTCGAGTCCGGTCAGCTTTTGACCGAGCTCGAATACCGGGATGCCCAGGAGGAGTATGGCATCGAAGGTTTCCGCGCCGGGATGGGCGCTGAAGCCGTTCGCGATCTCCTTTCTCGCATCGACCTCGCGGCGCTGATCGTCGAGATGGAAGAGGCCATGGGCAAAACCCGCTCCAAGCAGGTTCGTAAGAAACTCGCCAAGCGTCTCAAGCTCGCCCAGGGCTTCCTCGGTTCCAAAAGCCGTCCCGAGTGGATGGTTCTCGAGGTGCTTCCCGTCATCCCCCCGGATCTTCGTCCGCTCGTGCCGCTTGAAGGTGGCCGCTTCGCGACCTCCGATTTGAATGACCTCTACCGTCGCGTCATCAACCGGAACAATCGTCTCAAAAACCTGCTCCAACTCAAGACCCCGGACGTCATCATCCGGAACGAAAAACGGATGCTGCAAGAGGCGGTCGATGCGCTCTTCGACAACGGTCGTCATGGTCGCGCGGTGACTGGCGCGGGCAACCGTCCGCTGAAGTCTCTGTCCGACATGCTCAAGGGCAAAGGCGGTCGTTTCCGTCAGAACTTGCTCGGCAAGCGGGTCGATTACTCCGGTCGTTCGGTCATCGTGATCGGGCCCGACCTGAAGCTGCACCAGTGCGGTCTTCCGAAGAAGATGGCGCTCGTTCTCTTCGAGCCATTCATCATCCGCCGCCTCAAGGAACTCGGTTACGTGCATACCGTGCGCAGTGCCAAAAAACTCATCGAGCGCAAAACGCCCGAGGTTTGGGACATCCTTGAGGAGGTCACCAAAGGCCACCCCGTGCTGCTGAACCGTGCGCCCACTTTGCACCGTCTTTCGATTCAGGCCTTCGAGCCGGTGTTGATCGAGGGCTCCGCCATCCGCGTTCACCCGCTCGTTTGTACTGCTTACAATGCGGACTTCGACGGAGACCAGATGGCGGTTCACGTGCCACTTTCGGTCGAGGCCCAGTTGGAAGCGCGGCTGCTGATGCTCGCGCCGAACAACATTTTCACTCCCTCCAGCGGCAAGCCGATCACCACGCCGTCCCAGGATATTACGCTCGGGGCCTACTTCCTGACCTACTGCCGTCAGATTCCCTTGCGTGATCCTGAGCGCGAATACTCACTGCCGCTTTTCTCCGATACCTCGGAGGTTGAGTTTGCCGTGGCCAACCGGTCCATCGACATGCACGATCCGATCCGGATGCGCAACCCCGACTACCAGTCGAGCGGACGGGTCTATGGTGACAACGAGCGCAAGATTCTCATCACCACCGCCGGTCGGGTTCGTTTCAACGAGATCTGGCCTGACGCGCTCGGTTTCTTCAACAAAACCGTCGCCAAGAAGCAGCTTTCAGACATCATCTGGCGTTGTTACCAGGCGGTTGGGCAGGCGGGTACTGTTGAGTCGCTCGACGCCCTCAAATCGCTCGGATTCCGCGAGGCGACCCGTTCGGGCACCTCGGTCGGTATCTTTGATATGATCATCCCCGCCGAGAAAGAGGTCGAAGTCGCGCATGCCACCGCCGAGGTGAAAAAGGCCACCGATCAGTATCGCGCAGGCATCATCACCAACAAGGAGCGTTACAACAAGATCGTCGATATCTGGACCCACGCAGGGGACGAGATCACCAAGGCTCTCTTCCGCACCATCGAGCACAACGAGGGCAAAGATCTGCCTTCGCCGCTCTTCATGATGGTTGATTCGGGAGCTCGAGGCAACCGACAGCAGATCAAGCAGCTTTCCGGGATGCGCGGACTCATGGCCAAGCCTTCCGGCGAGATCATCGAGCGCCCCATTATCTCGAACTTCCGCTCCGGTCTTTCCGTGTTGGAATATTTCATCTCGACGCACGGTGCTCGTAAAGGTCTCGCCGATACCGCACTGAAGACGGCGGACTCCGGGTATATGACGCGGAAACTCGTCGATGTGGCGCAGGACGTCATCATCACGGAAATCGATTGCGGCACTTCCAACGGCATCATGGTGAAGTCCATCTATGAGGGTGACGAAGAAGTCGTCGATCTCAAGACACGCATCTATGGCCGCGTCGCCGCCGAGCGCGTCGTCAATGGCGAGGAGACCGTCGTCTCTCCTGGCGAGATGATCACCGAAGGCATCGCCCTCCGTCTTTACGACATCGGTCACGAGCAACTCAAGATCCGCTCCGTGCTGACTTGCGAAAGCCGTCGCGGTTGTTGTTCCAAGTGCTACGGCATGAACTTGGCCACCAACGAGATGGCCAAGATCGGTGAAGCCGTCGGCATCGTCGCCGCCCAGTCGATCGGCGAGCCCGGAACCCAGCTCACCATGCGGACGTTCCACGTCGGCGGGGTCGCTTCAGGTACTTTCAAGCAGCCCATCATCAAGGCCAAAACCAAAGGGACGATCCACTTCAACAATCTTCGGGTTGTGGAAACCGCCGACGGTAATTTTGTCGCCCTGAACAAGAATGGAACGATCTCCGTGCACGAGAAGGATGGTCGCGAGGCGGAGTCCTACAACATCGTGAGTGGATCGGTCATCCAAGTGGCTGACAACTCCGAGATCAAGAAAGGCGACACGATTGCGGTCTGGGATCCTTATAGCGTGCCGGTGATCACAGAGAAGAGCGGTAAGATTGCATTCCGCGATATGATCCAGGGAATTACCCTCGACAATGAGATCGACAAAGAGACCAACACCAAGGGCCTCGTCGTTATTGAGCACAAAGAGGACCTTCACCCTCAAGTAGTGGTGCTCGATCCGAAGACGAAAGCTGAGCTCGCGACCTATTCGATCCCGACAGGAGCTCACCTTTCCGTCAAAGAAGGACAGATCGTCAAAGGTGGCGATATGCTCGCGAAGACGCCACGGAAAGTCTCCGAGACCAAGGACATCACGGGTGGTCTTCCCCGGGTGGCCGAGCTCTTCGAAGCGCGTAAGCCGAAGGAAGTCGCTGAGATTGCCAAGATCGACGGGGAAGTTTCCCTCGGGGGCACGATCCGCGCCAAGCGTAAACTGCTGGTCACCGATCCCAAAACCGGCGAGATCGAGGAGCATCTCATCCCGCTTGGGAAACACTACCTGGTCCAACCCGGCGATACTGTGCACAAGGGGCAAAAACTCACCGAAGGTGCCGTCACTCCTCACGAGATTTTGGAGATCCTCGGGGCCCACGCCCTCATGGAGCACCTTGTTAGTGAGGTTCAGGACGTTTACCGCCTGCAAGGGGTGGAGATCAACGACAAACACATCGAGATCATCATCCGGCAGATGCTGCGGAAGGTGCGCATCACCGAGCCTGGCGATACCCATTTCCTCTGGGGCGACCAGATCGAGCGCACCACCTTCGAGATGGTTAATGCGGATCTTATCGAGCAAGGTGGTAAGCCTGCCGAAGCCGAGCCGGTCCTCTTGGGCATTACCAAGGCGTCTCTTGAGACCGACAGCTTCATCTCGGCGGCATCCTTCCAAGATACCACCCGCGTCCTTACCGAAGCTTCCACCCTCGGGCGGATCGACTATCTTCGCGGCTTCAAAGAGAACGTCATCATGGGGCACCTCATTCCTGCCGGAACCGGTTTCCACAACACCCGCAACATCCGCGTCGTCGAAAACTTCGATCCCTCCGACCTTGTCGTCGATGAGGCCGAGGAGGAACTTGAAGTCGTGGAGATCGCCTGACAGTATTCAGTCGCGGAAAAGGCGGTAGGGGTATTCCCAAGCCCGCCTTAACCCGCGGATCCGCAGCATCAAACATTCGTGTTCATTCGCGGCCCTAAACTCCCAGTCAAAGTCTAGGCCCAACGAAAACCAGCCAAAGATTTGGACCACGAATGACCCGGATGAAGACCTCTGTCTATTGCCCCAAGCCAACCTTCTCCTTGATTTCGCGCTGAACGCGTGTTCAGTGCCGCCCGCTCCCGACCATCACCCTTGATACCAACGAAAAGCGAAGGTTCCCCGGAACCACGGGAGCGGATTATCCCTCGATGGCGCTTTTCAAATCCACCCCCCGGTTTCCTGCCTGAAGGAAACCACCACGTTTATGTCCACTGAATTGCTTACTGAACTCGTCGAAGCCGGCGTCCACTTCGGCCACCAATCACGCAAATGGAATCCCCGGATGCGTCCCTACATTCTCGCTGAAAAGCAGAATATCCATCTGATCAATCTGCAGAAGACGGTTGAACAACTCGACCAAGCCGGAGCATTTCTTCGTGACATGGTCAGCAAAGGCAAGCGGATCCTTTTCGTCGGTTGCAAGCGCCAAGCGCAGGATGCCGTCCGCGAAGCTGCCGAGGCGACCAATCAATTCTACGTCAACCACCGCTGGCTCGGCGGCACCCTGACCAACCTTGAGACCGTGCGCCGCAGTGTCGGTCGTATGGAATATCTTGAGAATCTCCAGAAGTCCCCTGACTTCAAAAAGATGAGCAAAAAGGAGATCTCCGCCCTCAATCGTGAGAAGGAGAAGCTCCACCTCCGCCTTTCCGGTATCCGCAAAATGGACCGCCTGCCCGACGTGCTCGTCGTGGTGGACTCCGCCCGCGAATACAACGCCGTCAACGAGGCCCGCAAATTGCGCATCCCGCTGGTCGCGATGGTGGATTCCAATGCTGACCCTGATGTGATCGACTACCCCGTCGTCTCCAACGACGATGCGATCCGCTCGATCCGTCTGGTTCTGAAGAAGCTGATTGAGCCGGTCCTTCCCGTCGCT
>Ga0163144_10012005_pt1 | contig 18266 bp, 17 predicted proteins | sample OliLak19BULKMAT1_FD_123175 | JGI IMG/M metagenome (GOLD analysis project Ga0163144, IMG submission 123175) | Freshwater microbial mat bacterial communities from Lake Vanda, McMurdo Dry Valleys, Antarctica - Oligotrophic Lake LV.19.BULKMAT1 | ecosystem: Environmental > Aquatic > Freshwater >... | reverse complement strand
GATCGGCGCTACGATTCCTCGGGACAGCGAAAGCAGGAAAACAATAACGCCGACCAGCGACAAGGCGGCCACCGCCCCCGACTGGGCGGCCCGGCTTTGAAGAAGGGCGACGGTTGTTTCGAGCGTGGTGACGAAGGCCGATCGCCGCGCCTTGGTCAGCCGGTCGAGTCCTTCATCGAGAGAGCCCCGAAGGTCCGCGACCCGGCCCGACAGTTTGCCGATCCGCTCCGAAGCGAGCCCGGCCAAGCCGCCCTGCTGCTGCTCACTGCTGATGGCGAGACTGGCAAGCTCAATCGCCAGAGGCTGATACTCGATAAAGGACGTTCGAAGCTTTCGAACCTCCTCCTTGCGCTCTTCCAGGGAAATGGCCTCGACGGCATCGAGGTTTTCGACCAGGCGGCGTCCGGACCGTCGCACGCTCTCGAGAAGATCGCTTTCGCCCGTATCGATCGCCTCTTCGATCTTCGCCGTGAAGTCCTTGAACGAATCCTGGGCGGCCGAGAGCTGTTCGTACTCCGGGAAGGCGCGGTCCTTGAGCTCGTTCATCTCGATAGCGACGCGTCGGCCGGCGTCCATGAACATTGCGACGAGCATGCCGGTGGCGGCGATGAACCCGACCAGCAGCATTCCGAACTTGAGCGTCAGTGAGAAACGGGACATGGCCGATTGGGTGGTTGGAGCGGCTTAGGGCTCGCGGCCTAATTGGAGATCTCGAGAACCTTGACCCGATCGTCGACGCCGCTCGCTTCGACGACCGCGATGCCTCCTGGTGTGCGAGCTACGAAGTCCATCAACTGGCTCGACGACCGGAATACCTTGGGCACCGTTCCTCCACCCGAGAAGAGAAGCCGCTTCCAGTAGGACCGAAACTGAGCGACGCTCTTCTTCAGGGTTCCGGAAAGGAAGAGCTCTCCCGCCGGGCTCTCCTCTTCAGGCATCGCCGGAACGATGCGTGTTCCCGAGTCCCACAACGTCTTCTTGCCGAGGAAGATCCGGTTCAGGTCGTCGCTGGTGAGTGTTGTGAGCTTGTTCTCCTTGCTCACCACCACCCGAAGCGAACGATCGACGCCCTGGGCGAGCGACGACACCGAGGACCCCCAGATCAATAGGAGTCCCAAAAAGGCCATGAGTCGAAGTTTCTTCAGGCCCATGTCTTTAGAACCCCAGAACCAGGGCCGCCTTGAGCTCGTGGTACCCGCGCCCCTTGTACTGTGCGAGGCTCGACCTGGTGCCGCCCTTGAAAGCATTGTTCTCCACCTTCAACTGGAAGTTCTTGGAGATCTCCACGTTGACGCCGAGGATGAAGTCACGTCCTCCTGTCTCTGAAAGATCTCGGTTCGGATTGATCTTGTCGAGGCGCAGGTAGGGGGTCCAACCCTTCTTGAGGTGGATCGAAGGCTGGATGTACCAGCCGAGCTGACGCTGCGAACCGCCGGCGGCGAGGCCGAGGGACCCGAAGGCCACTTCCGCGAGCACCCGAATACGCGCCAGATCCAACTCCACTTCGAACCCATGGCTCTGCAGCGTCGTGAAACTCGGCGAACTGAGTCGATCGCGATAAAACGAGTAGCCCAGTCGCAGGTTCTCGGTCGCATTCACGCGCACGCGCGCGGTCAGCGACTTCGAGGTGTTCTCGTCCTCTTCGAAGGGGTTCGCCTCCTCCTGTTCGCCGTTCGCCACGAGGACGTCGTAACTCACATCCTTGCCGCCCACGACGCCGTCCCCATGGGCGGCGATGCCGGCCCCCCAGCGAGGATAGAAGAGGAAGCCTCCCTCGACGATGCGGTCGTTCTTGTTGAGGCTCGCCGCCTCCTTGACGGTGAGAAACGCGGGCTTCGCGGTGTGAATCTCGTTGAAGACTCCGAAGGGAGTGAACATTTTCCCGAAACGAAGCTTCAGCTTGTCGGAGACGGCGTATTCGACAAAGCCGTATTCGACGGCCTGGTTGCCCCGGCCGTCTTCAGTGGCCGTGCCATGTTCCCAGGACAGGTCCAGCGCGGCCCGCACTCGCTCGGAGACCGTGATGTTGAAAACGAGGTCGAACTGGTCGGCGTCGAAGGAACCCTTTTTGTCCCCGTCTCCGTCTTTGCTCAACTGCTTGGAGAACTCGAAGTTGGTGTAGCCGTTGATGACAATGCGATCCGCCATCTCCTGAGCCCCCGCGGAGGGCAAAAACGCCAGGGCCAGCGCAGTGAATACGGCCAGTCGCTTCATCGCCCCTCCAGACCGCACCGTCTCGCGGGATTCATCTGTGCGCACATTAAAGGTCCCTCCAGTCGAACATCGCGGTCAGAGTGTAATCGCATCCCCCTGTCCATTCATCCTGGAGGGGAGCCTGGAAATTCCCGTAACGGCGTAACATCCCCCCTTAGGCTCGCCCGCTGGAGGCGACGCATTCGAGGAGAGAACATGCGAAGAGTGACACTTTCGAAGGGCGATTTCCTTTGGGAAGCCGGAGACGTGGCCCGCAATATCGCTGTCGTCGAGGTCGGCAAGCTGGGAGTGCGCTCGGCCCGCGGTATCGTCGGCATCGTGGCGCCCAAGATGGTTCTGGGCGAAAGCGCCCTGCTCACCGTGGGAGGGCAGACCCAGCTCCGATCGGCCTCGATCGAAGCCCTCGAAGACACTACCGTCGTCGAATACTCCGCCGCCCTCTTTCAGCAGACCTTCGAATCCGGCCGATATGACGTCGGTCACTTGATCCTGCTTTCCCTCATCGGCCAAGTGTGCCGGAATAATCTGCTTACCATGGCCGCCCAGGGCGACCAGCTGGTGGTTGCCGCCCTCCTTCGCGGCCAGGTTCAGTCGATGGGAGAAACCGCCACTCAGTGCCGCCAGATCAAGAGCTGGGAGCACTTCAAGTCGACTTTCAACTACTTGATCCATCTTCGCAACAACTCGGATCGGATGCGGGACGAGCTCGTGACCACCCAGCTCGAAGAAACGGCGGCGCTCGCCAAGGCTTCCGAGATGATGAAGAGCCTGGTTCAGGGCAAGGACATCGTGCCGCACATCGAAGCCCTGATCGCCGCGGATCGGGCCAAGGCCGAGTGGTTTATCCGCTGAGGTCTGCGGGATCACCGCTCTCCTGAGAGATTCGCAGAAACCAAAACGGCCAAACCCGACGAAATTCCGAGGATCGATTCATGCTGAACTGGATACAGGGGGGGCAGAGCCTCCAGCAACTCATCGCGAGCAAGCAGTGGGGGAAGGCCATTGTTCAGCTCCGCAACGACGTCAAGAACGCGCCCAAGGACACGCGCACGCGGATCCAGCTCGCCGACGTCCTGGTCGAGGCGGGCCGCGGCGAAGACGCGGTGCCTGTCTTGCTCAAGCTCGCCCAGGACTTCGGCGTCGAGGGGTCGGCTGGCCGCGCCATCGCGGTGCTCAAGAAGATCGAGCGCATCCAGCCAGGCCGCCAGGACGTCCAGAAAGCCTTGGCCGCCCTCATCAAGAAGACCACCAAGCCGCCGGAGCCATCCGTCAGTTCGGGCATCGACGACATCGTCCGGGGCTCGGCCCAGTTCGACATCGAGGAGATCGGCCTCGATATCAGGCCCGCGCAGATCGAACCCTCCGCGTTCCTCTTCGAGGCCCCGTCGGCCCTGCCCCCTCCGCCGCCCTCGACCCCCGAGGCTGTCCGCTCCGCTCCGCCTCCACCGCCCGAGGAGGAAGAGGCGATCGACATGGAGGACCTGGTGATGCCGCCTCCCATGACCCTGCTCCAGATCGCCACCCAGGCTCCCGCCCCCCCCCCGCCCTCGAAGCCGGCCCAGAAAACCCAGACCGAGAACATGATTGCGTCGATGAGTTCGACCGACAAGGGTCTGTTCGACGATCTGCTCGACACCATCGAGGCGGTGTTGGCCGAGGCTCCCGGGGCGCCGTCCGCCCAGGTGGCGCGGCCGCGCGTCTCCAGTCCGCTCTTCGCGAGCTTCTCCGAGGACGACCTCGTTGCCGTCATCCAGGGCCTGGAGCTTGAAAGCTACAGCCCCGGCGATATCCTGATCCTCGAAGGGGACCCCGGCACCAGCCTGTTCGTGGTGACCTCGGGCGACGTGCGGGCCTTTGTCAAGCAGCCCGATGGCAAGCGAAAGGCGGTCCGGGACATGGGCGAAGGCTCGTTCTTCGGCGAGATCTCGGTGCTGAGCGGCAAACCGCGCACCGCCACCGTTACCGCGACCACCAACGTGGAGGTTCTGATCCTGGAGCGCGCCACTCTTGACCAGATCTGCAAGACCCATCCGAGCGTAAGGACCACTCTCCAGAAGTTCGCCGCTGAACGTTTGAAGACGGGAAAATAAGCGCCATGATCAAAGTGCTGCTTATCGAAGACAACGAAATGAACCGCGACATGCTGTCGCGGCGCCTGACCAAGCGGGGCTACGAAGTGGTGATGGCCGTCGATGGCCAGCAGGGCATCGACATGGCGATTTCGGAGAAGCCCGACCTCATTCTCCTGGATATGAGCCTCCCGGTGGTCGATGGCTGGGACGCGGCCAAACAAATCAAGGCCAACGAGATATCGAGCCCGGTTCCCTTGATCGCCCTCACCGCGCACGCCATGGCCGCCGACAAGGAACGGGCCCTTTCCGCCGGTTGCGACGACTTCGACACCAAGCCGGTGGAACTCCCCCGCTTGCTTGGAAAGATGGAAGTCCTGCTCAAGGCCAAGGGCATCGCTCCGCCCGAAAAAGCCTGAGAAAAAGGGGCGGAGTTCGCGATGACGGGTTCAGGAGCGCACGACGGGGAAGGGGATCCGCTTTCGCAGGTTCGTCACGATCTCAAGACGCCGATCAACCAGATCATCGGCTACAGCGAAATGCTGGCCGAAGACGCCGAGGACAAGAGCGTGCTGGCCGACCTCGGGAAGATCACCACCGCCGCCAAGAATCTTCTCGAACTGATCGACAAGGAACTGAAGCCCGGAAGAATCACGCTCCCGGCTGCGGCCCCTCCCGCACCGCCGTCACCGACACCTCCAGCACCTGAGGCCTCTTCGCTACCCGCCGCCAAACTCGCGGACGGCAGGGCGACCTCGGCCATCGGTCGGCCCGATGCCCAACCGCTCCAGCCCTTGCCGCCTCTTCCCGGCACCACCGACCCGGGTGTCGATCGGCTTCTCGTAGTCGACGACAACGAGATGAACCGCGACATGCTCTCGCGCAGGCTCAAGGGGCGCGGCTACGTGGTCGATATGGCGGAAGACGGCCAGCAGGCCCTCGACATGCTCGCCAAGGAGCCCTATGACCTGATCCTGCTCGACGTCATGATGCCCGGCATCTCCGGGATCGATGTGCTGCGAGCGGTTCGGCAGACGAAGTCCCGCGCCGACCTGCCCATCATCATGGCGACGGCCAAAGATCAGAGCGACGACATCGTCGAGGCGCTCAAACTCGGGGCCAACGACTACGTCACCAAACCTATCGACTTTCCGGTCTGTCTGGCCCGCGTCCAATCGCAGCTCGCCCTCAAGCGCGCGCAGGATCAGGTGAAACGGCTCAATGCCGGCCTCGCCCGGCGCAACGATCTGATCAAGGCGACGTTTGGCCGTTATCTCTCCGACGAAGTGGTCGATCAGATTCTCGAGTCTCCGGGCGGCGCCCGTCTGGGCGGCGACAAGCGCACCGTGACCATCATGATGTCCGACCTGCGCGGCTTCTCGGCTCTGTCCGAGCGGCTGCCCCCCGAACAGGTGGTCCGCATCATCAACAACTACCTCGCGATCATGACCGAGGTGATCAAGAAACATAAGGGCACGATCGACGAGTTCATCGGCGACGCCATTTTGGCCATCTTCGGCGCCCCCGTGATTCGCGAGGACGACGCCAAACGCGCCACCGCCTGTGCGGTGGAAATGCAGCTCGCCATGCACGCGGTGAACGAATACAACCGCAAGAACGATCTGCCCGAAATCGAGATGGGGATCGCCCTTCATACCGGGGAAGTCATCGTCGGCAACATCGGCTCCGAGCAGCGCGCCAAATATGGAGTGGTGGGCACCGCGGTGAACCTCACCTCGCGCATCGAGACCTACACTATTGGCGGCCAGATCCTCATTTCCGACATGACCTTCAAGGCCGCGGGTGCCGGCGTGATTGTGGGCGGGCAGATGGCGGTGAAGGCCAAGGGCCTTAAAGAGCCGATGATCGCGCACGACCTCAGGGGTGTGGCCGAGCCTTTCAACCTCTACTTGCAGACGCGCAGCGCCGAAATGTTTCCTCTCAAAGAGGAGATCGTCGTCGACTACTTTGTGATCGATGGCAAGGCGGTGGGCGATGAAGCCTTCACCGGGTCCTTCGTGGCTCTCTCCTCCAAGTCGGCTGGCGTGAAGGCGAACCAGAAGGTTCCAGCCCTCACCAATTTGAAGCTTCTCGTCCGTGCCTCCAACGGCCAGTGGATTCCCGGCGACCTCTACGGGAAGGTCCTCGACGCCGAGCCGCCCCCCGGGGCCACCTTTGTGGTGCACTTCACCTCGGCACCACCCGAAGTCGAGACTTTCGTGAAAGAAACCCTTCAAGCACTGCAGGAATCCGCAGCGCTGTAGCAGGCAGGAAGGCGCCCTGTGTCAATGCGCCGTTTTCGGCTCCGGTTTCTCCAGGCCGCCGCATGGATCCTGGTTCTTTGGTCGGGCCGCACCCCCGCGTAGACCCGCCAGGACGGAGTCCACGGGTCCGGGTACGAGCAGATGGTCCTTCGTGACAACGGTGTCGTGCCACGTCTCGAACTCATGGCCGCGGACGCTCAACCCCTTTTGGCCGTCCTGGCCTTCGACACGAGCGGAGCCTCGAAGGGGGCAAGCTCGAGGCCTTGCGTGCGGCGAGTGGGGTACTTCTTGACTCACTCCGACCCGAGGACACCTGGGCGCTCCGCAAGATCGCCGAGACCACGGGGGGAAGATACTGGGAGGCGGAGTCCCTCGATCGACGGAAAGCGGCGTTCGCCGCGATCGCGGATGCGATGAGCAAGCGCTACGTTCTTCGCTACGCGCCGGAGAATGTCGCCCCTCCCCGGATGGCACAAGATTGAATTGAAGCTCCGTGGGAAGAAGGGTGAGGTCCACACCCGAAGCGGCTACTGGGTCGGCGACCTTTGAGGTTCACCGGGCAAGGGATTCCTACCGTCGCAAAACGCTGATTTTAAATCTCCAGGAACTTGGGGACTCTCGTGAGACAGCGTGATCCGGACATCGTCACCAGGGCCACATCCTCGATGCGAACCCCGCCGAGCCCGAGGTAGTAAAGACCCGGCTCGACAGTGACCACGTGTCCTGCGCGCAGAATCGAGCCTCGGCGGGAGATCGAGGGCGGTTCATGGATATCAAGCCCGAGACCGTGCCCGGTGCCGTGGAAGAAGCCCTGCATTCGGCCATCCTTCATGCCGGTCCTGAAACCGCGGGAATCAAAGAGGGCCAGGATGTCCTCGTGAATCTTCCGCCCATCCGCTCCATCGTGGATGGACCTGTGCCCCAGGCGCGTGCCTTCCTCGACCAGGGCATAGACCTCCTTGAGCTTCTCGCTCGCCCGGCCGCGCACCACGGTTCGCGTGAGATCTCCGAAGTAGCCGGTCGACTGCGAGCGCGGGAAGATGTCCATCACGACGGGTAGATGAGCGCGCAGAGGGCCATGGCCGATCTCGTGAGGGTCCACCGCCTGGTCGCCGCCTGCGCAGATCGTTCGCATGGGGATGCCCCCGAGCTTCAGGATCGTGGAGTCGATGACCCCGCGCAAATCCTCCGAGGTGAACTTCGATCCCCCGCGGCGCAGCCATCCGTCGCGGCTGATCGTTGTGTCGCGCAGCGCATCGATTCCGGCGAGAAGGCCAGCCTCGGCAGCGCGCAGCGAGGCCTCGATCTTCTTCACTTCATCGCGCGTCTTGATCTCCCGCTCCGGTAAGAAGGGCTCGGGGGCCACCCGCAGGCGGATCTTCAGGCCCTCCAGCTTTCGCGCGAGGCCGAGCGGAAACGTGCCCGGGACTTCGGCACTCTTGACACCCAACCTCATCAGGCAGGCGGCGATCACGTGCTCAACGCGGGCCGGGCCCGGACCTTTCACCGCCCGCTTCGCCATCTGCGTCCAGGACCACACGTGCGTGGCCTTCGACTCGCGTTTAGCACGGTCCATCTCCAGATCGCTCATGACCAGGATCGTGCGCGATCCCGCGATCAGGCACAGGAAGGCATCGGGGGCGAAGAAGCCGGTGGCGTAGAGGATGTCGGCGTCGTGTTCCGACGCCGCGTAAAGCAGGCGAAGCCCCATCAGGCGGTCGCGACGTCGACGAGGACGTCGTAGAAAGTGGCACCGTTGCCGAGGTCGGTCAAGGCCTGGCCGGTGACCGCGTTGGCGTTGCGGCCGCCGGGGCACAACTTCGCCCACCAGACGGAGAGCCCGACCACGACCCCGGGCCGGGCTCCGTCCGACACGTGAGCTTTCGCCAGGAACTCGCCGCGCGCGTTGAAGGTCCGGACCATCTGTCCCTCCACGATGCCGCGGGCGCGCGCATCGTCCGGGTGAATAGTGAGTGCGGGCTCGCCGCCTTCCCGCCGCACAAAGACGGCCTGGTCGGCGAAGGTCGAGTTCAGGAAGTGATGGGCGGGCGGCGAAATAAAGGCCAGGGGATACGTTTTCGCGAGGGTGGGATTGCTTACCGGGCCTTCGCGCGGTCGCACGTAGTGAGGCAACGGATCGCGGCCCGCGGCTTTCTCGGTCTCCGAAAGGAACTCGCACTTGCCCGAGGCAGTCGGGAAGTTGCCCTCGGCGAAGGGCGCCCATTCGGCGGGAACGTTGAGCCGCGCGGTGGTCTCGCGATTGAGTCGTTCGAGCGTAATCCCCTGGAGGCGAGGATGGGACCAGTCGAAGGCTTGCGCCATAAGCGCCTCGTCGCTCTCGAAGAGCAGCGGATCGGAAAGACCCATCTCCAAGGCGAGGTGCCGGAACACCTGGGTGTTCGAGCGGCACTCACCGAGCGGCTCGATGGCCGGCCGGTTGATCGCGAGATAGAGATGGCCGTACGACTTCAGGATGTCCGTATGTTCGAGAACCGTCGTCGCAGGCAGGACGATGTCGGCCCAGTCGACGGTATCCGTGCGGAAAAGTTCGTGCACCGCCACGAAGAGATCCTCACGGCCCAGACCGCGCCGCACCGCATTCTGGTCAGGGGCGATCGCCGCGGGGTTCGAGTTGTAGACGTAGAGGGCCTTCACCGGCGGATCGAGGTCGGGGCGAAGCGCCTCGCCGAAGGACGACATGTTGAGCGTCCGCGTGAAAGGCTTGACCAGGTCGGGCCGGGTCAAGGCGGCGGTCTTGACCGGATACGCTCCCGACGACGAAAGCTGAATGCCGCCACCCACGTGCCGCCAGTCGCCCACCAGGGCGGGGAGACAGGTGATGATCCGGACCGAGTTGCCTCCACCAGCGGCCCGGTTGAGACCGTAGTTGACCCGGATCGCCGAGGGCCGCGTCGTACCGTATTCGCGCGCCAGCTCTTCGATCGTCTCCGCGGTCAAGCCGGTTTCAACTGCGGCGCGCAAAGGCGTCCATTCAAGGGCTCTTTCCTTCAGTCCTTCGACACCGACGGTGTACTTTGCGATGTAGTCGTCGTCGGTCAGGGCCTCGCGGAAAAGGACGTTCATGATCGCGAAGGCGAGGGCACCGTCCGTGCCCGGCAGAGGGGCGATATGCCAATCAGCCTTCTCCGCCGTCTTCGACCGATAGGGGTCGATGACGATCAGCCGCGCGCCCTTCTTCTTCGCCGCCTCTACGAAAGGCCAGAAGTGGACGTTGGACGAAATGATGTTGGCGCCCCACGCGATGATGAGCTTCGCGTTCTCCACTTTCTCTGGATCGAAGCCAATGGTGGCGCCCATGACCGACTTGTAGCCCTCGAAACCGGCGGAGGCGCAGATGGTCCGGTCCAGCTCGGACGCGCCGAGACTCGCAAAGAAGCGCCGGTCGAGGCTACCGTAATGGATCATCCCCGAGTTGCCGGCGTAGGAGTAGGGAAGGATCGACTGCGGGCCGTGCTCGGCGATGACCCGCTTGAAGTTCGAGGCGATCGTGTCGAGAGCCTCGTCCCACGAGACCGGTTCGAACTTGCCCTCGCCCTTCTTTCCAACGCGCCGCAGCGGGTGGAGGATCCGATCAGGGGAGTACACCCGGTCGAGGTACTGATTCACTTTGGCGCAGAGGAAGCCTTGAGTGAAAGGATGATCGGGATCACCGCCGATCTTCACGGCCCGCCCGTTCTCGACCTGCACCGTGGCCACACAGGTGTCCGGGCAGTCGTGAGGGCAGACGATCTTGTGAGTGGTCGGCATTCGAACGGTAAGGATACCCAGTCCGGCCTGAGCGTGCTCTCGTCGGCCGCCCTCAGACGGTGCGGCACTCGCCTATCATCGCCGACCCATGAGCGACACCTCTCTCACTGTGATCGGCGCCGGGGCGGTGGGTCTGGCCATCGCCGCCCGCCTCGCCGAGCGCTTTCCAGACATCATCCTGCTCGAGCGGCGCGACCATCACGGCACCGAGACTTCTAGCCGCAACAGTGAAGTCATCCATGCCGGTATGTACTACGCGCCTGGTTCACTCAAAGCCCGCCTCTGCGTCGAGGGGAACCGCCTGCTCTACGAGTACTGCGCCAGACACGAGGTGCCCCACAATCGCCTCACCAAAATCATTGTCGCCATGATTCCAGAGGAGGTGGCGCATCTCGAAAAGATTCTTGCCATCGGGCTTGCGAACGGCGTCGAACTCGAGATGATCACCGGTGAGAAGTCCCGCGAACTTGAGCCCAATGTTCCGGCGGTGGCGGCGCTTTTTTCACCGAACACGGGTGTGATCAGTGCCCACGGCCTGATGGATACCCTGCTCCAGGAGGTGCGCTCGAAAGGCGCCACCTTCCAGTCGAGCGCCGAGGTTGTGGGCCTTGAGAAGAAGGAACACGAATACCGGATCGACATCAACACTCCCGCCGGCGTTGAGAGCTTCACCAGCGAGCGGGTGATCAACGCGGCGGGTCTCGAATGCGACACCATCGCGGGCCTTGTGGGTATCGATCTTGATGCCGCGGGGTACCGGCTCCACTACTGCAAGGGCAGCTATTTCTCGGTGGCCTCGTCACGAACCGGTATCGTGAAGAGACTCGTGTATCCAGTACCCACCGCGGTCAGCCTGGGCGTTCACGCCCTGGTCGACATTGCAGGCCGGCTCCGTTTCGGTCCCGATGCCGAGTACCTGAAAGAGCGCGGCCTCGACTATCGCGTGGATATGGAGAAGCGCGCGGCTTTCGCCAGGGGCGTCCGTCGTCTGGTGCCGAGCCTCGCCGAGGACGATCTTTCACCGGACATCAGCGGCATCCGTCCCAAGGTCCAGGCTCCGGGCGAACCTGCGCGCGACTTCATCATCCGCGACGAAAGCGACCGTGGGTTGCCCGGATTGATCAACCTGATCGGAATCGAATCGCCTGGGCTGACTTCGTGCCTCGCCATCGCGCGCTACGTGGAAGACATGATGGACGGAAAAACGGCCTGACCGTCTCGGCGATTTGAGGCGGATAACATCGCGGCCTATCCTTGGCCCGATGCGCCCCCGGCTCCTGCTCCTGCTCCTGTGGCTCCTGCCGTTCGCGGCTGATGCCCAGGTCACGGTGGTTGCGCCGGGTGTGCCTGCGCAGGGAGGGGCCGGGCGGGCGAGCGACGCAAACTACGGCCCGGCCCGGCCCGCCGAAATCGACTCGATCATTCTGAGCGACGGTTATCAGCGCGCGCACGTCCTGGTCGAGGGTGAGGTCAGTCCGTTCGAAAGCGGGCAGTACTGGACCGTGGGTCATGCCACGGCGCGCCTACTCATTATTCCGGGCCGCCAACTCGATGCGAGCGAGCTGAATCGAGCGGTCGGCCGAAGGGTCGAACTTCGTGGGGTCATACGCAAACTCCGCGACAAGGAGTACCTCGGTCCCACCCGAACCGATCTGGACCTGATTGAGGATCCGACCCTGCCATCGCTGCCGCCGCCCAACTTTGAACAGGGCTGGCCGCGGATCTCCATCACCGTTTTTGAGATTCGGGACCGGACAAATCCCGAAGGTATCCAGAAGCCCCAGGGAGGCGGGATGGGCCGGCAGATCCTCGACGAACCCTCGGTCTTCTCCTTCAAGACCACGCGCATCTATGGTCAGTTTCGGGGGAGAAGTCTTTTTGCCGACCTGCCAGAAAACAGTGCGCGAGGAAAAGACTCGTGGGTGCTGAAGGATGGCGAGACCGCTCTTTGGGTGATGGGCAAGATGCCCAAGGGCCAAGGCTGGAGCCTCGACCTCGACTACAAGGGCGACACGAAGAACTGGCTTGAAGTCGAAGGCAAACCGGAAGTGGTAAACGGCATCGTCTACCTCAAAGCCTCGAAGGTCCTGATCTCAAAACCTCCCGCGCAACCGAAGACCGAGCCGACCCGCCGATAGGGTCTCCCGCGTGCCTGAGACCCCACTGCGGTCATAATCCCCGGCCGATCCGTAGCATCCCTTCATCGCGAACCACCTCATGACCCCGGTCAATCGGGACCGGGACGAGGGTTTGCATCATGGAGATGTCATGAAGTCAACCAAGTGCCCGGTATGCGACTGGGAGATCAAAGACGGCGGGATCAAGGTCAAAGTTGCAGGCAAGGAGATCACGGTCTGCTGCGATGACTGCGCCAAGCCGGTACAAGCCGATCCGGGGAACTACGCGGCCGCCCACTGAGGACCGGCCGGCCCGTTTGGGGATCACACGATTCCGACGAACGCGAGGTCGTAGACTCCGGATGTTCAAGAAGGAGAGCATCTGGATATATGGCCATGATCGAAGAAGGCAAAAAAGCCCCGACGTTCAAACTCGCTTCGTCGGATGGCGGTGAGGTCAGTCTCAAGGACCTCAAGGGGAAGATCGTTGTTCTGTATTTCTACCCCAAAGACGATACGCCCGGCTGCACGCGCGAGGCCTGCGAGTTCCGCGATACCCAGGCTGCCATCAAAAAGGCCGGAACGGTCGTGTTCGGGGTGAGCGGCGACAGCCTCGAATCACACGAGAAGTTCAAGACGAAGTACAAGCTGAACTTCCCGCTGCTTTCGGACCCGGGCAACGAAGTGGCCACCAAGTTCGGTGCCTTCGGCGAGAAGGTCCTCTACGGCCGCAAGTTCATGGGGATCATCCGTTCCACTTTCATCATCGATGGCGATGGCGTGGTCCGCAAAGTCTGGGCTCGGGTGAAGGTTGATGGTCACGCCGAGAAGGTTCTCGAAGCCGTGAAGGCCCTCTCGAAGTAGGCGGCGGCGGGCTTCGCCTCGGGAACGATGGACGCGAGAAGCGACCAGGCAAGTGCTTCCTGAGGAAGACCGAACTCCTTCAGCACGAAGGCGAAGCCGAAGCCGTGGATCAAACCGAATCCCGCGGCCAGAAAAGCCCGGATGTCCTTGTTTTCGCGACCCCCTTTTGCCTGGGTGCCGAGGACGAAGAGGTTGGCGGCACCGACCACGATGATGGTAAGTGCGATCAACGGCACGATCAGTCGTGCCGGTGGGGACAATAGGTCGAGGGCGGCCAGAGTCAGGGTGAGGGTGAGGCTGTGGCCGAGGTCGAAGCCTTCTCCGCGTTGACCGGCCCGCAGCAGGTGACCATGCCAGTGACCACCGTCCCATTGGTCGAACTCACGCCAACGGCCGTCGCTCTGGCCTTTCAGCACAATGGAGGCGTCCTCGACGCTCACTACGTAGCTCTTGCGATGCAACGGGGCTGCAAGCTGGTCACCGCGGACGGACGCTTGATGAACGCATTCGCGCCCCTGGGTCGCTGCATTCACATCGCAGATTGTTAGTAGCTCGCCATTTCAAAGGCAGACATGAAGGACCGCGCCGCACTCCACGGGTCGCGCGTTCTGGGCGTGGAACTGACTCAGCCCACGCGCAGGGCGCCGCGGAACCCCCGCGCGCCGTAGTAGGATTCGGCGCCATTGTGATAGACGAAGACCGTATCGAAACGGCGATCGCAAAAGAGCGCGCCACCCAGCTTTCGAATGCTGGATGGAGTCTGCACCCAGCTCGACGTAGTGGTGTCGAATTCGCCGAGCTTCTGTAGGTCTCGGTATTGCTCTTCGCTGAGCATCTTGACGCCCATGGCGTCGGCCATGTCCATCGCGCTGTCCTTCGGTTTGTGCTCTTTCCTCGAGTCCAGCGCTTCGCGGTCGTAACAGATGCTCCGGCGCGCCTTGGGGCTCTGCGCGGAGCAATCACAGAAGATGTACTCGTCCGCCTTCTTGTCGTATCCAACAACATCCGGCTCGCCGTCGGTCTCTTCCATCGCCTGGAGAGACCACAGCGCATCTACATTCTTCTCGAGCTTTGCCTGGACCTTCGCCCACTCCACACCCTGGTGGCGCTTCATGTTCTTCGCGAACCGCGCCTGCAACTTGGTCAGGATCTCGTCCTGTTGCCTGGCGGTGAGCTTCGTCTTTTTCGTGATCATGCAGCCCTCCTTCCTCTCGTCGGAGCGTATGTGAAACAAGCGTGGTTTGCCAGTCAATTCGCATGACCGCGGCCGGTGGCGGGCCCGCCCGGACCGCTCGGGCGCTGCCTCCGAGGGGGCGCCCGACGCGCCAAATCCTCGCGGTGCCCGAGGCTCCGCCGCGCCGCGGTGGGCCGAGACTAGAGCTTCGAGACTCTCGTCGAACCCATACGCCGCAAGGGTCCAGTGGGTCTTCTGTATCAGCGCAACGGCGTCCTTCTGTTCAACAATCGCCGCCGGAATTAGCGCACACAATTCACTAATCGCAAGTGTCCGCGCGGCTCGATCTTCTGCCAACGTCGGTCTCCATTCTGGCCGAAGCACACCATCCCCCCATGCCTCAGCTCCGACCGTCCGATGAACCATAATTTCGGTGGCAGTCGCCAGTGCGCGCAGCACCATTGCGTGGTACGCAGGTCCATCGTCGAACAACTCTCTTAAAACAGGCAGCCTTTCCGGATCGGGAACCTCCGTCCCCCCCCAGTTGAACCTGGAAATGTCTCTCGAACTCACCGGTTGAGTTGTTCGCCCACGTCTCGTTCTCCGCGAGGCTCAAGTCCGCCAGACACCGGATGGCGTCGTCAAACGTCTCGCGCCGCCACACCAACCTCGGCAGGTACCAGAGCACAGGGGCTTCTCGCGTCTGGCGATCCCGGCAAGGTAGCTGGAGAACCGTTCCGCGGGAAGCGCGCGAACGAGTTCCACCGGGATGGCAAAGCTGTCGGGCCTCCGACTCGGTCATGGTGAAAAAAAGGGACGCTCTCCGCGCGTCTGCGGATCGATGATGACGTCCACGACTTCCTTCTCAGCCTTCACAGAACGGGTGACGCCGCTCCCGACCGGCAACCCGACCGAGGTCACCGAGTGCGGCTGAAATCATGTGGAACAACGCTCCGCCGATCAGGGAACCCGCGGCGAAGGCCACGAGCGGGAGCAGGAGCCTCTTCACCGTCGCCTCTCGCAGGAGCAGGGTCACCCCCCGATGAGCGCGATGGCAACTCTCGCACGATGCGTCTCTATGATGGGGCGTGGTCGAACCGAACCCGAGCCCCAGTGATGAAGACCTGCTCGCCGCAGCACGCGGGGGCGACGCCGAGTCTCTAGAGACGCTGATCGCGCGCTATCAGCCGCGAGTGCTTCGTTTCGGGACCCGGATGTGCCGCGATCCGGAGGACGCGCAGGATGTCGTCCAAGAGACGCTGCTGGCGATGGCCCGATCGCTTCGCGACTTCCGCGGCGAGTCCTCGGTCTCGACCTGGCTGTACACCATCGCCCGCAGCTTCTGCATCAAGAAGCGGCGGCGCAGCAAGTTCGCCCCCGCCCACCCGGTCTCCATCGATTCACCCGAGGGCGCGCACCTTCAAGGCCTTCCGGATTCGGGGCCGAGTCCCGAGCGGGCCGCGTTCGGCCATGAGATCGGAGCCGCCCTCGACGCCTCCCTCGCCTCCCTCGAACCGAGACAAAGGGAGGTGCTCCTGTTGCGCGACGTCGAAGGTTTGAGGGCATCCGAGGTCGCGTCGGTGCTGGGCCTGAGCGAGAGCGCGGTGAAGAGTCGCCTGCACCGGGCCCGCCTGACCCTCCGCCAACATATGGCCCCTCTGCTGGGAGTTCCGCTCGACGCCCCTCCCGCCGCGCCTGGATGCCCGGATGTCCTCAGGCTGTTCTCGCGTCATCTCGAGGGTGAAATCGGGCACGACACCTGCTCGGAAATGGAAGCTCACCTCGAACAATGCCCAAACTGCCGGGGGGCGTGCGAGTCCCTCAGGCGAACCCTCGCCCTCTGCAGCGCCATTCCGGAGCGCGAGGTTCCGGCCTCGGTCGCGGATTCCGTCCGGGCCGCGATCAGGTCGATGCTCCGCCACAGAGCGGCCACTTCGGAGGTCTGAGATCGAAACCTGGCAGCCCTAGCGCGCAGTCTCGAAAGCCCGCCCCTCGCCCGCCTCCTCGACCGTCCGCCCGTCGCGGATGTGATAGAGGCGCTTGAAGGTGGGGATGATCTTCTCGTCATGGGTTACCACGATGATGGCGGTGTGATACTGAACCGCCATCTGATGCAGGATGGGCATGACCGAAAGGCCTCGGGCGCTGTCCAATGGGGCGGTCGGTTCGTCGGCCAGAATCACGGGCGGGCGGTTGGCGAGCGCCCGGGCAATCGAGACCCGCTGCTGCTCGCCCCCGGATAGTTCCGAGGGAAGCGCCCCGGCCCGATGCGCCACGTCGAGGGCCTCCAAGAGTTGCCTGGCGCGAGCCCTGGCTTCGGGATTGGGCCGCCCGGCCAGCATGGGCAGGAGGGCCACGTTGTCCGTCGCATCGAGGAACGGGATGAGGTACGGAGCCTGGAAGATGAAGCCGATCCGGTCCCGGCGCAGGGCGCGCAGATCGCCGATCTTCCATCCCCCGTCGTAGATCACGTCTCCGCCCAGAGTCATGCGCCCGCGCGTCGGTTCGATGACGGCTCCCAGGCACTTGAGCAGGGTCGTCTTGCCGGAACCGCTGGGACCGATGAGCCCGACGACCTCTCCGGGGCTCACCGCCAGATTGACGTCCTTCAGCGCCTCGTCCGCCGTAGCGCCCTCGCCGTAGCGTTTGCTCAAGCCCTCAATGTGGATGCCCGGCCCGGGATCCGGATCAGCCACCGATCGCCTCCGCCGGATCCACCTTGAGCGCCGCGTGAATGGCGAGCGTGCTGACGAGCATGCACACCGCCATGACAATGAAGAATCCGCGCACCGCGTCCCCCGGTTCGAGGAGGACGTATCTCGGGAACGCCGGCCCCCAGATCGTGGCGGCGATCTTCCCGACCGCGAAACCGGCCCTTCTTTTGTCATCCCGCGTTCATGAAAGGTTTGTTACTCTCCCCTCCACCCCTCACGTGAACTGACGATGCGCCTGCTCCTGGTTGAAGACGAGCCCGATGCCGCGCGCATCCTGGCGAAAGGTCTGCGAGAGAACGCCTACGCGGTTGACGTGGTGCACGACGGCGAGGCCGCGTGCTATCAGGCGGCGATGGCCGACTACGACTCGATCATTCTCGACGTCATGCTCCCGCTGAAGGACGGCCTTGCGGTCTGTCGTCAGATCCGATCCGAGGGCCAGGCCGTGCCGATCCTGATGCTCACCGCACGCTGTGGCGTGGACGACCGGGTGAGAGGCCTCGACAGCGGCGCCGATGACTATCTGCAAAAGCCCTTCGACTTTCGCGAGCTTCTGGCGCGGGTGCGCGCGCTCATTCGTCGCGGGGCGCGCGTGCCCCTGCCCGACCGCCTCGAAGTCGCAGGCCTCGATCTGGACACCGCGTCCTATCGGATCCTTGCCCTGATCGGAGAAGGCGGCATGGGGACCGTCTACCAGGCCGAGCAGCTGCACCCGCAGCGCTTCGTGGCATTGAAGATGATCAGGCCCTGGAATCTCCAACGAAAAGGTCCTGCGTCGCTTCAAGCGGGAATCCGAAGCTCTGGGACGTTTGCAGCATCCCGGCATCGCGCTGATCTATGAGGCGGGAACCGCCGACACCGGCTTCGGTCCGCAACCCTATTTCGCCATGGAGTTCATCCAGGGCAAACGGCTGAACGTGTACGCGACCCAAAGGCGTCTGACCACGCAGAAGCGCCTTGAGCTGATGGTGCAGGTGTGCGATGCCGTGCACCACGCCCATCAGCGCGGCATCATCCAACGCGATCTGAAGCCCGGCAACATCCTGGTGGATACGAACGGCCAGGTGAAGGTCCTGGACTTC
>Ga0163144_10012004_pt1 | contig 18266 bp, 20 predicted proteins | sample OliLak19BULKMAT1_FD_123175 | JGI IMG/M metagenome (GOLD analysis project Ga0163144, IMG submission 123175) | Freshwater microbial mat bacterial communities from Lake Vanda, McMurdo Dry Valleys, Antarctica - Oligotrophic Lake LV.19.BULKMAT1 | ecosystem: Environmental > Aquatic > Freshwater >... | reverse complement strand
GGACGAGGTACGGCGCGCGCCGCCTTTCGTCGCTTGGCCGCTGGCCGTGGCGGATTCAATTTCGGCCCAGATCCCATCCATGCCGTCGCCGGCCGCAGCCGATGTAGCGATCACCGTGCGCGACGGCAACGACGCGGCGATTTCGCGGCAGCGCAACAAGCGCGGGCCGCGCGCGAGTTTGTCAGATTTCGTCAGCGCCACGAACGATCTCAACTCCAAGCTGTGAAGGTAGTCGAGCAACATACGGTCATCGTCCGCTACGCCGCGGCGCACGTCGATCAAAACACAAACAGCGCACAGTTGGGCACCACGGCTCGACAGATATCCCTCGACGAGGCCCTTCCAAGCGGCTCGGATTGCTGCGGGCACGCGGGCAAAACCATACCCGGGCAGGTCGACGAACGTCACCGACTCGTCGACGAGGAAGAAGTTGATCTGTTGCGTGCGTCCGGGGGTCTTGCTGACGCGAGCCAAGCTCCTCTGCCCGACGAGTCGGTTGAGCAGCGACGATTTGCCGACATTGGAGCGGCCGACAAACGCGACTTCCGGAAACGCTAGCACGGGCAGGCGCGCCGGATCCGATGCCGCGCTGACGAAACGGGCGGGATGATTGTGCATCACGCGGCGGCGATGCGGTTCGTTGTACGATTCACCGCATGCGCTCGGCGCCCCATGCATCGTCCGAGGCGATATTGCCGGCGCGGCGGTAGGTTGGCCCGACGAATAGGATGGGCTGTTCGCCGCGCAGCATCGCTCCGGTGAGCACATAGTCGCCGCCGACGGTCGGGCTCCACACGCCTTGCGCCGTCTCGATGTCTCCCGCAGTCGTGACATAGACGAGTCCGCCGACCAACCCACCGGCGGCAGCGTAAACGATCTTGGCCGGCATGTAGAACAGGTTCGTCACCGTCGCCAACAAACCGTAACCGGCATCCGACGCGTAGTCGGCGCGCGCTGGGGACGCGCCGGCGAGGAGCACGAGCGCAAGCGCTGCAACGACCAAGTGACATTGAACGGACTTACTTCCAATCATCCTCAACCTCCCAGACTCATTCGGTACGGACGATCGACTCGGGCGGCAAGCACGAGACTAGATGATCGAGCGCACAGTTGACGTACGTTTCGTCCTTTGACTCGAGCGTAACCCGCACCTGATATTCAGGTTCGCACAGTTTCGGGTAGGAACCGAGCAGCAATTCGGGGAATGCTGCGAGGGTGGCGTCGAGATGCGCGGCGATGGCGCTTTCGGGCGCCCGTGAATAGACCACGCGAACGAAAAAGGGATCGACGGCGAAGCGCGAACGAATCGCCATGAACTTCTCGCAAAACAACTCCGGAATGCCCGGTAGCACGTAGATGTTGTCGACCCGCACGACTGGAAACGGCAACGTGCCGTCAAAGATCAGTTCGGCGCCAGCGGGCACCTCCGCCATTTTCAATTTCGGCGGTGTCAATTCGCCCTTGGTGAATGCCCGCAACTTCTCGACGAGCAGAGGATGATGCACGAGTTCCCGACCAAGTCCGCCAGCGATTCCGGCCATCGTGATGTCGTCGTGCGTGGGACCGACTCCCCCCGACGTGAAAACCACGTCGAACCCGGCGGCATGGTCGCGCACCGTTTCCCCGATGACGCCCAGATCGTCGGGAACGATGACGATGCGTTCGAGACTCACGCCCAACGCGCGCAATTCCCGCGCGAGGAACGCGGCATTCGAATCGACGACTTTACCCGAGAGAATCTCGTTGCCGATGACGATGGCTGCGGCCGTCTTGTTGCGCATCAACCCGTGCCCCCCGGAGCCGGCCTGCCCGCCGGCGAATCCGGTCAGATCGAAATCGCGTCCTTACGGAATTCGCTGCGACCGATCTTGATGTTGATGAGACCCGGTTTGCCGGCAGCCAGGGTGCGCGCGATCGCCGGTCCGATGTCTTCGGCACGCTCAACGAACTCGCCGTGACCACCGAGGGCTTCGACGACCTTGTCGTAACGAGTGAAATCGAGTCCGGTCGCGACGGCGCGCTCCGTTCCGTAGAACTGGATCTGTCCGCGGCGGATTTGTTGCCAGGCCGCGTCGTTGCCCATGATGCCGATAACATTGATCTTCTGGCGCACCATCGCCTCGAACTCCAGGCCGTGCAAGCCGAAGGAACCGTCGCCGTAGATGATGACCACGGGTTTGTCCGGCTTGGCGAGTTTCGCAGCCATCGCATAGCCGGGCCCTACGCCCAGGGTTCCGAGCGGCCCCGGATCGAGCCAATGGCCTTGTTCGTAGATCGGCAGCACCGAGGCCGCGGTGGCGACGAAATCGCCGCCGTCGCCGACGAAGGTCGCGTCCGGCCCGAAGGCGTTCGCGATTTCCTGGCAAGCGCGCAGCGGATTGATCGGGAAATCGTCCGACTCGCGCTCCGCCCGCGTTGCTGCGAGCTTGGCGTTCTCCTTCTCGCGGATCGAATCGAGCCAGGGCTTGACCATGGTGGCACTGAACCCCTGCTCTTTGGCGAGTCGAGTGAGCTGTGCCATGACGAGTCCGGTATCGCCGACGATGCCGCACTCGATCGGCCGGTTGCGCCCGATTTCGGCGCCGTCGAGATCGACCTGAATCACGGTTGCAGCCGGATTGAAGTGGGTCTCGCGTCCATAGCCGAGGCGGAAGTCGAGCGGCGTACCGAAGATCAGGACCACATCAGCCTGCTTGAGGGCATCTTTGCGGGAGTGCGAAAAGAAGTGTGGGTTGTCGGGACGAAGCGAACCGCGTCCCAACCCGTTGACGAAGATGGGCATACCGAAGGTTTCAACGAACTCCGGATACGCATGGCGCCACGGCGACCAACGCAATTGGCTTCCGACCAGCACCACCGGTCGTTCCGCGCGGCGGAGCAACTCGAACGCGCGCTCGACGTAGGTGGGGTCTCCCCCTGGTGCTGCTTGCGTGCGATACTTCTGCGGAAAGACGACGTCGCTTTCCTCGTAGGATTGAAACAGCTGATCGATGGGCATCTCGAGAAAGACGGGCCCGGGCAGGCCGGTCGTAGCGATGCGAAATGCCATCGAGACATACTCGGCCAACCGCCGTCCCTCGGGCACCGCGACCGACCACTTGGTGATCGGCCGCATCAGCTCGACGTGGTTCATATCCTGTAGCGAACCCATGTCCGCGAACGGTCGTGGACCCTGCCCGCCGATCAGCAACATTGGAATGTTGGCGCGATGAGCGCTCGCAACACCGGTCACCGCGTCGGTCAATCCCGGGCCCGCCGTGACGATTGCGACTCCCGGGCGACCGGTTACGCGGGCCCAGCCGTCAGCAGCGTGCGCCGCGGTTTGTTCGTGCCGAACATCGATCACGCCGATGCCTTCGTCGATGCATCCGTCATAGATGGGCATCACGTGCCCACCACACAACGTAAATACGAAGGCAACGTCCTCCGCCTTGAGACCCTTTGCGACTACGCGACCGCCATGAATCTGCGCCATTCGACCTCTCGTCTGTTTTGGAGTTGGCGAACTATATAATCGGGTGCGGAGACCCGCAAGGCGCGCGCCGCGCGTCAGCTGATGATGTCGATGACCGCATCCTCGAGATCCGGGCTCTCAGCCAGCAGGAAGGCGCGCAGCTTCTTTTTGATGCGTTCCTCGATCTGGCGCACGCGCTCCCGGCTGACCTGGTAACGATCGCCGATCTCCTGGAGTGTCAGTGGCTGCTCGGCCACCAAGCGCTCGTCGAAGATGACGCGTTCCTTGCCCTGGAGAGTTGCACCGAATTCGCGAATCTTCTGACCGATGAATTCACGGGTCTCCGCGGCGGCGTACTGCTGCTCAGCGGTGTCCTGGCCACTGGCGAGGAAGTCGAGCATGGTCGCGTCGTCGCCGCCATCCATCGGTGCGTCGACCGACAGGTCGCGCGATGACAAGCGCTGCTCCATCTCGATCACTTCCGACTCTTTGACGTCGAGCCGCTGCGCGAGCAATTTCGGCCCGGGGCGGAATCCTTCAGCCTCGAGACGATCTTTTTCCTTTTGGAGATTGAAGAAGAGCTTGCGCTGGGCTTGCGTCGTACCGACTTTGACCATGCGCCAGTTGTTCATCATGTAGCGGATGATATAGGCGCGCACCCACCAAACCGCGTAGGAGGGGAAGCGCACCCCGCGATAAGGATCGAAGTGCTTGACCGCTTCCATCAACCCGATGTTGCCCTCTTGAACAAGGTCGAGCAGGTTGCGGAATGCCCGTTGGTAGTCCCGGGCGATCATGACGACGAGACGCAGATTGGCGGTCACCAACCTGTAGGCGGCATCGAGTTCGTCGTGCTCCTTGTAGCGAACCGCCAGGTCGTGCTCTTCCTCGCGGGAGAGCAGCGGATAGCGTCGAATCTCGCTCAGGTAGCGCTGCAGCGGGTCGTAGGGAACGAGCGACGAAGACTCGACGTTCGTTTCCTCCCACGCAGATGCGGGCACCTCGGTCGGCGCAGTGAGCGTGGCCTGCGATGCGTCAGACGGTCGTTTCGTTCGGCTCGCCAACGTCGTCCGCTCCTTGCGTATTCTGCGGCCCGTTCGCGACGCCTGTCCGCATAGCCGCGAACCGTCGTTCACAGCTTTTCCGGGACCGCCCCGGCAACCGCATCACTTGCCGGAGGGCTCTTCGTCCTCGTACCTCAGCCCAACCCTGCCGGCTGCGATCTCCCGCAAGGCAGTGACGACTTCCTTGTTGTCACTGTCGACGAGCGGACGCGCGCCCTTTAAGAGTTGCTTCGCTCGACGCGCTCCGACGAGCACGAGTTCGAATCGGTTTGGGATCTCGTTCAAACAATCTTCCACGGTAATTCTTGCCATCGTGCCCTCCCAAAAGGGGTAGAATAGCGCAATCGGATGCGCGGCAAAAGGGTCAGCAGCGCTCGAACTTGACTCGGCACCATGCCGCCACTACGGTCGAGAAGATTACAAGCATCATCGTGCCCAGCACACGGCCGCGGAGATGCGGTCCCCCGCCCTTGCTCGGGCAAGCGAAAATTTGCCGGCAGTGGACGCAAACCGGGGTCAGGCCACCGATAGGGCACTGGGCGAGACGAGACGAAGATGAAGATCCCGATCATTCACGAGAGCTTACGGCGATATAGCCCGTTGGAGATCACCGACCAACCGGTCGCGCGTGCGGCCGTCGCTGTCGTGCTTCAAGAGGGCCATCGGGGCTTGGAGTTTCTCGCAATCCGACGCTCGGAGCGTGCGGGAGACCCCTGGTCGGGGCACATGGCCCTGCCCGGTGGACGAATGGAGCAAGGTGACGCCAGCCTGACCGCAACCGCGGTGCGTGAGACCTTCGAAGAGGTAGGTATCGACCTGAGTATCGGCAGTACCCATCTCGGCCAACTCGACGATCTTCGTGCGGTTTCCCGAGGTCGGCCGCTCGACTTGGTCATCTCGCCGTTCGTTTTCGCCCTCGACAGTCCGCGGACGCCACTGCCAAACCCGATGGAGGTTCAGGCCGCCTATTGGATTCCCCTTCATGTTCTGGTGGAGCAGGATCCAAGGAGGTCGATTGAACCGCAGGCGCAACGGTTCGAAGAGCAAGGACTGCCGGCATTCGTTCACGAGGGCAACTCGATCTGGGGCCTGACCTACCGCATGCTCACCAGCCTCCTCGATGTCGTTCAGGGTAGTGGCGACATCGGGTCACGGCCGCATGTCGTGCTGGTGCGTTGACCCCTAGAGCGTCATTCACTATGCAACAGCGTCCAAGATGAAGGTCAGATTACTTCCCGAACGCCGGGAACTGGTTCTCGACGGGCGCCTACGCGTCGCTGACCTGCTGCGCCGACTCGACATGCTTCCGGGTACGGTCATGGTCATCCGTGGGGATGTATTGCTGACGGAGGATGAGATCGTCGAGGGCGACGACTTCGTCGAGATTCGACGGGTGATCTCCGGAGGTTCGGCGCGGGACCGCTAGCCGCCGACCCAAACCATGAAGTGCAAGCGCTGCCGTGCGAAGGCGGAAATCAAGCTGCGTCACCACAACGCCGCCTTCTGCCGTCCATGTTTCGTCTTCTTCGTTCAGCGTCAGGTGGAGCGAACGATCGCGCAGGACAAGATGTTCGGCAAGGACGATCGGGTTCTGATCGCCGTTTCCGGCGGCAAGGACAGCCTCGCCCTGTGGGAGATCCTCGCTGGACTGGGATATGCGACTACGGGGTTACACCTCGCCCTGGGGATCGGCGAGTACTCGTCCGAGTCGACGCGCAAGACCCAAGCGTTTGCCAGCGCGCGTGGACTGGAGTTGGTAACCGTCGACCTGGCCGAGTTGGCGGAACCCGTGCCGACGCTTGCCCGCTTTACCAACCGCCCTCCGTGCGCCGCTTGCGGGCTAGCCAAGCGCCACTTCATGGACAAGATCGCCGACGAACGTGGCTTCTCGGTTCTCGCGACGGGACACAACCTCGACGACGAAGCGGCCAGGCTGATGGGGAACGTCATGCATTGGCAGATGGACTATCTCGCCAAGCAACGGCCGGTGTTGGAGTCGACGCATGAACGCTTCGCCCGCAAGGTGCGGCCACTGTACCGGCTCACGGAATACGAGATGGCTGCGTACGCGTTCTTTCGTGGCATCGATTACATTCTCGACGAGTGCCCGAATAGCGTCGGCGCAACCCAATTGATCTACAAAGACGCGCTCAATCGTATGGAAGCGGAGATGCCCGGCGCCAAAATGAGCTTCGTCCGCGACTTTCTTCGCAACGCACAGCCGCTGCTGGCCGCAGCCGATACGCGGCCCCCGAGTTCTTGTGAACGTTGCGGCATGCCCTCATTCGGTGCCCTTTGCGCCTTCTGCAATCTCCGCCGCGAGGTTGAGGCCAAGCAAGCAAAACGCTCGCTCGTCCCGTCTCCCACACGCGTCCTCACCTGATGACTCCAACTAGCCTGGACCGTCCCATCGAGGACGGCGACAACCTCTTGTTCATCGACCGCAAGGAGCGCGAGTACTTGCGCCGGGTACGCCTGGAACGTCCGGTCAAACTCCGCGATGGAACGATTGCTGCCGACGCACTAATCGGCAAATCGGAGGGGAGTTTCGTTCGCACCTCAACGGGCGACTCGTTTCTCGTGCTCCGCCCAACGTACGCGCAACTCATACCGAACCTGCCGCGCCAGGCACAAGTCATCTACCCGAAGGACACGGGCAGCATTCTCCTCTGGGGCGACATATACCCGGGGGCACGGGTGATCGAGGTTGGGACCGGCCCGGGTGCCTTGAGCATGGCCATGCTCCGAGCCATCGGCACGGAAGGTACGTTGACCTCCTACGAATTGCGCGAAGACTTCGCGGAACTCGCACGTGGCAACGTCACGCGATTCCTCGGCCCACGCGACAACTGGGAAATCAAAGTACGCGACGCTCGCGACGGATTCGACGAAACCGGCATCGATCGCATGACGATCGACATGTCGGAGCCCTGGTCCCTGCTTCCCGGCGCTGCCGCTGCCCTCCGCCCGGGAGGCGTTCTCGTGATCTACGTTCCAACGACGACGCAACTGAAGGAAATCGGCGACGCGTTGGCTGAAGACCGACGTTTCTCGGCAACCCAAACCTTCGAGACACTCCTGCGGACCTGGCACGTCGCCGGGCGCAGCGTTCGGCCCGACCACCGCATGGTAGCCCACACCGGATTTTTGACAGTAACCCGTCGGGTGATACCCGCGACTGCGTCCTCATGAAGCACGCGGCTTGCGTTGCCCCGAACCCTGGGGTAGTCGAGATTCCAAACGCCTTCCATTACTAGGAGACCGTCTATGTCGGATTATGCCGAGAACGAAAGCGTCTGGGGCCCGATCATCGGGTGGGGCGCATTGGGAATCTTTGCCATCGGCTTCGCCTGGTATGTCGGAGAGCCCCTGATCATGGGCGAACGATGGGCCGGTAAGCAAGACGACGCCATCGCACTGGTGCGCAACTCACAGCCGTCCGGCCAGACTGCCAATCTCTATGATCTCATCCGCGCCTATTCACTCGAGATGCGTAACAACGACATCTACATAGGCGAGTTCAGCTGGGACGCGCTACAGCGTGACGGGCCGAACTACGAGGTCACCCTCCTCTGGACGGAGGGAACAGCCAAGAAAGTTGCCCTCTGGCGGGTCGATCTAGAGGACCAATCGCAGCGACCGCAGGGAAACGAAGCCGTCACCCTGATCAAGCGCGTATCGGAATCAAGTGAATGATTGAAGTCGGCAGCGCCCGTTAAACGGCGCGCGCTGCCGACACGCGCACCGCTTGCTCCTCGATCAGTTCATCGGGGCACATTCGCATGAACCCGCGCGAAGCGAGAACGATCAGCAGTAAGTCATCCGCAAAGCCGCGAACCAACCCAGCGTTATCGGGGAGCAAATCCCGATTCGCCACGCCGTAAACGACGGCGAAAGCGATCAGCCCTTTTCCGACAGCGGGCGAGCGTCCGCTACGGATCAGGCGTACGTAAACCGCAATCCCCGCAGTCAACGCCCGCCAAAAGGCACGCGCACCATCCCGTCGCCAAACATCGATCACCGATCTATCCACGGCAGGAGCGACAACCGCCAAGCCCAGGAACACCAATGCACCACCCACCCAAGATCGCCAGCGCACCAGTGAACTAGCAAGCACCCGCCGCATCTGTCGAAAGCTTTTCGAAATCGAACGTAAGAAACCCGTCGTGCCCGCGCTCAGTCGGTCTTCGAGCGGCGCAACATTCGTGAAGATCGACACCTGCGAAGACACCCATTGCGTCCACTCGCGCGAACCAACCGTATCGGATGCAAAAGCGGTCGCCGCGCCTTGGTTCAATGCGAGGAAAAGGAATCCCCCAACCAGGAACAACTTCACCGATCTCAGCACGAGATTCTGACGAACCAAAAGCCGATCCTCTCTCATCGTCCGTTCTGCTGCCGGACGACTAGACAAGTGCGCCATCCGCTCTCGTCAAGACACGAGACCGAGTAGCCTCTCAAGCTTCTCCCGCACGACTGCTGGATCCACGATCGGCTTGGGTATGTAGTCATCGCATCCAGCCGCGAGCGCCTTTTGTTCGTCACCCGCCATCGCCTGCGCAGTGAGCGCAACGATCGGTATCGTTCTACCGGCGGGCAGGCTACGGATTTGTCGAGTCGCTTCCCACCCATCCATGATCGGCATCTTCAAGTCCATGAAGATCAGGTCCGGCCGATCGACACGCACCCTGTCCAACGCTTCTTCTCCGTTGCCCGCTTCTACGATATCGAAATCGCCCATGCGCTTGAGGCGATAGACTAGGATGCGGCGATTATCGAGATTATCTTCGACGACCAAGATCTTCTTGCGTTGCATGCGCGTCCACCAAACCACATAAACGAGAAGGGGTCGACTAGATTCTAGTCGACCCCTTCGATGTACCGCCAACCCGCATTTCCACAACGCGGGACAAGAAAAGACCTACGGAAAGACGTACTCGACTACATCAACACCAGCGTCACCAATGTTGTTGGGATGCGTAGCCGTTTTCCCTGCACCAGTAAAAGCCTCTTCAACCAAACCGATCATTCCGAGGCCTGCGCCATCCGAATCAACTGGTCGAAGGTGAGTCGAACCGGCGAGGGTACCCTGGACACTGACATCGAAAATGTTACCAATGTCCGAAAGCGCAAATGTCTCTACGCACTCGATGCGCGTCGAAGCCGACATTCTTTGTTCGAATTCGTTGAAGACCAGGAACTGTACCACGAGTTCGGTAGGTACGAGCGTCACCAGATCCGCCGAACACGGCGAAAGCGTAATCTCAGTCGACGCGGTACTGTTGAGCCCAACCGCAGCCCCTTCAAAAAAGTGACCCACTATCAGCTTCGCCGGACATGCCGCGTACTCACGGTCATCGCCGTCCGCCGGATCGTCAGCGACACAGTCGCCATCAACCGTATCAGCCCCGCCTAGGCACAGCTGCTTATTGTTCTGGGTGGTGCCGTCAGCAAGAATCGCCTGAATACCGGTCGCATTGTAAGACCGAACATCCACGCTGGTCGAAGACACTTCGTAAATTGTAGCAACCCCTTGTAAGTCGTTCGCATTCACGGGGGTCGCGTCGTCGCTGTCATTGACTTGAATGCAACGAAGTTCACCGACGAAAAAGTCGGCATTCACGGGCGGAATCGCACCGTCGCCCGGAGGAGCAACGGAATTCCCTTCATCAGCAACCCAACCAGTCGGCTGCTGCGGGCTCAGTTCAATCGTAAAATCCGCCACGGTCCACTGCGGATCGCAGGTGGCAAACGCGCCCACGCAATCGCCCTGGTCGCGACATTCAGCACCGATTGAACCTGCGTCGTTTACTCCAGAGCTACACGAGCCGGTGGCATTGATGTAAAAACAATGTACCGTCACCGAATCGGTTGGATTCGTATTTGTCAGCTGGATGACCGTGTTCGTCGCCGTTCCCGTACCGAAGATATCGTTTACATCCGAGACGATTCGCGGGAACACGAGGTAGCCCGCAGGCTCGTCCGTTGTCACGGACTGAGCCAGAGCAGTCGACCCGGTGGCGATTCCCGCCCCGAGAGCGAGGCCCGCGATCGCCGCAGTTCGAAGTATCTGCGTCCTCATCGGCCGTCTCCTTTCAACACTTGAAGCCATTCCTGTTCCTCAGTCCCTGTCAGCTAGGCCGGCAGGTCACCTCACGGCGTCGCCGAGAGAATGATCGCCGACGAGGCTGCGCCCCCCGTCGTATGGACGTTGTGCGCAGCTGATCCACTGACCCCGAGAATGGTATCCGAATGGAAGGATTCGACGACCATGACCACCGGCGAACTGGCACTGTACTCTACCGTCGCGTAGGGGGTTGCCGGGCTCAATGAAGCTGGGTCGATCGAAAAGCTCGCCCAACAAGAAAACGTCGTATCGGGTCCCGAGGTCTGAACCTCAAATTCATTCCACAGGGTCGCATTTAAAACGACCGTTGTGGCACGACGACGCGAGAAGTCTAGGTCGCACGGTATTACCGTTACGTTTGTCACGACTGCCGAATCATCTCCGAGCACAGGATCGAGTCCCGGTGTAACACTCGGAATGAAATCAATGCGGTGATCGGTGCTGCACTGGCTGTATTCGTCGCCATCCAACGCCAGGATGTTATCGGAGTTCGACGCGCCACTACCGCTCGTTATGGCGATTGCGTTGTACGCACTCGTGTTTCGATCCGGACCACCAGAAATATCTCGGATGATCGCTTCGCCCTTCAACTTGTTCTGCGCGACGGGAGCGTCGTCGATGACTTCGACACAAACGAGGGCGCCTTCGAAGTCTCCGCCAGCAGGTGGAATCAAGCCTGGATCGAGGCCGGCTCCGCTCGTCGCGAATCCATCAAGGAGATTTACACCTCTGCCCGCGCTCGCATCCCACTGAGTGGGTTGTTGCTTCGTCAACGCGAGATCGAAGTCTACGCTGCCGCAAGTTTCCTCGTTGAGATAGAAACAACGAACCTGGTTTGCCAGGTTTCCGGTATTCGAGATCCGTATCGTGGTGTCTCGGGTCGCGGAAGTAACGACCTTGGGGAAGATCAGGATCGACCCCGGTCGGTCGTTGTCGACCCCCGCCGATGCCATGGAGGCAGCGAGGGTACACGCCGCAAACACTCCGAGGAGCGCTGTGGCGCGAGCTGCGTGCTTTGCCCTCATGAGTCTCCTCCTCTCCTTCGTTCTATGGGACGCATCCGGGTTCCTGCTTCCCTTACGGGATCGTCAGGAGGTCCCCAGCGTTGGTGCCCATTTGGTCGAGACTGTACGCGGCCGAACTCGAAGCGGTGCTCGTTTCGATAGACAGGGTCGCGATGCCGGTGAGACCGTTGCCACTGGGCGAGTTTCCGACGCCTTGGATACGAGTCTGACCCGTGAGAGTCCCAGAGACACCAGTACTCCAGATCGAGCGATTGTTGTTCGGCGTGTCGATGTTCGAGATCTGACGGTTATACACGCAGTCGACTCGGGTACTCGAAGAGAAGCGCTGTTCGAATTCGTTGAAGACGAGGAATTGGGCAACCACCGAACCTGGAACCTGGGTCAACAAATTGTTGCCGCACGGTACGAGGGTCAGGCTCGTGCTAGTTAAACCGTTGCCGCTCGGATTCGCTCCGGTTGCGACGGGGTCCGTAGCGCCATCGAAGTAGTGGTTGACGATCAACGTGCCCGCACAACCAGTGTAGTCAGCCGTGGGTATTCCGCCAACCGCCGGCGTTCCGAGTTGCAGAACGTTGTCGGTGTCGGCTCCAGCGTCCGCGGTAGCTCGGAATCCGACAGCATTGTACTTGGCACCGTCCACCGGGATTGCGCTGCCCGCAGCCGTGAAGATCGTGCCTTCACCGATGAGTGCATTGGTGGTTGGTGATTGATCCGGGGCTGGTGGGTTCTGGGTTGGATCGAATTGAATGCACGTCAGCGATCCGATGAACGGATCCTCCGGAACCGGCGGGATACCAGTACCGATGTTGTTCTGACCGTTCGGTCCAATCAGGCAGGTCCCGCCACCGCAATTCGCATTCGAGAAGCAGATTCGCGGCTGGTTGCTGCAGATACCAGGGCCAACGATTGGCAAATCATTGAAAGACATGCCGTCGCTTGCGAGCCATGCGAGTGGCTGTTCCTGCGTGATGTAGACGTTGAAGTCGATTTCGTTCCAACCCGGCTGGCAAACGCCTCCGCCACAGCTTGCCGACGTGAGGCAAGCCTCGCCGGAGTTGCTGCAGTGCGAAGTCGCATTGACGAGGAAGCAGTGTGCCTGCTTGAGGCTCGACGTTGCGGTGCTGCTGAGGTTGATGAGCGTGTCCGTCGGGGATCCGAACAGCGTACCAGTGCTGTCGTAGACTACCTTGGGCCACACCAGGATTGCTGCGGATTCGTCTGAGCTCGTCTGCGCCTGGGCTGTGCCTGCGGTTGCCATCGCCAACCCGGCGATGCCGGCGAGCAGAGCGAGGCGCGCGTTCTTCAACATTGCCTGTCTCCTTTCCATTCTCTCGTGATCTGCTTCGGTTCTTGCGCTACTGCTCGCGTTGGCGGTCAGCTGCTCAATTACCCGAAGGGTCGGCAATCACGATGACGTCCGAACCCTGGCGCGCACCCGACAGCGTCAGGCTCCACGCGGAATGGCCGTCTTCGGCCCCGTCCGAACTGTAGAACTCTTCCGCGACCCCGACGACACCAGGCGAAGGCCTGCAGCCGAGCGAGAGACCATCCGGAGTCGTGTCGAAGCCGTCGCAATCGGCATCGGTCGTGCAGGTGTTACCAGCGTCATCACCTGTCAAGCAGATGTTGGACGAGTTCACCACGATTCGGGTCTTGAGGTAGTCTCGATTGTTCAATGCCGCCGAGAAGATCCCACCGAAGATTTCATCGTCGAGGCGGTTGTTCGAGAAACAAGTCACCGGTACGCCATCTGCGCTGAGGCGCAGTTCCATCTCATCATACGCGAAGATGTTGACCGAGGCGGTGACCGGAGTCGCGAAGTTGTAGAGGGCCGTGCAGGGAACGAGCGTCAACTCGGTGCTGAACGTCGTGTTCACTCCTGCGATATCCGCAACTGCGCCTTCACCGTGACTGGCGAAGATGAGTTGCGCCGGACAGGCGTTGTACTCGACGTTGTCGAGCCTCAAATCGAGGTCCGTACCGACGCTGATGCCGGTGACATGAACAGCGTCATAGATGCTGATCTGCCCGCTAGCTATCGTCTCGATGATCGCCTCGCCGATGAGCGAGTTCTGGCCGACCGGGGTCGTCAAGTCGTCCATCGTCTGGTAGCAACGCAGTTCACCAGCGAAGTCCGAACCGACTCCGGCGATGGCGATGCTGTTCAGACCACCTGCTGCGCCGGCATCGAACCCAGGGCACTCGAGAGCGCCACTCGGACCGTTAACGTCGCATTCGCACGGCTCACCCATCTCGCATGCTGGCTGGAGCAGGTCGCCGAAGCGACCTGTTGAAACGCGCCAGAAAGTTGGCTGCTGCGCCGTGAGAAAGATGTCGAAGTTCGTTGCCTGCCAGATGACGTTGCAACTGTCGTCAGCTGTCGGGCAGTCACCATCGTCCGTGCAGGACTCGCCCGTGAGGTCGCAGCTGCCCAGAGCGTTGGTGTAATAGCAGTGAGCGTAGGCGGGCATGTTCGACTTGTTGGTGATCTTGATCACCGTGTCGCGGTCGCCGTCTGCGATCACCTTTGGGAAAATGATCAGGGAGCCGGCCTGATCGTTGTTGATGTCAGCCTGAGCTTGCCCCCCGAACCAAACCGGGATAGCGAGGAGCCCTAGGCCAAACAGCCAAGGATTCCGCTTCAATCCACGCATTGCAGCCTCCTTTCGAGTCACTCCAGCGTCTAAGACTATTCGCCGGGGCTGTAATGCTCCCGGTCAAAACGCCAATTCGATATGCCCCATTCGGCACAAAGAGTCAAGCGGAAAACAAGAACAGTTCCACCTCCGCTCGCCTACGCGGTCACTGCGTTCGTCGGACGATGATCCGCTGACGGGGTCCGATGTTGTTGCTGGTGTCGACAACTTGGACGGTCACTTCGGTATCGCCCAACGGTAACCCGATCAACGGAGAAACGATGTTGCAAAATTGCCTGCTTCCGCTCGGCAGGCCACCCGGGGTCAACACGGATTGGTTCCCATTCTGGTTGAGGGTGCAAGGCGAGCTCGGGAGGAAGGGACTGTAGCGACACGCGAGATCGATCAGCGCATTGGTGACGTCTTGCCCAGGCCCGAAGTCAGCTTGGTTGAAGCCGGGAACTCCGCCGCCCGTCTGGGAATCTGTATCGCACACCGCCGGGCTGCCATTGCCGAGCGGGCGGTTCGACAGAAGCTGTAGATGCGGCCGATTCGGCTGTCCCGGGATCGGCTGCGGCACACTGAATCCGACTTGCGAGCCACTCAGACCCGGCCTGGCCTCGACGACAACCATGAAGCCGCCCTGATCCTGCACCGTATACACGCGGGTCCCGTTTTCGAAATGAGGGGTCGGCGATGGAGTGCCGAGGCAGAAGCAATTGGGCACGTTACAGGCAAAACACCCGTCCGCGCGTGCGATCCCAAAAAACGTTACGATTGGTCCACGCTCCGACGGCGACGGCGTGAAGGTTGGAGTTACGGTGCGGGTATTCGTGGCTGTCCGCGTCGCCGTTCCGGTAGCGCTTGGGGTGAAAGTCCGCGTCGCCGTTGCCGTTGCCGTTACGCTCGGAGTCGAAGTCGGCGTTGCGGTGGACGATGACGTGAAGCTCGCAGTCGCCGTAGGGGTCTGCGACGCCGTCTGCGACGGCGTCCGCGTATGTGTCGTCGTTGCGCTCGCGGTCTGGGTAACCGTCGCCGTTGCGCTTGGACTCGCAGTCGGGGTTGCGGTGTGGGTTCTCGTGGGAGTCGCCGTTGCGGTCGCGCTGGCAGTCGACGTCGGTGTGTTCGTTGGCGTCGCGGTCGACGACGCTGTCGAACTCGGCGTTGCCGTCGCTGCCGGTGGCACCGTAGCGGTCTGACTCGGCGTGTTCGTCGCGCTCGGTGACGGGGTCGCGGTTGGGGACGAGGTCGCGGTTGGCGTGGGTGGCGGCGACGCAGTTGGCAGCGAAGTCGACGTCGACGTCGGTGTCAGAGTCGGCGTTGGGGTGATCGTCGCCGTCACTGTACTCGTCCGCGTCGACGTCGATGTCCATGTCGGGGTGGGCGTCCGTGTCGGCGTCGTAGACAGCGTCGGAACCGGTGTCAGCGTCGTGGTCGGAGACGGAATCGGCGTCGTACTCGGAGACGGAAGCGGCGTGAGCGTCGACGATGGAGTACCCGAGTTCGTCTGCGTCGGGGAGCCCGTACTCGTCGGTTGCGGAGACTGGCTCAATGTCGGCGTCGACGTCGATGTGCTTGGAAGCGTCGGGCTGGATGTCGCGGTTTCGGTCGGGGACGCCGTAGATGTCGACTCGGCGACGAACGTGGGAGTCGCCGTTGGAATCAGCGTTGGCGTCAGGGTTTGCGACGGCAGCGGCGTGTGCGTCGGGGATTGCGACGGCATTGCCGAAGGCGAGCGGCTCGGCGTCATCGTATGCGTTTGCGTGACCGTATTCGTGGGTGGTCGGGTCGGCGTCGCGGTTCGCGTAGTGGGGCCTGTGGGTGGCGGTGTTGCTTCCAACGTCGCCGTCGCAGTCGAGCTTGCCGTGGGGACGACTGGACTCGTCGTTGGCGTCGCAATTGGTTCGGTGGGCGTCGTACTTTGGGTGGCGGTAGGCTCGTCGGTAGGCGTCGGCGTCGCCAGCTCTGTGGTTTCCGTCGCCGTTTCCGAAGGCACCGGACTCGGTGTTCCCGTCATCGTGGGCGACGGCGACGGGGTTTCGGTCAACGTGAAATCCGGGCTCGATGTCGGAGTTGCGCCGATGGATCCGATGGCACCCATGACTGCGACGATATCAGCTGCCGACAATGCCGCGTCTGCGTTGGCGTCCGCCAGCACGCATTCTGTAGGGGAAAACACGCTGGCAACGACTGCCGCGACGTCGGAAGCATCGACGCTACCGTCGCAGTTCGCATCTCCGATTTGGGCCTGCGCTACCGCGGTAGACGCCCCGATCACGAAGGCAATGGCTGCGATGGCCCGTCGAAAGTGAAAAGTGCCGAGGCTTGTCGTCGTCAAGGGATGGCTCCGTGATAGGTTCTCTTCTGCAAGCGCCCAGCGCCACGAACATTGGCTCGAGTCTACGCATGCAAGGCCCATGCGTCCACACGTCGAATGATACAACCGCGCGTATTCAGATAAGGCAAGCCGCTTCCGCAACCACATCGCGAATTGGCCGCGAGCGAAGCGCGGACACAACGGATCACGGTAACGCACCAGTCGGTGTCGGCGTGGCGACGCGGACTACGATCTGTGCTGCGGGACCGACCTGTCCGCTGGCGTCGCGCAGGCGCGTCGTCAGCACGGTTTCCCCCGGAGGAAACTCCGCGGTAGCGGCAACGATGTCGCAAAACTGCACGGTCGCCGCCGGCTCGATGAATCCCGTCTGCCGAGTGGAATCGATGATCGTGCAGGGGGCAGACCGGGTAAAAACCTCGAACCGACAAGCGAAATCGAGGAGCGCGTTCGTGACGAAGGCGTCGCCGGCATCGAACCGAGGCGGATTGATCCCGGGGATACCGCCACCGAAGGGAGGCGTGCCCGTATCGCAAACAGCGACGCTGCCGTTGCCTTGTGAATTCGTGCTCTGGATCTGCAGGTCAGGACGTCCGTCCAGCCCGGTTGGCATCAGCGAATTGCCGACATTCGCGCCGCTGGCTCCGCGTAATCCCTCGACCACGATGATGAACTGGCCGCTGCGCGTGTCGTATACACGGCGGCCCAATGGATCGAACTTGGGCGTCGGCGACGGCGTCGCAGCGCATTCCGACTCGCAGCAGAAAACACAACCATCGACTTGCTTGACGATTCCGAAGTGGACGACGAGCGGCCCCTGGCCGGTGGCCGTCGGCGTCTGCGTCGCCGTCGCCGTTCGCGACGGCGTATTCGTAATCGTCGGCGTCCTGGTGATCGTCGGCGTCCTGGTGATCGTCGGCGAAACCGTGAAGGTCGCCGTCACGGTTGGCGTTGCCGTTCGACTCGGAGTCGCGGTGAACGTCGGTGTCGGCGTAGCCGTAGGCGTATGAGTCGGCGTTGAAGTGGGGGAAGGCGACGCTGTCGCACTGGCTGTCGCACTCGGTGTCGGCGTCCGGGTTGTCGTCGGAGTGACGGTTGGCGTCGGGGTTACCGTCGCGGTCGAGGTATTCGTTGCCGTGAAACTCGCCGTGGGCGACTCCGTCGCTGTCGCGGTCTCGGTAGGCGTGGCTGTCAGCGAAGGCGTCGGGGTTGTCGTCGCCGTGTTCGTTGTCGTCGCGGTCGCCGTCGCCGTTGCCGTCGCGGTCGCGGTCGGCGTGGACGAGGGGGTGTCCGTCGGGGTTCCTGTCGAGGTCGCCGTCGCGGTCACGGTTGCAGTCGGCGTGGGGCTCGGGCTCGCGCTTGCCGTCGGCGTAGGGCTCGAGCTTGCGGTAGGCGTAGCGGTCGCCGTAGCGGTCGCCGTCGGTGTGGGCGTGGGCGTGCCGGTTGATGTCGATGTCGGCGTCGACGTGATCGTGGGACTGTCGGTCGCCGTCGGCGTACGACTCGGACTCGCCGTCGCCGTCGGCGTAGCCGTTCTAGTCGGCGTGTGGGTTGGCGTAGCGGTGCGCGTTCCTGTTCGTGTCGACGTCGGGATCAGCGTCGGCGTACGCGTATGCGTCAGCGTC
>Ga0163144_10012003_pt1 | contig 18266 bp, 7 predicted proteins | sample OliLak19BULKMAT1_FD_123175 | JGI IMG/M metagenome (GOLD analysis project Ga0163144, IMG submission 123175) | Freshwater microbial mat bacterial communities from Lake Vanda, McMurdo Dry Valleys, Antarctica - Oligotrophic Lake LV.19.BULKMAT1 | ecosystem: Environmental > Aquatic > Freshwater > Lake... | reverse complement strand
GAGCACACCGACATCTACCGTGGGCATTCGCGGCACCGGGGTCGACATTTACAGCGATGCCGAAGGCTGCGCCGAAGCCGGTGGCGCTGCCGGTTGCACCTTGCTCACCACTTGGGACGGCGAGAGTGTGCTCAACCCGGGTGGCCCGAACGAGCTCGTGGTACCTGCCGGAGTCTTCGTGCTGCAGGACAGCAGCGGCGCCTTGCCGCGCCAGTTGCCGGTGCCGCCGCCGTTCATGCTCAATATCCCGACCCCGCGCCCGGACGCAGTGCCGACCAATGCCGAACAACTGTTCAGTAGCCAGGAAATCAATGAGAGCGACCCCGGACTGTTTGTGTTCTCGCGCGACGGACACCTGTCCCTCACCAGCGGTGACAAGACCATCGACATCGGCCGCGGCGAGACCGGCTTCCTCAACGCCGACAACACCCGGCTGGTGCGCGCCATTGTGACGCCCAACTTCCTGGAGTTTGATTTTGTGCCGCGTCCGGACCGCTTCAACCCCAGCACGGCGCGCCTGCTCGACCTCGCGGGTGCCTTCAAGCTCAAGTCCCAGGTATGCCCGTAAGGAAGTTACTGATCATGCTGAAGCAAACCAAGAATGTCCCGGTAGTCCTGATCGCCTTGGCCTGCCTGGCCGGAGCGGCGCTTGCGCAAACTGCGCCAGCAACAGCGCCGCCGGCGGCCGAAGAGGAAGCCAGCTTCACCGTCACCGGGTTCACGGTCGACGGCGAAAACCCGCTGCCGCAAGGTCTGACACAGGCCACGCTGGCGCCGTTTACCGGCCAGCACAACGGCATCGAACGCTTGCAGCAGGCCGGGCTTGCACTGGAGCAGGTGCTGCGCGAGCGCGGCTTCGGTTTTTACCGGGTGGTGCTGCCACCGCAGGATATCGGCGGCGTCATCAAGCTGCAGATGTTCAAGTTCACCCTTGGGTCGGTTGCGATCAAGGGCAACCAGGTGTTTGCCAACGACAACATCCTGCGCAGCCTGCCCCAACTCAAGGCTGGCGTGTCACCCAACACCTACCAGCTAGCGCGTGATCTGTCGGTGGCCAACGAGAGCCCGAGCAAACGCGCCAATGTGACCTTCAAACAGGGCGAAGTAGCCGACACGATCGACGCCACGGTCGATGTGGTCGACTCCAAAACCCTCACCGGCTTTGTGTCGATGAACAACACCGGCAACCTGGCGACGGGATACAACCGGCTCACGGCCGGGGTCAGCCACACCAACCTGTTCGACCTCGACCATCAGGGCACGATTACCTACACCACCTCGCCCAGTGCCCCAGGGAAGGTGCACCAGTACGGTGGCTATTACCGCGCGCCGATGTACCAGTGGGGCGGCATCCTGTCGGGCTATTTCACCAAGTCCAGCGTCAACTCCGGAACCATTGCGAACCTGATCAACGTCACGGGTCGCGGGCAGTTTCTGGGTGTGCAGTACACCCACTATTTCGCACCGGCCGGGGACTATCGGTCATATGCCTCAATTGGACTCGACGACAAGAGTTTCCTGAACGACAAGATCGTCACGGCCGGTGGCGTCCCGCTTTTCCCCAACTACCGCTCGCGTCCGCTGACCGCCAGTTACACCGGGCGCATCGAGAAAAAGTGGGGCTTGTGGGGCTACAACCTGGATTACTTGCGCAACCTGAGCAGCGGCGGCGGCAACGACAGTGTCAGTTACAACGCGAACCGCGCCGGCGCTTCGACCGACTGGAGCGCACTGCGTTTTGGTGCGGATGTGGCGATGCCGATGCCCTGGTTTCCGGCCTGGGCACTGTCGGCAAAGTTGAAAAGCCAGTTCAGCGACCAGCCCCTGGTGCCGGGTGAGCAGTTCGGTATCGGTGGTGCGCAATCCATCCGTGGCTTGAGCGAGCGCGTGTTGGCGGGTGATTCCGGTTACCAGGCGAATATCGAGTTCTGGAGTCCGGCACTGGCAGAAGGCACCCGCGCCGTCGTTTTCTACGACTTCGGCCAGGTGCGCCGCCACAACGACGCGTTGCTGCCGAGTGCATCCGCCAGCAGCTTCGGCGCCGGGCTGCGCTGGAACCGCGGCACCAGCCTGTCGGCCAATGTCGACTTTGCGCATGTGTTGTCGGGTCTTGGCAATCTGCCGGCGGGGACGTCCAAGGACCGGATCCATTTCAGCCTGAACTGGAAGTACTGACCGGTGCCGCGTGTGCGAGCTGCGCCAATCTCTGGCAGGGCCGATGGTCGCGGCGCTGCGTCTATTTGCAATCTGTGGCGTGTCGTCCTATGCGCCTGCCTTGTGCTGTCCTGGGCAAGCGTACGCGCGCAGTCGGCGCTTGACCCGCTGACGTTGCCACCTGCCTACGCCCCTGACGTGACTTCGCCGGTGATCGATCCCGTGGACGAACTGCGCGGCAAGGCCTTATTGCGCGCGGTGCGCGGCGGTGGTTATCTGCTGTTCATGCGCCACGCGCACGCCGGTGCAACACTGCCCGCGTGCCCCGATGAGGCTAGCCTTACGCCCGCTGGCGAGACGCAGGCGCGTGCCGTGGGCGCAGCGATCGTGCAGCTCAAGTTGCCGATGCTGTTGGTGCAGTCGTCGCAAACCTGCCGCTCACGCGATACCGCCAAGTTACTCGGCCTCGGACCGGTGCTGGAAAACCCGGCTTTGAACCCTGGCTCCATCCGCGGCAAACCCTATGACTTTGCGCAGAAATTCAGCTTCCTGCTGCAACCACCCCCGCAAGGGGGCAATCTCATCCTGGTCTCACATGTCCATGACGCTCCAACGCGACAGGACCGTATCCTGATCGATCTGGCGGAAGTAGTGGTGTACCGGGCGCAGGTTGGTACCAGGGCATTGCCGGTCGCCAGAATTACCCCAGGTGCCTGGAATGCATTGCTGGTGGCCGATGCCACCCCGCCCTGAGAATGGTGTGCCACGAAGCGGACGGTTGAGTATCGCTGTCGGATACGCGCAACAACCGGCAGGCAGATTTGCCACTTGCCTGGCTGGCATTGGCACGGGTCCACCGATACATAGTTACACTGGTTACAGGCTTGTTGCAGCTTACCTTTGCGGCGATCATCCGCCGAAGTGGGGCGACATGCTGCGGCTAGGCCTGACCATCCGCGAATACCTGGAAAGTGGTAACGATGTGAAAGTTCTGAAATCGTTTCTGCGAGACGCAAATTGCTGCTTGTCTGGCAGTACGCTGGTGGTTCGGGCGGTTGTGATGCGTTGGTTTCTTCGTCTCGGTCTGGGCGCGTTGCTGGCTCTGCCGCTGGTGTCGGGTGTACAGGCGCAGTCAGCGGAGGCGGGCCGTCTGTTGTATGTCTCCAAGACATGCAACACCTGCCACAACACTCCGCCCACGTTGGCGGGAAACAACAACCAAAGTGGGGCCAACAACCCGCAGGCTATCCTGAATGCCATAAACGGCGGTGTGTCGACGATGGCCGGTCTGGTGGTCTCCGATACCGAGGCAACCAGCCTGGCCCTGTTCATTGGGCAAAAGGAAGCCCCCGCGTTTAATGTGCTCAATGGCGATGTAGCGTTGCGGATGCGTTTGCGCACCGGTGCGTCGGTCGCCGTCAACACCAACATCTATTCCATGCTCGTCAAGGGGTTTGCCGGCGCGGCATCGGATGGGACGATTACCGCACCGGTTGCCTTCCCCACCATTGGCCTGACCCGCACCAATCCTGCCAATACCGTCCAAAGCAGCGCCACTTCTTCGGCCACGATTGTTCCCGGCGCACTGACGGCGATGAATTACAGGGTGCGCTACCAACCTAGCGCCGTGTCTCAGTTCGCCGGTAATGACAGCTTTACGGTAAGTGTGGCAAACCAATCCGGTACGGTTGCCACCCGAACGATGGACGTGCAAATTTACGGTATTACCTCCGGGGCGTTGGCGAGCGTGCGCAAGCAGGATACCTCTGGCGGGTTCGCTATTTACACGATTGCCTCCAACGATCCCCTTGCAACCTTCTCTGTCACTGTCAGCCGTGCCGACGCGCCAGCCTTGAGCAACGTCTCGCTGGCCAGCGTCGGTCTGTCCTTAGGTGCGTCCAGCTGCAATGCAGGCGGCTGCAGCCAGCCCGTTGTCGGGACGTTCACCGGGTTTCCGGCGGCCTACACGCTTAACGTGACGGCGGCGATCAGTGGCTCGACTGCCGTGGAGAGTGGTGGCGGGAACGTTACCAAGGCGGTGGCGTTGACGGTGGCTGGCATCACCAGTGCGAACCCGGCAGCCTTCACCCAGAACGTGTCAATTTCCACCTACACCGTAACCGCCTCACCAACACCGCTCACGGCGAACCAGTTCAGCATGAGTTCTGTGCCGACGGGCTTGAGTTTCAGTACGGCAAATGGCCAGCTGACGGGCATTCCATCCGTCAGTGGCAGCTACACGGGCATCACGTTCGGCGCGACGACCGCAGCTGGGGCCGTTACGCAAGGCGGGTTCACAATCACCGTCAATTCTGCGGGACCGCCAGTCATCAGTTCCAACATCCCCGCGTCGACCAGCGTCGTCGGGACGGTCGGAGCGGCAATTGATAGCTTCAACTATTTCGTGAACCTGACCAATCCATCCCTGACGGGTATGGTTTTTGGCGCCACCGGACTGCCGACGAACCTGACGGTCAATGGCAGCGGCCAGTTTGTTGGCACACCAAACCAGAGTGGCGACTTCCTCTTGTCCATCACCGGCAGCAACTCCGCTGGCGCCGGCACAGCGTTGGCCAGAACCATCCGCATCAACCCCAATGCCGCCCCGGTGATCAGTGGCAATGCAACGGTGAGCATCAATGCCAACCAGCCGATGGCCACTTACACCATCAATGCGACCAATCCGCCGATCCAGAGTTTCGCGGTGGTTGCAGGCGCCTTGCCAGCCGGCCTGCAGTTGAACGCCAATGGCACCGTCACCGGCACGCCCGTCAACAGCGGCGGGCCGACCAACGTCACCTTCCGCGCCACCAACTTCGTTGGGGACAGCAACGACTTGGTGGTCGCTTTCACAGTCGTGCCAACCACGCTGCCCACGGTGACGGTGCCTCTGGTGGCAGCACCTGCGCTGACCGGCACCGTCGTGGGAACGCCGATTGCCGGTATCCAGATCAGCGCCACCAATCCAGCCATCACGGCCTATGGCGCAACGGGTTTGCCGCTGGGTCTATCGGTAGACGCGAACGGTTTGATCAACGGCACGCCGCAGCAAAGTGGTGACTTTGTCGTCACGGCAACCGCGACCAATGCACAAGGGCAAGGCTCTGCCGCTCCAGTCACGATCCGCATCGCGCCCAGCGCGGTCCCCGCGATCAACAGCGCTGCTTCGGTGAACAGCAACGTGAATGTGCCGTTTGTCTACAACATCACGGCCATTAACCCGGTGTTCTCCAGCTTCGCTGTGGCGCCTGGCAGCACCCTGCCGACCGGCTTGAATCTGGTCGTCACAGCGGGGGCCATTGCTGGCTCCAGTACGGCCGCAATTACTGGTACGCCCAGCGCGAGCGGCGCATTCACGACCAGCCTGACTGCGACCAATACGTTCGGTATAAGCGCTGCATTCCCGCTGGCCATCAACATCGTTCCGACCACAGCCCCGGTGGTCACCGCAAGCTTCCCGGCAATTGCCGGCACGGTGCAAACAGTGTTCACCCCGATCCAGATCAACGCCACCAATCCGCCGATCACCGGCTATGGTGCCACCGGGTTGCCCAGCGGCCTGAGCGTGAATGCGTCCGGGCAGATTGTCGGCACCCCGACCCAGAGCGGGACCTTTGCAGTCACCCTCAGCGCGACCAATGTGGCAAATACCGGATCCAGCAGCCAGATGAACCTGGTGATCAATCCGAACGTGGCTCCCACCATCAACAGTGCAAATACCACCACTGGCGCGGCCAATTCGGTTTTTGCCGGTTACCAGATCACCGCCACCAACACGCCTTTGACGGCTTTTGCGGTCGTGGCGCCCAGCGTGCTGCCTGCCGGCCTGGTTTTGGATACTGCAACTGGCGCCATCAGCGGCACGCCGACCGCCAGCGGCAGCTTCAGCACGGTGCTGCGGGCGTCGAATGTGGTCGGGGCGAGTGCGCCGTTCACGCTGGCTTTCACGATTGTCCCGAGCACGGCGCCCGTCATTACCAGCCCGACCTTTGCCAGTTTCCCGGCGGGTTCCCCGATTGCGCCGTTGCAAGTTGTGGCCACCAATCCGGCAATCCTGAGTTACAGCGCGGCGAACCTGCCGCCCGGCCTGCAAATCGACACAGCCAGCGGTGTGATCACCGGTACGCCCACGACCCCCGGTTCCTATTCAACGGCTATCAATGCAGTCAACGCTGTAGGACCCGGCGCCGGACGAGCTGTTCCATTCACGATCGGCGTGCCGGCGCCACAGGCCTGTGCAATGTCGGTGCCATTGAACACAGCCACCACGCTGAACCTGGCGACCTGCCTGTTCAACGGTTTCAACCCGACCGGCGTCACGGTGCTGGCCACCCCTTCTCATGGCGCAGCCGTGGCGAGCGGTACGAATGTCACCTACACGCCGGCGAAGAACTACTTCGGGCCGGACTCTTTCACCTTCGTCGGGACCGGAGTCGGTGGGCTGTCGCCCCAGGGTACCGTGACCGTTACCGTCACCGGTCGGCCCGATCCTGCGCAGGATGCCACGGTAACGGCGGTTGTGGGCGCCCAGGTCGAGACGGCGCAACGTTTCGCACGCGCCCAGATTTCCAACTTCCAGCGCCGTATGGAGGCATTGCACCGGCCGCCTGGCGCAACCGGCGCTGGCGGCGGCGCCTTGCAAGGCCAGCTTCCGTCGATTCCGAATTCGACCGCTGCCGGTTCCGCGTTTGCTGGGGCGGTCACGGCGGCAACCGCGCCTGTCGGTAATACTGGCTCACTTTTCTCCGCTGTCACCTCGGCCGCGCCGGCAGCGACACCACTGTCCGCAGTGCAGAACTCAGCTGCCATCGGTGCCGTCTTGGCCCTGCCGCGCACCATCGGTGCTGACATCGTCAACCCGGGCGGCAATACGGCACTGGCAACGCTGCTGCCACGGGCGGTGGAAATCCGCGAGGCAGAGGCCCTGAACGCCCTGGCCAGCGGCACCGGCTTGCGCTCGATTCCGTTCTCCGAGAGCGTCATTTCGCTGATCAAGTCGCGCTCGCTCGATCTGGCCAGCATCGGCACTGCAGCCGGACTCAACACCACGCCCGACAAGAGCGGCAAAACAAACTACTGGATTGAGGGCGTGGCCAGCTTCGGTACCCGCGACGCAAGCGGCGGTCTGGCCAGCGCCGAGTTCAGCTCGAACGGCATCAGCATCGGCATGGACCAACGCCTGAACGACGAGCTGGCTTGGGGCGTCGGCCTGGGTTATGGCCGCGACAAGGCCACCATCGGCACCGACGGCTCGGTCAATCGGTCCAGGGGCTATTCGCTGGCGGTGTACGGCAGTTACCAGGTTCGGCCGAACACCTATATCGATGGTTTGTTGGGTGTTGGTACGCTGGACTTTGACAGTCGGCGTTTTGTCGAGCCCGCCAACGCCTTTGCGCTGGGCAGCCGCAGCGGCACGCAACTGTTTGGTTCACTCACCGGTGGTTATGAGATCCGCGAAGGTAATTCGCTGGTGTCGCCTTACGGTCGGCTGGACTTTGCCACGAACCGGCTGGCGACCAGTTCCGAGACCGGTGCCGGGGCGTTTGCGCTGACCTATTTCGGCCAGACCAGCACCTCGGTGCAGGGGGCACTCGGTGTGCGTGCCGAGTCGGCGCATGCCACCAATTTCGGATTTGCGATTCCGCGGGTGCGCGCCGAGGTCCGCCACGAGTTCAAAGGCAACGAGACGGCTTTCATTGGTTACGCCGACCAGCCGGGTGGACCGCGTTTTGGCATTCCGGCAACGGGTGGCTCGCGCAACTCGCTGGTGCTCGGTCTGGGCAGCGAGTTCCTGTTCCGGGACGGTCTGACGCTGTCGGTGGAGTACCAGCTCAGCCACTCTTTCAGCAACGATTCGAGTTACGCCTTGCGCTTGCGCCTGAGCAAGGACTTTGACGCCAGGGGCCTGCCCAAGCTCAAGCTCGCCGAACTGAGCCAGGGTGACGACGAGCTTGACTACCAGTTCGACGCAGGCTACACCTATGACGACAACGTGACCCGTGCCAAGGTCGGGCCGGACCGCCGCTACGACGATTTCTACAGCTTCAATGTCGGCCGCACCTTTGCCCAGCGCTTGTCGGGCCAGTCCCGGCTGTTGTTTACGGGTACCTTTGGCGGGCAGAAGTTCCACCGGTTCAACGGCTTGAGCAACTTGCAAGCCGGCCTGGAAACCGAGTACCAGTTCCGGGAATCCTCCGAATTCAACGAACCCACGTACGCCGCATTTGCCAAACTCACGGGTGAGGCCTTCGAGTCCGGCCTGCGCGACGGTTACCGCTTCTCCGCCGGTGTCTCGGTCCGGCTGCCGCTGACCGACCGCATTGGCCTGTTCGGCGCCCTGTCGCACAATCTGCGCAATGCCAGCAGCGACGTGTTCAGCACCCGCGACAACTCCCTGCGCGCAAACCTGGACTACACGCTGAGCAACCGCGAGACGATTTACCTCGGGTCCGAACTGCGCGTCGGCGATGTTGTATCCACCGGCCAGCCATCGCTGGAGAACGCTACCATTGCCAAGGTGTTTGCCCAGGACGATGCCTATGCGGGCGGTCAATTGTTCAGTTACAAGGTCGATGCGCGCACCTGGCTCACGACGGTTGGTTACAACCTGAGCTTCGGTCCGCGCGACTCGATTGATTTTTCGTGGCGCCATGTGCGTTCCACCCCCGGTATCCGGCCGCCGTTTGTGACCAATGCCAAGAGCTATAAAGCCAATCAGTTGTCGGCGGTTTATCTGCTTCGGTTTTAGGTGAGGAAGTGACGATGCGTAGCAAAAGGTTTCTGGCCGGGCTGGGTGCGGCGATGCTTGCAGCTCTGCTCAGCGCCTGTGGAGGCGGGGGTGGTGGAACCAGCACCTCCGGTGACATCAATCCGTTTGTGCGGGCAGCGGCGGTTGCGACCGGGCTTGATCGCTTTTTGTTGTACCCGAACCCGATCGTGAGCACGGCTGGCGTGTTCGAAGTAGGCGCAGAGGAATACGCCGTGGCCTATTACGAGGCGATCGACCCTACCAACGCCAAGGACACGCTGGCCAAATGGAAGCTTGCCAACAATATCGGCGTGACGACTGGTGGTCACAAGGAGTACTACGTCACCATTGGCGACCAGCGTGATCTGGGTTACGGACGCAGAATGACGGCGCACCAGAATCCAGACGGCACCATGGCCTTCATGGTGGCGAACTACCTGGTGGGAGCTTATGGGGGCTACACACCACTGAATGTCGAGGCTGCGGTTCGGCAGGTTCCCGAATGGCATCTGGGCACCAATGCCATCGAGTTCAGCCCGGGGCCGAACGGGGCTCCGGGGCAGAATTTCGTCAAGTTCTATACCTTCGATCCCAAGACCGGCGCGCGTCTCAACACCTTGAGCCTGGATGGGCGCCCGTCCAAGGCGATGCCGACCGTCTGCAGTTCCTGCCACGGAGGCAGGGGTGATCCATTGACGCCGCCGCATCCAGTCACGGGCAAGAAGCTTTTTCCGCTGGTGGCCAACTCCAACTCCCAACATCGTGGCGACATGCAGGCGCAGCTGCACCCCTTCGAGCCGGCAGCGTTTGATTTCTCCACCATCCCGGGTAACACGCGTGCCGAACTCGAGGCTGGCATGAAGGCCATCAACAAGATGGTCCTTTGTTCGTTTTCGCTGCCCACCGGGACGGTAAAGCCCACGCCACTCGCCGAAGACAACTGCCGCCGCGTGGCCAGCATCAACGAGTATCAGGGTAGCGCAGCCGAACACCTCAAGGCCATGTACGGCGGTGGGACTGCGCGCGTGACGGCGACTGACGGAATGCCGGACGCGACATCCGAGCCGGTCGACAATTACGTTGAAGCGACCTGGACGGCTGCCGGCCAGGACGCGCTGTACCTCCAGGCGCAGGCTCCCGCCTGTCGCGTTTGCCACTTGTTGCGGGGCACTGGCAACAACGAGGAGATCAGCTTCGCGCAGTTCCAGCACTTTGACGCTTACAAGGATCGCATCAAGGTGCACATGGTGGATCGGGGCAACATGCCGCTGGCCAAGCTCATTTACGACAAATTCCGCAGTACCGCAAGCATGGTCCAGGCGCTCGGTGATTATCTGGTCGCCGCAGGATTCCCGGACGGTCGGCTTGCGCCCGAACGGCCAATTGCCGATCCCGGGCCGGACCGGGTGCTGCGCCAGGGTGCCACCACCCTGTCGGCGGCGATGAGCCTGTATTCGAACAGCTACCAGTGGAGCATTTTCAGCGGTCCGGCCGGGGCGAGCCTGAGCAATGCTGCGAGCGCCACGCCGGTGTTCAACGCGACAGCCGATGGGGTGTACCAGATTCGATTGGTGACCAGCAACGCGACAGCAACCAGCAATCCGGTGTTGCTCACCGTGAAGGTGGACAACTTGCTGCCGTACAACCCGACGGCGTTGCGCTTCAGCGACGTCAAGAATGTGTTGCAACTCAATGCCGGCAACTGCACCCAGTGCCACCAGGATGGAGGAAATGGAACCGTGATTCCGCCGATCTGGTACAGCAGTTACGACCGCTCCGGGACCGGCGATCCCGTCGTCAATGACCGGTGGTTCTACACGGAGTTGCGTGGCCGCATAAATTTCACCGACTGGATCGCCAGTCCGCTGTTGCGCAAGCCATCGAACGCCCTGCTCCACAACGGCGGCCAGCGCACGGGGTTCAACACCGCGCTGCCAGTCGGGGATCCGAGCGGGGGGCGGGCCGACTACGATTTGTTGGTGAACTGGATCGTCAACGGCGCACCCGAGTAGGGCTTGCGCGAGAGGTGAAAAAAAGGCCGCATCGAGCGGCCTTTTTTGCTGGCGCCGACGCCGTCGGCCAGTCGTGGCGTGGTCAGTACGTCCGCCGCGGGCCGGTGTACACGTCGTTGGAAAACACGAATGGTGTCTTGCGCCCGACCAGAGTCTCGATCAAGGCCAGTTCCTGGTCGGTGTGGTTCACAAAGGGTGCGTTTCTGATGTTGTTGCCGGTGCCGCCGTCGGTGACGATGTAGACCGGGCGGTCATGGTGCCTTGCGGTGATGGATTCGCGGCTCTGCGGGTCCGCTGTGGCCTGCACTTCGGTGGCGCCGTAACAGGTGCAGAAATAGGTACGTTCCGGGTCCGACTCGATGTAGAAACCGGTGCCGCGGATGCCGATGGTGGCAGTGGACGAGTTGATTTGCATCGGCGAGTTGCGTGACACCGACAACAGCTTGCCGCTCAACATGCGCAGACCGCCAATCAGCAGCGACTCGGGTGCGTTGGCGGGCTTCTCGATTACCAGTTTGCTGTCGCCGCGCAAGATCATTGAGTGGCTGTTGACAACAAACACGATCTCGCTGTTCTGGGCAGTCTGGACGGTGTCGCCGGACTTGATCTGTGTGGCGAGCGTCGCATCCTTGTCGTTGACGGTAACCTGGCCTGACAGGCCATAAATGGATTGGCCCTCGGGCAGCTTGCGCGGGCGGCTGCCAAAGATGCCGAAGGTGATGGCTTGGGCTGCCGGTAGGGCCAGTCCGAACATGCCAGCCGCAAGGGCGCGTATGAGTAGCTGGCGGCGCGGGTCGTCGATCTCGTCCATGCGTTTCATCGTATCCCCTTCGTTGCTGGATGCGCGGCTGTCCCAGACCGGGTGGCGCATCGAAAACTGTAACTTGATGCTACCACGCGTACAGTTAAAAACGCGCCGTTTCCAGGCTTGCTGCGCAGCCGTTGCGAGAGTGGGACAAGGTATCATTGAAAAAGTCACGGCCGGGCGGGTTTCGTGCCTGCAACCCCGCCCGATCCCAACCGCCATCAGCCTCAGGTCCAGTCTTTCGTGCGCCTCAATTCGATCAAGTTGTCCGGCTTCAAGTCGTTTCCGGAGCCGACCAATTTCATGCTGCCCGGTCAATTGGTCGGTGTCGTTGGCCCCAACGGCTGCGGCAAGTCCAACATCATGGATGCCGTGCGCTGGGTGCTCGGCGAGAGCCGGGCCAGCGAACTGCGCGGCGAGTCGATGCAGGACGTTATCTTCAACGGGACCACCACGCGCAAACCAGCCAGCCGCTCCAGCGTGGAGCTGGTTTTCGATAACGCCGACCAGCGCGCCGGTGGCCAATGGGGACAATTTGCCGAGATTGCGGTCAAGCGCGTGTTGACGCGCGACGGCACCAGCAGTTACTACATCAACAACCAGCCGGTGCGCCGCCGCGATGTGCAGGACGTGTTCCTGGGTACCGGGCTGGGGCCGCGCGCTTACGCCATCATCGGGCAAGGCACGATCAGCCGCATCATCGAGTCCAAGCCGGAAGAGTTGCGCCTTTTTCTGGAAGAAGCAGCCGGCGTGTCGAGATACAAGGAGCGCCGCCGCGAGACCGAGAGCCGTCTGGGTGATACCCGCGAAAACCTGACGCGTGTGGAAGACATCCTGCGCGAACTTTCAACCAACCTGGATCGACTGGAAAAGCAGGCCGAGGTGGCGCAGCACTACCGGACACTGCAGGCCGATGTCACTCTGCGCCAACACCAGTTGTGGTACTTGCGCCTGGGCGAGGCGAGCCAGGAACAGGCCAAGCTCGCTGCCGAGGCGCAGGCGGCGGTCACCACCATGGAGGGCCGCATTGCCGACTTGCGCCGTGTGGAGGCCGATCTGGACGCGGTGCGCCAGGCGCATTACGCGGCGGGAGACCAGGTCAACCAGGCGCAGGGTTTGTTGTACGAGGCGAGCACCGAGGTCGGGCGCCTGGAGGCCGAGATCCGTTTTGTGGTGGAAGGGCGACTGCGCGTCGAGCAACGTCTGGCCAGCCTGAAGGAGCAATCTCTGCAATGGGCAAGCCGCGCCGCCGAGGCACAAGCCAGCCTTCAGGAGCTGGCGCAGCAGTCACTGAAAGCGCAAGGGGACAGCGCAATGCTGGCAGCGCAAGTACAGGAGCAGGCGCTGCAGTTGCCGCAACTGGAAGAGGCGGTTCGCCAGGCGCAGGCTGGTGCCAATGGGCAGCGTTCTGCGGTCGCACAGGTGCAACAGAATATCCAGGTGCTGGCGGCGGAACAGCGCAGCGTGGAAGAACAGTCGCGCCAGCTCGGAACACGGCAGTCACGCCTCGAGGCGGATCAGAAGGCGCTGGAACTGCCGGACCAGGCGGCCCTGACCGCGCTGGAGAACCAGTTGGTTCAGGCTGGCGAAGTTGCGTCCGGCGCCGATGCGCGCCTGCACGCGGTGCAGGATGCGGTGCCGCAGCTGGATGCGACACGCCGGGTCCAGCAAACCAATGCGAATACCGAGTCGGCTCGTCAGACCGCCCTGTCGGCACGCCTTGAAGCGCTCAAGGCCTTGCAGGAAAAGGTGCGCACCGACGGGAAGCTGCGGCCCTGGCTTGCAAAACACGGCCTGGACCAGTTGCCCGGCCTGTGGAGCCGCATTCATGCGCAGCCCGGCTGGGAGAACGCACTCGAAGCGGCATTGCGCGAGCGCCTTGGGTCACTGGAAGTATCAAAGCTGGACATGGTTGGTGCGTTTGCCAATGACGCGCCGCCGGCCAAGCTGGCCTTCTTCACGGCACCGGATGTCGCGGCGCCGACGGCGGCGGCGGGCAGCCTGCCGCGTCTGGCCGATGTGCTGCTGTTGCACGACGCAGGCCAAGCTGCCATGTTGCGCGACTGGCTGAGCGGTTGTTATACCGCCTGCGGGCTCGACGAGGCATTGAAGCTGCGCGCCCAGTTGCACGATGGTGAAGCGATTTTTGTGGCGGCCGGTCACGCAGTGGGTAAGCACAGCGTCAGTTTTTACGCCCCGGATTCCGAACAGGCGGGCCTGCTGGCGCGCGCGCAGGAGATCGAGAACCTGGACAAACAACAACGCGCGCAGGCGCTGATCGCCGAGCAGGCGCGCCAGGATTTGCAGCGCGCCGAGCTGGCGTATGGCGATGCGTCAACGCAATTGGTGCAGCTGCGCCGTGACGCCGCCGCCAGCCAGGCCCAGGCGCATGCGTTGCAGGTGCAGGTGCAGCGCCTGCGCCAGTTGGCCGAGCAGGCGTTGCAACGCAGCAGCCAGCTCGGTGGCGAACTCTCCGAATTGGCGCAGCAGCTCGACGCTCTGGACCAGCGGCGGGTTCAGGCGCAGGCACGTTTCGAAGCCCTGGACATGCAACTGGCCGACGTGCAGGAACGCCACGCGCAACTCGATGAGCGCCTGCTGCAGTCACAACGCAGCTTGAACGAAGCGCGCGACCAGCAGCGCCAGGTCGAACGGCGCGCGCAGGAATCGCAGTTCGCGTTGCGCAGCCTGCACGCGCGCGAGGCCGAGTTGTTGCGCGCGGTGGAGACGGCCGGGCAACAATCCACGGCCTTGGTGGCCCAGGCGCAGGCTGCGAACGATGAATTGCGGCGCCTGACCGAAGCCGCAGCGCAGGCTGGTTTGCAGGTCGCGCTGGCGCTCAAACTCGAACGCGAACAGTCCCTGGCTGCCCGGCGCAGCGAGTACGACGACCTCACTTCGCGCTTGCGCGCCAGCGACGAGCGCCGGCTGCAACTCGAACGTGAACTCGAGCCGCTGCGCCAGCGTATCACCGACTTGCAGCTCAAGGAGCAGGCGGCACGCCTGGGGTCGGAGCAATTCCAGCAATTGCTGGCCGATGCCCACGCCGACATGGAGGCCGTCCGGGCATCGCTGGACGCAAGCCCGGTCCGCCTGGCCGGCTTGCAGCCCTTGATTGACCGCCTGAGCCAGGAAGTGGCCGCACTGGGCGCCGTCAATTTGGCTGCGCTCGACGAATTGACCAGCGCGCGCGAACGCAAACACTTCCTGGATGCGCAGTCTGCTGACCTGGTCGAGGCGATGACCACGCTGGAAGATGCGATCCGCAAGATTGACGGCGAGACGCGGGCTTTGTTGTCGTCGACGTTCGATACCGTCAATGTGCACTTTGGCAAGATGTTTCCCGAACTGTTTGGCGGTGGCAATGCCAAACTGGTTATTACCGGCGACGAGATCCTGGACTCGGGCGTGCAGGTGATCGCGCAGCCACCGGGCAAGAAGAACCAGACCATCCACTTGTTGTCGGGTGGAGAGAAGGCGCTCACCGCCATCGCCCTGGTGTTCGCCATCTTCCAGCTCAACCCGGCGCCGTTTTGCCTGCTCGACGAAGTGGATGCCCCTTTGGACGATGCGAATACCGAGCGTTATGCCAAACTGGTGATCAAGATGAGCCAGGAGACACAGTTCCTGTTCATCAGCCACAATAAGATTGCCATGGAAATGGCCCAGCAACTCATTGGAGTCACCATGCAGGAACAGGGTGTGTCACGAATCGTCGCTGTCGACATGGATTCGGCAGTGTCCATGGCTGGGTCCGCTTGATTGTGTTGATGGACACACTGGGCCGCCCACGCTTGAACCGGTATGCGCCGGGCACGGAGTGCCCGGGGTGAGCAACCTGCAAATCGGTTTGGCCGTGGCGGGCGGGCTGGTGCTGGCTGCGGTGGTGGCGCATGGCGCCTGGACATCGCGCAAGATGGCGCCGCGGCAGGCGACGCCCCAAGACAGCGCTGACACGCCGGGTGGCCCGCTCGAACCACACCTTGAAGCCGGGGCTTTCGGCAGCGACAACTTTCCGTTGCCGCCGCCCGAGAAGAAACCCGGACTGGACTCGTTGATAGATGTGATTGCACCAATCGGCCTGGAGGTCGAAGTATCCGGCGACGCGGCGCTGGCCGCCATGCCGGTGACACGCCGCGCCGGCAGCAAGCCGTTTGCGGTGGAAGGCTTGAACAGCGTTACACGGCAGTGGGAGCCGCCGCTTGCGGGTTGTCGTTATGACGCGTTCCAGGCCGGCGTGCAGCTGGCGAACCGCCTGGGCGCGCTCAACGAGATCGAGTACTCCGAGTTTGTCGTAAAGGCGCAGGATTTCTGCGACGCCGTCAACGGCACGCCGGACTTTCCGGACATGCTGGAGGAAGTGGCGCGGGCGCGCGAACTCGACCAGTTCGCCAGTGCCAACGATGCGCAGCTTGAATTCACACTGCGCGCACGCAGCGCTGCCTGGAGCCCGGGTTATGTGCAGCAGCATGCGGCGCGTTTGGGGTTCGTGGCCGGCTCCATGCCCGGGCGCATGGTGTTGCCAGCCAGTGTGGCCGGACTGCCGCCGGTATTGGGCCTGTCCTTCGACTCGCAGGCCGCATTGGCCGAGGACCCGGCGCTAGCCGCCATCCGCGAGGTGTCGTTGTCGCTTGACGTGGCCCAGGTGGATCGGGCCGAACGGCCGTTCGTGCGCATGCGTGAAGCCGCCAAGGCGTTGTCGGCGGCGATGGACGGGGAGGTCACCGACGACAATGGCCGCGCCTTGCTGCCGGATGCCATGGACGTGATCGGGTCGGAGCTGGAAAAACTCTACGATGCGCTCGAGCAGCGTGATCTGGCCGTGGGGTCAGTGTTGGCACGGCGGCTGTTTTCCTGATTTGCTGGCACTGCGCTGCGCCATGAGCGAGCCAATCCAGGTGTCGACGGTCGATGCAGCCCAATTGCAACGGCTGCAGTGGTTGCGCGCTGAATTGCAGCGCCATGCCCACCAGTACCATGTGCTGGATGCGCCGCTGCTGCCAGACGCAGAATACGACCGCCTGTTCGTCGAACTGCAACAACTGGAAGCACGCTTCCCGACGCTGGTGGCGGCCGATTCGCCCACGCAGCGTGTAGGCGGCAAGCCGCTGGAGCAATTCGAGTCGGTGCGCCATCGCGTGCCCATGCTCAGTATCCGCACCGAAACCGATACCGAAGCCAGTGGTGCGGTGCAGTTCGATGCCCGGGTGCGCCGCGAACTGGGCCTGGCCGCCAACGACCCGGCACTTGAGTATGTGACTGAGCCGAAATTCGACGGCCTGGCGATGAGCCTGCGCTACGAAGACGGCGTATTGCAACAGGCCGCGACACGTGGCGACGGCGAGTTTGGAGAAGACGTTACCCGCAACATCCGCACGATTCGCCAGATTCCGCTGCGCCTGCCCTCCGGTGTGCCCGCCCTGCTGGAGGTACGTGGCGAGGTCTACCTGCGGCGCGACGACTTCGAGGCGCTGAATACCTCCCAGCGCCAAAAGATCGCAGGCGGCGCGCGCCTGGAAAAGACCTTTGTCAATCCGCGCAATGCCGCCGCGGGCGCCGTGCGGCAGCTCGATCCAGCCATCGCCGCCAAACGGCCATTGAGCTTCTTCGCCTATGGCCTTGGAGATGTGAGTGCGCCGCCGCCGGGTCGGCCCTGGTTCACGACGCACATGCAGATGCTGCAGCAGTTGCGCCAATGGGGGTTTCCGGTATGCCACCTGGTGGCGCTGGCGCAGGGCGCCGATGCGCTGGTGGCCTACCACGCGCGAATCGGCGCGCAACGCGACAGCCTCGGCTTTGACATCGACGGCGTGGTTTACAAGGTGAATGACCTGGCGCTGCAGCAGCGCCTGGGTTTTGTCACGCGCGAGCCACGCTGGGCGGTGGCGCACAAGTACCCGGCGCAGGAGCAGCTCACCACGGTGCTGGAGATCGACGTGCAGGTAGGGCGCACCGGCAAACTGACGCCGGTCGCCAAACTCGCGCCGGTGTTCGTGGGCGGTGTCACCGTGACGAATGCGACGCTGCACAATGAGGACGAGGCGCGCCGCAAGGATGTGCGCGTGGGCGACACCGTGGTGGTGCGCCGCGCCGGCGACGTGATTCCCGAGGTGGTGTCGGTGCTGGCAGAACGGCGATTGGAAGGCGCGCAGCCATTCAGCATGCCGCGCACCTGCCCGGTGTGTGGCTCGGTGGCGGTGCGCGAGGAGGGCGAGGCCGACTACCGCTGCAGTGGCGGCCTGTTTTGCAGCGCACAGCGCAAGCAGGCGATCCTGCATTTTGCGCAGCGCCGTGCGGTGGAGGTAGATGGACTGGGCGACAAGCTCGTGGATCAGCTCGTCGACGCAGGTTTGGTCCGCACGTTGCCCGACCTGTACCGCCTCGGCCTTACCGCCCTTGCTGCGCTTGAGCGTATGGCCGACAAGTCTGCCAGCAATCTGCTGCAAGCCTTGCTGGACTCACGCCAGACCACCTTGCCACGCTTCCTGTTTGGCCTTGGAATACGCCATGTGGGTGAGGCCACAGCCAAGGCACTGGCGCGGCATTT
>Ga0163144_10012001_pt1 | contig 18267 bp, 9 predicted proteins | sample OliLak19BULKMAT1_FD_123175 | JGI IMG/M metagenome (GOLD analysis project Ga0163144, IMG submission 123175) | Freshwater microbial mat bacterial communities from Lake Vanda, McMurdo Dry Valleys, Antarctica - Oligotrophic Lake LV.19.BULKMAT1 | ecosystem: Environmental > Aquatic > Freshwater > Lake... | reverse complement strand
TTTGCAGTCCCGCTCGCAACACACGGCGGGACTTCTGGATGGCGGCGTGGCCAAGTGGTAAGGCGAGGGACTGCAAATCCCTTATTCCCCGGTTCGAATCCGGGCGCCGCCTCCAATACAGCTGACCTGCAGCGAACTCTGGTGTCCCGGCTACCCCTTGGCCCTGAGACTCTTGAGGCACGCATGACCGCGAATGCAGGGGAACCCGAGGGCTTCGAGCCTGATTGGGACCGCGATCTTGCCGAGATGCAACGGCGGATGCGAATCAAGCTGCGCGGCCTGAACTCCGTCGATATTTAGGATTGCGCCCAAGAAGTAGCGAGGAGGCTGGTGAGGTTCACCCAGCACGTAGGCCGACCTGAATCACTTTCCATGATTCGGCATCAGGCGGCGAACATCAGCCGTCGCTCGATGTAGAACCGGCCGCCGAGGTAGGTGTGGACCTTCCCCCGCAGCGCGCCGATGGTTCTCTGCCGGTGATCGCGCGTGACGTTGGCGTGCAGGCGTGGTTCCGGTCCCAGCCACTTGGGAAAGTGACGACTCGCCTGCCCTCAGGGCCGGCCAACCTGTTTCCGAGTTCGGCTTTAAAGCGCCCGAGGACATATACTGGGCGATCGATGCGGAGCTGTGATAGGCCGCATGGCGATCAGGAGGGCAGACTTGAGCCATTTGTCAGATGTCGTGTAGCCATCCGGCAGCGGGGCATCGTCACCCGATACCGATACCGTGACGATCCCGTGCATGGGGTGACCGCTCCCACTGCCCGGAGGAGGTGAGTTCGTGGTTCGCAGGCGTTCGGGCGCAGCACTCAGGGGACTCAAGCTGGTCCTGCTGTTGTTCTTCCTTCAGCCTCCTCTGACTGCGGCAGTCGCCGCTGCGGACGAACTGCTTGCGCCTGGTCACGTGCTCACCACCGAGGTGCGGGAGCGGCTGCTGGAAGCGGCGGGGGACCCGGCACTCGAGGCTTGGCAGCGCGATTTCGCGGCGAGGTTGGCGGGAGGGGCGGGCCAACCGGAAGTCTTCGAGCCCGGCTGGGAGCCGCCCGCTTCGACTCTCACGACGGCCGGCGGATCCTGGGTGGAGCTACATATTGCTCCGCGCCGCCAGGGTCACACGGCGATCTACGACCCGGTGCGAGACCGGATGGTCGTGTTCGGGGGCACCCAGAGCCCTCCGTACCTCAATGACGTGTGGGCGCTGACGTTGTCGGGCACGCCGGCGTGGAGCCAGATCACCCCCAGTGGGACACCGCCGAGCGCGCGCGTCTTTCACTCGGCGATCTACGACCCGGTGCGTGATCGCATGGTGGTGTTCGGGGGCCAGAACGCCGGTGGCTATCTCAACGAAGTATGGGCGATTTCGCTGTCTGGGAACCCGGCGTGGAGTCAGCTCACGCCCGGCGGGGCGCCGCCGAACGCGCGCAACCAGCACGCGGCGGTCTACGACCCGGTGCGCGACCGGATGCTTGTGTTCGGAGGTTGGGGGACGGGTCCCCAGCTCCTCAACGACGCATGGGCATTATCGTTGTCGGGTAGCCCGACGTGGAGCCAGATCAGCCCCGGCGGGGCGCCACCGAGCGCGCGCGCCGGCCACACGGCGATCTACGACCCGGTGCGCGACCGCATTGCCGTGTTCGGGGGCGGGGATGCCGGCGGCTATCTCAACGACGTGTGGGCGCTGACGCTATCGGGGAGCCCGGGATGGATCCAGATCACTCCCGGCGGGACGCCTCCGAGTGCGCGCACCTATCACTCGGCGATCTACGACCGGGTGCGCGACCGTATCGTCGTCTTCGGGGGAGCGGGCACCCTCTCCGCCTACCTCAACGACGTCTGGGCGCTGTCGCTGTCGGGGAGCCCGGTGTGGAGCCAGATCACCCCAGGCGGGAGTCCCCCGAGTGCGCGCTACCATCACACCGCGATCTACGATCCGGTGCGCGACCGCATGGTGATGTTCGCCGGCCAGGACGTCAGCTACTTCAACGACCTGTGGTCGCTATCGCTGTCGGGGAGCCCGGCGTGGAGCCGGATCAGCCCCGGCGGGGCGCCACCGAGCGCGCGCGCCGGCCACACGGCGAGCTACGACCCGGTGCGCAACCGCATGGTCGTGTTCGGGGGCGGGGATGCCGGCGGCTATCTCAACGACGTGTGGGCGCTGACGCTATCGGGGAGCCCGGGATGGATCCAGCTCACTCCCGGCGGGACGCCTCCGAGTGCGCGCACCTATCACTCGGCGATCTACGACCCGGTGCGCGACCGTATCGTCGTCTTCGGGGGAACGGGCACCCTCTCCGCCTACCTCAACGACGTCTGGGCGCTGTCGCTGTCGGGGAGCCCGGTGTGGAGCCAGGTCACTCCCGGCGGGACTCCCCCGAGCGCGCGTTACCATCACACCGCGATCTACGATCCGGTGCGCGACCGCATGGTGGTCTTCGGAGGCCAGGACGTCAGCTACTTCAACGACCTGTGGTCGCTATCGCTGTCGGGGAGCCCGGCGTGGAGCCAGATCAGCCCGGGCGGGACACCGCCGCAAGCGCGTTCGGGTCACACGGCCATCTACGACCCGGTGCGCGATCGTATGGTCGTGTTCGGGGGCACCCAGAGTCCTCCCAGCTTCAACGACGTGTGGGCCCTGACGCTCTCGGGGAGTGCGGCGTGGAGCCAGATCACTCCCGTCGGGACGCCTCCGAGCGCGCGCTACGATCATTCGGCGATCTACGACCCGGTGCGCGACTGCATGGTGGTGTTCGGGGGCCAGAACGCCGGTGGCTATCTCAACGAAGTATGGGCGATTTCGCTGTCTGGGAACCCGGCGTGGACCCATAACATTCCCGGTGGGACACCGCCGGGTGCGCGCGTCCAGCACGCAGCGGTTTACGATCCAATGAGAGACCGCATGTTCATGTTTGGGGGTTGGGGGACGCCTCCGCACCTTCTCAACGACTTCTGGTCGCTTGACTGGGCGGGGTTGGTGGGTGTGCGAGATTCGGCCGCAGTTCCAGGCCATCTGGAACTCGCCCCGCCCCGACCCAACCCTTTCCGGGGTCGCGTGGCCTTCGATTTCGAGCTGCCGCGCACAGCCCGTGTCCGGCTCGAGATCCACGACCTGCAGGGTCGCCGATTAAGAACGGTCGAAGACGCGCTGCTCCCCGCCGGCCACTACTCGCGTACCTGGGATGGTTCGGACTTGGGCGGTGCGCCGCTACCCGGCGGTGTCTACCTGATGCGGTTGTGGTCCCCCGAAGTGGCGCGGGTCCAGAAAGTCGTGTTGATTCGTTGATGGCGCGGTCGCAGTGGAGGGAAGGTGTCGGGCTCCGTTCCATCCCGATCCCTGTGAATCAGGTCCTCGCTCAAGCACGGCTCCTGCTCATCGCCTGATGCCGAATCACCGAAAGTCGTTTAGCGACTCGACATAGCAATGGTGTCACACGCCGCATTTCATTAATCTGCGCGCCATGCCCTATTGCTCACAATGTGCTCATGCGCTCCCTGAGTCCTCGCGCTTCTGCCCAGCGTGTGGCGCGCCGTCGTTGGCGCCGCCCGCGGTGGCGATCACGCAGGACCTGACCCGCACCTCCGGTCCCGATTCACCCGCGCCCATGCCGCCTCCCACGTCCGAGCACGGCCGTTTCGAGCCGGGCACGCGGCTCGGCACACGCTATCGCATCGTCGGGCTGTTGGGTCGTGGCGGGATGGGCGAGGTGTACCGCGCCGACGATCTGGAGTTGGGGCAGTCGGTCGCGCTCAAGTTCCTGCCGCCCGGCGTCTCGAAGGATCCGCGCGAAGTGGCGCGTTTCCGCGGCGAGGTCCGCATCGCGCGCCAGATCGCGCACCCGAACGTCTGCCGCGTGTACGACATCGGGGAGTCGGACGGGCACGTGTTCCTCTCCATGGAGTACATCGACGGCGAGGACCTGGCCTCGGTGCTTCGCCGCATGGGCAGACCGACCGAGGACAAGGCGGTCGAGCTCGCGCGCCAGATCTGTCTCGGGCTCGCCGCCGCACACGAATCCGGCATGCTGCACCGTGACTTGAAGCCCGCGAACATCATGATCGACGGGCGCGGTCGCGCGCGCATCACCGACTTCGGTCTGGCTGGGCTCGCGGTGGAACTGGCGAACAGCGGGCAGATCGCGGGCACGCCCGCCTACATGGCGCCAGAGCAGCTCGCCGACGGGACCGTCTCGGTCCGCAGCGATCTCTACTCGCTCGGGCTCGTGCTCTACGAACTGTTCACGGGCAAGCGTGCGTTCGACGCCAAGAGCGCTGCTGAACTTCGCGAGCAGCAGGATTCGGGCTCGATCACCTCGCCTTCGGCTCTCGCGCGCGGCATCACACCGGCCGTCGAGCGCCTGATCATGCATTGCCTCGAGCGCGACGCGGAACTGCGCCCGCCCTCGGCGTACGCGGTGCTTGGAGCGCTTCCCGGCGGCGATCCGCTCGCGGCGGCGATGGCCGCGGGGGAGACGCCCTCACCCGAACTGGTGGCCAATGCCACTGACCGCGGCGGACTCACGCCCATCATGGCGGTGGCCTTCGTCGCGTTGGTGTTGGTGTTGCTCGGCGTGAGTGCGGCGCTGATCGGCCCGGAGTTCGCACCGCTTCGGCAGGATCCCGCGCGGCTCTCGGTCCGCGCCGAGGACGTGCTGCGCGCGACGGGCACGTTCGACGCCAAGGGCGACCTGCCCAAGTTCAGCGCCGCGGGATTCGCGCAGAACGACGCACTGATGGAGTGGCGTCAGAAGCATCCCAAGGAGCCGCGGACGAACTCGGCCACCGTTCTGTACTGGCGCCGCTGGGCGCCGCGGCTGATCGAATCGCCATTCATCCACCGCGAGCTCTCCGTGGTCGACGAGCCGCCGGTGCTTGGCAGCGGTAGCGCGATCGTGTTGCTCGATCCCGATGGGCATGTGGTGGGGCTGCGGGTCGAGCCGCCCGACTCCATCGGCGCGAGCAGCCGTCCGATGCCCGCGTGGAATGCGTACTTCGCTGCCCTTGGTCTGGATTCTTCTGCCTACACGCGTGTGGCGCTGGCGCGCCCGTTGCCGGCGCTGTGCGACAGCGCGGCCGCCTGGCGCGGTCCATCCCCGTGGACGAATGGCGACACTGCGACCGTGCAGATGGGAACGTCACGCGGTCGACTCACGCACTTCAGCGTCGTCAGCAAGTGGGGGGTGCCCAAGACGCCGGTGGACAGGCTCCCACCCGTGCAATCGGGACCGGCCGACCTGCCACTCCTGCTCTACACCGACGTGTTGCCGCTGCTGCTCTCCGCCTACTTCGCCATGCGTAACATGCAACTCGGCCGTGGGGACTGGCGCGGCGCCACGATCATCGCGGTGTTCGTGTTCGTCATGAACATCCTCGAGGGCGCCTTCGCCACGCGGTTGCCCGAAGTCGGGATCGCGGGGTTGTTGGGCGACCTCACGACTGGCCGGGCGTTCGGCCATTCGCTCATGCACGCCATGGGCATGTGGTTCGCCTACATGGCGCTCGAGCCCTACGTGCGCCGGCTGTGGCCGCGCATGCTCGTCTCCTGGACGCGGCTCATCACGGGTCGGCTGCGCGATCCGCTCGTGGGGCGCGACCTGACTGTGGGCAGCCTCTTCGGCGCGCTCATCAGCACGCTCGGGCTGGGGCTCTTGGCGTTGGGCCGCCACTTCGGTCTCGCTGACGTTCCCGCGCTCACCAGTAGCAGCATGTTCGCGTCCATCAGTGGCATCGGCGCCGAGAGCGTGGGTCTGGCGTGGTGCGGATCCGTCTGCGTGCTGTCCGTCCTCCAGGCGCTCTTCGTGCTCCTGGTCCTGCGCATGCTGCTGCGCAACACGGCGGCGGCGGTGACGGTCACGTTCCTGCTCTTCGCCATCACGGCACTGGTGGGGGCCGTGCCTGCCTACGGTTGGGCTGTCGCAGTGTTGATCGCGATTGTCGGCAATTGCACGATCCTGCTGGTCGTGCGCTTCGGGGTGCTCGTCTCCGTGGTCGCGACGTTCGTGACGCTGGTGCTATCCCAGGTGCCCGCCTCGCTCGATTTCTCCTCGTGGTACGCCGGACTGGTCTTGCTGCCCATGGTGCTGCTCGCGGGCATCGCGTTCTACGGCGCCGCCATTTCGCTGGGCGGCAAGTCCATCCTCGGCGATCCACTCGACGACACCGTCCGGCGCTGAGATCCGGTTGTCCATGTTCGCCGCCCCGCGCTACGATGCCGCGTCCGATTTCCTCAACCTGTCGTGGAGACGTGCATGGCCAGCCAGCCGATGAGAACGTTGCGCCCCGAAGACGAGGTGTCCCACTACAAAGTGGTGGGGCCACTCGGTGCCGGCGGGATGGGGGAGGTCTACCTCGCTCAGGACCTGACGCTCGGGCGCAATGTCGCGATCAAGATCCTGCCGCCGGAGTTGGTGCGCAGTGAAGAGCGCGTGCGTCGGTTCGTGCTCGAGGCCAAGTCGGCTTCTTCTCTGAGTCACCCGAACATCGTGACGATCTACGAGATCGGCGAGAGTCCCGTGCGCTCCAGCGGCGAGCCCGATTCGGACCCGCTGCATTTCATCTCGATGGAGCTGGTGAGCGGCAAGACGCTCGGCACGCTCATCCACGAGGACAAGACCGACCTGCGAACGCTGCTCGGGTATCTGGCGCAGGCGGCCGACGGGCTCGCCAAGGCGCACGCCGCGGGGATCGTTCATCGGGACCTGAAGCCCGGCAACATCATGGTCAGCTCGGATGGCTTCGCGAAGGTGCTCGACTTCGGGCTCGCCAAGTTGACCGAGAAGCGCGAGATGTCACTGGATGCCACGAGCGGCCCCACGGTCGGACCCGACGTGACGCAGGAGGGCATGGTCGTCGGAACCGCGGCCTACATGTCGCCCGAGCAGGTGCGCGGCAAGGGGGTCGATCACCGCTCGGACATCTTCTCCTTCGGTTGCATCCTTTACGAAGCGGCCACGCGCCGTCGGCCGTTCGATGCGGACACCGGCGTTGAGATGATGAACAAGATCCTCAACGAGAAGCCCGTGCCGGTCGAGGAGATCAACGACAAGGTCCCGGCGGAGCTGCGCCGGTTGATCAGGCGCTGCCTCAGCAAAAGCGCGGACCAGCGGCTTCAGTCGATCAAGGACCTCTCACTCGAGTTGCGCGAGATCGTCGACGAGTACGACGCGCTCTCGGCCTCGGCGAGTTCAGGGAGCATGGTCTCGGGCGCGACCCCCGTCGCTGCTGCGGCCCGTCGCATTCCCGTCGCGGTGTGGATCGGAGTGACGGTGCTCGTCGCGGGCGCGATCGGTGGCGCCCTGTGGATGAGCAAGCGCGCCGGGAATCAAGCCCAGCCCTACCAGACGATGCGCGTCTCCACGTTGACGAACCGAGGCGATGTCGACGACTGCGTGCTCTCACCCGATGGACGTTTTCTCGGCTATCTCGCCGGCGATCCGGGGCAGTTGAGTCTGCGCGTGCGTCAGGTCGCCACCGGTAGTGATGTTGAAGTGGTTCCCGCGGCCAACCTGCAGATCTTCAATCCGTCCTTCTCGCCGGATGGCAACTACCTCTTCTACACCGCGGCGCGCAAGGACAACCCGAGCTACCGCGCGCTGTACCAGGTGCCATCACTCGGCGGCCAGCCCCGCGAGCGCGCATTCGATGTGGACTCGCGGGCGAGCTTCGCCCCGGACGGGAAACGCCTGGTGTTCTGGAGGCATCTCGTGGGCGACGATTCCACGAACGTCGTCGTGCTCGACCTGGACACCAACAAAGAGACGGTATTGGGTGCCGCCGTTGCTCCCGAGCAGTATCTCGGTTCGCCGCAATGGTCGCCCGACGGCAAACGGATTGCCGTGGCGCTGTTCCGGCCTGCCCCGGACTTCAAGTCCACGGTCGCCTTCTTCGATGTCTCCAACGGAAAGCGACAGGACCTCGGGTGGGAGGCTCAGTTCGTCCTGTCATCCATCGCTTGGCTGCACGACGGCAGCGCCATCGTGGCATGCGGACAGGATATCCGCGGCACGCTCACTCCACAGATCTATCAGTACTCGTACCCCAGCGGGCGCAAGTCAAGAGTCACGAACGATTTCAACGGTTATGACGCGATCTCCGCCTCGCAGGCGGATGCCACGATCGCAGCGACCCGCAGGACGCTGGTGAGCAATGTCTGGGTCGCAGACGCTGCGGGCGGCGCGGCGAAGCGGATCACCTCGGCGGCGAACCCCGAGAACTCCCCCTTCATCGAAGGCGTTGCCGACAGCGTGACCATCATTTACACCGCGCCCGACGGCCAGCATGTACAGCTCTGGGCCATGGACTTCCGCGGCGAAGCGGTGCGCGCTCTGACGTCGGGTGGCGCGCACAGCGTCAACCCCGAGGTCTCGGGCGCGACGGTTGTCTTCAACCGTATCGACGAGTCGGGCATGCACGTGTGGCGAATCCAATCGGATGGCACAGGGCTGCGCCAACTCACGTCGGGGCAAGGGGAGCCGCTTGGTTCGATCTCGCGCGATGGCCGGTACGCGACCATCGGCTTCTTCGGCCAGCAGCGCACGACCGCTGTCATCTCCACCGAAGATGGCCGGGAGTTGCGCAAGGATATCGATGCCAGTGGCAGTATGGGACTCTCGCCGGACGGAAAGAACCTGCTCATCGGGCTCGCCGAGCGGGATGCTCAAGGACTTATGCGGACGCGCTGGCGCTTGGTGCCGGCCGAGGGCGGCCCGCCCACCGCAAGCATGCGTTTCCCGGCACAGGCATTCGATCTGCGTTGGGCCCCTGGCGGCCAGTCCGTGTCCTTTCTCGACCGGGCCGATCCGGCTTGGAACGTCTTCCGCCAGCCGATTCCGGGAGGTGCCCCAGGGGCGGTCACGCACTTCACGCAGGGTCGCCTGACGGCGCATGAGTGGTCGAACGATGGGCGCAGACTTGCAGTGCTCGTCCGTGTCGGGAAGGTCGTGAACGTGTGGGTCACCGACGCCGACGGCGGCAATGCCTTGCAGGTGACGCAGTTCACGGGCGAACAAGTGTTCGGCATGCACTGGACGCCGGACAACCGTCGAATCGTCCTAAGTGCCGGAATCAGCTCGGCGGATGCCGTTTCAATCAAAGATTTCCGGTAGAGGTGGGGATTTCAGTGGTTCTCGCAGAAGCCCACCGCCTAATGGTCGGGCATCTTGCAACATGGGAGAGGCCATTTTCACCTTGTGGATGGGACCGCGGTTGCTATGATTATTCCCGCCACAGTCCTGTGGCTCTGGATCCCAGCCCCCTCAACTTGGAGTCGACACCATGAAGATCCGCTTCGCTGCCCTCGCCACGCTCGTGTTCTCGGTTGCCCTGCTCGCTGGTTCTGCTTTCGCTACCGGCACCGAGAAGTGTCCCGCGGGCGACGCCAAGATCGAATCCGGCCCGTGGCAGTACTGCTCGAATGACGGCTTCATCACCAGCATCTGCGTCAAGGCGGGCAATCAGACCTATTCGTTCTCGGCCGACGGCGAGGACAAGTGCTACACCGTCAAGGGCATCGGCACCTCCTGCGTGTACGTCACGGGTGGCGGCACCGGCAGCGACTGCAAGGCCATCTCTGGCGTGACGTTCTACGTGGAGAAGAAGTAGGTCGCACTCAGTTGCTGGGTTCGAGACTGTTATAAACGACGCCCGCGGGGTTCCAACTCCCGCGGGCGTTCTGTTTTCGGTCAATGTGCCGTCTGGATTTCCTGGCTCGTCGCGGTTCGTTGTCACAAGCCGTGGCGTACGATGCACGTGATACCCCGCGAGCTGGGCCGTACGATTCCACATGCCGAGCCGCGAAGTGCTGTGGGCCAACATCCAGGTTGGGGCGGATGCACTGCGCATCCATCCCATGCGCACCATGCTATCGGTATTGGGCATCACCATCGGCTCTGCGGCACTCGTCGCGACCATGGCGGTGAGCGATGGCATGATGCAGTTCGCGCGTGACACGGTGCTGCGCGAAACGTCGGTCCAAGTATTGATCGTGAGCCCGCGGACTTCCAAGTACGAGGACGGCGAGTGGGTGGCGTTGCACGACTACCCCACGTTCACCATGGACGACGTCCAGGCGATGCGGGCGGGGGTCGAAGGTGTGCACGCGGCGACGCTGGTGTTGGGGGGGCGCACCACGGCGCGCTACCGCAATGTGCAGCAGCGCGTCGACGTGACGTTGGGGACCTCGGCGTTCCCCGAGTTCGGCGCGCTCGATATGGGCGCTGGGCGCTTCTTCAGCGAAGCCGAGGTCGCTCGCAACGTACCGGTCGTGGTGATCAATCACGCGCTCGCCCGAGAACTGGCGGCGGCACGCGATCCCTTCGCGATGGTCGGACAGGAGATCCGCGTGAGCGAACGCACGCGCCGCGTCATCGGGGTACTTGCGCCAGCCGAGTTCGAGAATCCCGAGTCGCCGTCGTTCTCGGTGTACGCGCCCATCCGTGCGGCCCGGTCGATCCTCCCGCCACCGCCAGGAGGACGCTTCGCGCCATCCATCCAACTGCTCGCTCCGGATCTGGAGTCGGTCACGGCGATCGAGGCGAGCGTGATCGAGTGGTTGACGCGCCGCTATGGTCGCTGGCAGGACCGGGTGCGGGTCACGCTCGCGCTCGAACAATTGCAGCAGGTCGAGCAGGCGTTCCTGCTCATCAAGCTGTTCATCGGCACGCTGGTCGGGATCTCATTGTTGGTGGGCGGGATCGGCATCATGAACGTGCTGCTCGCCTCGGTCGCCGAGCGCACGCGCGAGATCGGCATCCGCAAGAGCGTCGGTGCTCGAAGCAGCGACATCCGCGCCCAGTTCCTCACCGAGTCGGTGGCGATCGCGCTCGTGGGCGCGTGCACGGGGCTGGCGATCGGTCTGCTGATCGCGTTCGGCATCACCGCGCTGTTCCGCGTGCTGGCGCATGTGCCCGTTTACCCGGTGCTCTCGGTCGCGTCGGTGCTGATCGCGACGCTTTCGTCCTCGATCGTCGGGCTCGTGTTCGGGACCTACCCGGCGCGTCGCGCCGCCAGCTTATCGCCGGTGGTCGCGATCGCGCAGGAGTAGTCGAGCAGCGTCAGCGGACGACGGTCACCCGGCGGGTCCAGGTCTGCGTCCCCAGCTGGGCACGCAACAGGTAGATGCCCGCCTGCACGGTCTGACCGCGGGGGTCGGTCAGGTTCCAGCGCAACTCACTCGCGCCGGCTTCGTGCAGCTCGTTGGCCAGCGTGTGGACCAAGCGGCCGCTCAGGTCATAGACCTCGACGCGGACCATGGCCAGCTGCGGCAACGTGAACGCGCAGCTCATGGAACTGCGCGTGGGGTTCGGCCACGGGTTCGAGAACGACAGCGACAATGTCGGATCACCCGCGCCGGTCGTTTGGCCAGTCTGCTTGAGGACGTTCGAGATGCCAGACCAGTTCCCGACCTCGTCCACGGTGCGGATGGCCAGGTAGTAGGTCATTCCGGCGTTGAGCCCGGAGACGATGTAGGTCTGCAGCGTCCCCGCGACGGCTGGCACGGGCAGCCCGCTGAGCGGCGTGGCCTGATTGAAGTTGGCCGTGGTGATCGTTGCGCTTGAGTAACGTAGGTCGTAGTTGGTGGCCCGACCCACGACACCGTCATCACCGGGTGCGGTCCACTTCACGGTGAAGCTGTTGGTGGCGGCCATGGCGGCCGGTGCGATCGAAAGAGCGAGGAGCAACGCAAGGAAGTGTCGCGTGGCGCGATGGATTCGCTTCATCCGGGTCTCCCACTCCGCGTCTCCATGACGCGGGGTACTCATCTCCGTGGAACAAGGCTGGCGCGGGCCCTGCGGGGAGCGGGGTCGTGCGCCTCTGGGATGTGGTGGTCGGAGGTGCGTGCTACGCGGGTCACTCCGGGGGGACACAGGAGCGAAACGCGTAGGGATCGGGAGGATAGAAGGGGAAGGACTTCAGCGCCCGACAGCGCTGCTTACAAGAGACAGCAAGAACGTGGCCGATTGATAACACGGCTGCGCGGCATCTCCAAGCACTCATTCTGCAGGCACCTGCGAGGGATGCACGCGTGATGTCATCCTTGTGCAACGGTAGGCGTAACCCGGAATGCCGCAATGTGTCGCCAGAACGCCACAGTGGGGGGGGCGCACCTGCGTCACATGAATCGATTTTTGGATTGACGCGTCTGTAGTGCAGGTTTCAAACTATGTTCCTGCTCACCCGCGTGGTTTGCACCACGCGCGGTCTCGCTGGCTGGGGCGGCCAACGGGATCGGGAGGGTTGGGTCCCTCCATCGCAGTGAAGCCCTCAGAAGGAGGTGATCCATTGGACAGTAAGAAGCTTGGTTCGGTGGAGGTGGCGTCCTCGTAGGGGAGCTTCAGGCGAAGTGATGCATGAGTAACCCCCGCTCGGGGGAAACCCAGCGTCGCCCACACCGAAAGTTTCGCGGCCCCGGTCCGGCAACGGACCGGGGCTCGTTTTATGGCCTCAGGCCGCGCCCGGGTTGGCGCCGGCATCCCGCGCGACCACGCGCGCCAACTCATCGCTCCCGCCGCGGGCGAGCCACGCGGTCTGTGCCAGATTGCCCGCCACGAACGCGAGCGCCACGGTGAACAAGCCCGCGCCCCTTTGCAGGGCGATGCCCGCCGCCATCACCGCGATCGTGGCCGCCATCATCGCGAGGACGCTTTCGGTCACGCGTCGCGTGCTGCGGCTGTGCAGCAGAGCGCCCTGATACAGGCTCTGCCATACGGCGAACGCGGGCAGCGGGATCATGAACACGAAAGCGCCTGCGCCCAGCGCTGCGAGCGCCGGCGGGAGTCCCGACACACGCCCGAACCACAGCCCGCCGAGCGGGCTCACGGCCATCACCAGCAGCAAGCCCGAGGTCGCCAGGCCGAGCAACAGCGCGAAGCGCCGCAGCGCCGGCACGGGGCGCCAACGGTCGAGCTGCGATACCACCACCTCGTTGAACGCGAAGCCCGTGCTGCGCAGCGTGAACGTGAGGCCGTTCAAAGCCGGCCATGCTGCGAGCGACTCGAGCGGCAGCGGCATGCGGCTGATGGCCGCGCTCGCCAGCGGCATGGAGAGGAACCCGATCATGGGCGTGGCCATGAGGGGGAGATAGAAATGGAGGAACGCGCGCAGCGTCAGTCTCGGCCCCTCGGCGATTCTGCCCCACACGTGCTGTCGCAACACGGGCCGCGCGGCCACACCCGCGTAGATGGCCTCGGCCACCACGCCACTCGCCACGGCTGTGCAACCCACGACGATGCCGGGAATGCCGCCCCGCCAAGCGCCCAGCGCGAGAATCGTGGCATTCGTGAAGAGCCGCACGGCGGTGCCGAGGGTGACCGCACGCGGATCGCCGAAGCGGATGACCACGCCCTGCTGCGTGCGGCGGAATGCGATACTCAGGGTCCATGGCAGCAGGATGCGCAACCCGAGTCGCGCTGGTTCGAGGATCTCCGGTGGCACGCCAAGCAGGCGCACCGCGAGTAGGTCGAACAGTGGTGTGAACGCGATGAGCGCATGCAGCGCAGTGAGTGCGCCTGCAACCGTGAACATGAACCGCCGCACCACGCGGTAAGAAGCTTCGTCGCGCGACATGGCCGTGCTGGCCGCGAGCAGCATGATGATGGGCGACTCGATCAGCAGTGCCATCGGAAAGACGATCCCGCCATAGGCCGCAAGGCTCACCGTGGGATCGGGCAATCGGGCCATCACCGCACTCACCGCCGGCAGCTCCAGCCCCATGAGCAGCCAACTGCCCGCGAGCGGCGCCCAAGTCTGAGCGACCTGGGCAAGACGGAGCGGGGAGCGGGCGGGCGTCGGCGTGGGCATGGACCGGGCACCCTAGCCGACCCGTGGCATGCGCTCCAACCCCGCGTCCCGGCGCTGTCGGTGGGACAAAGCGTCCTCAAGGGGTACGTCGCGATGGCCGATGACCCTTCGGTGAAGCTCAAGGCTCGCGGCGCAACAACGCGCTTCGGGTCTCGACCTCTCGACCCCTCGCGAGGCGACATGAACCACCGTTCGGATTCCACGCGCGCGGGCAGCAGCATGCCTGCGTTCGATCCGGCCATCGGGCTGCGGGAAGTGCTCGAAGCGACGCCGGACCTGGTCTTCTGTTGTGACGCCTGGGGCCGCCTCGCCTGGGCATCCGGCTCATTTGAGTATTTGACCGGTCATCGTCCGAATGATCTGGTCGGCCAGTCGTTCGTCACGCTGTTGGCGCCGGCGGAGCGCATGAGCACTCTGCGCGCGTTCCTCAAGCAGAAGCGCCGTCACCGCGCCTCGCTCGAACGCACCGTGGCTCTCGCCAAGTTGGATGGCTCGACGCTTCGCGTCGATGCGCGCATCCGATTGCTCGAGCGGGCCGACGGTGAACTGTATTTCGTGGGCGTCGCACGTGAGCGCGCGGCTTGGGCGAGCGAACCCGCGCCGGCGCCGATGGCGGCTGCAGCGGCGGAGATGCCGCCCGCGCAAGCCAACCCCGAACCCACAGTGGAACCAGTCTGCATCGAGTCGTCGACTACGGAGTCAAGTGAGTACGTGCGTGAGCTCGAACGCGAACTCGAGGACGCCAAGTCGCAGGCCGCGCTCAAGAGCGAGTTCCTCGCCACCATGAGTCACGAGATCCGCACGCCCATGAACGGCATGATCGGGATGGCGAACCTGCTGCTGCAGAGCCCCCTGGATCCCGAGCAGCGGCAGTGGACCGAGTTGATCCACCAGTCGAGCGAATCGCTCATCGCGCTCATCAATGACACGCTCGACTATTCGCGGCTCGAGGCCGGCAAGGTGACGGTCGAGAGCATCGACTTCGACGTCCGCGTCACCACCGAGCAGGTCGGAGCGCTGTTGGCCCCCACTGCGGATGCCAAGCGGCTTCAGTTCGACTATAAGGTCGATCCGCTGGTGCCTTCGCGCGTGAAGGGTGATCCGGGGCGCATCCGGCAAGTCCTGCTCAATCTCGGTGGTAACGCCGTCAAGTTCACCCAGCAGGGTCAGGTGCAGTTGCGCGTGGAGCGCGAGAGCGAAGACGACGATCAGGTCACGCTGTGCTTCCGCGTGGCCGACACGGGCATCGGCATGACCGCCGAGCAGCAGACCTCGTTGTTCGAGGCCTACACGCAGGCCGATGCCTCCATTGCCCGACGTTTCGGGGGTTCGGGGCTGGGGCTCGCCATTTCCAGGCGTCTGGTTCAGGCCATGGGCGGCGAGGTTGGCGTGCAGAGCCGAGAGGGCGAGGGGAGCAGCTTCTGGTTCCGCCTGACGCTTGAGAAGCAGGCCCGCCCCACTGCCCCGACGCAGACGCGCGACATCGAGCTTCGCGACATGCGCGTACTCATCGCCGATCCGTCGGCCGACGAGCGCGCGGCGCTCGCCGAGGTGATGTCGGCCTGGGGCTGCGCGTGCGAACAGGCAGAGAGCGGTATGGAGGCGCTCGATCGTGTGCGCGCGGCGAATGCGAACGGGCGACCGTTCGATATCGCGGTGCTCGATATGTTGCTCGAGGGCATGGATGGCGAGGAGTTGGGCCGCGTGATCCGAGGCGACTCGGAACTGGATCATACCCAGCTCATGTTGACCACCCGGCACGGCCGCCCCGGCGATGCATTGCGCGCTCGCGAGCTGGGCTTTGCCGCGTATCTCACGCGTCCGCTCGAGTGGGCGCAGTTCTACGAAGCGCTGGTCGAGGTCGTGGCGCAGGGCCGGCAGCAGGCGTCTGGCTCGCCGTTGTCGCTGGTGACGCGCCACTCGCTCGCCGAGGCGCGGCGTGGCCGACTGCGCATCCTGCTGGTCGACGACGACGCGGTGAATCAGTTGGTCACCAGCAGCGCACTCAATCGCTTGGGCTACAACGTCGAGGTCGCCAGCAGCGGGCGCGCCGCGATCGAGCTCACCGAGGGTCAGCGCTGGGACCTGATCCTGATGGATATGCAGATGCCGGGCCTGGACGGCTGTCGCGCGACGGAGGCGATCCGCGCCCGAGAGCGTGGCGCGTGGCGTACGCCGATCATCGGGCTCACGGGCAACGCCCGTTGGCGCGCGGACCGCGACAAGTGCCTCGCCTCCGGCATGGACGATGTGCTCGGCAAGCCGGTCGATCTTGCCGAGCTGACGACTGCGGTCGAACGCTGGACGCTGCGCGGTGAGGCGAGAGTCGAGCCGGCGCCCGAGGTGCCCCGCGCGCCGATGCTGTCGGTGGTCTCGGGTCGCTTCGATCCGCCCAGCGAGAATGCGGTGGTGGAGGAGGCCCGGTCGGAGTTCAGGCTTGCCGTTGAGGTGCCCGAGATTCCCGAGGGCCCCGCCATCGACCTTGAGCAGCTCAACACGTCCTGCATGGGCCTGCCTGCGCTGCGCACTTCGCTCCTGCATGCTTTCCTCGGGGATGTGCGCCCGCGCATGGAACGTCTGACGCAGGCGTTCGATCAGGAGGATCACCGCCGGGTCGAGTTCGAAGCGCATGGCCTGCGGGGCATGTGCGCGACGATCGGTGCATCGGGTTGCAACGTGCTGTTCGGCGAGATCGAGCAGTGGGCCCGCGAGGGCAGGACCAAGGATGCCCGCGTGCTTCTGCAGCCGACCATGGATGAAGTGGTCCGCGTGGAGGAGTACATCGAGCGCTTGGAGCGGATCATGACCCGCGAGGCCGCATAGGGCGCCGCGCCGAACAACCTTCGCTTACCTGTCGCCGCCTTGGCTTTACCGGGGCGGCGTCAGGCGTTTAAGGTCGGCGACCTCATGCGCTCCTTCCTCACACGCCGCCTCGCGGTCCTCTCGCTCGCCCACTTCACCATTGATGCGTACTCGAGTTTCTATCTGCCGCTGCTGCCGCTGTTGGTGGTCAAGCTCGGGCTCGACTATTCCAAGGTGGGAAGCCTCGTCGCGCTCGGTTCGATGTCGAGTTCGTTCTCGCAGCCGCTGTTCGGCATGTTGGCGGACCGGCTACGGCGGCCCTGGTTCGTGGCGGCCGGGCCACTCGTGGCTGCCGTGTTCCTCTCCGCGATCGGTATGGCGCCCAGCTACGGTGTATTGCTGACGCTGCTGATCCTGGGGGGCGTGGGGGTCGCGGCGTTCCATCCGCAGACCGCCGCGCTCGCGGGCGCCAGCTCGCCGCGGCGCAATCTCGCCATGTCGTTCTGGATCACTGGCGGCACGCTGGGCTGGGCGCTGGGCCCCATGTTCGCGACCTTCACGGCGGAGCGCTTCGGGCTCGAACGCACATGGGTCTCGGCGATCCCTGGAATCCTGCTGTGCGGGTTGTTGTTCGCGTGGTTCTCACGTGTCCCGGCCATCGCGCATGAGCACCGCGTCCGCACGCGCCTGGCCGACCTGCGTCCGGTCGCACGGCCGCTCGGGCTTCTCTATGCGACTGTCGTTTGTCGCTCGGCGGTTTCTTCGGGTTTCGCCACGTTCCTGCCGCTCTGGGTGCACGAGCGGGGTTGGAGCGTGCACGCGGGCGGTGTGCTCACGACCATCTACCTCACGCTCGGCGCACTGGGTGGGCTGTTCGGCGGCTGGCTCTCGAGCCGGGTGGGCGGTCGGCGTGTCGTGATGCAGTCGTTCGCGCTGGCGATCCCGTTCTTCGCGGCGTTCTTCCTGCTGCCGCAGAAGCCCGGCATCGTGTGTCTGGTGATCGGATACTTCCTGATGCAGGGCTCCCTGCCGGTCAACGTGGTGATGGGGCAGGAACTGAGCCCGCGGCATTCGAGCACCATCTCGAGCCTGCTCATGGGCGCAGCGTGGGGCGTGGGCGCATTGTTGATCGGGCCCATCGGTGCTCTCGCCGATCGCGCCGGGCTCAACACCGCGCTCATGGTGCTGTCATCACTCACCGTGGTGGGAATGGTGTGCGCGACGCAACTGCCGCGGTCCGTACGCGCCGCCGTCGCGCCGGTGTCCGAACCGGAGTCGAGCTAGGAGTCTGTCCGAGGATTTCCAACCGCAGCGCGCGAGCACCGGGACATCGGAGCTTGCGCGCCGGACTTCGATCGTTCGGACATCCAGTTGGTCCTTGCCCAAGGCATCGTGCGGTCCTCCTTCGATCAAGGAGGATGCCCGCTTCCTGTCACCGATGTGCCCGGTCTGTTCTGTAACCAGTGTGCCCGGTCTGGATCGTTTCTGCTTGACAGGCTCTGGCGGGCGTTGAACTCGGCCTCCGTACTTTGCGTCGAATGGCCGCTCATGGGCCGATACATGCGCGTGTGCGCACGAAGGGATTGCTCGCGCGAATTGTTCCGCGACGCGTTGAGTTCGCCGCTCTGCGGGCGAGTGCGGGCGCTGGAATTGCTCGTGAGATTCTGCGTGTGCA
>Ga0163144_10011997_pt1 | contig 18270 bp, 15 predicted proteins | sample OliLak19BULKMAT1_FD_123175 | JGI IMG/M metagenome (GOLD analysis project Ga0163144, IMG submission 123175) | Freshwater microbial mat bacterial communities from Lake Vanda, McMurdo Dry Valleys, Antarctica - Oligotrophic Lake LV.19.BULKMAT1 | ecosystem: Environmental > Aquatic > Freshwater >... | reverse complement strand
GCGGGCGGTGGCTGCCGCGCCGGGCCAGCTCGCGGCGGTTGGCCTCGACGTCGATCACCGCGGTCACCAGCTCGACGTCCTGCAGCGTGAACCGCGGCCCGCGCGCGAGCAGCTCGCCGCCCGAGGCGATCATCGCGCCGCCGTCGTAGACGATCCGCCCCGACTCGTTGCCGAGCAGGTTGGAGTACAGGTACGCGACGCCGAACGCGCGCGAGCCCTCGACGACGAACCGCTGCCGCACGGCGAACTTGCCGAACGCGAAGTGGCTCGCCGACGGGTTGAGGATGAGGTCGACGCCGCGCAGCGCGAGATCGCCGCCCGGCCGGTTCGCGACCCACGCGTCCTCGCAGATCTCGAACCCGATGCGGACGTTGTCGACGTCGAACAGCACGTCACCGAGCGGGAACTTGTCCTCGCCGCGCTCGAGGTTGTCGCGCTCGCCCGCTGGCCACTCCTTGAACCAACGCGGCTCGTAGTGGATGCCGTCACCGGCGAGGAACCGCTTGCCCACGAATCCGGCGATCGCGCCGTCGACCAGCAGGCAGGCGACGTTGTAGAGCGCCTTCTCGAAGTACAGCGGCAGGCCGACCGACACGACCATGCCCTTGGTCTCGACGGCGATCGCCTCGAGCACCTTGAACGCCATCTCCTGGAGCCCGGGCGAGAAGAACGCGTCCTCGCATCCGTAGCCGGTGATGCACAGCTCCGGCAGGCACAGCACCGTGACGTCCTCGGCCCGCGCGCGGCCGATCGCCTGGAGGATGTTGGCCTGGTTCTGATCCCAGGCGAGCGGCGTCTGGTTGAGGACGGCGGCGCCGACCTTGACGAGCTTCATGTTCGGATTCTCCTCAGCGGTTGCTGATCAGATGCTCGACGAGCACCCCGGCGATGGTGTCGACCTCGAGGAAGTCGGAGCGTAGCGCCACGGCGCGCGGGTGGCTGTCGGTGACGACGATCCGGCCGAACAGGCCCGAGGCGCGGATCTTCTCGATCGAGTCGCCCGGGAACACGCCGTGGGTCGCGACCGCGTCGATCGAGGCGGCGCCCGCGGCCTTGTAGGCCTTCGCGGCCTGGATCAGCGAGCCGCCGGTGCGGATCATGTCGTCGTAGATCACGACCCGCTTGCCCTCGACCTGGGCGCTGACGCCCGTGACCTCGGTGTGCTCGCCGTCGAGGCGGCGCTTGTAGACGAACGCGGCGTGGACGCCGAGATCGTTGGCGAGGCTCTCGACCCACTTGGCGCGGCCGGCGTCGGTGCACGCGAGCACGAAGTCGTCGCCGCCGAGCCGCCGGCACGCGTCCATCACGACCTGCTTGCCGTAGACGTGGATCGGCCGGATCTGGCCCTCGAAGTAGTGCGCGATCGCCGAGACGTGGAGATCGAGCAGGAACACCTGGTTGCCGCGGCTCGCGGTCGGGATCGCGGACAGCAGGCGCGCCCGCGTCTTCGCCGTCACGACCTCGCCCGCCTTCACCGCGCGCTCCATGGTCGAGTAGCCGTAGAACGGGATGACCAGCGTCATGCGGTACGCGCCGCACGTCACCAGCGCGCACGCCAGGTCGTAGAGCTCGAGCGTGTCGGTCTCGCCGATCGTGCCGCCCACCAGCACGACGTCCTGGTCGGCGCAGTCGGTGACCGCGCGCTGGTAGTGCTCGCCGTCGGGGAACGTCTTGCGCTCGACCTCGCCGAGCGCCCAGCCGCTCCGCTCGCAGATCGCGGCGCCGAGGTACGCGTACGGGGTGGTCGTGAATACCTGCGGCGTCATGACTTGCTCCTCGCCGCGGCGATCAGCTCGGCCTTGGTGCGGTGGACGTGGGGATCGAGGCCGACGCGGTGCGGCTGCGGGTTGAGGAACCGGCGCGTGCGGACCGAGAGCCCGGCGAGATCGCGCGCGGCCCGAGCGCGCGCGCCTTCGAGGCCGCCGCGGTCGCCGACGCGGACGCCGCGGTCCATCACGCGCACCAGGAGATCCTCGGCGCGGTCGTGCTCCGCAGGTTCGACCGTACTGCTGCGGAGCTGGTCCTCGAGGTCCCACAGCGTCACGCGGCCGTCGCGCGCGGCGAGCCCCGCGTCCTGGTCGTAGATGACGTCGGCGACCAGCTCGTCGCCCTTGCGATAGCGCCGGACCTGCTGGACGCCGGGGTTCGAGATCTTCACGACCTGCTCGCTCACCTTGATCTTGTGCTGCCAGCCGCCGTCGGCGCCGCGGACCGCGCCGAGCTTGTAGACACCGCCGAGCGCGGGCTGGTCGTACGCGGTCACCATCTTGGTGCCGACGCCCCACACGTCGATCCGCGCGCCCTGCGCCTCGAGGCTGGCGATCGTGCCCTCGTCGAGATCGTTGGACGCGACGATCTTCGCGTCGGGGAAGCCGGCGGCGTCGAGCAGCTTGCGCGCCTCGATGCTGAGGTGCGCGAGGTCGCCGGAGTCGAGCCGCACGCCGGCGAGCGCGTGGCCCTTGGCGCGCAGCTCCTCGCCGACGGTGATCGCGTGGCGCACGCCCTGGAGCGTGTCGTAGGTGTCGACGAGGAACGTGCAGTTGTTCGGCATCGACGCCGCGTAGGCGCGGAACGCCGTGAGCTCGTCGTCGTGGAACATCACCCACGAGTGCGCGTGCGTGCCCTTGACGGGGATGCCGAGCAGCTTGCCGGCGAGCACGTTCGAGGTGCCGGCGCAGCCGCCGAGGTAGCTCGCGCGCGACGCCGAGATCCCGCCGTCGGGCCCCTGGGCGCGGCGGAGGCCGAACTCCACCACCGGCTCGCCGCGCGCGGCCTGGACCACGCGCGCCGCCTTCGTGGCGATCAGCGTCTGGAAGTTGACGATGTTGAGCAGCGGCGTCTCGACGAGCTGCGCGGCGAGCACGGGCCCCTGCACGCGCAGCAGCGGCTCGTGCGCGAACACCACGCTGCCCTCGGGCACCGCGTCGACGGTGCAGTCGAACTTCATCGTGCCGAGGTAGGCGACGAACCCGGGGTCGAACAGCCGCTTGCCGTCGCCGCCCTGGAGGCCGGCGAGGTACTCGAGGTCGGAGGCGTCGAACCGGTAGCGCGACAGGTAGTCGAGCGCGGGCTCGAGCCCGGCCGCGACCGCGTACGCGCCGCCGAACGGGTGGCGCCGGAACGTGAGATGGAACACCGCCTCGCGCTCCGCGACGCCGGCCATCCAGTAGCCCTGGGCCATCGTGAGCTGGTACAAGTCGGTCAACAGCGCCAGCGACGCGCCGCCGTAGAGATCGAGCCGGTCCGTCATGAAGCCACTGATGCTACCGCCGATCATCTGCTGGGGAGAGGTCCTGTGGGACCGCTTCGATGAAGGACCGCAGCTCGGCGGCGCGGTCGCGAACGTCGCGTGGCACCTCGCGATGCTCGGCGCTCCCGTCGCGCTCGTGACGCGGGTCGGTGACGACGCCGACGGCCACGAGGCGATCCGCCGCCTGGCCGCCCGCGGCGTCGACACCTCGCTGGTCCAGATCGACCCGACCCGCGCGACCGGCTCGGTCGAGGTGGCGACCGTGATGGGCGAGCCGCGCTACACGCTCGTCCCCGGCCGCGCGTGGGAGCAGCTCGAGGCGACGCCCGCCGCGCTCGCCGCGATCGAGGCGGCGCCCGCGTTCGTCTACGGCACGCTCGCGCAGCGCGCCGGGCTCGACACGTGGCGGACCGCCGTCACCGCCGCCCGCGGCCTCAAGGTCTGCGATCCCAACCTGCGGCCCGGCAAGGAGGATCGCGACGCGGTCGTCGCCGCGCTCGAGGTCGCCGACGTCGTCAAGCTCGGCGAGCGCGAGGTCGACGCGTGCTCGCGCGCGGTGATGCAGCCCGACCTGCTCGGCTGGCTGCTCGCGCGCCGCGACCCGCGCGCGAAGCTGGTCGCGCTGACCCGCGGCAAGCACGGCTCGACGCTGCACACCGCCGAGCATCGCGTCGAGGTGCCAGCGATCCCAGCGCCGAGCGGCGGCGACAACGTCGGCTGCGGCGACGCGTACCTCGCGGTGCTGGTCCACGGCCTGGTCGGCAAGTGGCCGCTCGGCGAGATCGGCGAGGTCGCGAGCCACTGGGCGTCGACCGTGGCCGCCGCGCGCGGCGCGACGCCGGAGCTCGACGCCGAGACGATCGAGCGGCTCACGCTGAGGATCGCTTGACCGCGTTCTGGGACACCCTCATCCGCGCGTTCGAGGATCTCTGGGCGTCGGTCCGCGAGAACGACCGGCTCCACCGCTGGGGCCCGCTGGTCGGCCTCGGCCTGCTCACGATGATCGTCGCCGGCACCTACGCGCACCTGTTCGCGGGCGAGCCGTGCGGCGACGACAACTCGCACCACCTCGGCGAGATCGCGCGGCTGACCGAGGCGATCCGCAACGGCGACTGGGACTGGTGGAACCCGAGCGGCAACTCCGGGTTCGCGTCCGGCTACTACTACCAGGTGCTGCCGCAGGCGACGCCCGCGGCGTTCGCGGCGCTGTTCCACGTCAGCCCGCTGCTCGGGTTCCAGCTCGGGATCTTCGTGCCCCTCGTGCTCGCGCCCGCGGCGGGCTATCGCGCGATGCGCGTGCTCGGCGCGCCCGGCTGGGTCGCGCTCGGCGCCGCGATCGCGATCCCGTTCACCACCGGCGGCGACATGATGGCGTGGGGCAACGACTCCGCGCGCTGGGGCCACGGGGCTGACGGCACGCTGTCCGTCGGCCTGTACACGCAGCTGTGGGCGTCGGTCGCGTTCCCGCTCGCGTTCGCGCACACGTCGCGGTTCCTCGACGACGGCCGGGGCCTCGCGCCCGCGCTGTTCTGGGGCCTGTTCGTCGGGCTCAGCCACCCGGTCGTCGGCGTCGCGATCGGCGTCGCCGCCGCGGTCGGCACCGCGTGGGTCGGGCTGCGCTGGCTCACCCGCTACACCGCCGGGCCGCGCGCGCGGCTCGAGGGCTGGCCCGAGGTGCCGGCGCCGTGGTGGCCGACGCTCCGGCTCGTGCTCCTCGGCGCGCTGCTCGTGATCGGCTCGGCGTGCACGTGGCTGCCGGTGTTCGTCGACTACGAGGGGTTCGGCGGGTTCCCGCACCGCGTGATCGACGAGGTCGGGCCCGGGTTCAAGCTGCTCGTGAAGTGGCTGTGGAAGGGCAACCTGCTCGACTACGCGCGCGCGCCGGTGCTGACCTACCTGCTGCCGGTCGTGATCCTGCTCGCGCGCGCGAAGTGGCTGCCGAGGATGTGGGCGGCCGCGCTGGTCTACGCGTTCCTGCTCGGGATCGGCCGTCACCTCGGCAAGACCGACGACGACCTGCTGCCGGCGGTGCGGTTCCTGCCGACGCTGCAGATCATCCTCGCGATGGCGATCGGCGGCGGGTTCGTGGTGCTGGTCCAGCGGGTATGGACCGGCTGGCGCGCGCTGCGGCTGTCGTGGATGCAGCGGGCGTGGATCGCGGCGGTGGTCGCGGTGCCGATGCTGATGGTGGTGTCCGGCGGCGTCGTGCGGCAGCGCGAGCGCGTGCGCGTCGCCTCCGACTTCCAGGGCGTCCACATGGACGACATGATGGCGTTGATGCCGGCGATCCGCGCGGCGGCTCCCGGGCGGATCCAGGCGCGGTCCGGCGCCGACAGCCACTGGGCCGTGATGCTGCCCTACGTCTACGCCGATCGCCCCGCCGCGCTGGTGATGGGCGCGGCGGTGCTGCAGTCGAGCCCGAACTACGTCTACCAGTGGGAGCTGCGCGACATCGATCCCGAGCTCGAGGCGTACGTGTTCGACTCGCCGCTCGTGCTGTTCAAGGGATCGCAGCGCGACGAGATCGCCGGCGGCGAGGTGATCGCCGAGGGCGACATCTACTCGGTCATCCAGTTCCCGTCGCCCGGGCTCGTCGGGCCGGTGCGCGTGATGGGGACGATGCCCGCGGGGCGCAAGGCGCAGCGCAAGGCCGCGATCGAGTGGCTGTGGTCGGACATGCCGCAGCGCGACCACGTGCTCGCGCACCACGGCCACGGCTTCGAGAGCGGCGAGGGCCCCGACTCGCACGGCTACACGATCGAGAGCGTGCGCGACGGATCGCGGATCACCGCCGAGGTGATGGTCGACGACTCCGCGGACACGGCGACGACGTTCGCGATCCGTGAGAGCTGGCACCCCAGGTGGCACGCGACGATCGACGGCGCGCCGGTGCCGATCCGCCGGATCTCACCGGACTACATGGCGATCGACGTGCCGGTCGGCCGCCACGCGATCGCGCTCCACTTCGATCGCCCGCTGTGGACGTGGCTGCTGTGGCTGCTGTGGCCCGCGCTCGTGGTCGGCGCGTGGCTCGAGGAGCGCCGCCGGGTCTCGAGTCGCCGGCAAGTCCAGTAGCCACCTCGCGCCAACCTCCGAGGATTGCTCGAGTGGGTTTCGGCACCACCGTTGCTTTGGTCGGACCATATGACCAGAACCGCCGCATCATCTATATGTGCATCCATGCTGCTCGCGGCCTGCGCTGCGGAGGCGCCCCCCGACGACGCGCCGCTGGCCTGCGATGACGAGTGGTACTTCTGCGATGTCTCGTATCGGGTCCCCGGCGAAGAACTCGGATTCGTGCTCAGCCACGAGGGCGCGTTCACCGCCTCCGTCTCGTGCGAGGGCTGCGAGATCGACTTCTCGTTCGATCAGACGCGCATGCTCACCAGCGGCGCCGCGTTCGACATCACTGCCGGTGCCGTCGGTGACGCGATCGTGACCGCAGAGATCACCGATGTGGCCACCGGCGAGGTCGAGCGGTCATCGCTCGCGTTCGAGATCCTCGAACCCGACCGCATGACGGCGCACTGCTACTACGAGGAGCCCATCTTCGAGGAGCACCCGTGCAACGACGGCGACGTACCTGCGGGGGTCGACACGGCCTACGTCGCGTTCGTCGTGCATGCCGAGGATCTCGCGCGGCCCATGTTCGTCGAGGTGGCCGAGTACCCGAGCGGGTACACCACGAGAGACCTCGCGTTCATGAACGACGAGCTCGGTCGGGGCTGGGTGGCGATGTACCGCGACGACGACTATGCACCCGGGCCGGTCGAGGTCACCGGCAGCTGGGGCGACCTCGACGCGACCGTGGGGTTCACGTTCGAGTGAAGATCCAGCGCAGGCCCGGGCGCGGGAAGGAACGGGAGTGGTCAGATCAGCGCCGACGCGGCTTGCCGCGGGCGGCGCCGAGCGCCTCGGTGCAGAACTGCTTCGCCTGCTCGAGCCACGCCAGCCGCTGCGCGTAGGACAGCCGCAGCCACGCGCGTCGCTGGGCGTCGGCGTGATCGGCCCATCCGTCCTTGCGATCATCCGCCATCGCCGTCACCTCCCGAGGCAACGATCGCCTCCAGCGCGGCGATATCCTCGAGGTCCTTGCCGCGGCCGGCGGCTCGCTTCATCGCGATCAGGTCGTCGATGCTCGCGACGACCAGCGCGACTGGGCCCAGCTCGACGGTGACACCGCGAGCGTGCGCGGCTTCGAAATCGAAGGGCTCCTCGACGAACAGGTCGACCCCGGTCCCTGGGAGCTCGGGGCTCCACAGCGCGAACACGGTGAGCCCCTTGTCCTCGATCCAGGATCGGCGCGCCTCCGCGTCCGCGAACTGCTCCGCCGGCACCGGCACGCGCGACCGATAGCCGAGCGAGCCAAGCGCGTCAATCGCCCGGCGTGCGTTCGCCGGCTCGAGCTGGATCACGAGGTCCAGGTCCGCCGTGAACCGGGGGTGGCCGTGCAGCACGACCGCGACTCCGCCGACGACCAAGTACCTCACGCGCTCGCGCGCGAGCGCCTCGAAGATCTGGTGCAGCTCGCCGCCGGCCACGTTGCCAGCGTGGGGCATTTTCACCGTGCGAGCAACTACCGCACAGGCACCAGCTTCGAGTCCATCGAGACGACGACGCGGCCGAGGGTGGCGCGGTCACCGCTGAGATCGAAGGCGAGCGTGCGCGACACCCCGAGGATCGTCACCTCGACGGTGCCCTTCACCGGCGTGGTCTCGCCGACCGTGGTGCGCGACAGCTCGACGAGGTAGCGGCCCTTCTTGACCTTCTTGAGCGCGAGCTGCTCGCGGCCCTGGTCACCGGCGTGCGCGGCGGTGACGTCGGCGCGGCCGCCCATCCACGACACGCGCTGGCCCTGCGGCGTGATGATCGTGACGTCGATGTCGGAGGAGCCGGTCCACTGCGCGTTGACCACGAGATCACCGGCGATGCGCTCGGCGGCGGTCGGCTTGTCGGCGGCGGCCTCGGCGCGATCGCGGAGCGCGTCGGAGCCAAGCCCGCGGGCGAGCACGGAGGCGTCGCGCTGCCGGCCGAGCGCGCGCAGGCAGCGCAGCGCGGCGCCGGCGACCGCGGCGTCGGTGGGCAGGATCGCCGCGTGGGCGACGCGGTGCGAGCACGCGGTCGCGGTGCGCCCGGCGCGCTCGTCGGCGCGCGCCAGCCGGAGCTGGAGCGCAGCGTCGTCGGGCGCGAGGTCGACCACGCCGCCGAGCACGCGCAGCGCCTCGTCGCGGTGACCCTGACGGCCGAGCACGCCGGCGAGGTAGTCGAGCGCCTGCGGATCGAGCGCGTCACGCTCGAGCCACGCCTTTGCGACCGTCGCGGCGCGGTCGAGCTCGCCGGCGTAGGCCAGCGCCTGGACCAGCGCGCGGTGGCGATCGCGGCTGTCGGGCGACGCGGTGAGCGCGGCCTCCGCGGCCGCGACGGCCTGCGTGATCTGGTCGGACACGCCGTCGTACGAGGTCACCGCGCCGACGCGGAAGTAGACCTTCTTCATCCACTCGCCGGGGCCGCGCGGCGACGGGTCGGCGCGGCGGCCCACGTCCTTCTTCGCCTTGGAGGTGGTGGTCGGCTTGTCGCTGTCGCCGAGCCGGTCCAGCTCCTTCTCCTCGGCGCGGTCGTCCGAGGGCTTGGCCGGGCTCTTCGTGCCGCCGGCGAAACCCTTGCCTGCCGCGGCCGTCGCCGGCGCCGCCGCGAGGTCCTCGTCGCCGTCGTCGTAGGCGACGGTGCCGCCCGCCGAGACCTCGTCGAGCGCCTCGCTGCCGGACCAGGTCGGCGCGTCGGGCGCGCGGTCGATGCCGAACGCCTCGAACATCGCGTCGGACTCGAGCACCAGCAGCGACGTCGCGCGCGACAGCACGCCGTAGCCCTGGGACAGCGCGACGATCTTCGCGTGATCCTCGCCGCGGCCGGCGCGCTCGAGCTCGTCGATCGAGTGGGCCGCCCAGATCCGCGGCACGAACCCGTTGCCGGCTGCCGTCGAGGCGGTGAGCGTGATCGGGTAGCGCTGGATCCACGGCTGGCCGGCGAGCACGCCGCGCAGCACGACCTCGCCCTTGACCTCGCCGGCGAACCTGGCCGCGATCAGCACCTCCTCGCCGGCGCGGATCGTCGGCAGCCTGGTCGGCGCCGCGTCGACGAGCCCGGCGGGCAGCTCGACGGTCGCGTCGCGCAGCGCGGTGCCGAACGTGGTCTCGAGGACGGTCATCGCGGCGGTGCCGAGCCGCTGGCCGGGCACCCACGGGACGTAGTTGCCGCCGCCGGCGCGGGCGATCGCCGCGAGCACGGTGGCGTCGGCGTCGCCGCCGATGCCGACGGTGGTGATCCGCGCGCCCGCGGCCTTCGCCGCGTCGGTGATCAGCGCCTCGACGTCGCCGGTGCGACGGAACCCCGTGGTCGCGAACCCGTCGCCGATGTAGACGATCCACGGCTCGCGGCCGGCCTCCCGCGGCGCGGTGGCGAGCGCGGCGCGCACGCTCTCGACGACGTCGGACGCGCCCGCGGCGGTCTGCTTCGACAACCAGTCGTGCGCCGCGGTGAGCGCCGGCGCGGACGGCGCCTGCACGCCGCCCGGGAGATCGCGGCACTCGGCGTCGCACACCAGGATCGTGAACCGATCGCGGCGGTCGACCTGGCCGAGCATCGCGCCGGTCAGCGCGGTCGCGCGCGTCAGCCGCTCGCCGACCATCGACTGGCTGGCGTCGACGACGATCACGTAGTCGTGCGGCGCGGCCTCGCGCCACCGCGGCAGCTCGGGCCGCAGCGCGATCACCGCGGCGGGGCGCACGTCGGCGGCGAGCGTCCGCTGCGCGGATAGCACGTCGGGGTCGAGGCCGAGCTGCTTGGCCTTGGCCTTGCCCACCTTCCGGTCGACCGGCGCGGACGCGGCCGCGCCCGCGAACGTCCACGCCCGCAGCTCGGCGGTGGCGTCGGGGCGGTGCTCGATCACGAGGTCGCCGCGCGGCACGAAGCCCTTGGCCGACAGCTTCATCGACACGTCGCCGCCGTCGGCGACCGTGGTGAGCTCGTAGCCGCGCGCGCGCACCGCGGTGAGCGTGGTGTCCGCGACCCGGACGTCGACCGCGAGCTCCTCGGCCGCGGTCGAGCCGTCCTTGGAGTACGGCAGCGGGTAGACGTAGCGGTTCCACCGGCCGCTCGGCGCGAGCACCTGCGTGTAGCCGATCTTGATCGTGCGCGAGCTGTGCGCCGGGATCGGGAAGATCCGCAGCTCGAACCGTCCGCCGCGCTCCCATTCGAGCAGCGCCGGATCCTTCCACCGGCCCGGGACCCAGATCAGCTCGGCCGGCCGTCGCTTCTGCTTCGGCGTCGCCTGGTCGATCGCGCCCGCCCACACCTTCGCGGCGCGCTCCTTGTCGACGAACGCGCCCTCCTCGAACCCGCCACCCGGGGCATCGAGCGCGAGGCGATCGATCTTGGCGTCGGCGGGGAGCGGGAACTGGTAGACGCCCTCGAGCGTGACGTCGCTGTCGTTGCGGAACGTCTCGGTGATCTCGGTGCGCGCGACCGGGCCGACCAGCCGCACCGTCACCTCGTGCCGCGCGAGGGCCAGCGCCCAGTCGCGATCGCGCGCCTCGCCCGGCTTGTACGCGCGCAGCGCGCCGAGCCCGGCGTCGTCCGTCGTGGTGCTCGTGACGTCGTCGACCATCTCGGCCCACGCCAGCTCGCTCGCCAGCGCGGGCGCCGGCGCGACGTCGGCGATGCCGGTCGTCGTGATCGTGCCCTCCTCGCCCGCGCGCACCTCCGCGCCCGCCCCGCCCTGCCGCGCCGCGAGCGTCACCGAGCCGCGCGTGACGCGCACGCTGGTCAGCTCCGCCGTCGCGGTGAGCACCAGCTCGGTGCCCACGACCTCGACGTCGCCGGTCGGCGTGACGAACCGCGCGTTCGGCGCGCCGTCGACGTGCGCGACATCCGCGACCACGCGGCCGTCGATCAGCTCGAACCGGCGGTCGCCGCCGAGGATCAGCTCGGTCGCGCGATCCAGGCTGAGCTTCGAGCCGTCGTCCATCGTCAGCCACGCGCGGGTGCGGTCGTCGGTCTTGATCCGGCCGCGCACCACCTCGCCCGCCGCGACCGCGCGGAACGCGCCGGCGTCCTCGACCATCAGGCCCGCGACCCCATCGCTCGCCGCCCGCGAGATCCGCTCGACCCTCGCGCCGATCTGCGCGCGCGCGACGATCCCCGCGTCGGTGACCGCGGCCGTGCTCCCGCCGCCGCGCAGCTTCACGACGCCGAGCAACCCCGCCGCCGCCGCCGCCGCGACTCCCACCGCGTACAGCCACGACCTCTGCTTCGCCTTGGTGGACGTGGACGTGGACGTGGTCGTGGTCGTGGTCGTGGACGGCTTCTCCGCTGGGGCCTGCTTCGCGGCGTCCAGCGCCTTCCACACCACGTCCGCGAGATCCTCCCTCGCCACATGATCCGCGCCTGCCACGCGCACCTTCCTGGCCAGCTCCGTCGCCTCGTGTCGCGCATCCCGACACGCGTCACACTCCGCGAGGTGCGCGGCGTGGCGCGCGATCGCGGCCTCGTCGCCGTCGATCAGCGCGGACAGATCATCGAGAACAGGATCATGATCGTTCATCATTCGATCTCCTCGGGCGCAATCACGGAGCGGAGCTTGACCAGCGCGCGGCTCACGCGCTTCCTCGCCGTCGGCTCGTCCACCTCGCACGCCGCCGCGATCTCGCGGTGGCTGAGGTCGGCGACGTAGCGCAACAGCAACGCCTCGCGCTCGGTCGGCTTGAGCCGCTCGAGCGCGCCGCGCACCACGCGCGCGCGTTGCCGGGTGGCGAACGCGCCGTGCGGATCCTCGCCGTCGGGCGGCACCACCTCGAGCGGCGGATCGGCGTGGCGCCGTCGTCCCTCGAGGAGGCGCGCGCACACGCGGCGCGCGATCCCACACAGCCACGCCTTCACCGTGCCCTCGCCGCGATACCCGGCCATCGACCGGTGCGCGGCGAGCAGCGTCTCCTGGACGGCCTCGTCGGCGTCGGCCTGGCTGCCGAGCATCGCGATGCACAGTCGTCCGAGGATCGCGCCGTGGGTGCGCGCGCAACCGGCGAGCGCCTGGCGGTGGTCACCGCCCTGGATCAAGACCGCGAGCGGATCGGCGTCCCCGACCACACTCACGGCGTGTGCTCCTGCTTGCATCCTGTCCCCACGTGCACCCGAGCCCCGTTTTCGTGACCGGCGATCGCGTTATTTCTTCGCCGGCCCGTGGGGCATCGGCAGGATCACCTTGTAGAACGAGAGCTTCCACTCGCCGCCGACCTTCTTGAACTTGAGGCTGACGGCCTGCGTGATGCTGCCGTCGCCGTAGGTCGCGACGCCGTCGACGGTCGCGCCATCGGCGGTCGGGTTCTGCTTGGCGCTGGTCACGTGGAGGAACCGGAACGCGCCGAGCGTGGCGCGGCGCTGATCCTCGAGCTCGAGGAACTTCGCCTTGGTGACCGAGTCGCGGAACACCTTGTCGGCGGCCTCGTAGAGCTCGCCGGACTTGTCGTCGCGCGACTGCTCGAGGACGTGGATCGCGAGATCGACCACCGCCTGGGGCGCCCGGACCCGCGCCTCGCGCTTCTCGAGGCTGGTCGCGGTCACGACGAGATCCTCGGGCAGGTCGAGCCGGAACCCGAGCATCCGCCACTGCCCGTCCTCGAGCAGGAAGCTCATGCTGCCCTGACAGCGGCCGTTCTCGAAGTCGAGCAGCAGGTCGGCGCGCGCGGTCCTGCCGCTCGGACCGCGGAACGTCTCGGTGCGGATCACCGCCGCGACCTCGATGAACTTGCCCAGCGTGTCGTTCTGCTCCTGGATGCTGTGCGCGAAGTTATCGGCGAGCGTCAGCTCCTGGAACCGCACGGACGCGTGCTCGAACACCTCGTCGATCTTGTTGTCGCGCAGGTCCGCGAAGATCGCCTCGACCTGCGGGCGCAGGTCCGGCCGGTCCTCGCCGCGGAGCTGGAGGTAGACGATCAGCCCGATCCACACGCCGATCAGCGTGAACGCGACGAACACGCTGCGGAGCATCAGCCGGCCGCGGCGCGACTTCGGCAGCACCTCCTTGACCACCGGCAGGTTGGCGAGCGACTCGGCGATCATGCCGGGCACCGTGGTCGCGCGGCGGCGGCGCGCCGGCCGCGGCGCGTCGGGCACCACCGGGATCGGCTGCGAGAACCCGACGTCGACCGAGCCGCTGGTCGCTGGATCGTGCGCCCTGGGGATCGCGGTCGACGAGAACTGCACGTCGAGCGAGCCGGTGACCTCCGCCGGGATCTCGCGCGGCGCGGCGTCGTCGGTGCGCACCGTGGTCGCGCGGGGCAGCCTCGTGCCCGAGAACTGCACGTCCATCGAGCCCGTCGCGCCCGGGTCGACGTCCTTGGGCGGTCCCTTGGGATCCTTCGGTGCCACGGCTTGCGGGAGTATGACGCGTTGCCCGGGGTGGGGTCAGGGCCGGCCGGGATCAGTCGTCGGTGGGCGGCTCAGGCCGGCGCGAGGCTGCGCGGCAGCCGGATCGTGAACGTCGTGACGCCGTCGGTGGACCGTGCCTCGAGGGTGCCACCGTGCGCGCTCACGACCTCGTGGGCGATGTAGAGGCCGAGGCCGAGGTTGCCGGTCGGCGACTTGACGCGCGCGGCCTGGCGGAACGGCTCGAAGATGTGGGGCAGGACGTCGGCGGGGATCGGCGGTCCGTGGTTGACGATCTCGACGACGACGTCGTCGCCGGCGGCGGCCACCCCGACGATCACCTCCGTGCCGGGGGTGGCGTAGGCGAGCCCGTTGCCCACCAGGTTGGACAGGACCTCGGCCAGGCGATCGTCGTCCCAGCAGCCGGTCACGTCGCCCTCGACCTCCACCCGGACGCCGCCCTCGAACTCCGCGACGACCCGCTCGCAGACGTCTCCCAGGTCGGCCGGCTCGCGGTCGATCGGCATCCCGCCACCCAGCCGGGCGCGGGTGAGGTCGAGCAGCTGCATGATCATCCGTTCGATGCGCTGGCTGCTGCGCACGATCCGCGCGGCGAGCGCGGCGTCCTGGCGGTCGAGCTTGCCGCGCGAGATCAGCACGGCCGCGGACATCGAGATCGCGTTGACCGGGTTCCGCAGATCGTGCCCGAGGATGCCGATGAACAGCTCGCGGAACTCGGCGACCGCGCGGAGCTCGCGCTCGCGGGTCTCGGCGAGGCCGCGGGCGGCCTCGGCCTCGAGCGCCGAATCGTACGCTCGGAGCGTCGCGGCGACCATCTCCGCGTTCGCCTCGCGCAGGTCGAGCATCCGGGTATCGGCGCCGTCCCGCTCGCCGCTGAGGTCCTGGTCGGTGGACTCGCGCTCGACCTGGACGGCGTCGGCCCGCCCGCGCCGGGCGACGCCGTCGGCGAGCTCGAGCTCCGCCGAGTCCCGGTCGTCGGACTTGTCGCGCTCGACCTTGAGGCTGTGGTCGGTCCGCTGGCGGCGGACCTCGTCGTCCTCCGCGCGCGTCATCCGGCGGACCCGGTCCGGACCGTCGGCGCGCCGGTGAGCAGGCCTTCGAAGCCCTCGAGCACCTTGCCGATCACGACCCCGCCGTCCGCCGAGATCTCGAACTCGCGCAGCTGCTTGCTGTGCTGGCTGGACCGCACCTTGACGACCGCCATCGCGCGCCGGAGCTCACCGTCGAGCTCGACGTAGCGCTGGATGATGATCGCGTCGGTCAGGAACGCGACGCCGTACGGGCTGAACCTGAGATCGACGTACGAGTCGGGCAGCTCGACCGTCGCCATGACCGTGACGCCGAGCCCGGTCAGCGCGCCGATCATCCGGTACAGCGACTCGCGGAAGTCCTCGCGGAACGTGGGCGCGAGCGCCAGCTCGAGCCCGGAGATCGAGTCGATCACCGCGCGCTTGGCGCCGACGCGCTTCACCGCCTCCTGGATCTCGACCAGGGTCTCGTCGATCGACAGATCGAGGGGCCGCAGGTAGATGACCTCCAGCTTCTTGGCCGCGACCAGCTGCTCGAAGTCCCGGCCACGCGGCGTGGTCTGGAGGTAGTCGGTGGGCCGCTTCTCGAAGATCGCGACGATCCCGTGCTCCCCGCGGCTGGCGCCCTCGATGATGAACTGGTTCGACAGCACGGTCTTGCCCGAGCCCGACGGCCCGGCGATCAGCACGGAGTACCCGCTGGGGATGCCGCCCCCGGTCATCTCGTCGAGCCCGGGCACGCCCGTCGCCACGCGGTGCTCGAGCGGGTGCCTCGCGATCGTCTCGGCCGGCTTGAGGAGGCGTGGGAACACGCGATAGCCGGTGTCGTCGATCCGCGCCATGTGCAGGCCGGGGATCTGGCCCTGACCGCGCATCTTCATCACGTGGAGCTTGCGCACGATCGAGTTTCGCTCGACGGCCTGGTAGAGCCACAGCAGGCCGTCGGCCACCGTGAACACCGCGCTGTCGTGCTCGCCGTCGGCGTACTCGCCGATCAGGAACGTGGTCGCTTCGTAGCTGGTGAGCGTCAGCGCCAGGCGCTGCATGAAGCTCGTCAGCTCGAGCTCGCCGCTCGGCCGGTCCAGCGTGGCGCGCACCAGGGCGCGAAACGAGTCCACGACCACGAGCCCCGGGCCGACCGCCTCGATCTCCGCGAGGATCGCGTCGAGCACGCTGGTCATCCCGCCGTCGAACGCCTGCTGGCCGAGGTGGACGAACCGGATCGTGCCGTCGCCGATCTTGGCGGCGTCGAAGAACCCGTACTGCTGCTGGTAGCGCAGCATCTTGATCGCGGGCTCGCCGTTGATGCTGAAGTAGATCGCCTTGCGCTCGGGCGTGGCGTTCGCGAACATGATCTGGTGCGCGAGCGTGGTCTTGCCGGCGCCCGGGCCGCCGGCGATCAGGTTGAACGAGAACTCGGGGATCCCCCCGCCCAGGACCTCGTCGAGCAGCGGGACCCCGGAGGGCAACTTGCGAATCGGCACGCGGTCGGTCATGTGCTTGTCTCCGTGGCCATGGCGACGAAGGTCGGCCACCCGCTGCGCAACACCTGGATGGTGAGCCGCTCGCCGATGAACGTCATCAGCAGGGCGAAGAACGTCGCGAACAACGCCGTCACGGACTCGTCCGTCAGCGCGGGCGCCGGGGGCCGCACCCGGGCGTGCAGCGCGGCCGCGCCACCGAGGATCGAGGCCTCGGTCAGGAACGCGAACTCGCCCAGCACCAGCTTGGCGCTCCGCACCAGCAACAGCTCCACCCCGGCCTTGCCCAGCAGCGGGGCCAGGTGCAGGTGGAGCTTGTCGTAGACGCGGCCGGCGGCGAGCCCGCCGTCGTGGGCCGGCTCCGCGGCGCGCTCGTGCGCGAGCAGGGCCGTCGCCAGGAACTGCTGCGCGGGTGTAGGGCGGGGCATGGGAAGCGTCCGCTTCGGCGTTCACCTTACCCCTTCGCGCGCGGGCGCGACCGCCGCGAGGGACCTCCTCACGTGATCGACAGCACGAACCGGCGGATCACGTGCTGGATCGTGTCCATCCGGTACGCCGCGGTCGAGCGCACGTCCGTGATCGGCTTGAGCTCGACGGCGAGCGCGGCGGCCGCGGCGTCGGCGGTCGCGGCGTTCGGGGCGCGATCGAGGATCGCGGCCTCGACGTTGACCGCGCGGATCGGCCGATCGGCGACGGCGCCGAGGCCGATGCGGGCCTGGCGGATCCGGCCGCCTTCGACGCACAGCACCGCCGCGGCCATCACCTTCGAGATCGACTGCGCGCGCCGCGTCCCGACCTTGCGCCACAGCTGCTTGCTGCCCGTCGGCGACGACGGGATCGTGATCGCGGTGATCAGCTCGTCCGGGGCGAGCACGGTCTTGCGGTACCCGGTGCAGTAGCCGGCGTACGGCACCGCGCGTCCGCCGCGCACCGAGCGCAGCTCGAGCTGCGCGTCGAGCGCGAGCAGGACCGGCAGGCTGTCGCCGACCGGCGACGACGTCCCGATGTTGCCGCCGAGCGTGCCGCGCGCCTGGATCTGCAGCGCGCCGATCTCGCGCGCCGCGGCGACCAGGATCGGCGCGCGCGCCGCGACCAGGTCGCTCTCGATCATCTCGAGCCACGGCGTGGCCGCGCCGATCCGCACCGCGCCGCCGCCCAGCTCCGTGATCCCGCACAGCTCGGGCATCGCCCACAGGTCGATCACGCCGGGCGGGCCGGCCTTCTGCCCCGCGTTCACCATCAGATCGGTGCCGCCGCACAGGTACGGCCACGCCGGGTGCGCGATCCGCGCCGCCAGCGCCTCGTCGACCGTCGCCGGCCGGAGGTAGCCGGTCACGCGTCCTCCTGCGCGGCGCGGGCGATCCGCGCGGTCACCGCGTTCGACGCCTCGATCACCGCGTCGACGATCAGCTGGTACCCGGTGCAGCGGCAGATGTTGCCGGCGAGCAGCTCGCGCACCTTCGTCCGCGGATCGGACAGCCCGTCCAGGACGCCGTGCTCGATCACCGCCGCCGCGCACACCGCGATCCCGGGCGTGCAGATCCCGCACTGCGCGCCGCCGCGCGCGACCAGCGCGGTCTGGATCTCGTGGAGCAGCTCGCCCCGCGCCAGCCCCTCCACCGTCGTGACCGCGCGGCCGTGGCACTGCCCGCTCGCGACCAGGCACGAGTTCACGGGCTTGCCGTCGAGCAGCACGGTGCACGCGCCGCACTCGCCCTCGCCGCAGCCCTCCTTGGTGCCCGTGAGCTTCAGGTCCTCGCGCAGCAGATCGAGGAGCCGCTTCCACGGATCCGCCTCCACCGTGCGACGCGCGCCGTTGACGTCGAGCTCGAGCTTCATCGGTCCCACTCCGCGCGGCGCGCCGCGAGCTCCTCGGGGAGGATCGGCACGCGATCGAGCTCGATCCCGAGCGCGTCGCGCACCGCGTTGGCCACCGCCGCGGCCGGGCCGTCCATCGGGATCTCGCCCACGCCCTTGGCGCCGTGCGGCCCGTACGGGAACGGCACCTCGACGATGATCGTCTCGAGCTCGGGCACGTCCGCGAACGTCGGCACGATGCAGTTGGTCATGT